>Ga0184612_10001783_pt1 | contig 10449 bp, 10 predicted proteins | sample PLM3_60_coex_FD_133163 | JGI IMG/M metagenome (GOLD analysis project Ga0184612, IMG submission 133163) | Groundwater sediment microbial communities from an aquifer in East River, Colorado, USA - PLM3_60_coex | ecosystem: Environmental > Terrestrial > Soil > Riparian zone | place: USA: East...
GCGCGAATCGTCCCGCGTATAAGCCTCGGCCGCGATGATGTAGTTCACGTCGAGAAGCCCAACCGCCGGGATCTCTCGCTTGACGACGCTCACGCCCCCCGCATAGCCGAACACCGCGGGTCCGAGCTGGCGCAGGTAGTCGGGGTCGGTCGTGCGGCCGCTCCGCACCGGCCCAACCCTGTCGGCGTCGCCGCAGTGGAAGATCGCGATGAACCGCGTGTACCCACCTTCGACCGGTTCCTCGACCACGATGTCCGCGTCGTTCAGCGCCGCCTGCGGCCTGGCCTCCGGGTGGTTCTCCACCTTGATCGCGAGCGCGGGCCGGCTCGGGACCTGGCGTCACGGGACCTCCTCCCCGCTGAGCGGGCAAGTCGGAAGCGGCGGGGCGGACTCGGGGCCGAACCCCGGCAGCCCGACGGCTTGCAGGGTGGTCCGAACGAACGCCGGTGCCTGCTCCGGGAAGAACGCGAAGTAGCCCAGGGCGCCACCGAGCACGACCGAGACGCTCGCGGCAGCTGCGACGACCTTGCCGCGGCGCGAGAGCGAGCGTCGAGGAGCTCGGTGGGATGCGGGCATGGGGGGCGTTCTCCTGAAGGTCAGAAGCGCGGCGCTTCAGGCGGCGGCGCCGCGAGCCCCGCGATGCTACCGGCCGCTCAGCACTCGCTCAACGACCCGGCGCATCTCTCGCCGGATCGTCACATCTCCTCGAGACGGCGGATCCGCTCCTCGATCGGCGGGTGCGTGCTGAACAGCTTCTCGAGCGGACCCATCCCCTCGCCCTGCACCCGCGACGGCTGGTTCAGCCACAGATGCGCGGTGGCGTTGTTCGCCGAGCGCATCGGGATGCTCGCCCCGACCGCGATCTTCCGAAGCGCTGCGGCCAGGCCCGGTGGGTACCGCGTGAGCATCGCGCCCTGGGCGTCGGCGAGGAACTCACGGTTCCTCGAGACCGCGAGGCGGATGACCTGCCCGATGATCGGCGCGAGGACCAACAGCACGAGCCCGATCGCGAAGATGATGGCCTCGGGACCACCGCCGCTCCGATCGTTCCCCCGGCGGCCTCGGACACCGCCCCACCACCACGTCCGCATGAAGAACTCGCTGATGAGCACGATCGCGCCGACGAGGGTGGCGACCACGGTGCCGACGAGGATGTCGCGGTCGACGACGTGCGCGAGCTCGTGGCCGACCACGCCTTCGAGCTCGACACGGTTCAGGGCGCCGAGCAGCCCCTCGGTCACGGCGACCGAGGCGTGCTCGGGGTTGCGGCCGGTGGCGAATGCGTTCAGCGCCTGCTCGGGGACCACGTAGACCTTCGGCTTGGGGATCCCCGCCGCGATCGACAACCCCTCGACGATGTTGTGCAACCGGGGCTGTTCCTCCTGCGTGACCAGACGCGCCCGCGTCGAGGCGAGGACCAGCTTGTCGCCGGCGAAGTACGAACCGACCGACATGACGGTCGCGAGCGCCACCGCCCCAACCACACCGACGGGACCGGTCGCGTAGAGCAGGCCGAGCACGTAGCCGACCGCCCCGAGCAGGACGATCGCTCCCACGATGAGCACGATCGTCTTCCGTCGGTTGGCCGCGATCTGTTCGTACACGGACTATCCGGGGAACTCGACGGTCGTCGGCCCGCGCACCGGCTCCTCGATGTTGAAGAACTCGCGCTCGCCGAACCTGAACGCGCCGGCGATCAGGCTCGAGGGGAACGAACCGATCAACGTGTTCAGCCGCATCACCTGGTCGTTGTAGAACTGGCGCGCGTACGCGATCTTCGACTCGGTCCCTGTGAGCTCCTCTTGGAGCGCGAGGAAGTTCTCGTTCGCCTTCAGGTCGGGGTAGTTCTCCGCGACGGCCAGCAGCTGGCGAACACCCCGCGTGATCTGGTTCTCGGCGTCCGCTTGGTCGGGAACGGCCGTCGCCTCGATCGCGCGGGCGCGCGCCTCGGTCACGCTCTCGAACAGCTCGCGCTCGTGGGTCGCGTAGCCCTGGACGGTGCTGACGAGGTTGGGGATGAGGTCGTAGCGACGACGCAGCTGCACGTCGATCTGGGACCACCCGTTGTCGACGCGGTTGCGGAGCGCGACGAGGCGGTTGTAGATCCAGATCGCGACGACGAGCAGCACGCCGACGATCCCAAGCCCGATCCAGAGCCACAGCACGGCCGGAATCCTAGCGTGCGCCCGCGAACACCCGGTCGTAGACGGCCTCGAGCTGCGGCACCACCACGTCCCACGAGTACAGATCCGCACGCGTGCGCCCGGCGGCCGCGAGGGAGGACGCGAGCTCGGGCTCCGTGAGCACCTTCGAGATCGCGCCGGCGAGCGCCGACGGGTCGTTCGGGCGCACCAGCAAGCCTTCGACCCCGTCGCGGACGACCTCTCGGTAGCCGGGGATGTCCGAGGCCACCACCGGCACCCCAGCGGCCATCGCCTCGACGAGCACGATCCCGAAGCTCTCCTGCCCGAGCGCCGACGAGACGAACACGTCGGCAGCCGCGTGGTAGCGCGGCAACTCCTCGTGGCGCACCGTCCCGAGCCGCACTACCCGCGTGCGAGCGTTCTCGGAGAGCAGGCTCAGGGCCGCTCGGTCGCGGCCGTCTCCCGCGACGATCAACTGCGCGTCCGCGAGCTCGAGGGCCAGCTCCTCGAACGCTCGGACCATGACCCCGAACCCCTTCTGCGGGTCGAGCCGGTTCACCCACAGGATCTTCCGGCCCTCGGGCAGCCCCTCGGCCGGTTCCCTCGCCCCGGCGAACGCCTCGACGTCCACGCCGTTGGGCACCACCTCGACCGGCCCCCGGAACACGCGGCGTACGAACCCGGAGGCGGCCTCGGACACGGCGATCGCGGCGTCGATGCGCCGGCAGATCTGGCGGAGCACCGGTCCGGAGAGCTCCATCAGCCGCGAGCGGTCGAGGTACGCGTGGAACGTCGCGACCACCGGCACGCTCGAGGCGAGCGCGGCGAGCATCGAGGTGCTCGGCGTCAGCGGCTCGTGCACGTGGACCACCTCGGGGGCGAACGCCCGCATCGCGGAACGGATCCGCCTCCACGATCCGGGCGAGAACGCGATCGGCGCGACCGTGCCGTTGTAGGGCACGCGTACCGGGCGCCCGACGGTCCGCACGGGCGGTTCGGTGACCTCCACGCGGACGTCGACGCTGCCGGGCGCAACGACGAGCGTTCGGTGACCGCGTTCGCGGAGCGCCGATGCGAGCTGGCGAACGTGGACCTGCACGCCGCCGGGCGCGTGCCAGTCGTACGGGCAGGCGAGGAGGATCCTCACGCCGGCCCGGCGGTGGCGGGCTCCGAGACCCTCCGATCGGCGTCGTCCCACGCCGGCTGGAACATGTGCCAGTCGGTGGGCCTGGCGGCGATCTGGCTCTCGAACCGTGACGCCATGAGGCGCGTGAGCGCGGTGACGTCCTGCTTGACGTTGCCGGTCCGCTCGAGCTCCAGCGGCGCGCTGAACCGCACCTCCCACCCTTCCTCGGTGGTGTAGGTCGGGCAGGTCATCATCGGCGCTCCCGATGTGAGCGCGAGCAACGCGGGCCCCGCGGGCACCTGGCGAACCCCCCCGAACATCTCGACGTCGATCCCGCGTCCGCTGAGATCGCGATCGGCGACGAGCGCGATCATCCAGTTCTCGGACAGGAGTTGCTTCAGCTGCTGGCCGACGTGGCCGTCCTTGGACAGGCCCACGATCCGAAGGCCGTTGTCCTCGCGGTTGCGGACGAACAGCTCGTACAGCCTCCGCGGCCGGAGCTCCTCGGCGACGGCGGCGATCCGGTAGCCGTTGACGCCGAACCAGTGCCCGCCCGCATCCCAGTTGCCGGTGTGCGGCAGGACGGCCAAGCACCCGCCTCCGGCTTCGAGCGCGCGGTCCACGTGCTCGAGTCCGTGGACGGTGCAGCGCGCATTGAACTCCTCGTCCGGCATCGTCCACAGCCGGAAGGTGTCGAACCAATACCGTGCGTACAGCTCGAAGGCTTCCCGCGTGGCGAGCTCGACGCGCTCGTCGGACGGATCGGCGCCGAGCACCCGCGCCTGGTTGGCCGCGACGGTGCGCCGCAGGTTCGGCAACCAGCGGAACGACGCTCGCCCCAGCGCCTCGAACACGCGGCGCCCCCTGCGGTCGGGGAGCGAGAGCGCGAGCCACTCGAAGGCGCGATAACCCCAGTAGACCGCGCTCTCCTTGAGGGTCTCGTCCCTCCCACTCACTGACGCTCCTCTTTCGCGACCTGGCTCGCGCGAACGCCGCACGCGAGCAGCATCACGATGGCGACCCCCCACACCGTCCACCGCCAGCCGCCGATGAGCCCGGCCGAGATCAGCCCGTATCGGAGCACCGGCGTGACGACTCCCTCCTCGATGCCGTAGCCGAGCGATCCACCCCTGGCCCGGATGTAGGTGGCCAGGAACCCGGCTGCGAGCGCGACGAGCGCTCCGGCCGCCACCCGCGGATCGTCCGACCGCGTCACCCACGCGAGGGAGCCGAGCACGGCTCCGTCGAACAGCCGGTCACCGAACGACAGGACGACGCGCCCGAGCCGGTCGGTCGGCCGCAACAGGATGCCGCCGGCCACGAGCGCGATCCCGGCCGCGAGCGCGGCCCACCCAGCGGGCTCGGGCTCTCGGATCAGCAGCAACCACGTTGACACGCCGGTCGCCGCCGCGGCGGCCAGGCACAGGATCGGGACCACCGCGCGCTCGCCGACGCGCTCACGCGCGCTCACGTCCACCACCCGCGCGAGCCTATCACCGGCCCTTGCGCCGGCCGGAGCCACCACGGGCCTCCGCGCTAGAATCGCCACCTTCCGTTCCCCGGCCTTCCGATCGGAGAAGCGCATTGAAGACCTACGAGGCGAACGAGATCCGCAACGTCCTGCTGGTGGGCCACGGCGGTGCCGGTAAGACGACATTGCTCGAGGCCATGCTGTTCAGTGCCGGTGCGACCACGCGGATGGGACAGGTCGAGGACGGCAACACCGTGAGCGATTTCGAGCCCGAGGAGGTCAAGAAAGGGATCAGCGTCTCGCTCGCGATGGCCCCAGTCGAGTGGAACGGCGTCAAGATCAACGTCCTCGACGCGCCTGGCTACGCGGACTTCGCCGGCGACGTGCGTTCGGCCATCAAGGCCGTCGACGCGGTCCTGCTCGTCGTCTCGGCCGTGGACGGCGTCGAGGTGCAGACCGAGGTCGCGTGGGAGCTGGCGGTGGAAGCGGGCTTGCCGCGCGCGATCTTGATCAACAAGCTCGACCGCGAGCGGGCGTCGTTCGAGCGCACGCTCGAGCAGCTCGTCCAGGCGTTCGGCACCCAGGTCGCCCCCCTCGAGCTCCCGCTCGGCGAGGAGCACGATTTCGAGGGCGTCGCCGACCTGCTCGGGCGCAAGGCGTACCGGTACGGCTCGGGGCCGAAGGCCGAGCAGGGCGAGTGGCCCGATGACATCTCGGGCAAGGCGGATCCCTATCGCGAGAAGCTCATGGAGGCGGTCGCCGAGTCCGACGACACGCTCATCGAGAAGTACCTCGAGGAGGGTGAGCTCTCAGAGGACGAGGTCCTGCACGGCGTGAAGGACGGGTTCGCGACGGCGCGGATCGCACCGGTGCTCTGCGCCGCGGCCGCCAAGCCGATTGGCGTGGACCGCGTGCTCCAGTTCATCGCCGACGAGTTCCCCTCCCCCGTCGACCGCGGCCCGGTGACGGTCGTGACGAAGGGCGGCGAGGAGAAGGAGCGCGCGTGCGATCCGAACCAGCCGCTCACGGCGTACGTGTTCAAGACCGTGTCCGACCCCTACGTCGGGCACATCACGATGTTCCGGGTCTTCTCGGGCAAGATGCGCCCGGACGCTTCGGTCTACAACACGACGAAGGGGACCGAGGAGCGGATCGGACAGCTGTTCACCTTGCGCGGCAAGGAGCACGACACCATGTCCGAGGTGCCGGCCGGCGACATCGCCGCCGTCGCGAAGCTCCCGCACACGACGACCGGCGACACGTTCTCGACCAAGGACGACCCCGTGATGGTCCCGGCGGCCCAGATGCCCGAGCCGTTGCTCGCGTTCGCGATCGCTCCGAAGACCAAGGGAGACGAGGACAAGCTTTCCACTGCGCTCTCGCGGCTGCGGGAGGAGGACCCGACGCTGCGGATCGAGCGCTCGGACGAGACGCACGAGACCGTGATGTACGGGATGGGCGAAGCCCACCTCGACGTCCAGATCGAGCGCATGAAGCGGAAGTTCGGCGTGGAGGTCTCGACCGCACCGGCCAAGATCGCCTACCGCGAGACGATCCGCGGGGCCGGCAAGGGCCTGGGACGCCACGTGAAGCAGACCGGCGGCCACGGCCAGTACGCGGTCTGCAACATCGAGATCGAACCGACGCCGCGGGGCGAGGGGTTCGAGTTCGTCGACAAGATCTTCGGCGGCGCGATCCCTAACACGTTCATCGGCTCGGTCGAGAAGGGCATCGTCAAGACGATGACCCAGGGTGTGATCAGCGGGAACCCGATGGTCGACATCCGCTGCACGCTCGTCGACGGCAAGTTCCACTCCGTGGACTCGTCCGACATGGCGTTCCAGCTCGCGGGCTCGCTCGCGCTGAAGGATGCGGTGGCCACGGCCGGCGTCGTGCTGCTCGAGCCGATCGCCGAGGTCGACGTCGTCGTCCCCGAGTCCCACACGGGCGACATCATGGGAGACCTGAACTCCAAGCGGGCCAAGATCCAGGGCGTGGAGGCGGCCGGCGCCGGCAAGCAGCGCGTGAAGGCGCTCGTGCCGCAGGCCGAGGTGGCGCGCTACTCGATCGACCTACGTTCGATGACCGGCGGACGTGCGGCCTTCACGATGCACTTCTCGCACTACGAGGAGGTGCCGTCGCACCTCGCGGACAAGATCATCGCCGAGGCCCAGCGCGAGAAGGAAGAAGCGCATAAGAAGTAGGTCACGCCACCCACGCCTCGAGGGCGAAGGCGAGCCAGCCGAGCAGGAGGCAGATGCCGCCGAGCGGCGTGACAGCCCCCCAACGTCGACGTCCGGTCAGCGCGAGCGCGTACAGGCTGCCAGAGAAGAGCACGATCCCCGCGACGAAGAGCCAGCCGGCGACCCATGCCGGCCACTGGATGGAGCCCTCGAGCAGGGTGAACTCGTTCGACGTCCTCGGGGAGACGAACCTGAGCGACCCAACGAACACGACGGCGAACAGTGCGAGCGCGTGCCAGAGTTGGTAGCGCACGCCGGTCTCGAAGGTCGCGACGCGCTCGGGCGGCAGCTTCGACCGGATCGCGTGCAAGCCGAACGCGCCGAGCGCAACACCGATGAACCCGAAGAGCGCTCCCAGGACTAGGAACGTCCTCTCCAACTCAGAGGACCTCGGCGAGGAATCCGAGCACGACGCGGTTGAACTCCGCCGGTCGTCGCATGTTGATCACGTGATCCGTCTCCGGGATGCGAACGAGGCGGGCCCTGGGGATCCGTTCCGCGAGGACCGAGCAGATCGTGTCCATCTCGGGCGGATCGTGGTCCGCGGGCAGAACGAGGGTCGGGACAGCGATCTCGCCGAGCCGCACGAATGCCGGCGGGTCGAGGTCCTCCTTTCCGCTCTCGTCCATCGTGAGCTCGTGCAGGTTGTCGAACGCGATCTCGCGGATCCTCCGGCCGGCCTCGTCGTCCGTGCCCAGCGACGCCCACATCGTCTGCAACCGAAGGTCCTGAGCGCGCTCGAGCTCCCCGGCCTCGATCGCCGCGTCGATCGGCGGCTGTCGTTCCACGTACCAGGCCTCCCATCCCGCTTCCTCGTCGGCGGTGCCCTCGAAGCCGCCGAGACCCGGGGCGACGAGAACGAGGGCCAGGATGCGTTCGGGATGTTCGAGGGCGAGGTCGATCTCGATCCCGCCGCCCATCGAGCAGCCAACGAACGCGGCGCGATCGATCCCAGCATCGTCGAGCACGGCGACAAGGTCGCGAACGTGCGAGTAGGCGACGCCCGGCGCGAGGCGACTCGACTTCCCGTACCCACGAGCGTCGTAGCGGAGCACCCGGTACCGATCCGAGAACAGCGCGAACTGTTCGTCCCAGGTCCGGCAGTCCCAGAGCCCGGGATGCAGGAAGACGACGGCCGGGCCCTCGCCGTCCTCCTCGACGTACAGGCTCCCACCTTCGACCTCGATGAACCGCGATCGTGCGCCCATGGCCTTCATGCTCCGTCGAACCTCGGGCGGAGCTTCGCGTAGGTCTCCTCGAGAAGCTCCGGCAGCACTCGCGTTTGACCGACCACCGGCATGAAGTTCGTGTCGCCGCTCCACCTCGGCACCACGTGCCAGTGGACGTGATCGGGGATCCCTGCGCCTGCCACCCGCCCGAGGTTCATCCCCAGGTTGTAGCCGTGCGGCGCCATCTCCTGCCCGAGCGCGTCGATCGACGCCGCGACCAGCCGGTCGACGTCGGCCAGCTCCTCGGGTTCGAGCGCGCCGAACTCTCCGGTGTGGCGGAACGGTGCGACCATGAGGTGGCCGGGGTTGTACGGGAACGAGTTCAGCAGGACGAACGCGCGCTCACCCCGCGCGAGGATGCGGGCTCGCGCGTCATCGCCCTCGTGCGGCAGGTCGCAGAAGATGCAGCCGTCGTCGGGCGTCGCCTCCTTCGCGGCCTGGATGTACTCCATCCGCCAGGGCGACCACATCCGCTCCACGCGAACGCTCAGCCCTCGAACCGCGACTGCGTGAGCCGTCGGGTCCCGGCCTCCTCGACCAGGGCCGCGGTGAACGCGTCGAACGGCACGCCCTTGGTCTCGGTGCCCTCGCGATCGCGGACCGTGAGCTCGCCCGACTCGATCTCCTTGTCACCGATCACCAGCACATAGGGCGCCTTGGCGAGCTGTGCGGCGCGCACCTTCTTGCCGACGGTCTCGCCGCTCTCGTCGACCTGGGGCCGGAGACCTGACTCCCGCAAGCGATCCGCAAGCTGACCGGCGTGTTCCACATGGCGGTCGGCGACGGGCACGAGGCGCACCTGCTCGGGCGAGAGCCACAGCGGGAACGCGCCGCCGAAGTGCTCGATCAGCACGGCCGTGAACCGCTCGAGCGTGCCGAGGATCGTCCGGTGGATCATCACCGGGCGGTGGCGACGGTTGTCCTCGCCGACGTACTCCATCTCGAACCGCTCGGGCAGCGCGAAGTCGCACTGGACCGTGGTGAGCTGCCACAGCCGTCCGATCGCGTCGCGGAAGTGGAAGTCCACCTTCGGGCCGTAGAAGGCACCTTCGCCGTCGGCGACCCGGTACTCGAGGCCGCTACGTTCGAGTGCGGAGCGCAGCGCACCGGTCGCAAGCTCGGCCATCTCGTCCGTGACGATGGTCTCCCCCGGTAGCGTCGAGAGCTCCACCACCGGCTCGGTGAATCCGAACATTCCGTGGATCTCGAGCGTCAGGTCGAACACGCTGAGGATCTCGTCGACGAGCTGAGCCGGGGTGCAGATGATGTGCGAGTCGTCCTGTGTCCCGCCCCGGATCCGCAGCAAGCCGTGCAGCGTCCCGATCCGCTCGTGCCGGTAGATGGTGCCGAGCTCGGACAGCCGCATCGGCAGGTCCCGGTACGAACGCGTTTGCGTCTTGTAGATCAGGACGTGGAACGGGCAGTTCATCGGCTTCGCGTAGTAGTCGCCGGTCTCGGTCCGCATCGGCGGGAACATGTTGTCCGCGTACTTGTCGAGGTGGCCGCTCGTTTCCCACAGCACCGAACGCGCGATGTGCGGCGTCACGACGAGGTCGTACCCGCGCTCCAGATGCAGGTCCCGCACGTAGTCCTCGAGCTGCTTGCGCAGGATGCCGCCCTTGGGGTGCCACACCCACAACCCCGGCCCGAGCTCCTCCGGGCTGGAGAAGAGGTCGAGCTCGCGGCCGAGACGCCGATGGTCGCGCTTCTCGGCCTCCTCGAGCCGGCGCAGGTAGGCGTCGAGGTCGTCCTGGGTTGCCCAGGCCGTCCCGTAGATCCGCGTGAGCATCGGCCGGGTCTCGTCCCCGCGCCAGTACGCGCCGGCGAGCTTCGTGAGCTTGAACGCGCCGAGCCGACGGGTCGAGGGCACGTGCGGCCCGAGGCAGAGATCGGACCATCCGTCGTTGGCGTAGATGGTCACCGTGTCGCCCCCTGAGACCTCGCTCTCCTCGAGGGTCTCGACGATCTCGCGCTTGAAGGGCTGGTCGGCGAACCGCTCGAGCGCCTGGGCCCGCGTCAGCTCCGCTCGCAGGAACGGCTGGTCCGCCCCCGCGATCTCGTGCATCCGGTCCTCGACCTTGGCCAGGTCGGTCTCCGAGATCGGCCCGGGCAGCTCGAGGTCGTAGTAGAAGCCGTCGTCGATCGGCGGGCCGATCGCGTAGTGCGTCCCGGGCCACAGATCGCAGACCGCCTGGGCCATCACGTGCGCGCTCGAGTGGCGGAGCACGTGCAGGCC
>Ga0184612_10001784_pt1 | contig 10447 bp, 21 predicted proteins | sample PLM3_60_coex_FD_133163 | JGI IMG/M metagenome (GOLD analysis project Ga0184612, IMG submission 133163) | Groundwater sediment microbial communities from an aquifer in East River, Colorado, USA - PLM3_60_coex | ecosystem: Environmental > Terrestrial > Soil > Riparian zone | place: USA: East...
GCTCCGACCTTGGCCAGGGTCGCCTCTCGAGGTATCGCCACGACACCATCCTAGGTCTGTGACGAGCAGCCTCTCGATCGGCCGATACTGTTCCCCCGCGTACACCGCTTTGAGGGAGGCCCTAGGCGCCGGGGCGCGTGACACGTTATAGCGCTAGGAGGATCGGATCGTCACGAAGCGATACCTGAACGTCACGAGGCCGAAACCCACAATCGCTACGGGCCATCGCAAAGCCGACCCTCGCCCGAGCAGCCCCCAGTAACTCGGCGCCCGCCTGCGTTACCGTCAAGGCGCGGTTCGGCAGCCTCCACGTGATGTAGCCCACCGCGCATGGCCGCGTGACCCCGGTCACGTTCCCCCCACATACGGTTGCGCTCCCCTGCAGGGGTGCCGTTTCGTGGCCCCCTATCCACGTGAGATGCCTCACTTTTCGAGCCAGATCACGGGCCTCCCGTGATAGCCACTCTTGGCCAAGAGTGTCTCGTCGCCGCCCGGCCAGATCGTCAGGCGCAAGTCCGCCATCTCGCCGGCAGGTTCTAGGCGAAGCCAAGCCAGAGGTCGATCCCGTCGCGCTTTCCTTCCTGCCGTTTCGATGGCTCTGGTAACTCGGTCCTGGTTCGCTCTCCCGATGTACTGCCAGACGATGGTGTGGAAGACGACAGTCGTAGCGGCGGGGCGCAAGCGATCGAGCCGAGTATCAAGCCAATCTGCGGCATCGGCTGCATCGACGGTAGCGGGTACCCGCCGAGCGATTGAGATAGCCGCCTTCAACCTGTCTAGACGGTCGACCTGGTCCGCCCAGATGTATGACTTCAGACGCAGCTCACCCTCTCGCGTCGTGGGATCGATCGGAGTCGAATCGCATCCCAATCGCTCAACGACCTCGCACGTACCACGCATCGGCAAATCGCCGACGAAGACTCTCTCGAAGCGAACTGACGACCGAGGAGGACCCCATGCCCGCCGAGGTCCCGCAACGTATCGGAAGTGATCCCATCGAAGGTTCAACCCGGCGCTTGCTCCGAGCTCGAGGAGACGGAGCGGGAGCTGGCTCCGCTCGAAGATGTGGAGAAAGCCACCCAGAAGAGCCGCGGCGCGCGCCACTTCGTTCGTCTGCACTGGGTCTCGGACCGTGACACGAAGCTCGTCTTGGTGATCGGCAAGGGTCGCCGAGAAGTCCCTCCATAAGCGCTTCACCGCCGGATCGCCTCCGGCGGACGGGTAGTGGGCGGCGAGTGGCTCAGCTCGCCCATCGAGCACTATTCGATGGATGGCCCCCATGAAGCGCAGGCTCAAGGCCGAGGAGAAGGGATCCCGGTGTCGTGCGCGAAGGATCTCCCAGACGATGCCACCAGCTTCCGCGTCCTTCGCTGCTCGGGATAGGAGCCGGGCGTAGAGAGGGGATCCGAGGACGCGGCATTGAGCTGCTTGCCAGGCGAGCTGCCGCGAGAGCCTCAGTTGACCGCGAGAGTCATTCATGCGCCACCCTAGCTCGAAGCAGCGCCACCTCTGACGCAGCTGGTGCCGTCTAGGCACCCTAGGCCAACTGGTCGGATCGGGCGGGTTGCGCTCTGATGCAGGGTGCCGTTTCGCCGGACCCCGGTGGCCGGTCAGTGAACTCCCGGGATGAACCGCCGGCGGACTCGGCGCCGGTACGCCTCGTACTCGGGGAACCGCTCCATGAGCATGGATTCCTCGTGTCGTGACTTCAGTTCGAACAGGATTGCCAGGAACGCCGTGCCGAACAGCGCGAGGGGCGACGAGATCAGTGACCACCCGAGCGCGACAAGCATCGAGCCGCCGTAGATCGGATGACGCACGAGCCGATAGGCGCCACCTGTCCGCAGAGTTGAGCGTTCCGAGGGCCTCGGAAATGGGGTGACCGAACTGCCGAGTCCGACCAGCCCCGCGACGAACAGCACCCAGCCTACGATCCCGATCGCCATGCCCGCGATGAAGCGTAAGGACGTTGCACTGCCCGACCATCTCGGGCCGGCGATCCCGGCCACGACGATCGCCACAGCGAGCGCCAATTGGACGACCGCCCACCCCTCGCCTCGAGGACCGAGCGCAGGGACCCTCATGCCCGCCAGACTCCCATGACCTTGGATCCAAACGGATTGGCTGACTGCCCCGAGGCGGTGGTGCGTTTGCGGATCCCATCGTGAATGACGGGTTGCGCATCCAAGCAGAGTGCCGTTCCGGGGGGCCCTATCTCCTAACCCCTCAAGCGGATGACTGATACGTGGAGCACAAGCAGACCGTCCCGGAGTCGGCTTGGATCTCTGAAGTTGACTGTCCACGGGTTGCGGCGTTTCTCGCTCGCTATCTGTACTCCCATCACGTGGAGGACCGCCTCCTCCCCCTCAAACAGACGGTCCCCCACCCTCTCGATCCGCCGACAACGCTCCCTTATGCGTAGACCCGAGGAAGCCTGGCTCAGCGGCTTATCGTCGAAGGGCGGTGCGCCACAGACCGACTGAATCCAGAGCCGGGAGGTTCAGGTCGGTCGCCTACTCCCCGTGCGGCTCCGGCTCGAGTTCCAGCGAGACCGAGTTCATGCAGTAGCGATCTCCCGTCGGCCGCGGTCCGTCGGAGAACACATGCCCCAGATGACCGCCGCATCGCGCACAGGTGACCTCCGTGCGATGCATCCAGAGGGTCCGGTCGTCGTGCAGCTCGACGGCCCCGGGCTCGATCGGCTCCCAGAAACTCGGCCAACCGGTCCCGGACTCGTACTTCGTCGTTGAGCTGAATAGTGCGGCCCCGCATCCGGCGCACCGGTAGACACCGGGCTCCTTCGTCGACGCATACGCGCCGGTGAACGGCTGCTCCGTTCCCTTGTTACGCAGCACCTCGTACTGCTCAGGGGTCAGGCGGGTGCGCCACTCCTGCTCGGTCTGGGGGATGGTCGTGCGCTGTTGCTTCGAGTTGTCCATCTCATCTCCTCCTCGCAGACTCTGTCTCATCAGCCGTCGTTTTGTTACGCGCTTCCCACCCTCGCGAGCGGCGGATTCTGCTCCACGTAGACGTAGATGGCGTCCGGTGATCGGCTGTTGCTCACATCTTGCTCACGACGGGACGACACCGGCTGGCACAGGACGACACCAGACGACACGGGACGACACGCAGAGCCGGGATCCGTGCCTGGCCGCAGCAACCTTAGGATCCGGTGCCCGAAAGGGCGTGGGAGTTCGACTCTCCCCTCTCGCACTCCGTCTGACCTGCAGATCTCTTGCTCGACGGCCATCGAACCAAGTGGCCGAGATGGCCGTCTTGCTCACACTTGCTCACAGAGCGGGACCCGGGCACATCGGCCGATAAGCGATCGCAGGTGTTGAGGCAAGTCGGCGAGCTGAGACAGCCCAAGTACCTCAGTTGCTGGACCGCCGCCGCTCCTCATCCTCTACCTCGCGGGCGAGCCGCTCGAGCCCCTCCCGTCCAATCGCTCGATCCAGCTCCTCCTCCGTGGCGCCGAGCAGCCTGTCGACCTTGTCCGGATGGCCGCCCCGTCGAAGGGCGTCCGCCAAGAAGGCGTCCCGCTCCTCCGCGCCGGTCGTGTCGAACCAATAGCGGAGGTAGCGCATGGCCTCCTCCGGGTCGAGCGTCCTCGCATAAGCGAGTGCTTGCTCAACGCGCTCGCGTGCCCTGTCGTTCATCGATGCCCTCCTCGCGCAGAGCGGCCCTTCGCCGGAGGATCGGCGAGGGACCTCATCAAGCGGAGATGTCCGTATTCTGCTTCAGCACCACGATGCCGACCCCGCGCCGGCCAACTCCCGTCGGTGAACGCACAGATCATCTCGTCCATCTCCGTCACCCCCTCCGAGGCGGTTGTCCGCCTAATCCGGGTATCAGCGCGGCGACCCGCTCGGCGGCGTCCCGTTGAAGTCCCGGAATCGCGTGTGAGTACGTGTCGAGCGTGATCGTGACCGAACTGTGACCGAGCCGCTCGGACACGATCTTCACGTGGACGCCGGCCTGTAACGCCAGGGCCGCATAGCCGTGCCGAAGGTCGTGCAACCGGATGGTCGGAAGTCCGGCCCCCTTGACGAGCTTCGTGAACGTCCTCGACACCATGTTCGGATGAAGGGGGTCACCTTGCTCGTCGGTGAAGATGAGGCCCTCGGCACGGGGACGACCAAGACCGGCTCCGGCGCGCTCCTCGAGCTGCGCCTTTCGATGCGCCTTCAGCACAGCCACGGTCCCGACGTCAAGATCCACCGTCCGTCGGCTCCGCTGCGTCTTCGGTTCGCCGAACTCCACGTGGTTGTTCACGGCGAGTAACGTCTGGCGGACCGCGGAACCCCGGCCCCGGGAGCACCGCCCACCAGCCGTCGACCGTATCGAGGTGGCATCCCAGGACCCCGTGGGATACAAGGAGCGGCAAGCCCTCGCCCTGATCGGCGTACTCGATCGTCCCGAACCGCGTCTGGAGCCTCTGCGTCGGGAACGAGTTGATGCGCTCCCAGGCCCGGCGCATGTCCTGGCGATAGGTGGTCACGCCCTACCTCCCGTTTCCTGCAAACCGTAGTCCGCGATCGCGGCGCGGATCTCATCTCGGTGCCGCAGCAGGAAGTGCCCTCCCGTCAGGCCGATGTACTGGTTGTCCGGAATCCTCGCGGCCATCTCACGCCCACCGCGACGCTCGCGGGAGTCATCCACCTTCTGGAAGATCAGCGTCGGTGGCTCGATCCGCGAAGGGTCCGCCGAGATTGTGGCGCAAACCAGCGCCCGCCAATGCGCGGCGTGCTCAGACGCTGCCGCTCGCACGCGATCGGGCATCTCTCATCAGGTAGAAGTACAGGAAGCGCATCGATCTCCCTCGACATGTGGCCATATCGATTCTCGTCCTCGAGCGACCGAATGGCATCTCGGCACACGCCTGCGCCCCATTCCATGCGGGAGGGGGCCACATCGGGAGCGTCCGACGTCACCGGGGAAGCGCGAGTGATGAATCTGCCGAGCCTGTGTCATCGCGAACGCCCGGCTCCCCTCTCACGTCCTGCGACGACGAGACCAGCGTCCCAACCAGGCGCTCGACCGCCGGACGGGGGCTGGAGATCATCGGTGTCCACACCAGCGCGTACGAGCAGCCACGAAGTCAGCGAGTTGGAGTTCCACATGTCGCCGGTGCGCAGCTCGTCTCGGCCCCACACAGGGGTTGGGACGGACGGCACCAGATCAAGGATCAGCTCCGCGCGAACGAGGTCGTTCGCGACGCGCACCGGACTCGAAACCGCCTCGTTTGCATCGGGGATGGAGCCTCCGCGCCATCGGCGGATCTCGTAGCGGAATAGCCGGAACCGTTCGGCCCATCTCGTCCCTACAGGACCTTCAGCGACGACGCCACGTTCTCTTCCCTCGCTGTCTCGGATCGGCGCGGACTCGATCACGAAGCGGCCGTCGGAGGCGCCCACCTCCAGCGCGGTGTGATAGAGCGCGCACCGAGGACGACGGCCGATGAAGGCCGTGATCGCCTCGTAGACCTTCCCACTCAACCGGACCACGTGCGCGCCCGCGCCCAGCGGGATCCAGTAGAGATCGATGGCTCCGGGAGCGAGCGCGGAGGTCATTCCGGCAGTCTACGAGCGAGCCCGCTGCGGCTGACGCGGCTGCGTCGCGCCGAGCATGGATCCGCATCATGACTTCTGCATGATGGGGGCTGCGAGCCACCGGACAGAGGGCTTTGTTGGCGCTGGCCGTCACGGTCGGCGCCCACAGCTTCGCCCGGCTCACGCGAGGCACCGTGCCCGGCTCGTAACGGAGCCCGTCCGGGCGCCAGTCGTGGTCGTCTCGCAGTCGGGACGTCTACCGCGACATGCTCGGCGCCCGGGTCCAACGGCCTACCCGCAGAGGGCCTTTCGATCCTGGTTGGTCCTTGACGGTGGAGGAGATTGGGATCCGGTGCAGGGGCCGGATGCGCCGACTCTCTAGCGCCGGAGTGGGAGGTATGGCGATGACGACCATCCTTGTGATCGCCGCCGTCGTGGCTTGTTGCGGTCTGTGCGTCTACGGGATCAGCAGGGCGGTCCGTCGGTCGAGGGAGCGGAGAACTCAGCGCGCGTAGGCACCTGCTCGGAACACGGCATCACGCCGCTTCGTGCGCCAAGTCAGGATCGCGGCGGACACGTGAGAGCACCACAGGAGGTGGCGATGTCCCATACACATGCCGTTCACAGCGATTCGATGTCCCTTCACGATCCGGCGCAGCTCGCAGGCGAGCGCCACGGATCGGCCGAGCTTCATCAGAGGCTCCACCTGTCGCCCTTCTGGCGCCACTACCTGCAAATGGCCGCGGTGATGGTGGTGGGGATGACCGCCACCGGCGCTATCTTCCTGTCCATCGTGGGGCTGAAGACGTGGGACGAGCTGACCTTCCAGTACCCGACGCAGGCCCTGGTGGCGATGGCGGCCGGGATGAGCATCCCGATGGTCGCCTGGATGCTGTATCGGGGCATGGGGCGGAAGAACTCCTATGAGATGGCTTTAGCCATGGTCCTCCCGGTGATTCCGTTCCTGTGCCTCGTCTGGTTCGGCATTACCAACAGCGCACAGTGCGGGGGGTACTGCGCCTTGACGTTCGTGACCATGTACGCGCTCATGCGATACCGCCGGAGCGAGTACTCCGTGCAGATGTAGTGGAGGCCGCGGGGGTGAAGGCGGGCTGGAGCGCCTTGCTCGCACCATCAGAGGCAGCGACGTGCGCAGACGCTACGGATGTCGTCCGGCCCGTCTGGCTCGCCATCATGGCCGACGTCGCCTCACCCCGGAGGGCCGTGCACGAGTGGGCGGCTTCGAACCATACGTGCGTGATCACGACGTCTCGTGCGGACGACAGATTCGTCACCTTCACGAAGTAGAACGGGACCGGCCACCCTGGAAGAACCCTCGGTGCACGAGAACCCGGAGTCGCCGCCGCGCCTGCTGGAACGCGCGAAGTCTGTCGGTGATCTCGAGCAGGATCCCTACGTCAGCCATCGATCGAAGCCTGGGAGCTCACTGGATGGACCGGGGGTTGCCCCGAGTGGCCCATCTACGGACAGCATGGGGCGCTCGTGGCAAGAGTTGCTGCGATCCATCGCCTCCAAGGGAGAGAAGGTGTGCGCAAGGACACCCGAAGAGCGGTCCCAGCGCCCGATTCCACCGCTCCGAAGGGGTCAGCCGCCTTCCGGCGGCCAACCCCTAACGGCTCCTACGCGGCCGTTTCCTGTGCCTATGCGGTCGCGTTGATCGGTGTGGCGCGCTTTGCGTGCCGGAAACCCAGGAACGCGAGCAGGCCCAGGAGCAGACCGGCGAGCACCATCGCGTAGCCCGCGAACACGGCGATCGTCGACACGGTCCACCAGCCGTAGGCGTTCAGCAGGATCGAGCGGAGCGTCTCACCCTTGAACAGGGTGTCGGCCTTGACCTGGAGGTCCGCCGCCACGGCGGGATCGAGCCCCTCTTCGCGGGCGGCCGCGCTCGTCTCCGAGTAGGTCGCGCCTCCGTTCACCTCACTGAGATGGAGCCCGATGTAACGAGAGAAGGCTTCCGCCTCGCTGCCCGTGTCGACCTTGGCGCCGGCGAAGTCCCCGACCACCGCGAGTTCCTGGGGAGTCATCGCCTCGGCCGGCGGGAACGAGATGTTCTGGGGCGCGAGCCGGTCTCGGACATTGTCCTGACCGAAGTTGCCACCGTAGATCGCGGCTCCGCCGAGCACGAGCAAGATGACCGCGAGCACGGCCCCCGCCGAACTGACGATCCGGTCCCAAGCTCGCCTGTCCATGCGCTCCCGTGGAGCGGTAGGTTGGACGGGCGCTTTCGCGGGGACCTCGACGCGAACAGAATCGGTCTGCGTGCTCATCGTGCCTCCCACTTTCGAGGGGCGGCCGACGGCCTCTTCGCAGACAGTCCCGTGGATGGTGCTTCCCACTATTGTCTCACTTGTGATGATCGGTCAGCGCTTCGGACCGACACGACGCATGTTCATCGTGCCTGCCGTTGGTCGTGGACCAACCCAGAAGAAGTAGACTCGTCGTCAACGGTGTTAGCCGATGAGAGAAGGCTCCATCATGGGGAACTGGATGCAGTTCGAGAAGTGTGCCGGGTGCGGTTGGGACATCGGGACCGGCGAGGGCGAGCGGAGCTGTTCGTGGGGCGAGTGCGCCTACCTACCTGACGATTTGGACGTGTACTGCGAGCAGTGCCGGTTCAACTACTTCAGCCTCGAGGGCAATCCAACCTGTGATGATCCGTTGACCTGTGAGCACGCTTCGGTCCCTCTCTCCCATGTGGAGAACTACCGACGGTGGGCTGCTGCGCGGAGCATCCCTGTCGGCGTCCAATAGATGCGCGGTGCCTCGAGGAGGGGCGTGATGAGCGCGACGGCGCCGGCTTCGATCCTGCTCCGCGGAGCGATCTGGGGAAGCCATATCCCATCATCCGGTCGGTGTTCGCGCTGGGACCGAAGTCTTCGGACCGCTTGACGTCGTGACGGAGCGCGCCAGCCGCACGCTCCGTGGCGTCTGCCACATCGTCAAGCACGAGGACAACGAGATGATGCGCCCCCCTACGCGATCGGCCCGATCCCATCACCGATCCCTGACCGACCCTCGTCCTCATGGCGGCGGCACCGAACGACCAGGAGGTCTGTCCCGTCACGCTTTGCTCATCACCCGGATCGTTTCCACCAGGTCCCGACGATCCGGTGGCCAGTCGACCGCCGCCACGGGGAGATCCTCGACCCACTCGGCCACGTCGTCGTGACGATCGGACATCACCACGAGAGGTTTGTCCCACGACCGATAGAACCTGACCAGGTTCCAGGCGCGCGTTCCAACCATCGCGGCGTCGCTGTCCAGCCACAGATCGAGCACGATGAGGTCTGCCTCCTGTGCGAGCTGGCAGTGCCCATCCCTCGATCCGATGCACGTGAACTCGGGTGCTGTGGGACCGGGGCACGCCACCACATCGAGACCTGCGTCCTCCAGCCACCTGCCAACGCGGTCACGCGTATCGGCGTCACGGTCCACGATCAAGACGACCGGCCGGTCAAGGCTCACCGTTCCTCCCACCCCCCGTTAGGCGAAGTCTCGCGGTCGGGCCGTTTCCGACCACGGCCGGACGACCCCGGAACGACGGGACCTTCGCCCGGCCGGACCCAAAGCGGTGAGCGGGTGTCCGACCATCGGGGCGGCACGTCTATCATCATTGCGCCGTCCACCCGCCGTCGACGTAGAACTCCGCGCCGGTGACGTAGGAAGCCTCGTCCGACGCCAGGAATGCAACCAGGGCGGCGATCTCCTCGGGCCGAGCGAGCCTGCCCATCGGGGTCATCGCTACGATCGCGTCCATGACCTGCTGATCCTGCTTCGCCTGTTCAAGCATCGGCGTGTCGACGAAGCCCGGATGCACCGAGTTCACGCGGACCCCCTGCTTGGCCCAGTGCAGCGCGGCGCTCTTCGTCATGAGCCGGACGGCCCCCTTGGACGCGTGGTATGCGATCGAGCCTCCGAACCCGCCAACGGCGCCGAAGATGGAGCTCATGTTGACGATCGAACCGCCGCCCGTCTGGAGCATCGCGGGACCGACGTGCTTCATCCCGAGCCAGACGCCTCGCTGGTTGATCGCGGTCAGCCGGTCCCAGCCCTCCACGGTCTCTTGCTCGACGTCCTCGAACGTGCCGATCCCCGCGTTGTTCACGAGGACGTGGACGCCCCCGAGCTCGGCGACGGTCTTGCCCACGACGGTCTCCCACGACGCCTCGTTCGAGACGTCGTGATGCTCGAACAGCGCGGCCGCCCCGTCGTCTCGGATCGACGCCGCCAGATTCCGTCCTTCCTCATCGATCACGTCCGTGATGACGACGGACGCGCCGTCGTTGGCGAACCGGCGAGCGCATGCCTGGCCGATCCCCCGTGCACCGCCGGTGATGATCGCGACCTTCCTGGTGAGATCCATGGCTGCCCCCTTGGCTGGAGTCTCGGCCCAGGAATCCCTTACCCGCCAACCGCGGAGAGCTCACATGGGCGCGAGGACGACCGGCGTGTGGACCGCCGAGGACGCCCTGAAGCTCCTCGCGGGGGCGGACGTGACGATGGATGGCGAGCGCACTGTTCCGGCACGGCCTGAGCACCTCGGCGTCGTGCTCGAAGGCTTGCGGACATGGCTCGACGAGCACGAGTAGGCGGAGCGTCGAGCAGCTCAAGGGCAGCCTGAGCCAGGCGAACGTCGCCGACCCCCTCGCGTTCGCGCGGGCGAACGACATGCAGATGCTCGTCGACTTCACCAGTCCGTACGACTGGCGCGAGATCCAGGGAGCGTCCAGACCTGAGGGCCGAGCGACGATTCCCCGGCCGCTCCGTGATGGTGTTCGTCCTCCGTGTTCCAGTCGCGACGCGGCGCATCGTTCCTGCGCACGGAGAAAGTCACGGGACCGGCGTCCCAGCGGAAGTAAAGCAGACTGGCA
>Ga0184612_10001785_pt1 | contig 10446 bp, 8 predicted proteins | sample PLM3_60_coex_FD_133163 | JGI IMG/M metagenome (GOLD analysis project Ga0184612, IMG submission 133163) | Groundwater sediment microbial communities from an aquifer in East River, Colorado, USA - PLM3_60_coex | ecosystem: Environmental > Terrestrial > Soil > Riparian zone | place: USA: East...
CAAGCGCAGCAGTGTAAACGTTCTGACTGCCTATGCGCCCCGTGTGGCAGGAGAATTCTTGATCCTCACCCGTTCCAGCCATCAAATCCTGCACGAGTGGGCGGCCGAGAAATCCACTTTCATCCGCGATGTCACGCGTTGTGGTTAGAGGCCGCAGGGGGATCGGACGCCCGTCCGGGCCAAGGGTCCAACACGAACGAGTAGTTCGCTGTTACCGCCCGAACACCGGCCCCTCGCGCAGCATCCCGGTGCCTACGACCCACGGGCGCACGGTGTAGCTCGCGAGCCGGACGATGTCGGCCGGCACGTCCGTGACGATCAGTTGAACCACGCCGCCCGCCAAATCTCACTCCTGAGCGCGAGCGCCTTCCTGAACTCGACGCGAACGTGCTGCCACGCTTCCGCGCTCCAGCGCGTAGTCACGTCTCGCCAGGAGGCGTCGCCATTCCGGCTCTCGCGAACAGCAAATTCCAGATGGAATGGATGCTCGCCCATGGTTTCGCGCGGGCGCGGAGCCACGGCTGAGTGGCACTTGGCCGATCAGGGTTAATTCTGGTGGTCTGTTGCCCAAGACAGGAGAATACCCCTGGAGGGTATATGTCTCCCGCTCCCGTCCCCGGCGACGGTCCCAGGCCGTCACCAGGATAGTGCTGGGGTACCCGCCAAAAGGATCGCGAACGCATGAGATAGCTACGGCTGCCCTCCCGGGAGTCGAGGGCTGATGTGGAACCGCACGCGGGGCCGCCCGCCGACTGCGACGGCCCACCGCTCAGCGCGATGCTCGAGGCGATCAAGCTAATGACTGGTCTGAGCCGGATCTTGCCTGGCTGGCGCTCGTCGACCGGGCAGCCTGCCAACCGCTTGGTAAGCCTCAGGTGGGTATCGACGCTCTTCAGCAGGATGGCCCCGCCATCCGAGCTGGCATGGGGTGTGTCGAAGCGGGCGACGACCGACTTCGCGAACCCCTCGCCCCGGAAGGTGACTTGCGGTATACAAGCTGTGGCCATCGAGCCTCCTCGTGTGAGTGCCGCGAAGCGCGGCGACACCGCTTCTATAGCACCTTCGATTGGTTCGGTGGCTCTTCTGTCTCATCGTTCGTGAATAATCCAGGCCTAGGAGGGTTGACTATGGACGAACACGCGCTTCATGAAATGATCGGCCAGGTCAAGACCGGAGACCTGTCCCGCCGCGCGTTCATCCGCGCGATGACCACGCTCGGGCTCACCGCCCCGATGGCGGCCGGAATGCTCGCCGCCGCTGGTGTCGCGCGCGCGCAGGCGCGGTCGACGTTCACGCCCACCCGGCGCGGCGGTGGCGGTCCGCTCCGCGTCCTCTGGTGGCAGGCGCCCACCCTGCTGAACCCTCACTTCGGCACCGGAACGAAAGACCTCGACGGCTCGCGGATCTTCTACGAGCCGCTGGCCGCGTATGATCCCGACGGCAACTTGGTCCCGATCCTGGCCGACCGGATCCCCACCTTCGACAATGGGGACCTCGGCCGAGACGGCACCTGGGTCGTCTGGCAACTCAAGAAGGGTGTTCAGTGGCATGACGGCAAGCCCTTCACCGCCGAAGACATAGTGTTCAACTGGGAGTACGCAGCCGATCCCGCCACGGCCGGCGTGTGGATCCAGTCCTACCGCGACATCGACCGGATCGAGCGCCTTCACGACCACGCCGTGAAGCTCGTCTTCAAGAAGCCGACGCCGTTCTGGTTCGACGCCTTTTGTAGCAACCGGGCCGTCATCCCGAAGCATCTCTTCGGCGCCTACAAGGGAGCGAAGAGTCGCGAGGCGCCCACGAATCTCAAGCCGGTCGGCACCGGGCCCTACCGCTTCGTCGACTTCAAGCCGGGCGACATGGTGCGCGCCGAGCTGAACCCGAACTACCACATGCCCAACCGCCCCTTCTTCGACACCCTGGAGATGAAAGGCGGGGGCGACGCCGCCTCGGCCGCGCGAGCCGTGCTCCAGACGGGCGAGTTCGACTACGCTTGGAACATGCTGGTCGAGGACGACATCCTGCGGCGCCTCGAGCAGGGCGGCAAGGGCCGCGTGGAGATCTGGCCGACGAGCGGGATCGAGCACATCCAGTGCAACTTCACCGACCCGTGGAGGGAGGTTGACGGCGAGCGGTCCAGCGCCAAGACCACCCACCCGGTTCTGAGCGACCCGCCCGTCCGCCAAGCTCTGAACCTCCTCGTCGACCGTTCTTCCATGCAGGAAGAAATCTTCGGCCGGCAGGCCCAGGCGACGGCAAACTTCCTCAACGCGCCGGCGCGCTTCCGCTCCCAGAACATGAAATGGGAGTTCGACCCCGAAAAGGCCAACCGCCTCTTGGACGCAGCCGGCTGGAAACGCGGCCCCGACGGAATCCGGGCCAAGGACGGCAAGCGGCTACGGTTCGTCTACCAGACTTCTATCAACGCGCCCCGCCAGAAGACGCAGGCCATCGTCAAGCAGGCATGCGTCAAGGCCGGGATCGACGTGGAGCTCAAGTCTGTGGTGGCTTCGGTGTACTTCTCCTCGGATGCCGCCAACCCGGACACCTACTCGCACTTCTACACGGATCTCCAGATGTACAACACCGCCATCGGGATCGATCCCCAGCTGGGGATGCGGCAGTTCGTCTCCTCGGAGGTTTCTGCGAAGGAGAACAAGTGGGCGGGCCGCAATATCACCCGCTGGCGGAATGAGGAGTACGACCGGATCTACAAGGCGGCGGAGAACGAGATGGACCCCGTCAAGCGGGCCGCGATGTTCATCCGGATGAACGACCTGCTGATCCAGAACGTCGTGGTCATCCCGATCGTCTGGCGCAACGGCGTCGGCGCGGCCACCGCCCGGCTCCGGGGTATGGTGCTCTCCGGCTGGGACTCGACGCTCTGGAACCTCGCCAACTGGCACAAAGCCTAGCCGGGATTATTCATTGAATAGTCCGAGCTAGGGTAACGCGATCGAGATTGCGCCGCTACCGGGGCGGTGCCTCCGCCGATGACTCGAGATCGTGATCAACGCCTCTGGGCCCTCCGCCTCGATGCGTCTCGTCGACCGAATCTCGTTCGACCGCGGCGCTCGTGGCCCGCGCGATGTCGTGGTCGAGCAACGCCTCGGCCCTCCTGGAGGGAGTCCCGACATCATCGAGGTTGGGCTTGCCGACCTGGTCGCGGTACGGCTTCGGGCGCACGCCCTCGTCGCGCAGGAGCTGCTCGCGGGAGCGTCACCGCCGTCGCCCGTTCTTCACGTGGAGCCGCCACGCGACGACGTAGAGGCCGAACACGAGCGGCAGGCGCACCCAGAACGAGATCCAGCGGTTGAAGAGCCAGCCAGGGTCGCCCCAGGCGATCGTCCGAAATTGCGCCACCGTGAACCAGAACGGAGCCAAGCCGAAGACCACGAAGAACCGGACGAGCAACCAATCGCCGCGGCGCCAGTACTCACGGATCACGAGCGCGGCGCCCACGACCGCCAGCAGCGCGACGACGAACTCCAGGACGTAGGGGGTCATTTCACGCCCGGCAGCTTCGCCTGGGCCTCCCGGAGTCGGTCGATCTCCTTCTCGACGTCGCGGAGCTCGGCCTCGACCACTGCCAGCCGCGCCTCCATCATTCTCTTGCGGAGGTGTCGCTATGAAGGCGATGAAGCGCTGAGCACCGAATTGAGCGCACAGTGCCCGAACTCGGCGACTTTTCGCGTGCTCGCGCCTGGTACAACGCTTGCCTGTCCATTCGCCCGTGAACGGCGGAAACAACCTCGGGCGACTCGGGAGAACGGTATGAAACAGCCGCCGTCGAGCCGCTGGTACGTGCCGTGGGTGGCCGCGACCCTCGCGATCGTCGGGCTGATGGCGACGGCGATCGCCGCGATCGAGGTCCTGACCGCGAGCCCGCCGCCGGCTCGACTGTCGCCCATGCCCCGGAGCACACCGCTCGAGCACGTCGACGACGGCAGACCCGGGATGGAGTCAATCCGCGTGGAGCGCTGAAGGAGCTCGAGTTGCTGCTCAAGACGTTGCTCAGGCTCTGCGCAACCGGAGCGCAGCCACCATCCTGCTCTACGTCGAAGTCCGCGTCAGATTGACGCTCGGCAGTGGCATCAGGCTTGCGACCGCTCAGGGCCGTGACCATCACATGGGTAGCCGGTGCGCTTGACAGTCCCGGGGGGCGCGCCTATGCTCCCGGCCGTGCGGGGCGCTCTCGGCGTTCGAGCCGAGAGTTGGGCCCGGCCCTCCATAGTTACCAGTTGAGATTCGGATCGCATCGGACGATCGGCGGCGCCGCCGCCATCGGATATCGCCGTCGCTGGAGGAGGAACGTCATGACAACCGCGCTCGCTTTCGATCAGATCCAGGGCAACGTCACGCCTGGACTGCGCAAGAACTATCAGGCGTTGATGCTCCTGAGGTTCCCAGCCGGTGAGGCAGCGCGGGCCTGGCTGAGGGAACTGGCTCCGAGCGTGACGTCAGCCAGCGAGGTGCAGGCGTTCGTCAAGCGACTCAAGGAGTCAGGGGCCGGCGACGCAGAAGTCCGCGCGTGGCACACGAAGTGGGTTAACATCGGTGTCTCGTGGGCCGGTCTCGAGACGCTCGGCGCGCCGGGCATCGGCTCGTTCCCCGAGGACTTCCAGGTGGGTCTGCGCCAGCGGGCAGCGCTAGTGGCCGACGACGAGACGATCGGCAATTGGGAGGTCGGCGGGACGTCCGAGACTGAGGCCCACGTCCTCGTCGTCCTGGCCGCGGACGACGAAGACGACCTGAACGCCGAGATCGAGCGTCAGCGGGCACTGATTCGCACGCACGGGTTGACCGAGCTGAAGACCTACTGCGGTGCCGAGCTCGGCGGAGAGCTTCGGGGTCACGAGCATTTCGGCTACCGCGACGGCATCTCCCAGCCCGACAAGGAGCCCGCGGCAGTCGCGCCCGCGTGGGGCGAGTTTATCCTCGGCTACCCGAACGAGGCGGGGCAGCAGGCTCCGGGCCCGGACTGGGCTCGCAATGGGAGCTACGCGGTCTTCCGACGGTTGAGGCAGGACGTCGCCGGATTCCGTCGGACTATGGAGGCGCAAGCCTCGAAGGCGAACCGCGGGCTCACGCCGGAGCAACTCGGCGCCAAGCTGGTCGGTCGGTGGACGACCGGCGCCAAGCTCGGCGATCCCGCCACTGAAAAGGTGGCTCCTGAGTGGCCGGGCGACGACGCGGCTCGCGTGACCCCGGAGGACTTCGCGAACGACCCGACGGGCGAGCGATTCCCGCTCGTCGCTCACATCCGCAAAGCCAATCCTCGGGACCCCGAAGCCCGGAGCCACCGGCTGATCCGCCGCGGGATTCCCTTCGGGGCCCCGCTCGCGCCCGGAAGGGACGACGACGGCAATGAGCGCGGGCTCCTGTTTCTCGCCTATCAGGCGAGCCTGGCCAACCAGTTCGAGCACATTCAGCGCAACTGGCTCAACAACGTGAAGTTCCCAACGCCGCAAACGGGCCGCGACCCCTTGGTCGGTCAGCCCGGAGGACTTAACGAGGTCGTCGTGCCGTTGAAAGGAGGACCGGCATCGATCGCGCTCGGGCAGTTCGTGACAATGACGGGAGGCGGCTACTTCTTCTCCCCGTCGATCCAGGCGCTCACACAATTGGCTAATTCCGGCGAAGCCCGCACAAGGGAGGGGACGATGGCGGACCAATACTCGAGACTCGGACAGTTCATCTTCAAGGAGGATCCCTACAATTGGCGCGCGCAGCTCGGCACCCCTGAGAGACCGCTGCCAGAGAATCTCGACATAGCCCCCGAGGTCAAGAAGACCGGGATGGGGAAAAAGCACGACGCCATGGACCCGTTCGATTCCGAGTACACGCCCGATGACCCGCAGTACTGGCAGGGCGGCCTCTTCTGGAACCTCGGCGACAAGTCAGTGCGGATCAGCAAGGCGGTCCGGATCGAGTACGAGTACAAGGACAAAAGTGGCAAGCCCGTCCGGAAGGGACTGGTGATCGGGTTCGAGGGAGCGGGAGGCGGCGACTAGCAGCAGCCGGCAGGCCCCTCACTCACCTCGCGGCTCGCTCGGCTCAGCTCGAGCGAGCCGCGCGCTCGAGAACGGGGCCGCCGATCAGGCCAGGCGCGCGAGCGCGGCCCGCACGCGCGATGGCTCGTCGAGGCTCCCGAGAGCTTCGAAAATCTGGAGCGCGCGCCCCAGGAGTTTCCGCGCGCCTTCGGGATCCCCCGCGCGGCGTCGGAGCTCCGCCTGGACGACTAGAGCCTTGCCCAGGTCGTTACGCGCGCCGACCTCGGTGAGGATTCCCGTTGCGCTCGTGAGGTGAGCCGCGGCGCCAGCCGGGTCGTCGATCAGCAGGCATTCGGCCAAGAGCAGCTCGGCTCGACCCTCGAAGTACCGGTAGCCGAGCTCTCGACTCATGGCCAGCACGTCATCCAGCAACGCCCGTGCGCGCGACCGGTCTTCCTGGCGCAGGTAACCTTCGGCGAGCCTCAGAACCGCGCTCGATCGGCTATAGCGGAGACGCGAGCGGTCGAACCATGTCACCGCCTCGACCATCTCGGCGGTTGCCGCCGCCGCGTCGCCGGTCTTGATCAGCGCATGTCCACGGGCGATCTTGATCATCGCGGCGTCGAACTCGATTGGCGAGAGCGCCAAAGCCTCGTCGAAGCACCGGAACCCCGCGACAGGATCGCCCCGATAGACATGAGTGGACCCCATCCGCCACCAGCCGACGACCTTCAGGCGGAGATCATCGACCGCTTGCCCGTGCTCCAGCGCGCGCCGGCAGTAACCGAGGCTCCGATCCCAGTCTCCCAGGTAGAGCGCGGCAATGTTCAGGACCCACAGCGTCCGGGAGGCCCACCAGATGTTTCCGAGCCTTTCGAAGATCTCGAGCGCCCGCTCGCCCGCGTCCAGCGCGCCCCGAAGATCTCCCGAGACCTGGTAGACGTGGCCAAGGCAGCACTCGGCATAGGCCCTGATCTCCTCGAAGCCGCCGGCATCGGCGATGGCCGCCGCTTCCCGGCAGTAAGCGATCGCGACCTGCGGCTGGCTGCCGGTCAAGCTGTGGAGGAAGCCGGTCCAGTAGTACCAGGCCGCCCGGCGGCGCGGGTCGGCTGCCTGGTCGACGAGCGCGCGGATCGCCTCGAGAGCATGGATGTGCTCCGCATGATGGCCCAGCGCGAACTTGACCTCCGCTTGGTTGACGACCGCGTCGATCCGCCGCAGCCGATTGGCCTCCGTGTCCTTCATCGAATCGAGACGTCGGAGCGCCGCTTCGAAATGCGTCACGGCCTCGGCGTTCGCCCACCGGCGCTGCGCCTTCGCGGCAGCCAGGAGCGCGTAGTCGACGGCCTTCTCGTCCGAGGCGCTCCTGCCGAAGTGATACGCGAGCAGCTCGATCACCTCGTCGATGCGACCGGCGTGAATCTCCTCGAGGGCGTATCCGGCCGCGGCGTGGGCCGCGCGGCGGCGCGCCTCCGTGAAGGTCCGGTACGTCACCTCCTGGGTGAGGCCGTGGGCGAAGACGTAGACCGGCTCGTCACGGTTAAAACGCTCGTAGAGGAACTCCAGACGGGTCAGCTCGTTCAGACACTGCTCGAGGCCTTCCGGCTCCCCCACGAGGGCCCGCAGGAGTCGGAGGGAAATCTCGGCGCCGAGGACCGAGGCGTGCTGGAGCACGCCCCTGGCCGAGGGGGAAAGTCGATCGATCCGCGCTAGCAGCACCTCTTCCACGGTGTCCGGTATCTGCAAGGCTGAGCCCTGCGCGGCCGCGACCCTCGTCAGCTCCTCGAGGAAGAACGGGTTGCCATCGGCCTTGGCCACGATGACCGGGGCGAGCGATTCGAGCGCGGCTTCCGAGCCGAGCATCGGACCGACCATGGTGGCGCTCTCCTCCGTCGAGAGCCCGTGGAGCGCGATCTGGGTGAAGTTCGACTTGTCGGTCCAGGGCGGCCGATACCCCGGGCGATAGGTCAGGAGGAGCAGGAGCGGGACGCCCGCGAGACCGTCCATCAGGGGCGCGAACGCTTCCGAGGCGCGGTCGATCCAGTGGACGTCCTCGATCACTAGGATGATCGGTTGCCGCGCGCTTCCCTTGTGAATCATGCGCCGCAAGACCTCGACGGTCCGCAGCTGGACCGACTCCGGGCTCAGCGCCTCCAGGGCTTCGGCGCCCTCCTTGATGCCCAGGAGTCGCAGCAAATACGGCGCGGCCGCGCCGGCCTCGAGCCCGAGGACATCGAGGGTGACGCGCACCTTCTCCAGGACGATCGCCGGGGTGTCCTGGTCGGCGAGCCGGCAGGCGCGCCGGAGGATCTCCAGGAGCGGCAGGTATGTGATCGTGCCGCCGTACGAGAGGCAGCGCCCTTCGAAGGACGTGACCCGCTGGCCCCTGAGGGTTTGCCGGAACTCGAAGAGAAGCCGCGACTTGCCGATCCCCGCCTCGCCCGCGATCCCGACGATGTGGGTGTGGCCTGCCATCACGGACGACAGCCTGTTCTGGAGCAATTCCAGCTCCAGCTTGCGGTCGACGAAGGTCGCCATGCGGCCGGCGGCCTTGAACCCCGCGCGCTCGGGTCCGGCCAGCCAGTAGGCTCGTCCCGTCGCGTCTTCCCCGGACGACTGGCGCTCGAGATCGAAACGCCGTTCGAGGAAACGGGCGGCCGCCGAGCTCACCACGATCGACCACGGCGGGGCGGACGCCAGCAGCGACTCCAGAACCGTCCATCCTTCGCGCCCCGTATCGGCGTCGATCTCGGGACCGCTGCTGGTGTGACCGACGATGAAGACGCCGACGTGGATCCCGATCTTGAGGGGGAACCGGTCGGCGCCGGTGAGACCGACACGCTCGAGCGCCTTCCGCATGGCCATCGCCGCGTGGGCTGCGCGGCGTGGAGCGTCCTCGGGTAGGTCGAGACCGAACGCGGCGCCGACGCTCGTCGGGCTCAGCTCCTCCACGCGGCCGCCCAGGCTTCGAAGCTTCTCGATCAATGTTTCGAGCGCGCGGCTCGTGTCCAGGAGCACGTCGGCGCCCGCCGGCACCATCAGCCGAGCGCGGAGCAGCGTGACCCGGCGGCGTTCCCACCGGATGCGGATCGACGGCGCCGCCGGCGCGACGATCTCCGGCACCGCCTTCGGCGCCGAGGCCGGGACGGAGGCCGCGGCCGTCGCTCGCGGCGGGCGCGCGGCTCTCGGAGGCGCACTGGACCCGGTACCGCGCGGCCGCAGCCCGAGCTTTTCGATCCGAACACGCAGCGTGTTCCGGGCGATGCCGAGCCGGGCCGCGGTCCGCGAGAGATTCCAGCCCGTCTGCTCGAGCACGGCCTGTATGTGATCGGCCATGGCCTGGTCGAGCGACCCGACGTCGCCCGCCCGGCTCGGATCCGCCGGCTCCGCTGCGGCCGGGGCGTCCGCCAGATTCAGCATCGCCGCGGTCACCTGGGAGGTCTCGGACAGGAGCGCGACGCGCTCCATGAGGTTCGCCAGCTCGCGGACGTTCCCCGGCCAGGAGTAGGACAGAAGGCGCGCGCAGGCATCCGGACTCAGCGTCCGCGGGGGCACGCCGTAGTCGGCGGTGGCGCGGGCCAGGAAATGGTTAGCCAGGAGCAGGATGTCGCCCCCGCGCTCGCGCAACGAGGGCAGGCGCAGGGTCAGGACCGCGAGTCGGTGGTAGAGGTCCTCGCGAAAGCGGCGCTCTCGGATCGCCGCCGGCAGGTCGACGTTGGTGGCGCTGACGACCCAGACGTCGACCGACTCGCTCTGGGTACTGCCGAGACGGCGCACTGCGCGCTCCTCGATGACCTTGAGGAGCTTGGCCTGCATGGCTTCGGGCAGGAGACCGACTTCGTCGAGAAAGATGGTGCCGCGATGAGCCGTCTGAAAGAGTCCCGCCTTCGAGCGCCGCGCGTCGGTGAACGCGCCGCGCTCGAAACCGAACAGCTCGGCCTCGAGGAGAGTCTCGGGGATCGCCGCGCAGTTGACGTCGACGAACGGGCCCCCTGCCCTCGGGCCCATGCCGTGGAGGAGTCCGGCGAGGAGTCCCTTCCCCGAGCCCGTCTCGCCCTGGATCAGGACCGAGGGCGGCCGGTGTGTGGCGTAGCCGCGCCCGATAAGACGTCTGACGTTATCGCGAAGCGACTCGATCGCCGCACTTTCGCCGAGGAGTCCCGCGAGCCCGTCCATGGCGCCCGTATCTTACTCTTCCGCGGCTTCTTCCGCGTGCGGGCCGCGGGCACTGGGCTCGCCGAAGTTGCTTTGATCGCGGGGATGTGCAAATGCGGGCCGGATGAATTGTCGAGGACCACGCGTGCGGTTGTCGATGCGATCTTTGGCGTGCAGGGACACCTGGCCCTGCGGCGTCGCCACGCCGAGGAACGTTCTCGCGTGAAGCGCCTAGAAAAAACGTCCCGCAACCTTACGGGTTCGCCAAGATTGAGTCATTTCGGTGAAGACGAACTCA
>Ga0184612_10001786_pt1 | contig 10445 bp, 15 predicted proteins | sample PLM3_60_coex_FD_133163 | JGI IMG/M metagenome (GOLD analysis project Ga0184612, IMG submission 133163) | Groundwater sediment microbial communities from an aquifer in East River, Colorado, USA - PLM3_60_coex | ecosystem: Environmental > Terrestrial > Soil > Riparian zone | place: USA: East...
GACCATCAACTCAACCTTTCGGGTAGGCCCAGGTGCCCTACGGCTACCCGCGGGTCCCCCGCCGGGGGTATTCTGCGTGGTGCCGGCGGCTGACCCCGTCGAGGCACGCCGGCCCCGAGGCCCGTCCCGATCTGGCGGGGTGCACCGCCGGAACGGGACAGGCTTCAACGGCGTCCTCCGCTGCAGTCCGCCAGTTCGCTTCAGCGGCCCGCCCGGCCTCACAACCGCCGCCCGGGATGACATACGGCCTCGTGTTTGTGGAGTGCGGCGAGGCCACCCTGGACGTGCACACCACACGGCATCCGAACATCACCGTCGAACAGCCGCGCGACGATCGGGATCTCGCACCGGCGCACATCCGACGGGTCAACTGGCGGCTGATGCGGAGGCTGGGCGCAGATCTCCCGCGCCCATTCAACGATCTGCGGATTCCGCCAGCGGCGCGCTGCCCGCCGCTCCTCCGGCGTAAGCCTGGCCACGGTCACCACCCGACCGGGCCGGGGCACCTCGGCGTCGGGAAGCAGAACCCGACCGCGACGGCACCGTCCGGCCACCGCCAGTAGACGCCCCACTTCCTCTCGCCCCGCCACGAGATGAGCGCGTGTTCTTTGCGTAGTTGGCAGTACCAGCACTGGTACCAGTGCTGCCGCAGCTTCCGCCACGAGTGCTGTTCGGTCTTCGAGCTCCAGGCCCGTGGCGGCCCGGCCGACAACTCCCCGCCGACAGCGGCCTCAACCTCCGGCTCGGCGGCGGGCGCTGTCGCCGGTTCGGGGAGCTGACCAGCGGCAGCGAAAACCGCGCGCCGCTCGACCATCATCCGGCCGGCCTGCCTGTAGGAGATCGCCTCGGCGCCCATGTGGATCGCCCGCGCCCGCTTGGGGCCGGTGACGTCAAAATGCTCCCGGTGGGTGCCCTCGCATTGCAGCCACGACGGGTCGAGCAGCAGTTGCTTCCCGAACTCGAGTAACTCGTCGTGAGCGTCGGCGAACAGGTGTGACCACTCGGCGGTGATCCCGTTCACCGTCGCCCGGCGCAGATAGTCGTCGACGTAGACGGCCACCGCTCAGCCCTCCCCAGCAGCGGCGGCCTTGTCGATGATCCGGGCGACCTTGTCGAGCAGGACCAGATGTAGCCCAACTACCAGTTCCCCCGGAGAACTGAACGACACGGTCGATGCGTCGCTCACAGGACACGCTCCGGCTGGTCGAGGCTGGCGCGTAGCCGAGCTCCGATCCAGGCGCCGACCGCCGGCGTCACCGCGTTACCGAACCCGTCGACCTGGTCACGGGCCGAACCCCACACGAGGAATGTGCCTTTGTGGCCGGGGAAGTCGGTGTCGAACCCGCACCCGCGGCCAACCTCGTGCGGGCCGAGCATCCTGAAGTAGCAGTCCTCAAGGGCGAGGTCGGCGAGCATCGCGTGCCATTCGGCGAGCAGGAGCCCGGTCGTGTCGCGGGCGGTGAGGGCACCGAACGGGTCGGAGATCGGATGCGGTGCGGTCGAGTCCGCTCCGGTGCCGTTCTGCTTGTACCAGCCGGAGAACAGCAGCCCCTGGCCACCGGACCCGACGACCGTGCCGAGCGGCTGGTCGACCGGATGCGCCCGGTACCGGGCCTCGTCGATCGACCCGTTGTGCTTGATGGTCCCGGCGGCGGTGAGCAGGCCGGGGATCTGGTCGGAGGTCACCGTCGGCATCGGCTCGCCGTGCAAGGTCGGCACCGTGTTCTGCCGGAACGGAACAACCCCGGCCGATAGGATGCCAAGCCCACCCGAACCGGCGTTGCCGACGACGGTTTCGGTCGGCTCACCTAGGCTGCGGCTCGTCCCGTTCGTGCGGTTCGGCATGACCCTGACGGTCACCAACCCCATCGTCTCCGACCCGACCTGCGTCGGCATCGGCTCGCCGACGCCACGCGGGACGCCCTGGAAGTTGTCGACCGCGGCGAACAGCACCGCCTTCTCATGCGTGGCGGTGACGGTGTCCATCGGCATGCTGAGGTGCTGACCGTCGCCGTTGTGCCGGTGAGCGGCGATGACCTGCCCGGTGACCGCCACCGGCGGCGTGACCAGACCGACCGCGTTGGTCGCGGTCTGCGCCCACAGCGGCTCGGACAGGTCCCGGGACCGGCAGTCGGATCCGGGCCGCTCGTACGCGTTGCCGGCGGCGGCCATGACCGCACCGGTCGACAGGATCGCGGTCTCCTGCTGGCTGGTCTGGGTCGACATGGGCTGCCACGGGTGCCGCTCCACGCCGTGCACCGCCTTCGCGGGCATGAAAATCGCGGGGAACTCGGGGAACCGCTGCCGGCACCGTTCGGCGCGGGCCATCGTCGCCGGCGCGAGCGGCTTCTTCCGGTCACCGATCCGGGTGCCGAGATCGGTCAAGTCCAACGCGTTGATCGACGGCGCCATCGGAGGGATGACCTCGTCAGGGACGGTCGCCTCGCTCGGCAGGTTGGCGACGGACGCGGCCATCGGCACGGCGTGGTCTATCGTCAGTTCGTCACTGCGGCGGAATTCGAACCGATATGGACCCGGGCCGTACCGGGGAGAGCGGCGACCACCGCCGAGATACGTTTTGGTTCGCTGCCGGGCGAGCCACCGATGGTTGTCGGTCGTCAAAGCCGAGATTCCGCGCCCCTCGATGCTTTGCATCCTGCGAAGCTGTGCGGGGAACACGTTCACCGCCTCAACATGCTGCCACTCGGCTGCAGACGCGTCCGGGCGGATGGTCAAAGTGATGTCGCCGACGGCGAGCTCGTCGTATCGCTTCCAGCCCGAACCGGTGAGGATTTCCGTTCGCTCATCAACGCAGAACAGGTCGACGGCGATGTATTCGTCGTGGCGGAAGCGGCGCTGCCTCTTCGCTGGCCGGTGCGTCGCGACGCGGCTACGTGGCTGTTTGCGGCGGCTGCTCATGCCGTGCCGGCCCGGTACGGGTGTGGGTAGGCGTGCTCGCGGGCGGTGTCGATGTCCCACCGGCTGGCCAGCGTCACCGTGCGTGGCACCGCCCGGACCGACCGGTGCGGGCGGGCGTCCTCCGCATGCGACCAGACGGGCATGGCGGCGATGGCCGCCATGACGATCATGCCGCAGGAGCAGAGCCCGGCCAGCCGGTCGATGATCTCGGGTTCGTCGTCGTCGGGCCGGCCGTGGATGACCTCGCCGGTGTGCAGGTGGACCAGCAGCCACCGGCCCTCACCGGTGGCGCCGTAGCGCTCCAGCAGGTCGTCGACGTCCCGGCCGAGGGTGTCGCTGGACAACGCGATCCGTTTCCCGGCGCTGAGGATGACCTGGCCGGGGGCGTAGGACCAGCGGTCGTGCCACACGTCGGAGTCGAACCGGACGGCGACGACGTTGGTGTCGAACAGGTCGCGCAGTGTGGCCAGCAGGATCTGGTCGGTGTCGGCAAGAGCATCAGCGTTCATATCATCATGATAGCATGCTGCGGTCTTGGGGCAAGGGGGGCGCCCACGGGCCGGCCATGTGATCACGCGGCCAACCTCGCCGCGCAGGACCGGCACCCGTCGGCCGGCTCCTCCTCCACGACGACGCCGTCGTCGTGGAGATGCACGGCCCGGACCCGCGCGTTGGCCGGCTCGCACGGCATCGCAACCATCTGGGCCAGCCAGTCCGTCAGGTCGGCTTCGGCCTGCGCCCGGACCGGCGTCGGAGTGGTGATGAACCCGGCTTCGTCGTCCCAGCCGGCGTACAACTCGACCGGGTCGAACTCGGGGGTGCCGTAGTCGGGTGCGTCGTTCATGGGGAGTCCGTTCATTGGGGGTCTCCGAGGCGGAAGGTGACGTCGCCGCGTCGAGCGGCGCCGGAAAATCGGCCGCCGGTCTGCCGGCCGATGCTGAGGCCGCAGCCTTTGCATCGCCATAGCCCGATCGGGAGCAGGTCACCGCAGTGTGAGCAGTGGTCGTTGGGCTGGCCCTTCTTCGCGAGGACCGCCCGTGCGGTTTCTTCGGTGATGATCCGGGTGGCCAACGTGGACCGGGCCCGGCCGAACTCGGTGTCGACGAAGCCGAGGCGCCGGGCCCGCCGCTGCGTGATCTGCCCGTCCCGGGCGACGATCAGCGTTGCCCGGTCGGGGGCGCCTTCCCACCGCTGCACGGTGATGACGGTCTGGTCGCCGGTGGTCGGGTGCGGTTCGGACAGGGCGTGGATCTCGCCGGTGAGCCGGTAGGGGTGTCGACCGATGCCGAGACGGCGGGTGAGATCGGCAGCCAACTGGCTGTCGATCGGGTCTGGTGGCACGGTGCTCGCCTCGTTCTCTTGGGGGAATCCGGCTTTCGGGGCCAGCAACCCCTGAACGCCGGCCGAGCAGGCGGTGGTAAATTACTACCACTATCATACCATTTAGACGGTAATTGCCCAAGTTGAGCGGCGGTATTTCGCAGCCGTACGTTGCCAGTCGCGCTGCTCCTCGCGGCGCCGCCGGATCCGGCTGTCCTTGAACGGGGAATCGGTCGGCTTTCCGCTGCGCAGCCGCCAGTTGGCGGCATCTCCGAGCATCGGCGCGATCATGGCGACACCCTTCTCTGCGATCGGGGGGCTGAGACACCAGACGCTGGCCAGTGGAGGCACGGGCGTCCGTCGTGGGTGGTGGCTCGTTACGCCACCCTACCGCGACACCGGTAAATGGGCAACATTCGCGGTGGCATTTCAGGCCGACTAAGAGGTCAGGCGGCGGTGGGGGCACCGTCGGCGGACTCCTCGCCAGCTGGGGTTGGAAGGTCACGCAGATGCGTCCCGATCCACCTACCCACCAGCAGCGCCGCCTCGTCCGGGTCGGCGTGGAAGCGCAGATGCGCCCCGATCCGCTTGAGCCGCCAACCGGACTCCCGAAACTGCCGGATCAACACCTTCAACTCGGCGATCGACAGGTCCTTCCGGAATCTCCAGCCGTTCAGCCCGGCCTGGAGACACTCCTCATGAACCTCCTGAAGACCGTGCCGGAGCTTGTCGCCGATGACCGCCCGTCCACGCGGGCCGTCGATGTCCACGCCTTCCCAAGCCATACACGACGGCCACCTGTTCGCGATCCCCCGCGCCCGGGACTCCTCGTCATTGCCGGGCCTGCCGGACAGCCGCTCGAAACAGTCACTGACCAGCACGTGCGCGTACGCCGGCGGCCGGACGCCAGCGGTCCAGGCGACGATGTCGTCGTAGGTCTGGCCGGTACACGCGGCGATGACGCCAGGCCCGTGCCCGTCGCGGGCCAGCGCCCGCAACCGCCGACACACCTGGTACGGCCTCGTCATCGGCGCCAGCGGCCGATAGCCGGGGTCGGTGATGTTCGCCGCCGTGAAGTAGCGGCGGGGAAGCGCCCCATGCCGCCGCGCCGCGTTGACGACCAGCTCCGCCCAGTCCGCACCGTTCGGGCGCCCGTCGAGCCGCGCGTACAAGACGGCGACGTCGTAGGCGGCGGACCGCGGCACCTGCTTCGTGTCCTCCGTGCGCCATTTCAGCAGCGTCGCCGCACTCCAGCCGAGCTGGGCCGACATCATCTGCAAGGTGTGTCCCTCAAGGGCGAGGGCCAGCAGCATCCGCCGGACGCCGGTGGCGTCGACGTAGTCGCCGGGCAGAAGTTGACCGTCCGCGCCAACGTTCAGCAACGCCACCGCGGTCCGGACTTGCAGCGCCTTCGGGTGCAGGCCACCCCACGCGGCCCGACGGACGGTGCCGATGTCCACCCCGGCCTCGTCGGCGATCAACCGCCACGTGTAGTTGCGCTCCTCCCGCAAGGCGTGCAGATGCCGGGTGACGTTCTGCATGCTCAGGTCGTCGACGGCAGCAGCCACCGTTCGTGCTCCACTTCTCTCGGGGCAGTTCCGGATGCGCCGCCGGCCAGCAATCCGCCGACGCACCCCCTCCGGTTCTATTGGTGCAGATCACCGAGCCTCGCGGCCAGCCAACGGACCTGCTCGGCGGTCAGCCACACCGCCACCTCCGGCCGCCGGTCCGGGCGCCGTTCGGCCGGGTTCGGCACGACGGCGAGCAACGGCAGCCCGGCACGTACCGGCGGTGCCCCCGCAGCCGTCCACGCCGCCTTCAGCTCGACACGCGCGGCGTCGACGTCGTCCCACGCGGCGCCGACCCGCCGTGCCTCGTCGACAGCCTGGTCGGCGACCCGGCAGGTCGCCCAGTACCGCTGGCCGTGGTGATCGGCCGGGACCATCGCCGTGTAGCCGCCGCCGCTGCCTTCACGCGCACGGACGGCCTCACCGGCGATGACGAGCCGGTCCAGGGCGTACCGGGCCTCCTTCGGTTCGGCGACCCGCTCCGGCCGGCCGGCCGCACGCCGGCACAGCCGTGCCACCTCCACGGTCGACAGCGGCCGTTCGGCGCTGTTCAGGACGGCCCGGACGTCCTCGACGCTGAACGCTTTCACCGCCGCGCCCGTCCGTCCGCAGCCTCCTGCACGGCCGCCACCCGGCGGGCTGGCGCGTGGTCGCGGAGGAACGCGGCCGGGGTCAGGGCCTCGCCCGGGGTGGACACCGGCACCAGCCACAACCCGGCGTGGGCGGGGCAAACACCGTCGCCACGGTGGACGGCGACGGCGTACAGCCCGTCGGTGAAACCGGACCGCCAAATGTCGCCGGGCGCCAGCCGGGACCATTCCGGCTCGGCGAGGAGATCCACGTGGTGGCTGTCCAAGCCTTTGCCGATGTGGAGGCGATGCTCGACCGGCTCGCCGCCGGCAAGGGTGGTGTAGGTCAGCTCGTTGCCGTCGACGGCGACGACGGTTGCCCCTTCGATGCTGATCGTCACGACGGAGCCCGGACGCAGCGCGGTCAGATCGGACACGGTTGTCCTTTCGGTGGAGAGGAGAGGGCGGCAGCCCGCCACCGACCGAAGGTACCGCGACGACTGCTAATGGGTCAATCATTCGGCTGCTTCAAGGTTGGGTCTGGTGCTGCCGCCGAGGGGGCGGCAGCACCAGACCCGGCTCAGATCCGCTCCCAGCCGGGAATGGCGACGCTGGCCGCGGTCAGGTCGGCGTTGACGGCGAGCAGCTCGTGGCGGAGTTCCGCCTTGCGGTGCAGCAGTCCGGCGACCCGGCGTAGCGCTGCCGCGCCGGCCGGGGATGTCAGGTCTTCGACGGCGGTGTGCAGGTCCGGGTACTGCAGGCCGGTCAGCCAGCCTGAACCGCCGTACCCGACCGCCCAGCCGTAGGCCCCGTGGTCGGCGACGATCGCGGCCTCGCGGTCCGTCTCGTCGACGGGCGGGGCCTTGCGGCTGCGACCCTTCGGTGCGGCGGGCCGCGACAGCGGCACGGTGGCCAGGCAGACCCGCCGGTCGTCGCCGGCGCCGCTGACCCTGCACTCGAGCGTGTGACCGGCGATGACGCGGTACTCGGTGCTGATGTTGGTCATATCATAATCATAGCAAACAGTCGTTCTGATATCCACCGTCGGGTGGGGGTCTGGCCTGCGGAAACACCCTGAACGCGGGCGATGGCCTTCACCCGAAACGGTGAGGCCGACCGCGCGTCGCGCCAGCCGGTGAAAGCTATCTGGGAGACTGTCCAGGCGTAACGTCCTCCGGCACAGCACATACCCAGCTGCTGAGGGGACATCAAACGGCCCGCGTCCGCCGGATCGCCGCCTTTGATCCACCGGACGCGGGCCGTTCGGCCTCAACTCACCCCGGCTCGTTGACCGGGCGGATCTCGTATTCGTCGACGCCACGGTCGGCGCCGTCGGCGAGGTCCGCACGCAGGAACTCCGCCAGGTGCCGGGCCGGTGCGGTGTCGACGAGCTCATCACCGTCGTAGACACCCCAGGTGATTCCAGCGGCGAGGTCGGCGGCCTGCGAGTCGACGGTGGCCCGCAGGTGGCCGTCGGGGTCGTGGGTGAGCAGCCAGTCGAGGAAGCTCACCGGGACGGCACCTCGTCGATGCGCACGTCGTAGCCGGGGACGTAGACCGGGCGGTGCAGGCCGGGCGCCCACACCGCGGTCTGCCGTCCACCGCCGTGGCGGGGCTGGTGGGCGAGGACCCGCTCGCCCACCTTGAGGCCGGCGGTGTCGCAGCGCATCGTGGCGAGCCGGAACCCGGGCAGGTCGTGGCCCAGCAGTTGGCTGGCGGTCGCCAGGGCGCCGGGCAGGTCGGTGCCGTCGAAGGTCCGCGCGCGGGCGGGAGTTTTCGGGCAGGGCGCAGCGTCGAGGATGGTGGTCATGGGTGTCCGCTCTGTGGGGAATCGGGGAAGGCCGGGGGCTCCAGCAAAGCCCTGGCGGTTCAACATCCATCTTAGTTGATCTAGCGGAAATAGGCCAGCGAACTGGGGGTATTTCCACGAAAAGGGCGGCTTCCGCTGGTCGGCGCGCGCACCTGCCAGCGTCCAAGCTACGCTACGCGGAGTGCCCGCAAGATAGCTGTCCGCTATCGCGTCTGGGGGCTGCGCGCGGCCCGACACCGACCGGCTCTACCGCGGGGCGAACCCAAACCGCCGGCGGCGCAACCGGACCGCACTGGACCTGGGGAGACCCAACCGGAGGACTGCCATCGTCGCGGGGGCGGCGGCGGCAGTCCTCCGATTGCCTTCTCATCCAACGGTGTCGCCGTGCAACGGATCCGGCGGGCCGGGAAACACCCAGCGACCGACCCCACCACGGGTCACGATGACACCGTCCTGCTCGAGGACGTTCATCGCGTACCGGACCACGTCGTTGCCGACGTGGTACCGCGCGCGCAACTTAGGGGTGGAGGGCAGCGGGTCACCCGGCTGCAACTCGCCGCGTTGGATCTGGCCTCTGATCGCGTTGGCCAGTTGCTGGTACTTCGGCTCTCTGGACATACGGTGGATCTCCTGGGGTGACAGGCGCCCAGTGGATCACCGACGTCCAACGCGAGTCAAACCCGCACACGCGCTGTAGTCGGAAGGCCAGCATATCCACAATCAGCTATCGCGGTGTGACCGGGCGGATACAAAACATGTGCATCGCGCTATGGCTCCTAACCGGCCTGGCCGGTTAGGCTGCGATGTGGTAGGGGCCCTGCCCAGGTCCTCCCTGGGGTGACAGCCGGGCGCACATCGGACCGAAGCGGGCCCCCACCCCCCACCGGCTCCCAACACCCGGAGGTCCCCCTTGACTTCGACCCTGCTCGACATCCGTGTCGAGCGCAAGCTCCCCCCAGACGTGAGGGAGCAGGCCTGGCAGTTGTACAGGACCGCGTTCGAGGACCTGAACGCACGCACCATCCAACGGCACCTGATGTTCCGCCCCGAGTTCGACGGCGTCACCGACGACGAACGCATCGAGAAGTGGCTCGCCTACGACGACGACGGCCGCCTGGCGGGGCTGGCCACCTACACCAACGACCTCGGCGCCTGGCCACTGATCTCCCCGGAGTACTTTGCCCGCCGCTGGCCCGTCGAATACGCCGAGCAGCGGATCTGGTACTGCGGGTTCGTCGCCGTCCCCAGCCACAGCCCTGGCGTGTTCGTGCAGCTCATCGAGGCGCTGTACCGGCAGGCCGAGGTGCAGCGCGGGGTGATCTCGCTCGACATCTGCCGGTACAACGTCGAGGCGTTCCAACTCGACCGTGGGATCGCGCGCTGGCTCAACCGGATCTCCGGCGGGCAGGTCCGCTGCGAGGCGGCGGACAGCCAAACGTTCTGGATCTACGAGACGGCGGGGCGGGTGCCGGCATGACGTTCCCGACCGACCTGATGCAGTTCGGCCCGGACGCCGACCGCCAGCTGCTGTTCGAGGGCGTGGTCAGCGACCGGTCGTGGCCACGCCCCGGCACGTTCGGGCTCACCACCATGTACGCCCTCGGCGACTGCCACCGCGAGAAGCTCGCCGACCCCGCGGTCTACGCGCGGTGGCTGGACGTGCTGCTGTCGCCGCGTGGTATCGACATGACCCCGCACGGGGAGGCCCGTATCGAGGAGTTCGGTGTGGGCTCGTTGCACGGCATCAGCTTCGACCAGCGGATCACGACGAGTTTGGTCGCGGGCTATGAGGACCGTGCCACCGGCACCCTCTACGTGTATGTGTGCTCGTGCAAGCCGTACGACCCGCGCAGGGTCGACGAGGTGTCCCGCGAGTACTTCGGCACCGACGGGTCCCGTTCGACGCTGGATACGTTCTGCCTCCGCGCGCCCTGATCAGCACGTTCCTCGGTCCCTTCCCCGAGGCGAGAGGAGACCGGTTGGCAGCAGCACGAGTGTGAGGAGCTATTGCCACTCCTTGATGTCAGCACCAAAAAGACACGACCGTCAGGCGTTCCCTGACGGTCGTGTCTTTTTGGTGCGGTAGCTACCAAAATGCTGGCCTTCTCCGCTTCCGTCCGTATCGTGAAGGTATATGACGGACAGCTACGAGGCGGCGACCATGAGTGACGACGGTGGTGGGGACGTGATCCGCCGGGAGACCACCGGCCCGGTACTCCCACCCGAGGACTGCCTCGGCGACTTCATCGACGCCGCCGC
>Ga0184612_10001787_pt1 | contig 10441 bp, 6 predicted proteins | sample PLM3_60_coex_FD_133163 | JGI IMG/M metagenome (GOLD analysis project Ga0184612, IMG submission 133163) | Groundwater sediment microbial communities from an aquifer in East River, Colorado, USA - PLM3_60_coex | ecosystem: Environmental > Terrestrial > Soil > Riparian zone | place: USA: East...
ACGTTGACAGCCGGGCTCGGCGGCATGGGAGGCGCCCAGCCGCTGGCCGTCACCATGAATGGCGGGGTGGCGATCGTCGTCGAGTGCGATCCGTCCCGGATCGCCCGCCGGCTCGAGCACCACTACCTCGATGTCGAGGCGTCCTCGGTGGACGAGGCACTACGGCTCGCGTACGAGGCCCGCGACGCTCGACGGCCGCTCTCGATCGGCGTGCTGGGCAACGCGGCGGACGTCATCCCCGACCTGCTGGCGCGCGGCGCGGACGTCGACGTCGTCACCGACCAGACCAGTGCGCACGACCCACTGGCGTACCTGCCGCGGGGCGTTGCGTTCGGGGACTGGTCGGCCGAACGGGAGAAGGATCCGGCCGGCTTCACGACGCGCGCGCGGGAGTCGATGGCTGCGCATGTCGAGGCGATGGTGGGATTCCTCGATGCCGGTGCCGAGGTGTTCGACTACGGCAACTCGATCCGGGGCGAGGCCCGGCTGGCGGGCTACGCTCGCGCGTTCGACTTCCCGGGCTTCGTGCCCGCCTACATCCGGCCGCTGTTCTGCGAGGGCAAGGGCCCGTTCCGCTGGGTCGCGCTCTCGGGCGACCCGGCCGACATCGCCGCAACCGACGCCGCCGTCCTGGAGCTGTTCCCCGAGAACGAGTCGCTGGCACGGTGGATCAGGCTGGCCGGTGAACGGGTGCACTTCCAGGGGCTCCCGGCGCGGATCTGCTGGCTCGGCTACGGCGAGCGCGACCGGGCCGGCGAGCGGTTCAACCACATGGTGGCGTCGGGAGAGGTGCGCGCGCCGGTCGTGATCGGCCGCGACCATCTCGACTGCGGGTCGGTCGCTTCGCCGTACCGCGAGACCGAGGCGATGGCGGACGGATCCGACGCGATCGCCGACTGGCCGCTGCTCAATGCTCTGGTCAACACCGCGTCGGGAGCGACCTGGGTGTCGATCCACCACGGCGGCGGAGTCGGCATCGGGCGCTCGATCCACGCCGGTCAGGTGACCGTTGCGGACGGGACACCGCTGGCCGGCGAGAAGATCGCGCGCGTGCTGACCAATGACCCGGGCATGGGGGTGATCCGGCACGCCGACGCCGGGTACGAGGCGGCTACCGTTGTCGCAGACGCCCGCGGCGTCCGCATCCCCATGCGCGAAGCCCCCCGTTGATCATGCAACTCATGCGCGACACGCCGACACGATGCCGGGCTCGAGCCATCCCGAGGCAGCGGGCCGTCAATTCGGGCCGTTGTCAGCTGTCGGCGTGTCGCGCAGGAGTTGCATGATCAACGGGGGGTTGGGGTCGGGCGTGAGCTTCGACGGGCTGTGGGACGGGCTCGCTCCAATCGGGCGGCACGCCGTGACTGGCGGTTATCGGAGATACGCGTGGACGCGCGCCGACCAGGAGTGTCGGGAATGGTTTGTCGATGCGGCTGATCGGCGAGGGCTGGACGTCGAGACGGACGTGAACGGGAACCTGTGGGCGTGGTGGGGCGATCGGTCCGTGGGCGACGCGCTCGTCGTCGGCTCGCATCTAGACTCGGTGCCGGACGGAGGCGCCTACGACGGCCCGCTCGGGGTCGTGTCCGCGTTCGCTGCTGTCGACATCGTCCGCTCCCGCGACCTGGCGCCAAACCGGCCCATCGCGGTGGCAGCGTTCTCGGACGAGGAGGGTGCGCGGTTCGGGGTGGCGTGCGCAGGATCGCGGCTGCTCACCGGCGTGCTCGACGCCGACCACGCCCGCTCGCTGCGTGACGGCGACGGCACGACGATGGCGGAGGCCATGTCGGCGGCCGGGCACGACCCCTCGCGCGTCGGCCCGGAGCCGGATCGGCTGGCCCGGATGGGGTGCTTCGTCGAGCTCCACGTCGAGCAGGGGCGGGCGCGACCGGTGGAGCTCGGCGCCACGCGGCCTCGCAGCGACGACCCGCACGGCCTGGTCGACCTCGACGCTGCGGTGGGAATCGCGAGCGCGATCTGGCCGCACGGTCGCTGGCGCTTCGACTTCACCGGGCGGGCGGACCATGCCGGGACGACGCGGCTCGAGGACCGCGACGACCCGATGCTCGGGTACGCGGCCGCCGTCCTCGCGGCCCGCGAAGCGGCCGACCGGAATGGTGCGCTTGCGACGTTCGGCAAGGTCCGGGTCGAACCCAACGGCGTCAACGCGATCCCGTCGCGGGTGACTGCGTGGCTGGACGCCCGCGGACCGGACGATAAGCGCGTACGCGCCCTCGTCGCCGAGTTGTCAGGCCTGACGACTCGGCAGCCTGGGGCGATGCCGCTGGGCGCCCTGACAAGTCGGGATGAGCCCGCGGTCAGCGAGGAGTCGTGGACGTCGGGCACGGTCTTCGACGCTCCGGTGCGCAACCGGTTGTCCGCACTCCTCGGCGGCGCACCGGTCCTGCCGACCGGTGCAGGCCACGACGCAGGAATCCTCGCCGCGGCCGGTGTGCCGTCCGCGATGCTCTTCGTCCGCAACCCCACGGGCATCTCTCACTCGCCGGCGGAGCACGCCGAGCGAGACGACTGCCTGGCGGGTGTCGACGCTCTCGCCCGGGTTCTGGAGCAACTGGCCTAGCGCCGACGGGCGGCTCCACCACGGCCGCCGCGCCACTTTCCCGTGAGCGGGCGGGCAGAATCGGCGGGTGGCGACGTTCTGGTGCGAGCAGGCGTGGTTGCCGGATGGGGTGACCAAGCGCGTCCGTGTCGCGACCGAAACGGCGGGTGTCGTCTCGGCGGTCGACGTCGGCGTCGACCCGGAACCGGCTGACGAGCGGCTCCCCGGCATCGTGCTGCCGGGCTTCGCCAATGCGCACTCGCATGCCTTCCACCGCGCCCTGCGCGGACGCACCCAGGGCACCGGCGGCACGTTCTGGACCTGGCGCGACCGGATGTACGAGATCGCGACGACGCTCGACCCCGACTCGTACCGCCGCCTCGCAACCGCCGTGTACGCCGAGATGGCCCTGGCCGGCATCACCTGTGTGGGCGAGTTCCACTACGTCCACCACGCGCCGGACGGCACGCCGTACGGCGACCCCAACGCGATGGGTGACGCGCTGCGCGACGCGGCCCGCGCGGCCGGCGTCCGGCTGACGCTGCTCGACACGTGCTACCTCGCCGGCGGCTTCGGTCAGCCGCTGTCGGCCGTCCAACAGCGGTTCGGCGACGGCACAGCTGGGCTCTGGGCCGATCGCGTCGCCGCGCTCGAGCCTGACGCCATGACCCGCATCGGCGCCGCGATCCACTCCGTGCGCGCCGTACCGGCCGAGCAGATTCCGACCGTGGTCGCCGCGGCAGCCGGCCGCCCGCTGCACGTGCACCTCTCCGAGCAACCAGCCGAGAACGAGGAGTCCCTGGCGGCCTACGCGGCCACGCCGACCCAACTGCTGCACGACCACGGCGCGCTCGGCCCGGCGACGACCGCGGTCCATGCCACCCACCTGACGCCGGACGACATCGCGCTCCTCGGCGAAGCAGGGACCACCGCCTGCTTCTGCCCGACGACCGAGCGTGACCTCGCGGACGGGATCGGCCCCGCCCATGCGCTGCGCGACGTGGGAGTGCCGCTGGCGCTCGGGTCCGACCAGCACGCAGTCGTCGACATGTTCGAGGAGGCCCGCGCGCTGGAGATGCACGAGCGGCTCGTCACACACGAGCGCGGCCGTTTCACGCCGGCCGAGCTCATGACCGCACTCGGTACAGCCGGACACGGCAGCCTCGGTTGGCCAGAGCTCGGCCGGATCGACGTCGGGGCCATGTGCGACCTGGCCTCCGTCCGGCTGGACACACCGCGTACAGCAGGCATCGACCCGACCCAGCTGGTCTTCGCCGCGACGGCAGCGGACATCGACACCGTCGTGATCGGCGGTCGGCCGGTCGTCCGTGCCGGTCGGCACGTCCTCGGTGACGTCGGTGGCCTCTTACACGAGGCCGTCGACGAGGTCTGGTCGCGGCTATGAGTGCGGTCTCCCGGGTCTACCCGGTCACCCGTCGTGCTCTGACGGTCCGGGTGAGCAGCGGTGCCGCCGTGGCGACGATGACGATGGGAAGCGAGTGCGGTGCGGAGCCCGGTCGGCTCCGGTCTCGGTCACGCCCGTGAGGTTAGTGGTGGCCCGGCCCCACGTCGGTGAGGCCGGGCCGTTGACGTCAGCCGTGATCGAAGGACGGTAGGCGTCGCAACGCCCGGGGCATCCACCAGTTCCGCTCGCCGAGCAGGCTCATTGCTGCTGGCAGCAAGACGGCTCGCACGATCGTCGCGTCGATCAGGATCGCCGCGGCGAGCCCGACCCCCATCTGCTTGAAGTCGAGCGGGGAGAGGGTCGCGAAGATCGAGAAGACGGCGACCATGACCAGCGCCGCGCTCGTGACCACACCGGCCGACTTCGTGATTCCCTGCGCGATGGCGTCTCGCGTCGAGAGACCGGCACGTCGGCCCTCCCGGATCCGGCTGACGACGAAGACGTGGTAGTCCATCGACAGCCCGAACAGGATCACGAACAGGAACAGCGGCAGCCAGGTGATGATGGCTCCGTTGGAGGTGAAGTCGAGCAAACCCTCGGCCCAGGTGTTCTGGAAGACGAGCACCAGCAGGCCGTACGCAGCGGCCACGGAGAGCAGGTTCAGCGCCGCCGCTGTCAGGGCGATCGCGAGCGACCGGAACGCCAGGACCAGCACGAGCACCGTCAACAGCAGCACGAAGCCGATGACGAGAGGCAGCCGTTCCGAGAGCACGTCGCGGAAGTCGATGTTCCAGGCGATCTCCCCGGTGACACCGGTGTCGACCCCGGGCACCCCTCCGACCGTCTCCGGTACGAGGGTCCTCAGCTCCTCGAGCGACGCGCGGCTCTGAGGGTCGTCCACGTTCGACGCAGCGGGCACGCTGAACCGCGCGACATCGCCACCCTCGGCGTACTCGACCTCGGGCACGGCACCCCCCGTTGCGAAGAACGCGGTCTCGGTGTCGGTCCGCTGGGTCAGCTCGGCGACGGCTGCGTCGACGGCCGGCGCGTCCAGCGCGGAACCGTCCTCCGACCAGACGGCCACCGTGTGGGCCGTGCCCTCGGACGGGTAGGCGTCGGTGATCCGCTGGTAGGTCTGGATCTCCGGGATCGAGTCGGGCATGTCGTCGATGTCCGGCTGCGAGAGCGTCATCCCCAGCGCCGGCAGGGCCAGCGCCGCGAGCGCAGCCACACCGAGCGTCAGCGCGACAACCGGACGGCGCAGCACCGGCCGCAGCACGGCTGGCCAGAACCGCGAGCCGCCGTCACGACGGGCGAGCCGCCACAGCAGCGGGATGCGGGGTCGGTCGACCCAGCGGCCGAGGATCGACAGCATCGCGGGCAGCACGGTCACCGACCCGAGCACGGCAACCGAGACGACCAGGATGGTCCCCATCGCGAACGCCGAGAAGATCGAGAAGCCGGACAGGAACATGCCCGACATGGCGACGGCCACGGTGATGCCTGAGACGACGACCGCCCGTCCCGACGTCGCGGCCACGACCGAGATCGCGTGCTCGACGGAGTCACCCTTGGCGCGTTCCTCCCGGTCGCGGCGGATGTAGAACAGCGAGTAGTCGACACCTACGGCCATGCCGACGAGCAGGACGACCGAGGCCAGGAATTCGTTGCTCGGGACGAGGTACGACGCGAAGGCGGACAGTCCCATCGCGGCGCCGACGGACGACAGCGCCAGCAGGATGGGGACTCCGGCGGCGATGAGCGCGCCGAACACGACCAGCAGGATCGCGAGCGTCACCGGCACGGACAGGAACTCCGCCTTGGCGAAGTCGTCCTCGTACATCTTGTCGAGCGCGTCGCCGATCGTGTTGTCGCCCACCTGCTCGACGCGCAGGTCCGGGTGCGCTGCGGCAACGTCGGTGACGACCTCCTTGACGTCACGGGCGGCCTCGGTCGCCGCTTCGTCCTTCTCCTCGTCGGTGCCCGTGCCCTCGGCGAGAGTGACCTCGACGAGTTGCGAGGTGCCGTCGGACGACGGGACCGGTGCGCCGACGGCGGCGACCCCGGCCACGCCGGCGAGGCCGTCGTTCAGCTCGGCGAGCGCGCCGCCGGCGCCGGCAGCGTCGAGCTGGCCGCCGCTCGCGTTCTGCACGAGCACCGACTCACTCGGAAGGTCGCCGAACTCGGCGTCGAGCAAGGCACGGTCAGCGGCCGCAGAGGCGCCGATCGTCTCGTCTCCCTCGTCGATCTCCTTGGATCCGACGGCGCCTCCGCCCACGATCGCAGCTGCGACAAAGGCGATCCACAGCAGGAGCGCAGTCCATCGGTGGCGTGCGCTCCAGGTGGCGATGGCGACGACAGGCCCGCGCGGGCGGGTTCGCGGCGGCTCCGGTCTGGTCAGCGTTGCGGTCTGAGGTGGCGCGGTCATGACAGCTCCCCGGTAGCGATCTCTCGTGGTCGCTCCAGAGCCTCGTCTTCAACGGGCGTCAGCACAGTCGGGGATGCTCCCGAATTCGGGGTAGGGGTAACCCCCGGGAAACCTCAGCGTCGCGCCGAGACCGCCACGGGGCCACCCTGCTCGACCTCGGGAACGGGGCGCCTCGTTGTGACGCGACGGGAGGCCGTGCGCCGATCGATCGCCGCCGCGATGGTCAGGCCAAGTGCGATGACGATGCCCCCCGCGATGCCGTCAACGATGTAGTGGTTCGCCGTGAGCACGATCGACGCGAACATCAGCAGGGGCAGCACGACACCGAACATCCGCGCCACGCGATGCCGGGCAACGGTGGCGAGCGCGATCCCCACGAGGAGCATCCAGCCGAAATGCAGGCTCGGCATGGCCGCGTATTCGTTGATCAGGGCAGGCGCGTTCAGATTGCGGTACGTCGTGGCGTTCTGCGTGATCGTGTCGATGAAACCGTGATGGGGCACGAACCGGGGCGGCGCGAGCGGGTAGACCGCGAAGATCACCAGGCTGAGGGCGCCCGATGCCAACACCGCGTTGCGGAACCGCGGGTACTCGACAGGGTGCCGCACGACCATCCAGGCGAGCGTGAGCGCGACGATCGGCCAGAAGGCGATGTAGACGGCATTAGCGGCGGTGACGACGAACTCGTGGTCGAGGGCCGCTCGTTGCACGTGGGGTTCGACGAACAGGCCGATCGACCGCTCGAACGAGACGACCTGCTCGGCGTTGTCGAAGGCGACGGATATCCGCTCGCTGGTGAGTCCTCTGACCAACGCGTAGAGCAGGGTCGCGGCGACGATCAACCCCACCTCGCGGACGACACCGGGCGACCGCCGAAGGCCGCCAGCCGCTCGGCCTCCGGTGACATCCAGCGCGCTCGCGGTCACGACGCCCCTCCCCTCGCGTACCCTCTCTTCGTCTTCAGAGCCTCGTCGGCCTCATTGCGTAACGCAGTCGGGGATGCTCCCGATTTCACGGTAGGGGTAACCCCCGACACCCGGATACGCGTTATCGCAGCACGATGCAGGACGGGCTCGGGGTCGCGACCGGGCTTCCGTGCGGAGCCGGCGTTCCCGTTCCGGCGTTGACCCGGAAGACCGTCACCCGGCTGGAGAACTGGTTGGCGACGAAGAGCCAGTCGTCGGCGAGTACGACGTCGCGCGGGTGCTCGCCCCCGCAGGGGACCGTCGTCGTCAGGCGCAGGCTTGGGCCGTCGACGACGGCGAGCACCGCGATGCTGTCGTGGCCGCGATTCGCGACATAGCAGAAGCGACCGTCGTCCGAGATCCGGATCGCGGACGGGTGGTTCGATTGGTTGGCATCGCCCGGCAGGGTTGCAACGGCCGCTCCGGGGTCCATGGTGGCGAGATCGAGGACGTGTACGGCCGAGTCGAGCTCGCCGACGACGAACGCGTGCCGGCCGTCCGGGTGGAAGGCCAGGTGCCGAGGGCCGGTACCTGGGGGAAGCGACGTGACGCCGTCCGCGAACAGCCTCCCGGCGTCGACATCGAGCCGGTACCGGTACACCGCGTCGGTGCCGAGGTCGACGGCCAGGACGTGCGCGCCCGAAGGGTCGGCGGCGACCATGTGGGCATGCGGTCCGTCCTGACGGCCGCGTACCGGGCCGCCTCCATGGTGCTGCACCAGGTCGGTGCGTTCGCCGAGCGAGCCGTCGTCGTCGATCGGGTGGACGGAGATCGAACCGGAGCCGTAGTTGGCCGACAGCACGAAGCGCCCACTCGGATGGACCGACAGGTGGCAGGGACTGCTCCCTCCGGTCGGCTGGTTGCCAAACGGGCGCAGCTCGTCCCGCTCGACGGCGAAGGCCGCAACCTGGCCGGCATCCGCATCCTCGAGGACCGCGTAGAGCAGGCGTCTGTCCTCGGAGAGCGCGAGGTAGGACGAATCGGCGACCGCGGCGCCGGGTCGGACGGTCATGTGCCCGTCATCGACGTCCAGGACGCGGATCCCCGACTCCCCGAAGCCCGCCACGTAGCCCCGGATCACAGCGGTCCCTTCTTGCCTGAACCTCGCCGACATCACGGGCCGTTCACGTCGCCGATCGGCCGCCCGAGAGCGGACCTTGTCGCGCTCGGGTATACACCGGTGCCAACCAGTGGTAGCAGCGTATACAGCTCGACACCAACGGCGGCTCTGGTGCAGCGCGCTCACGCGACCGAATCGCGGTGTGGTTCTAGCGGCGCGCGTCGTGCGGGGTGCGTCGGGACAGGGTACGTGGCAGCGACCAGGCGAGCGCAAGTAGGCAGGCAGCGACGACCACGATCACCAGGCCTACGCGGTGCAACGCGTCGGTGCTGAGGCCGTCATCGAACGTGACGCCGAGCAACGAACTGGCCATGATCGCCCCGAGGTAGCGGAACGTCTGGAACAGCCCGCCCGACGACCCGATGCGCTCTGGCGGGCTCGCGGCGTACAGGCCGGTCTGCAGGCCGAGGCTGTTGAGACTGTTCGGAATGCCGAGCACCACCGTGATCATCACCAGCAGGACGATCGGCGTCGTGGTGCCGAGCAGCTGAACCGCGGCCGTGCCGAGCACGAGGAGAGCGGAGCCGGCGACCAGTACAGCACGCGTGCCGTGTCTGTTGATCGAGCGGGCGGCGAGCGGCGTGACGAGCAGGCTGAGGATCGTGAAGGGCAGCATGAGCAGGCCGACCTGGTCGGTCGAGAAGCCACGGACGACCTCGAGCCACATCGGAAGGCCGAAGAACAACGCGTAGAAGACGAGGTTGACGCCGCCCTGCTGAGCGAGAAGCGAGGTCAGGGGACGGTTCGCGGCGAGCTCGCGAACGTCCAGGAACGGGGTCGGGGTTGCGCGCTCGCGCAGGACGAGACCGGCGGCGGCTGCGAGCGTGACGGGCGCCAGCCACCACGCTGGTTCGCGGGCCAAGGACAGCAACATCGTCAGCAGGGCTGTGATGCAGATGCTGAAGAGCACGATGCCGGGTACGTCGACGTCGCGGAGGACCTCGGACGGCGATCGCCGCGTCCGGTCGCTGCCGCCGCGCGGCAGCGTTGTGAGCGCGAGTACGACACCGACCACGGTCAGCGGGACGTTGACGAGGAAGATCGCCTGCCAGCCGGCGACGGCGACCAGGATGCCGCCGATGACCGGCCCGAGCGCCGCGCTCGACGCTGCGGCGACGCCGAGCGCCGCAAGCGCACCGGCGGGTGGCGTGTCGCCCGGCGCCGCCGATCGGAACAGCACGAGCGCGGACGGGTACGCCACCGACGCGCCGATGCCTTGGAGCACGCGCAGGGCCACGAGCCACCAGAACCCGGGCGAGAATGGCGCCAGCACCGAGACGACGAACACCAGGACCAGCCCCGAGACGTACAGCCGGCGGGCACCGAAGAGGTCGACGAGCCGGCCCATCAGCGGCTGTCCGATCGCAGCCGACAGGTAAAACGCGGAGATCAGCCAGGTCGACATCGCGACGCCGACGGCGAAATACCGCTGCAGATCCACCAATGCGACGGCGATCATCGAGGAGTTCAGCGGGTTCAGCATCGTTCCGGGCAGTACCGCCGCCACCAGCCGGGTCGGCACGCCGAGCCGTGTCGTCGGCGTCGGCGTCGGCGTCGGCGTGGAGGACATCGTGCCCATCGTGCCGTACCACCCATACGCTCGGGCCGTGCCAACCACATTGCTGGACGGGATCGGAATCCTCGTCACGGGCTCACGGGAGTACGGCGACGGCTCCCTGCTCGGCGAGATCTCCGACGCCGCCCTGGTGGTCGACGGTGGCGGTCGCGTCGCGTGGGTCGGCTCATCGGCGCAGGCGCCGGTCGCCGACACGCGGGTCAACGCGGCTGGTCGGTGCGTCATCCCGGGCTTCGTCGACAGTCACGCCCACCTGGTCTTCGCCGGCGACCGAGCTGCCGAGTTCGCGGCCCGAATGGCCGGCCGGCGGTACGAAGCAGGCGGGATCCGCACGACGGTCGCGGCCACGCGAGCTGCTCCCGACGATGCTCTCGCGGCGAACCTGGC
>Ga0184612_10001788_pt1 | contig 10440 bp, 4 predicted proteins | sample PLM3_60_coex_FD_133163 | JGI IMG/M metagenome (GOLD analysis project Ga0184612, IMG submission 133163) | Groundwater sediment microbial communities from an aquifer in East River, Colorado, USA - PLM3_60_coex | ecosystem: Environmental > Terrestrial > Soil > Riparian zone | place: USA: East...
CTCATCAAAGCGACGGAGGCGTCGGGCTACCGGGGGATCTACTCAATCGAGTTTTACGGACGCCCGCCGAAGGACACGGTCGCCGCGGCGAAGGACATGATTCGGGCGCTCGCGGCGAATATCACGGGGGCGTAAACTGTCGGCCGGGCGAGGGGGCAGGGCTAAAGCCCTGCCCTACGGGCGTCCGTGTTATGGACGTGCGCGCGTGCATTTGACGTCCGTAGCGGTGTACGTGACGCCCGTAGCGCGGGGCTTTAGCCCCGCGACTATTGCGCGTCAATACGGCAGCCGCGCCGGCGCGCGTACCGTGACGCCCTTCCGCTTCGATGTCACCGAGATCTTGTCGTTGGGCTTTCCGCCCTGCGGGCGCACGTACGTGATCTCGTACTGATTCAGGAGCTCGGCGGCGACCTGTTCGAGCGCCGGGACCAGCGTCGTCGAGATGACCTGCTCGTGGCGCCCTCCCGATTCGGTCGCCCCGTCGCCCAGCACCTGCGCAAGGTTGAGGGCGCCGTCGGCATCCTCATCAGCACGCAACTGGGCCTGCTCGGCGGAGATGCCAGCCCTCGCCTGCGATGGTGCCGCGCGTTGCGCGCCTACCGTGGACACGACATACAGGAGGGCGCCGCTCTTCCGAAGCTGCTCGCGCACGTCATCCCCGGACACGGTCGTCGGCGCCTCGGCGCCCACCCTCACGACCAGGATCACCGATCGCCTGCCCTCGCGCCTTACGCCCTTCAACGCATTCTGGATGGCCTCCATGAGTTGCGCGCCGCGCTGCCTTCCCCTTGTCCCGAGACGCCGCAGGCCCGCGCTGAGGACACCACCTTCGCCCGTGTAGTCGACCACAGTCTCGGGTTGCACGATGACGGAGATGAGCGCGAATTCGGCATGTCCAAGCAGCTTCTGCATGAAATTCGCCAGGCCCTGTTGGAAGCCGCCGGTACCGGCGTCGGAGACAATGATCGCGATTCGCAGGGGCACCACTGCCTGCCGCGCCGTGGCGACCTCCTGTTTTTTCCCGCCGACTTTGAGCTCGAACTCGGCGGCCTGCAAGTCCGCGACGCCGCTGCCGGTCTTGTCTGTGACCGAGACGTGCACCGTGCTGGTGTTCGGCTGGACCGCGCCGGCCACCATGCCGATCGAGCGGGATCCGGTAACAACCGCGCCAACGACCGCGAAACCAACGATCGACGAAGTCAATGGATGCGGCATAGGGACCTCGGAGGGGCAGTATACGCCACGGAGAACACGGACAACACGAAGTCGGATCAGCCACGGACACCACGGACCACAGGGTATCTGGATCAGCCACGGACCAGACAGACAACAAGAAAAACGGGTTGTTACCAGCTAAAATGCTGTCCGTGTTTTCGGTGTTGTCCGTGGCGAGCCTTGCCGTGTTGTCCGTGGCGGCGTTGTCGTTGTTGTCAGTGGTGCCGCAACACCATGAGAGGCCCCTGCCGGCCGACTTCAACGAGCCGATTCGACTCTACACAGTCGGCCTGGGGAAGTTCTCGCGGCCCATCTCCTCGTCGAACGCCGAGGCGAAGGCCTACTTCGCTCAAGGCTTCCAGTTGATGTACGCCTTTGCCAGGGTGGAGGCCGGCCGATCGTTTCGCGAAGCGCAAAAACGCGACGCGCAATGCGCGATCTGCTACTGGGGCGAAGCCTGGGCATGGGGGTCCTACGTCAACGGGAGAATGACCGCGGAACAGTCGCCGCGAGCGTATGCCGCCATTCGAAAGGCGGTTGCACTCGCCGCTCGACATGCCAGCCCGAAAGAGAAGGCATTCATCGAGGCGATGGCGGTCCGGTACGTCGAGCACTTCGATCAGGCCAAACGAGCCGACCAGGACCGTGCGTACGCCCGGGCGATGGAGCGTGTTGCCGAGGCTTATCCCGACGACCTTGACGCCGCCACACTGTATGCAGAAGCGTTGTTCCTCACGCTGCCTCGTCCCGGGATGTTTGACATCAACGATCCAACAGTGGCGCGCCTGCTTCGCGTGCTCGAGCGAGCGCTGAAAAGCGACCTCCGGCACCCCGGGGCCTGTCATCTCTACATCCACACGACCGAGTTGACGACCGAGCCTGAGAGAGCGGAGCCGTGCGCGGGGTATCTGGGCAACTCGATTCCGGGCGCCAGCCACATCAACCACATGCCGTCGCACACGTGGACCAGAGTCGGCCGGTGGGGCGACGCCGTGCGGGCAAGCCTCCAGGCGTGGCAGTCGGACCAGAAGGCTGCAAGTGGCGAAGGCTTTGCGACGTATCCCGCGCACGACCTCCAGATGCTCGCATTCGCGGCATCGATGGACGGCCAGGGCGGACTGGCGATTCAGGCCGGTCGGGGTCTGACAACTCTAACCAAAGACTCGATGTATCACGCGCTCACGCTCGTCCGGTTCGGCCGCTTCGACGAAATCTCTGGTATCGGTGAGCGTCCCGCGGATGACGTGTCCGGTGGAGTCTGGGATTTTGCCCAGGGGTATGCGCAGCTTCGCCGAGGCGACGCCGCGGCCGCGCGGAGACACCTCGATCGCGTGCTGACCACTGCGAAGTCTTCGAAGGCTGTTTTCAAAATCCATCCCGCAAAGACGTTGCTCGGAACGCTCGGCGGGATTCTGGAAGGCGAAATCCAGCGCACGAGCGGCGATCTGGTGGCCGCTGTCGCGGCACTCGAGCGTGCCGTGTCGAGTCAGGACTTGCTGATCGTCGACGACCCTGAACCGCTGCCGTTCGCGGCTCGCCATTGGCTCGGTGCAGCGTTGCTCGACGCGAAGCGCTTCGCAGACGCGGAGCGTGTGTACCGCGAGGATCTCCTCCGGCACCCGCACAATGGATGGGCACTCGTCGGGCTGCAGCAGGCGCTGAAGGCGCAGGGGCGATCGTCGTCTGCAGTCGACGACGATCTGCGCGCGAGCTGGGCCCGATCCGACACGACCATCCGCGAGTCGCGGTTTTAGGTGCCAGGATGCCCCTGGCACCCGGCCTCGAACCCCAGCTATTCGATGCGAAATACCAAGAATCGATGAAGTTTAAGGTTTTCGAACATCCCTTGCGACTTTAGCGGTTTCGTGCTACTTTCCGCGCCAACACCCCTTAATAGACGGCAACCGAGCAAGAGGAGGAGCCGGACATGGATATCGTGCGACGCAGTTGGGCACGACCAGTCGTCGTGCTATTGGTCTGCCTTGCATGCGCAGCCACCGCGCTTGCGCAAGGAGGAACCGGAATACTCACTGGCACGGTCGTGGATAGCTCTGGCGCGGCTATTCCGGGTGCCACGGTTAACGCGAAGGATGAGGCCACCGGCTCCGTTCGAACGGTAGTGTCGAATGAGTCCGGGGTGTTTCGAATGGCCGCCTTGAATCCCGGCCGATACGCACTCAGCGTCGAGCTCGCCAGCTTCAGGACGCTGAACGTCGGAGAGATCAACCTGTTGACGTCGGAAACACGCGATCTAGGGAAACTGACAATGGAGGTCGGGGCAGTCAGCGAGATCGTTTCGGTCACCTCCGAGGTCACCCCCGTGCAAGTCGCGGACAGCTCTCGCAGGGGCACCATCACGGTCGATGATCTGGCGAACATCCAGACGAAGGGCCGCGACATGTTCGGGCTCCTGGCGATTCTGCCCGGGGTCCAGGACACCAATTTGAATCGCGACTTCGCCCAGTGGAGGTCGGCGATTTCGATCACGATCAACGGGATGCCGTCGCAGAACAAGGACGTCCGGGTCGACGGTATCAACATCGTCGATGAAGGCGGCTGCGGCACCGCCTTCGTCAACCTGAACAATGACGCGATTGGCGAGATCCAGGTGATCGCCAACGGCTACACGGCGGAAAACGGGCGCAACAACGGGGGCCTGATCAGCATCATCACCAAGTCGGGCACGGGCACGCTCAAGGCCTCGGGGTGGTACAACGGCCGTCGCGACCAGTTCAACGAGAATGACTACTTCCGCAAGGTGAATAACCAGGCGAAGCCGCTCTATCGCGTCAACATTTCGGGCTACAGCGTTGGCGGGCCCGTCGTGATCCCCGGGCTGACCGACAGCCGCACCGGGAAGGCGGCGCGCAAGAAGTTCTATTTCTTTGTCTCGCAGGAATACACCGACGATGCGCGGCCGACGTCAACGACCCGCGCCAATATGCCGACCGCGCTCGAGAAGGCCGGAGACTTCTCGCAGACCCGCGTGACGGCCGGGACTGTTCAGCCGATCATCGATCCGAGGACCGGCGTGGCGTTTCCGGGGAACATCATCCCCGCCGATCGCATCAATCCACTTGGCCAGAGGATGCTCAACATTCTGCCGACCGCTAACGGCGTCCTGAACACGCAGGCGGGACAGGAGTGGACCTCGAACTCGGCGTATGATCTGACGCCGGTGCACGGCCGCACGAACAACGTCGTGCGCCTGGATGCAGTCTTGACCGACAACACCCGCATGAACTTCAAACTGCTGAAGGACCGGGATGATGATTGGAGCTGGAACAGAATCACCCCGGGCACCGGGTTCGTGAACCAGAACACGCCGGGGCTCCTCCTGTCTACCACGCTGACCCAGGTACTCAGACCCACTGTCGTGAACGAGATGAATTTCGGGTACACGCACAACCGTTGGGGCTTCAAGGCCGCTGACGACTTCGATTACACGAGCCTGTACCGGTCGACGCTCGGCGTCGATCCGCCGAGGTTCGAGCCCTTTGCCTCCGGCTACACGGATCCGCCACAGCTTTCAGGCTTTGGGGGAGCCCAGGTGGACGAGTGGCCGTACGCACCGAGGTTCGCCACCAGCGGCGGCAATCGCGCGGGTCTCGCGGGCTTCCGCCTGAACGACGAGCCGATCCCACGCCTGAACCTGAGTGCCCGGTACGGCTTTTCGAACGACATGTCGATCACGAAGGGGCGCCACAACTTCAAGATGGGTCTCTTCCTCGAGTACAACATGAAGACGGAGCCGGGCTCCGCCGACTACATGGGCAACTTCAATTTTGGCCACGACGCCAACAATCCGCTCAGCACGGGCAACGGCTACGCCAACATGATGCTCGGCGTGTTCACGACCTACACCGAACTGACGAGCCGCGTCGATAGAGACGTCCGGCATTGGCAGAACGACTTCTACGTGCAGGACAACTGGCGCATCACCCCACGGCTGACGATTGATTACGGCCTGCGGGTGCAGCACAGCGGCTCCGACTTCGAAGTCAACAACATGAACAGCGGCTTCTTTGCCGATGATTGGAGTCGGAATCAGGCCGCGCGCGTGTACCGGCTGGTCTGCATGGACGGCCGCCCTGGCAATCAGGCGTGCGCTGCGAACCTTCAGCGGACGATTGACCCTGCCAACCCCAACGTGTTTTTCCCGATAGCGTTCAACGGCAACCTCGTCCAGGGGTCCGGGCAGCAGCTCAACGGGATTTCGACCGGGGGCATGCCGGACGCGAAACCCGGCACCTACTTCACCTTCCCGTATTTCACGTACGCGCCTCGGGCCGGGTTTGCCTGGAACATGTTCGGAGATGGGAAGACGGCGCTGCGCGGCTCGTGGGGGATTTTCTATAATTTCCCGCGATCGACGGGCGACGGTGGGTATCCCTTCTCGGGCGGCTGCCCGGTCTCCTGCACTCGGCAGATCCGCTGGGCGACGTTCAACGACATCACGGCCGCCACGGCCAGCAATCTGATCGACAACCCCGTCAACGTGAACATCGCAGGGTACGAACAACCCCTCGCGAAATCGCAGAACGTCAACCTGGCGTTCCAGCGGGATATCGGCTTCAACACGGTGGCTGAGATCGCCTATGTGGGGAACTTCACGAAGAACCACGGCCGAACTGTGGATGCCAACCGCTTGCCGCTCTATGTGTACGCCAATCCGGCCAACCTGGTGAACAACGCGCCAGTCAACGCGAACTCTCTCAGACAGGTGTACGGACCGTACCCCGGCATGGGCTCGGCTAATCTGTACGTCCCAGGGCTCTACAACGAAACGCTGCGTTACAACGCCCTGCAACTCCAGGTCACTCGCCGGCTGTCGCACGGCCTGCAGATGGGCATGGCGTACACGCTCGCCAAGGGCGAAGGGTACACGGGCTACGATCCCTATACCGACGAAATCGGTGGCGAAGCGGCGATCAGGGCGCGCTACTGGGGACCGACGAACGATGACCGCAGACACAATCTCGTGGTCAACTACAGCTACGACATCCCATCCTTTACAGAGATGCCGGTGGTCAAGCAACTGCTGAAGGATTGGCAGGTGTCAGGCATTACGAGGATGCTGAGCGGCCAGGCAATCACTCCGACCTGCGTCTCGAACAATACCGGTATTAACAACACGAACCCGTCGCTCACTGATGGGTTCTGGGACGCTGATATCAGGCGGCGCTGCGAGCTCACGGGCGAGCCGATCTTCAGCGGCTACACGGTAGATCCGAACATCCCGTTCGCGGACCAGCCGCACTTCAATCTGGCCGCGTTCAGGATGCCTCAGCCCAATGGGAGCGTCGGCAACTTCGGCAACACCGGGGTGGGTATTCTGCGCCATCCAACCTGGCACGAGTGGGACATCACGCTGTCGCGACGCTTCCCGATCACGCTGGCCGGGCGCGCGAACAGCGGCATCAAGTTCCAGCTCCAGGCGTACAACGTGTTCAACGAGGTGCAATTCACCAACATGAATGCGGCGTTCACGTTCACGGGGACGAACAACTCGGTGCTCAACAGCGCGAACACCGGGAAGTACGTGGCGACCGGCACAGGCGTGGCTGCGGGCACCATCGCGCCGCGGATCCTGGGCATGACGGTGCGCGTCGATTGGTAAACGTCAGGAGCTAGGAGTTAGGAGCTAGGAGTTAGAAGGTTTTAGAAGGGCCGCGCACTGGCGCGGCCCTTTTTTTTCAGCGCCCAGCGTCTACCTCTTCTTTCACCAGGACTGTTAGACCTTTTGACGCCTCGGCCCGTCTAACGATAGAAGTCTCGACGTCGTTGGAGACTTCCCGGTGATGGGGATTGGGGATCGACGGCCATGGAGACACTGCTTTCAGACATCAAGTTCGGCTTCCGGCTCATCATCAAGAACCCGGTCTTCAGCCTGGTCATCGTAGTCGCGCTGGCGCTGGGCATTGGCGCGAACACGGCGATTTTCAGCGTGCTGAATGCGGTCCTTCTCAAGCCGCTGCCCTACGAAAATTCCGAGCGTCTCGTCATGATGTGGCAGCGGTTTACCGGTATCGGTGTGCCGAAAGACCAGAACTGGACCTCCCCGCCCGAATTCAACGACGTCCGGCGCCATCAGAGCTCGTTTAGCGACATCGCCGCGATGCAATCGGCGAGCTTCACCATTCTGGTGGGCGACAAGCCCGAACGGATTTTCGGCCAATTCGTCTCGCCGAGCTTTTTCAAGTTGCTCGGCGTCGAGGCATTCCTCGGCCGCACGTTTGTCGCTGACGAGGAGCAGCAAGGCAAGGAGAACGTCGTCGTGATGAGCCATGGTCTCTGGCAGCGCCGCTTCGCCTCCGACCGAAGCCTGGTCGAACGCACGTTGAACATGAACGGGCGCCCCTACCAGGTCATCGGGATTGCTCCGCCGGGTTTCAGGGATCCACAGCAACCAGACGCCGAGATGTGGGCGGCGCTCTCGTTCACCAATCAGCAACTGATGCAGCGCGGCAGTCACGGTCTTTTGGTCATCGCCCGTATCAAGCCGGAGCTCACGCTCGAGCAGGCGCGCTCCGACATGACGCGCGTGTCGGAGCGGATCGTCGAAGGCGCGCCGGAATATCCGTACGCCAGGTTCGGGTATCGCGTTCTCATCAACCCGCTGCTCGAGGAGTATGTCGGCGACATCAGGCCGGCACTCATGATGCTCATGGGGTCGGTGGCCCTGGTCCTGCTGATCGCGTGCACGAACGTGGCAAACCTTCTGCTCGTGCGCGCGTCGGCACGAGAGCGAGAGATTGGCATTCGCACCGCGCTCGGCGCGGGCCGGGGCCGCCTGATTCGGCAGATGCTGACCGAGAGCGTCGTGCTGTCGCTCGTTGGCGCCGTTGTTGGAATCGCTCTGGCTCGTGTCGGCGTATCGCTGCTCGCGGCGATGGCCGCTCAGTCGTTCCCCAGACTGGGTGAAACGCACATCGATTTGACGGCGCTGACCTTCACGCTTGTCGTCGCAGTCGCGACCGGGATCCTGTTCGGCCTCTTCCCGGCGTTCCAGAGCGCGCGCAGCGCGACACAGGACGTGTTGAAGGAAGGCAGCCAGACGTCAACCGCCGGACGCGGCCGCCTGCGGCTTCGCCGCGTGCTGGTGGCGGCGGAGGTTGCGCTGTCGCTGCTCCTGCTCGTGGGCGCTGGGCTGCTCATCAAGAGCTTCATGCGGCTGCAGGGAGTCGACGCGGGCTTCGACCCTTCTAACGTACTCACCATGCGGATTGTCGTTCCGGCCGCGCGATACTCGCAGCCCGATCAAGTGCGGAGCTTCTATCGCGAAGTACTGAGGCGCGTGTCAGCGCTGCCAGGTGTGACGAAGGTCAGGGCGAGCAACGGCATCCCGCTGTCGGGCTCGGGCGGATCCGGCACCACGACCATCGATAACCCCGCGTTTCCGGACGATCGAGGGACACCCGAAGCCGACCAGCGCATTGTCACGCCCGGCTACTTCGAGGCTCTGGGCATGACGATACTCAGCGGCCGGATGTTCGATGAACGCGACAGTGAAACCGGTCAACCCGTCGCGATCATCGACGAGACGATGGCGAGGACGTTCTGGCCGAACGAAGACCCGATCAGCAAGCGCATCAAGCGAGGAGGCCGGCAGAGCACGCAGCCCTGGCTGACGATCGTCGGTGTCGCGCGGCATGTGCGTTACCGGACTCTCGAGGAGCCTTCGCGCGTCCAGCTCTACATGCCTCACGCTCAAGCCCCGACCACGGGCATGAGCCTGGCGATCAAGACCAGTCTCGAGCCTCGGACGCTGGCCAACAGCGTCCAGAGGGAAGTGATCGCCGTCGATCCCGAGCAGCCGGTCTGGGCCATTCGAACGATGGACGAGCTGATGGCCACATCGGTCATGCGGCGACAGCTGATCATGACGCTGCTCACGCTGTTTGCCGGCATCGCGCTGATGCTCGCAGCGGTGGGGATCTACGGAGTCATTTCGTACTGGGTGACGCAGCGATCGCACGAGATTGGCATTCGAGTCGCCATCGGCGCGAGCCGGCTGGATGTGCTGAAGATGGTGCTCGGGCAGAGCATGTCGGTCGTGCTGATTGGCGTGGTGATCGGGCTCGTCGGCGCGGCCGCCTTGACGCAGGTCATGGCGACGCTGCTCTACGACGTCTCCGCGACCGATGCCGTCACATTCGCCGGCTACTCGGCGGCGCTGATTCTGGTCGGTCTGCTCGCCAGCTACCTGCCGGCGCGGCGCGCCACTCGGATAGACCCGGTCACGATGCTGCGACAGCAGTAATGTAGGGGCGGGTTCGCGAACCGCCCCTACATGCGAACCGCCCCTACCAACCTAGGGCCAATCCATCCTTCCGTGAATCGGAGGCGCCGAGCAACGCGCCGGTTGCGGGATCGATCATGATGGCCTGACCGCCCCCCATCAGCGCGCGGTGCGTCATTCCCTCTGGCGGCATGACGCGCTCGTGGCCTCGCTGGATGAGATCCCTGATGACCGGCGGCGTAAGCCCCTCCTCCATCATGACGCCGCGACCGCTGATGTATCTCACGCGCGGCGCGTCGATCGCCTGCTGCAGGTTCATCCCTCGATCGATCAGGTTCACGAGCACCTGTACGTGTCCCTGCGGCTGCACGTCCCCGCCCATCACGCCGTACGGCATCAGGAGCTTGCCGTCCTTGAAGACCATGGCGGGGATGATCGTGTGAAACGGCCGCTTGCCGGGGTCGAGGCGATTGGGATGCGTGGGATCGAGCGAGAAGCCGGCGCCCCGATTCTGCAGAATGATGCCGGTCTCGCCGGCGACGATCGCGGATCCAAAGGCGAAAAAGATGCTGTTGATGAACGACACGGCGTTGCGGTCCTTGTCGACGACCGTAAAGTAGGTCGTGTCGCTGCCCACTGTGATATCGCCGTATGCCGGTGGATCGATCGCCTTGTTCGCATCGATGAGCGCGCGCCGGCGGGCGGCGTACTCCTTCGACAGCAGATCCTTCACCGGCACGTTCGCGAACGCCGGATCGGCGATGTACCGGTTGCGGTCGGCAAACGCGATCTTGGTAGCCTCGATCATCGTGTGGTAATAGCGGACAGCCTCGGTCCGCATGGACGTCAGGTCGATGCCTTCCAGAATGTTGAGCAGGAGGAGCGCGGTCAGGCCCTGGCCGTTTGGCGGGAGCTCGAAGAGCGTGTGACCGCGGTAGGTCGTCGAGATCGGCTCGACCCATTCGCACTTCTGCGACGCGAAG
>Ga0184612_10001790_pt1 | contig 10436 bp, 8 predicted proteins | sample PLM3_60_coex_FD_133163 | JGI IMG/M metagenome (GOLD analysis project Ga0184612, IMG submission 133163) | Groundwater sediment microbial communities from an aquifer in East River, Colorado, USA - PLM3_60_coex | ecosystem: Environmental > Terrestrial > Soil > Riparian zone | place: USA: East...
ACCCGCGACCGCTACGACCGCCGCGAGCCCGGCGAACACGAGGAGTGCGATCAGCTCGCCCATCGACGCCGGTCTCGCCGTGTCACCGCTCGTCGGCCGTGGCGGGCAGGTCGCCGCGAGCCACGCGCAGGGCCAGGCGCGTCCCGGGCGGTGCCTCGGCCGGGTCGCGCACGATGGCGCCGTCGCCGGCCCGATGCACGATCGCGTAGCCACGGTCGAGCGTCGCCTGCGGGCCGAGGACCACGATCGCCGCCCCCGTCGCACCGAGCGAGGCGCGCGCGGCGGCGACTCGGCGGACCGCGAGCGAGTCGAGCACGTCCGAGCGCTCGAGACGCGCTCGCTCTCGCCCGAGTCGGGTCGGCAGCGTCGGCGTCAACCGCGCCCCCAGCCGTTCGCTCAGCCGTCGTCGGGCATCCAGTTCGCCTTGGAGCGCTCGGGTGGCCCGGTCGAGGAGGTGGCCCGCCCGTTCGCGGGCGCTCGCGAGCTGTGCGGTGGGGCTGAGCCGATCGAGCGCCCGCCGCTCGGCGACGACCTCGCGCTCGGTGGCGTGCAGCCGCGCCGATGCGGCACCGTCGAGCCGGCGACCGGCGCCGCGGACGGCGAGCAGCCACTCCGCGCGGTCCGGGACGACGATCTCGGCCGCGGCGGACGGCGTCGGGGCACGCACGTCGGCGGCGAAATCGGCGAGCGTGACGTCCGCCTCGTGTCCCACGCCACACACCACCGGCACGCTGTGGGCCACCACTGCCCGAACGACCGCCTCGTCGTTGAAGGCCCAGAGGTCCTCGAGCGATCCGCCGCCACGGGCCACGATCGTGACCGCGGGCGCCTCGTCGGGCCGGCCCGCGGCGATCCGGGCCGCAGCATAGCGTTCGACCTTGCGGAAGGCGCCGACCAGGCTTGCCGGCGCGGCATCGCCCTGGACCTGGGCAGCCACGAGGACCACCCGGGTCAACGGCCAGCGTCGTCCGAGCACGGTGCAGATGTCCTTCCAGACAGCTCCGGTCGGGCTGGTGATGACCGCGATCGTCGCGGGTCGCGCCGGCAGCGTCCGCTTGCGCGCGGCGTCGAACAGCCCTTCGGCGGCGAGTCGGGCCTTCAGCGCCTCGAAGCGCAGGGTCAGGTCGCCGAGTCCAGCCGGCTGGATCGACTCGACGTAGAGCTGGAGGGCGCCCTGTGGCTCGAACAGGTCGATCCGGCCGTGCGCGACGACGCGCAGACCGGCCTGCGCCTCGAAGGCCGACCGGAGGCGGTCGTCGCGGAACCAGACGCACTGGAGCTGGTTGCGCTCGTCCTTGAGGGCAAAGTAGGCGTGGCCGGCCGACGACACCGTCACCCGCCCGATCTCGCCCTCGACCCAGAGGTCGGCCAGACGCGGGTCGGCTCGAACGGCGCCGCGAATGGCCTTGGTCACCTCGCTGACGCCGAGGATCCGGACACCGAACGTGCCGGGCGCTGCCGGAGGTCCGGAGATGGCCTCGGCCGCGAGCTCGGACGGGGGCGCGGTCGAGCCCGGAGCGGGCGGCTGGCGCCCGACACCCGCCCGTTGAGCGGTAGTTCCATCCCCGGGCTCGGCCGGGATCGTGTCCCAGCTTGGCAGCGCCCAATCCGGCGGGTCGGCGTCGCTCATCCGTCCACCGTCATGCCTGCTGCCGCTCCGCGGGGCTCACCAAACTATTCCGCTTGGTCGAAAACCATCCGCGAATCGTCGCGGTGGAAGGCGTGTCCTTGGGCGCGATGCGAGGCCCGTCCATCGGCGCCAAGGAAGGCTCGCCGCTTCGCGCGCTCGTCACCCGAAACCCTCCTGGATGTACCGCCAGCGATCGTCTGAGCCAAGGATGCTCCGCAGGTGGTTGATCTCGCCGGCGTGGTAGGCGTCATGGGTGATCGTCGCCGCGATGATCCAGCGCGTCGGACGCAGCTCGCCCCAGTTGGTGGGTCGCGGTCGGTCCAGCTCCGTGTCCTCTGCCAGCGCCGCGACATGCTCGACGAGCCGCCGGTGGGCGCTGCCGATCCAGACGACGACCTCGTCGCGGGGCGCCGACCCAAGTGCCCACGGTTCGACCGCCGCTGTCCCCCATTCGAGTGAGCCGTCACCGAACGCGTAGTCGTCGTACATGATCTTGCACGATCCGACGTGCAGGGCGATCGACTCGATCGAGCGCACGGCACCGGTCGGTAACGCACGCCACGCGTCGTCCGGAACGCTCTCGAGGTTCGTCAGGAACGCCTGACTCTCGTTGCTCGACTCGATCCCGCGCCCTCCGAAGGCCTCCTCCAGGAGGTCGAGCAGCGCCTCGATGCCGCCGCGCTCAAGCATCCTGCGCTAGACGCGTGTCTGGTAGTCCCCGGTCCGCGTGTCGATGCGGATCGTGTCGCCACTCTCGACGAAGATCGGGACCTGGACGACCAGTCCGGTCTCGGTGACCGCCGGCTTGCGCGCCCCCGTCTGCGTATCGCCGGCAAAGCCCGGCTCGGTGTCGACCACCTTGAGATCGACCGTGACCGGCAGCTCCACCCCGATCGTCTCGCCCTGGTAGCTGGTGCGATCGAGGGTCATCCCGTCCTTGAGGTATTGGGCCGCTTCGCCCAGCTGCTCGGTCGTCAGGACGAACTGGTCGTACGTGTCGTTGTCCATGAAGTGGTGGTCGTCACCGTCGCGGTAGAGGAACTGGACGGGGCGCTTCTCCATCGACGCGCGTGGCCACTTCGTGCCCGCCTGGAACGACCGCTCGACCGTCTGTCCGCGCTTGATGTTGCGCAATGTGATGCGGACCTGGGCCGAACCGCGCCCCATCTTGATGTGGTGGTAGTCGAGGATCTGCCAGAGCTCGCCGTCGAGCTCGATGGCGACGCCCTTCTTCAGTTCACCGGTGCTGATCATGCGGGTCGGGCTCCTGGTCGTGACGGTCGGCGGGTCGAGCATGAGCAGGACGCGCGTACCGGCGGGTTCGGGGTCGAAGGGATCGGATCGCGCGTCGATCGTAGCAGAGCCGCTGGCGCCGACCGACCTGCGCTTCCTCTTCAGCCCCCGACGACGATGACGTCGCGCGGGAACAGCGTCAGGCGCTCGAGCCGGCCCGCTGCCGCGTCGAGCGCGACGAGATCCTCGATTCGAACCCCCATCTCGCCCGCGAGATAGACGCCGGGCTCGACCGAGAAGACCGTCGGACTCGGCAGCGGTTCTTCCGACGCCAAACGCCCGAGCGAAGGAGCCTCGTGGGTCGCGAGGCCGATGCCATGCCCCGTCCCGTGGCCGAAATGCGCGCCGTGACCGGCGGCACCGATGACCCCGCGGGCGATGCCGTCGATGGTCCGACCGCTCGGCAGCGCCCCACCGGCGCCCGATCCCGTGACGGCCGTCTCGAGCGCCTCGATCGCGGCCGCCTGGGCTCCGGCGACCAGCTGGTGGATCTCCAGGTCTCGCGCCATCGGTTCCCCGACGAACAGGGTCCGGGTCATGTCGCTCCGATACCCGCCGACCTGGGCGCCGAAATCGAACAGCAGGACCGTCCCATCGCGGATCGGCCGATCGCCCGGGGCGCCATGCGGCAGCGCGGCCTCCGGGCCGGACAGGCAGGCCACGTCGAACGCGAGGGCCTCCGCGCCCCCCGTCCGGATCAGCCATTCGAGGCGAAGTGCGAGGTCGGCTTCGGTGACGCCCGGACGGATCTCCGGCAGGAGCGTGGCGAGCGCGCGATCCGCGACGGCACAGGCTGCCGCGATGCGCTCGATCTCGGCCGGTTCCTTGACCGCCCGATCGGCTTCGACCCAGCCCTCGACCGGGACGAGCTCGACGTCGGGTGCCGCAGCCGCGAGCCGGCCCCACGCGGCGTGTGACACGAAGCCCGCTTCGACCGCCACGCGCCTGGCACCGACCGACGCCATCAGGTCGAGCCAGCGCGTCGGCAGATCGTTGTACGACTCGAAGGTCCGTGCGTCCGGAGCCTCGCGGTCGACCTGGATGGCATAGCGCGAGTCGGCCAGCACCACGACCTCATCGCTACCGACGAGGAACTGGCCGGAGTTGCCGGCGACCTTCTCCTCGCCATCCGCCAGCGTGAACCCCGTGAGATAGCGCATGTGCTCCCGGCGGACGCCGAAGTAGGCATCGACCTCCGCGGCCGCAAAACGGGCCCGAAGCCGCGCCAGACGGGCCGGCCTCGCTTCTCGGTCGGCGGCGTCCCAGCCGGACCGCGTGGCGCCGTCGGGAGGTGGTGCGAAATCAGTCGGTTCGGGCCACCGGGTCACTGGTAGCCGTACTTCTTCCGGTTCGCGTCGTGCTCCTCCTTCGTCTTGGCGAACACGTGCGCACCGTCGCCATCGGGGATCGCGAGGAAGTAGATGTACTTGTCGGCCGTATCGGGCTCCAGCGCCGCGTCGATGGATGGCAGGCTGGGCGTGCAGATCGGTCCTGGGATGAGCCCCGGGACCTGGTATGTCTGATAGCCCGCTAGCTCCTCCGGCAGGGTCACCTCGGCGAGCGGGACGCCCGGCGGCGTCCAGAAGGAGTACGTCTTCCACAGGTCGAATTCGAGCTTGGCGAGCTCGAGCGTATCGATCGCGTAGAAGACCGTCGGATCCGCGTTGAGGATCTTGTTCTTGATGCCCGGGATCCCATCGATCCGGTTCTGGTAGACACCCGCGATGAGCGCACGCTCATCATCTCGGACCGCCTCTCGCTCGACGATCGAGGCAAGGGACATGACCTCGTAGAACGTCATGCCGCGAGCCTTCGGGACCGCCAGGCGCTGCTCGCCGACGTCCTTGATGAACCGGTCGAGCATGAGCCGGACGAGCTCCTCGGGGGTGGTGTCGGGCAGGACGCGATACGTCGCGGGCCACAGGAAACCTTCCAGTGACGCGCCCTTCGGGGCGTCGGCGAGGACCTTCTTGAGCCACGGATAGTCGTCGACCAGTTCCGCCGGCGGCGACTTGACGATATCGTAGAACTCCTGCACATCCATCGACAGCGGAAGTGTCTGGAGCTTGGCGGTGACCTGCTCGAGCCGCAGGCTCCGACGCAGGGCGATATCGACATACGGGACGGTCGGTGGCGCAAGCAAGGCGCTGACGAGTTGGTCGGGGGTCAGGTTCTTGCGCAGGATGAACGTCCCCTGCTGGAGATCGCCGGTCAGGTCCCGCTTGGTCGCGATGAAGACGAACGCCCGGCTGTCGGTGAGGAATCCCTCCTTCTCGAGGCGATCGGCGATCGACCTGGCGGTGTCGCCCGCTTCGACGAGGAACTCCACCTGGGTCGGGTCGCTCGACGCCGGCGTCGTCAAGGCGGCCCCGAGGTTCTCGGCGACGATGTCCTTCACGAACGGGATCTGCAGCGCGGCCGGGTTGTCCTCCGCGATGCCCACGATCACGCCGGTGACGACGGGCCTGAGCGCGGTCAGCGCCACGACCAGCACGACCGCGGCAAGCACGACCGCGAACACGAGGAACTTCAGCAGACCGATCAGGCCGCCGCCGGCTCCGCCACCGCGACCACCTGGGCGACGCGGAACGGCCTCCGAGTACTCGGGGATGCTCTCGGTGGCATAGGCGTCGGGGTCGTACTGGTGGGCCTGCGAGGCGCGGCTATCCCGGGGGCGTCCGCCGGAGCGGATCGTCATCGGCTGATCTCCTGGGGGTCTGGGCTGCGTGGCATGGACGAACGGAGGCCGGCTCGTGTGTCGAGCTCATCCTGCAGGATGATGGCCGCGGCTTCCCGATCGACGCGCGCGCGGTAGGCGTCACGCTGCGTCTTGCTCGGCGGGCCGCCGGATCGGCCGCGCTTCATCGGACCGAGGCGCGCCTCGGCGAGATGGCTGCTCAACCGCTCGTCCCGAAGCGTCACGGGTAGTCCGAGCCGCTCCGCGAGCGAGGCGGCCCAGGCGCGCGTGAGGGCCGCCTGCGGGCCTTCGGCCCCCGACGCCTCGAGCGGGAGACCGACGACGAGCTCATCGACCCGCTCGCCCTCGACGACGGCGCGGATCGCGGTCGCATCGGCCTCGAGCGTCTTGGCGCGGCGAAGCGTGGCGTGTGGGCGGGCGGCCGAGCCATCGAGATCGGCGAGCGCCAGACCGATGCGGCGCTCGCCGAGGTCGAGCCCGAGCAGCCGCGTCATGGGACCGCCGACCCCGATGGCGCCGGCGTCTCGATCTCGACGGCTTCGTCGATCGTCAGATCGACCCGGCTCTCGAAGCTCGGGATCGAGCCGGCCCAATCAGGCGAGACGCTCATCTCGACCTCGCCGAACGGTTCGAGGATGGCCCGTGCCTCTGCGACCGGCTTGCCAAGCACGAGCTGGGTGAGCTCATCGGCGTCGAGGATGGCGACCTGCTCGGCCGAGGCGGTGACCGGGAAGCTGACGGTCTGACTGACCACGATGGCCTCGCCGACCTCGATGTCGACGGAGCCGGCGACGAGCTCGTGGTCGGGCTTCACCTCGGCCCGCAGCTGCGATTCGGCGATCGCCGCGACGGGCGCCGTGTCCGCGGTGACGACCGTCCCCGTCGCGGACAGGCCGAGCTGGAAGGTCGCGACCTCCTGTCCGACGAGACTCTCGGGCGGCACGGTCGGCGTGGCCTGGCCGAGCGTCCCGGTCTCCGGAAAGACCGTCGCACCCCCCGCGGCAAGCGCTGGATCTGCCATCTCGTCGGCGAACGCGACCTGGAGTGACGCGTTCAGACTGGCCATGGCCCCGTCGACGTCCCCTTGCGTGACCCTGGTGAACTCCTGACGGTTCCCGCCGGTGGTCGGGTCGACGTTCGTGACCTTGAGGAAGAGCCCGTTCTCCCCGTTCGGGACGATCACGATGGTGCCCGCCGCGACATTGCCGTCCGGTCCGCCGTCGACCGCGGTGACCTTGACGCTGGCTCGTGCCGGGAAGATGGTCAACCCGACCAGCTCGGCCCGCGGGACCGTGAGGTCGGCGTTCGTGCGGAAGCGCACGCCAGAGCCCGTCCGGACGACGCTTCCGGCGTCGATCCGGTTCGTGCTCGTCGGGTCACGGTTCTCGAACCGCACCGTCCCCGTCGCCTTGGTCAGTTCGACCCGTTTGCCGGTCGCGTCGAATGTGCCATCCACGGCGACCGGGATCGTGACCACCTCGGCCGGGACGATCCCCGCGACGGGGTCGGGCGCGGTGGTGTTCGGGTCGGCGACGACCGTGATCTCGATCGGGCCAACGGGCTCGGGTCGTGGTGTGACGACGATCGTCGCCGAGGGCAGCAACACGAACGCCCCGACTCCACCGACGAGGATCGCGAGGCCGAGGATCGCGCCACCGATGAGCCACGGCGTCCGGATCCGTCCACGCCCGCCCCAGCGAACGCCCGAACCCGCGGCCGGGACGACCGGTCGGGTCGCGGCGTCGGCGTGCGGCTGTTCGGGTGCCGGCGACGGGCCGGGCACGGGGGTTCGCACGATCTCGCCGTGCGCACCTGCGGAGCCGGCGGCTCCCGCAGCAGCCGCGACCGCGGCGGTGTCCGGGATGACGAGCCCGAGGGTCCCATCCGACTCGTCCGCCCCGCCCGGCGCCACGACAGCGGCCGGAGGTTCGCCGGAGGCAGGCGCTTCATCGAGGATCGCGGCCGCCCCTGACGCCCCGGCGGCTGCTGCGGCGGCGGCGACCGCGGCGGGCCCCACGTCGGCTCCGGCGCCCGGCTCATCTTCGACCCCGGGCAGCGACGCCTCATATTCGGCGACCGAACTGAAGACGGGCAGCCCCGCCGACGCCGCGAGCGCTCGCGTCGCCGGGTCCGCCGCCACGACCGACAGACGCTTCTCGTGCGTCAGCGCATCGCGCGAGAGCAGCCGGAAATTGATGCGCGACGTCGCCACGCGCGAGCCGTATGGCAGGACCACCGCCAATCGGGACGCCTCCGCGGCGCGGATCCGCGCGGCGGCCGAGGTGATCTCGTCGTCGACCTCGAGGTAGATGATCCGTCCGGCCATCGGTCAGACCTTCATCGCTCGCAGGACCCGGCGCAACGCCGCGTCGAGGGCATCCTCGGAGGTCTGCAGCTCGATCGCCTGGTAGGCGAGGCCGAGCGGGGTGACGTCCTGCTGGTCGATGAGCAGGTCGGTGGCGTCGGAGATGGTCTCGATCTGGTCGGGCGCCATGACCGTGACCTCCGGCGGGCGCGCGAACGGCAGACGCTCGTAGAACGCCTGTGACGCGAGCGCGGCAGGGATCTCCGGGAGTCGGGACCCGCCTCCGCACAGGTAGATGCGCCCAGGCAGCAGATCCCCGCCGGACAGCTCCTCCATCACGAGCTCGACGCCCGCCGCCCAGACCCGCACGTCGTCGGCGATGATCGAGGCGAAATCCGGGGCGTGCTCGACGGCGACGCCACGGGCGTAATCGACCTTGAGCGCCTCGGCGCGGGGGAACGGCAGGTCGAGTCGGTCGGCGAGGCTCTTGGTGAACGCGCGGCCGCCGAGCGCGAACATCCGTGTCCCCTCGATCCCACCCTGGCGGACGAGGGCCACGTCGGTCGTGCCACCGCCCACGTCAACGAACAGCGCGCCGGCCTGGCGGATCTGGTCGCTCCCGAGCACCCGAGCGACCGCGTACGGCTCGGCGACGATCTCGAGCAACTCGAGGTCGAGCTGGGAGGCCACGCTCTGCAGCGCCCCGAGGTGGACGAGTGGCGCGAACGCGTTGAAGATCCCGATCTTGACGTGGCGCCCCTGGAAGCCGACCGGGTTGGTCAACGCGTAGCCATCGATCGAGGCGCCGGTCACCGCCGCGTGGACCAGCCGCACGTCGACGTGGGGCAGCCCGGTCTCCCAGGTGATCGCTCGCTCCGCCTCATGGAGCGCCTCGCGCTGGACGACGTCGATGAGCTTCTGGAGCTCGCCCTCGCTGATCGCCACGTCGGGCTTCTTGCGTTCCTGGCTGTGCGTCGTGGTGAACCCCTTGACGAGCTCGCCGGCGATGCCGATGACGACCTGGGTCGGGCGGAAACCGGCCATCTCCTCGGCTTCCTGGAGCGCCACCGCGCAGTTGTCGACGACCGCGGCGATGTCGGCCACCGTCCCCGATTGCATGTGCGACAGACCCTGCCGCTTGCGACCGACCCCGCGGACGGTGCCGTGCCCGCTTGGATCGATGTCGAAGACCAGCGCCTTTGCGAACTCCGTGCCGACGTCGAGTGCCGTGCAGGCGGCCAGCGCCTCCGCCGAATCGCGCTGCCAGATCCGACGCCAGAAGGCCATCAGGCCCCGTTCTCGAGCCGGGTCCGGATCGCGGCGAGCGCGTCCGACAGGCCGGCGCGTCGAGTGCCCCGGCCCTGGGCCATCCCCGGTCTGCCACCGCCACGGCCGTCGAGCGCCGGCATAGCGACGGTCACCAGGTCGCCGGCCGCGATCCCGCGAGCCACGAGATCGTCCGACACCGTGACGAAGAGTTGCGGCTCGTCGGCGTCGAGGGCGAGCGCGATGACGCCGGAGCCGAGCACGTAACTGAGATCGCGGGCCGCGGCCTTGAGCGAGTCCATCGAATCGAACGGCAGGGCCGCGGCCGCGAGCCGGACACCCGGCGCGACCTCCACTGCCGCGGCGGCCAGCTCACCGGGTTTTGGGATCCCGGCGCCACCGCCCGCCTTGAGCCGCCGTTTCGCTTCGCGGAGCTCGTCCTGCAGCGCGGCGATGCGCTCGGCGACCGAATCGATCGATTGTGCTCCTACCACTTCCGCGGCGTGCTCGAGGGTGTCGAACCGCTCGCGAACCAGCGCGTCGGCCGCCGCGCCGGTGACGGCCTCGATGCGGCGCATCCCCGACCCGATGCTGCGTTCGCCGGTGATCAGAAACCCGCCGATCTGTCCGGTCGCACGGCAGTGGGTCCCGCCACACAGCTCGAAGCTGTAGTCCTGGACGCGGATGGTCCGGACCGTCTCGCCGTACTTCTCGTCGAAGAAGGCGTCCGCGCCGCCATCGATGGCTTCGCCCATGCTCATGAACGCGACGGAGACGGGCCGGTCCTCGCGGATGATGCGGTGGACCTCGTCTTCCACGGCACGTCGCTCGACATCGGTCAGCGCGCGATCGAATGGGTAGTCGAAACGAAGGTAGTCGGGCGTGACCAGCGACCCAGCCTGGCGCGCCCGCTCGCCCACGACGTTCCGCAGGGCCCGGTGGAGCAGGTGCGTCCCCGTGTGGTTGCGCATCGTGTGCGCACGCCGCTCGGCATCGACGACCGCGTCGACCTGCTCCCCGACTCGGAGCCGCCCGTGGAGCGTGCCGCGATGGACGACGAGCCCCCCGACCGGCCGCTGCGTGTCGGCGACGGTGAACAGCTCGCTTCCGCCGCCCCGCTCGCGCAGGACCCCCTGGTCGCCGACCTGGCCGCCGCCCTCCGCGTAGAACGGCGTCTGGTCGAGGACGACCTCCGCCTCGCCGTGACCGGTCAACTCGTCGAACTCCATCCCGTCGCGCACGAT
>Ga0184612_10001791_pt1 | contig 10434 bp, 16 predicted proteins | sample PLM3_60_coex_FD_133163 | JGI IMG/M metagenome (GOLD analysis project Ga0184612, IMG submission 133163) | Groundwater sediment microbial communities from an aquifer in East River, Colorado, USA - PLM3_60_coex | ecosystem: Environmental > Terrestrial > Soil > Riparian zone | place: USA: East...
CCGAAAAGAAGACGGTCTCGATCTCGGTCAAGGGCTGAAGCGGTGGGCGCGAGCCGGGGGCGCGGTGCCGGATCTAAGCTCAGAACCGGGTGTGGCTCGGATCGCCTAGCGGAAGGCGGCCGCCGTCGAGGAGCTTGCGCTCGCCGAGGGGTTCGCCGAGGTCCACCTTGACGCGCGTCGGTGGGTTCGACTGGCAATCGTGGTCGCCGGGCCGCGGTCGAACCGCGAAGATCACGAGCACGGCATCCGCGGACTTGACGATCTGCGGCCCGACGATCCGGCCGGCGGCCGGTTGCCCGCCGTTGCAGCTCAGCTCCGTCACGAGGGCATCGAACGCCTGCGTCGCCGCGTCGGGCTTCGGTTGCGCCGGGTCCAACGCCCACTCGGCGGCAGCCAGGCCCGCGGCGAGCTGGATGCGCGGCTGGCACTCGCCCCAGTTCACGACCTGCCAGCCCTCGGGGCTATCCCGGAGCGACACCGTGAAGATCCGGAGGTCGTCGGCGACCGTTACGAACTCCGCCGTCTGCGCATCCCTCCCTATCAGGTGCCAGCCCGTGTCCGGCAGGAAATCGAAGTCCGGACCGTCGCCCGCAAGGTGCGCCCGGAGCACGGCTGTCGGCGGATTGTCGGCCTGCTCGGCATTGCCTGGGCCGGCCGTCAGGAGACCGGGTTCGAACGGGAACTCTCCGCACGTGTAGCGAAGATCGAGCGGATCGATCGCCGTATCCGGCGACGAGGATCCCCCGCTCGGAGGCGCCGTATCGCCACAGGCGCTGATCGCCGCGGCGAACGCCACCACAAGGGCGAGGGTGTGGATCGTTCGAACCATCACGCTTTCAGACGACCGGACATCCGGTCAGGTTGCGGCGGGGGTTCGGCTGCCGCGACAAGGGCCTCGAGGCGTCCACCAAAGGGCTGACGCGTCAAGATGCTGGCCATCCGGCTGCACGTGCTGCTGGACGAGCTATCACAGAGGGGCACGGCATGACCGCGAAACACATCGCCTGGTTCAGGTTCAACGACGACGTGAGCGAGGACCGGATCGAGGGACATATGCGCGCCGTGCAGTCGCTGGCAGACCTCGTGCCCGCGGTCAGCGCCATCGAGTGCGGGCGGAGCTACACGGACCGAGCAGGTGGCCTGACCCACTGCATCATCGTTACGTTGCCCGATCGTGCATCCCTGCCGCTGTATCTCGAGCACCCAGCGCACCTGCCGATCGCGCAGGCGCTCGTAGGCGACATCGCGGAGCTCCGCGTCATGGATCTCGACCTCGGCTGACATCGGGCGCCCTCGTCAGCGAAACCACCGCGCCGACACCCAACCGGGTTGACCGCCCCGACAGACCGACAGCCCCTTACATCCGCCCGGAATGGGGAGGATCGGCTCAGGCCTCCCCTCGCCTACGTCGGGCGATCGGCCGGCCACGTCCCCATGATCTGTCGGAGGACCGCGAACTCGCCGACGTGGTAGGCGTTGTGGTCGCCGACGATGCGGACCTCGCGGAGGATGGTGTGCCCCGGCGTGCCCGGGATCACGGCGAACAGGTCGGTCGCCGGGTCGGCCACGATGTCACGAAGCGCGGCCTGGTCGGCCTTGAACGCCGAGATCGTCTCGGCAAACTGCTCGGATGTCGCCGTCGCGTCGGTCGACGGCCAGTAGTCCGTCGGCCACTCGATCTCGACATAGTCCCGGTTCACGATGTAGTCGAGGATGTCCAGCTGGGTGATCCGAACGTGCTCGAGCAGATGCCATGGCGTGTAGCCGACGCTCGGCGGGAACGTGTTGATCGCATCCGCTGGGAAGTCGGCGACGGCCTCGTCGAACGGCATGTGCGCTCCGTGCCCGTCGATTAGCTCGATGAGCTGCTCACGAAGCATGTCGATATCGGTCATCACCTGCCTCATCTGACATCACGGCCGACGATCGTCGGCGAGCTCCCCGCATGGTCGGCGATGGATCGACGATAGCGCGGCAGGTGTCCGGCCGGTGTGATCAAGGCGATCGCGACGGCCTCTCGCTCCCGACCGGCGACCAGCAGTATCGCTTGTCCCAATCACGCGAACGCTCGATCGAGGCTTGAAGTCGCGCATGGTTCCATCGTTCCATCGACACGCGGGGCGACGGCTGTGATGCTGCGACCGTGAGATGGATGCGACCCCGCGCCGGGAAGACGTCGATCGCGCTCACAAAGCGCGTCGGGATCATCGGGTTCGTAACCTTGATCAGCCTCGGGTGCATGGCCAGGCCCGAGGGGCGGCCCGCGTCGCCGATACCTGTGCCGCCTCTTCCGGCATCACGCAGCGTCTTCTTCGCGCCGATCGGCGACTTTCCACGCGCAGAGGCCGAGGTACTCGTTGCGCACTACCACGAGAAGTTCGGCATGGCCATCGGGATCCTGCCCGCGCTCGTGCTCCCTCCCGAGGCCTTCGACGCCGCTCGAAGGCAGGTCATCGCCGAGCGCGTCATCGACGCGGTCAGTGCGGGTCACACCATGGCTGCCGATCCGGCGGCGGTGGTGATCGCTCTCGTCCGCGAGGACATGTACATCGCCGCCACGTCGTGGACGTACGCCTACGGCCTCCGCAGCCAGGGCCATCTGGCCGTCGTGTCGACGGCGCGCATGAGCGACGGCCTCGTAAGCGACAAGTTGCGGCGGTTGCAGAAGGTGGTCACCAAGGACATCGGGGTCCTGTACTTCGGCTTACCACAGAGCGACGATCCGGGAAGCGTCCTGTACCGAGACGTCGGGGGTCCAGCCGATCTCGACCGCATGAGCGAGGATTTCTGACCGATCCGCCGGGCGCGCCCGCGATCCTGCTCGGGGGCGCCAGGCCCGTCATCGGGTCGGGTCTACTTGAAGGTTCCCGTGCAGACCCCGTCTACGGCGGCCAGGACGTGGGCGAAGATCCCCGCGTCGTTGTCCATGTCGTTGTGACCGACACCCGACACCTGGACGTGGCACGCACCGCCGTCCAGCCGTGACGAGGCGTTGGGGACGAACTCGTCGGACGTGCTGTAGATCGTGGTCCAGGCCGTCTTTCCCGGCGTATCGTCGCGGCGGTTGAGGTCGCGCAGGAAGCCGCTGCTCGGACACATCTGGCCGCCGTACCACCCAGGCAGCAGGCAGGCCGCGGAGATCCCGTATTGGGGCGTCCCCAGCGAGACGTAGCTGTCGAGGGTCGCCGGCGATTTCACGAACTTGATGAACTGCCTTGCCGACAACCCACCCATGCTCTGCCCGATGATGTCCGCGCGCTTCCATCCGCGAGCCGCGATGAAGTCGCGGATCGCATTCGCGTTGACGATGTTGTCCTCCGACGGCAGGTCGATGGCGACCGCGGTGCGACCCACGGCGGCGAAGCGGGCGATCATGTCGCTCCACGTCGAGGGGTCGCCGCGGTACCCATGAACGAGGAGGATCGGGTCAGGTTCGGCAGCGGCAGCGGATCCGGCGCCGACGCCCCCGAGCGCGGCGATCGCGACGATGACCGCCAGGCCGAAGCTCGCTGACCGCCGGCGCGAAGCGCGGGGCCTTCGAACGATGCTCATCCGCTCACCCTCCTCCGCGGCCCTGAAACGCGGCATTCGATAGGGGTTGGGCCGAACATACGCTCGGTGGCGCCCTGGTGCAACCCTCCAGTGCGGAGGCTCACCTGCCCGTCAGTCCCCCGGGAGTCGGAGCGTCGACCGAAGCGGGACACCGTTGGCGAGATACACGCCGGTCGGCCCGTCGGGCAGGAGATCGAACGTCGATCCCCCGTCGTACGCCTCGATGGTCGCGCTGGTGACGTTCGCGCCGTCCACCCGGTCTCCCGCACGTATCGCGCCGAGAACGCGCCCATCGGAGAGCGGATGGCCGGGTGACGCGACCACGAACCGACCGTCATCGAGGACGAGCCGGACGACCTGGTGCGAGGTGGGCACGGGAGTCTGCCCGATGCGGACGACAGTCGCGACGACGCGCCGCCCCGTCCGATCGATCGACCAGACGTGGGTGCCGATCCGGATCGCCTCGACGGAGACGTCGCCGTCGGGCGTGGCGATCTGCGTCCCCCGGGCGAGGCAGATCGGGCAGATCGGCTCGCCAGCCGGCGCCTGCTGCTCGACGTTGATCGAGCCGCGCGCGTCGATGACACCAGCAGTCCGCCGACCCTCGCTCGCGCCAGGCGGCGGCATGTTCAGGTAGTCGAAGCGGTAGTTGCCGTTGCCGACCGGATCCAGGGCGATCGACTTGAGTTGCTTCCAGGCCCGGTAGATCGCGAGTTTCTGGTCGGCCGTGAAGTTTCCCGCGCCGGTCAGCCCGAGGTGCGCGACGATCTCGGTGAAGGCTTCGACGTCCGCTTGAACCTCGCCGAATCGCTGGACCGCCAGGTCGGCCTCGTCGGCCACGGCGACTGGATAGAAGTCGCGGTCGCAGTACCACGGCTGCCCGAATCGGTCGATGAGTCGGTAGCGAAGCTCGGCCATCGTCAGCGGCGGTCCGGGAGCCGGAGGCGGTGACGTCGATGTGGCGGCTGCGCACGAGGCGACGAGCACTGTGACGAACAGCAGGCGAACGAGGGTCGTTCTGCTCACGTGATCGGCTCCCTGACGGTCATGGCAGCGCGACGCTCCGCCGGCGGCCGTGGTTCCGCAGCGGCCGCTGGCCCTCCCCGTCACCCCATCATCGACAGGCCGTAGCGCTCCATCAGGTCCGGCACCCAGTCCATGAGGATCGTGGATCCATAGCGGGCGGTCGTTGCGCCCATGGTCTCCGGCGTCAGTTCGCCTCGAGCTCCGAGCTCGCCGAACGTCGCGAACATGTCCTCGAGTCCGGATGGGGTGATGATCTCGAGGATGCGGGCGGGCCGGTCGTCCGGGTTCCAGAAGGTGTGCGGGATCCGGCGCGGTTTCAAGATGTACGAGCCAACCTCCGCGACGAACTCGTCTTCGCCGACGCGCGCGCCGATGCGACCTTCGAGGATGTAGGACCACTCGTCGTGGTCCTGGTGGACGTGCGGAGGGACGAGCGTTCGCGGCGCGACCGGGTGTTCGACGATGGCGATCACGCCGTTCGTCTCGGTTCCGGGGACCTTGGTGATCACCCCGACCGACCCCTCGAGGACGACCTTGCCACCCGCCGGCTCGACGAAGTAGCGGCTGTCGATGGCCATGCGCGCGGTCGTCATCTTGGGACCTCCGATTTTCTCTGCACAGGTCTGTGCATCTAATCGAAGACTAGCCACCGGCGACGGTTTCGTCAATACTTTCGTTGCACATGGGTGAGCAATCGAAACGAGCGGGTCCCCGGGCCTACCGGATGACGCGACGGCGCGAGCGGCTCGACGAGATGAGCCGGCGGATCGCCGAGGCGGCGTTCGAGCTGCACGCCACGGTCGGCCCGGCGCAGACCTCGATCAGCGCCGTCGCGGAGCGCGCTGGCGTCCAGCGGCATACGGTGTACCGCCATTTTCCCGACATGACGTCGCTCATGCGCGCCTGCACGGAGCACGGGATGGAGATCACCCGGACGCCGGAGGCCGCTCCCTGGCGGGCCATCGAGGATCCGAAGGCTCGCCTGAGCCATGGACTCGGCGAGCTGTACGCCTACTACCGGGCCAACGCTCGCCTCCTCGGCAACATGGTCCGCGACCTGCCGCTGATGCCCGACGTCGGCGGCTCCGAGGCGTTCGTCGAGCGCATGGGCGAGCTCTTCGCGGCGCTGGCCGACGGGTGGCCGGGCGACGCCGCGACGCAGCGGCTCCGGATGGTGACAATCGGCCACGCGATGGCCTACGAAACCTGGCGGTCGCTGACGGGCAAGGGCCTGTCCGACGCCGAGGCGGTCGAGCTCATGGTCGGGCTGGTGTCGATCGTCGTCGGGGAGTCTGGCTGACCGCACCAGGCATGCAGACTGCCGCCCCGGACGGCGTCCGGAGCGGCAGCAGGTTGCGGAAGCGGCCAGATGGCCGCGACTGCGGGGTGTGGACGGTCAGCGCGACTCGAGCGACGTCGGACGCGTGGCGATGGCGCTGCCCACGAACATGGCTGGCACGAGGGCCGCCACGGCGATGAGGCGCGGTGCCCCGGCGAGGCTCAAGCCGGCCGCGAGGCCGATCGATGCGCCGGCGATGAGCCGCAGCGTCGTGTCGGGCAATGCCTGGAGCGACGTGGTCGTCCGCTGGACACCCACCCGGGAGCGCTCGATGGCGGCGGGCATGCGCTCTGCGACCTGCTCGACGCCGGTGCGGGCGGTTTCCACGCCGGTGCGGGCGGATTCCATCATGTCGGGCATGCGATCCATGGCGCCGCTCATGGCGTCGCGGACCTGACCGACTGTCGAGCGGGTCTGCTCGGCGGCGTCAGCGCCGACATCCTGCTTGATGTCGGTCTGCTTGGTGGCCGTCTCGACGGTCGGTGTCTTGGTTTCGGTGATCGTCATGTCTTCTCCTTGTAGGGGTCGGCTGGACCCGGGGCGGCGAGCATCGATGCGGCGGGCATCGGCGTTTCGCGAAGCGCCATCACCGCGAGCATCGCGGTGAGCGCCGTCCCGGAGTCGAACTCATGCTTGGGGCGGCCGGCGGTGGCCGGTGCGGCCTCGACCGTGGTCGTGGCGTGAGATGTGTCGGCCTCGTCTGGACGTCCTGACGGCGACGGACCGCGCGTCATGCGCGTGCGGGCTGGCGCTGGAAGATCCCGATCGCGGCGATCACGAGGAGCTCGATGAGCGTCCAGCCGATGAGCGCCACGATCGCGGCGACATCGAGGATGGACCCACCGGAGGTCATCGCGTTCGTCCGCAGGATGCCTTCGAACGGTGCGACGAGGATCTGGCTGAGGTCCAGGATGGCGGACACCAGTCCGTTGGACTCCCGGGCATCGAAGAGGAGCAAGACGATCCGCAGGCCGATGATCGCCTGCACGATGCCGAAGATGAAGATCACGACGCGACGAGCGGTCTCGTCCCGGCTTGGTGCGGTCGTCGTGCCCAGGGTGGTTCGTTCTTTGATGGCCATGGGATCCTTCCGAGGTTCCGCAGACCACACCGCCGACCTGGCAATCGTCTCTGTGAAATCGTCCTCATCGTATGGTATATTGTGGATGATGTCAATCGAAACCCCAGAGTTTCTCCGCACCACGCTCACGCCAACGTCGTACCTGGTGCTTGGGCTCCTTGCCCGCGAGGGGCCGTCGACCCCGTACGAGTTGAAGCGCCACGTGGCGGCGACGATCGGACATTTCTGGTCGTTCCCGCACGCGCTCCTGTACAAGGAACCGGCCCGGCTCGTCGGCCTCGGGCTCCTCACCGAAGAGCGCGAGCAGGCCGGGCGGCGGCGACGCCTGTTCACGATCACCACCGCGGGTCGGGAGGCCCTCCGGACCTGGCTCAGCCGTCCCGCCCGGCATCCGACCGAGCTTCGCGACCTGGCCCTGCTGCAGTTGTTCTTCGCCGACCTCGAGTCGACGGCAGCCACCCTCGCCATCGCCGAGGAGCAGCTCGTGTGGCACCAGCGCCAACTCGCCGGGTATGAGGCGGACCAACGGATCGCGGACCGGCTCGACAACGGGAACGGCATCAGCCAGACCGTGCGCCACTGGCGTGACGTGACCCTCAGGATGGGCCTGCTCTACGAACGGGCCGCGGTCGAGTTCTGGGGCGAGGTCGCGACCCTGCGGGAGTAGCGCCCGGCTACGGTCGATGATGGTGCGGGAGGTGTGCGATGGAGACCGTCGCGGTGGTCCTGAGCGTCGGCAAGGATCAGGTCGATGCATTCGAAGCTGGGTTCCGCGAGCACGAGTTGCCCGTCTGGCGCGATCTGGAGGCTCGCGGCCTCCTCGTCGGAGCGACACTGAGCCGGCTCGACATCTCGACGGGTCCCGTCAAAGGCGCCACGCAGTACCTGGTGGTCGCCATCTTCGCGACCGGCGAGGGACACCACGCTCACGACGCCCATCCCGGCTTCGAAGCCTGGAACGCGATCGCCGACGCCTATCAGGTCGGCGCTCCGTTGGCCTTCGGCGGCGAGACGATCGTCCAGCTCGGCCTGGACGACGCCTGATTCGAGCGCGGCGGCCGGTGCCGCCCCTCACTCGATCCGAGTCGACTCCATCACCCAGTTGACCTCCCAGCCCTCGCCGCCGTCGGGTGAGAAGGCCTGCTCCCAGAGGCAGGTGTTCTCGGTGATCTCGGACCAGATGAAGCGAACGAGGATCCGCCGGCCGTTGAACGTGTCCTCGGCGATGAACGTGCCGATGCCGTCGGAGAATCCACCGACGACCGGCGGATCCAGGCGGCTCGGGGTGCGGCCATCGAGCCACCAGATCGACCACTTGTCGGTCGCCGGGTCGAACGTTCGCAGCGAGATCGCGCGGTAGGTGCCGGACGGCAGCTCGAGGACGTTGTCGTCGATGTTGCCGGCGCCATCGAGGATCGGCCATGCCTCCGACGTGCCCTCGAACTCCTCCCACTCGTCGTTGCCGGCGAGACGCTCCTTCAGGCGTCGATGATGGATCCGCCACTTGCCCATGTAGAAGTCGAAGTCGTGGACGGCCGAGCTCGGCTTGACCGTTCGCGGGGCGATCCCCGAAGACGTGCTTGTTGCCATCGGCTTCTCCTCGTTCGGCGAGCGTGTCCTGGAGGAGTTGTAGTCGATGGATATGACACGAGGTGTCAGGATTAATCCCGGATGGGGACCGGCGCGAGCAGGTGGACTGGAACGATTACCGCGTGCTGGCCGCGGTCGATCGACCGTTCGTGGCCATCGACTCGGTCGGCGTTCCGAGACCCTCGGGGTAGTCGGCGGTGGTCGAATCCGAGACCGGCGCGTGGATCGGCTCCTGGAGCGGCTTGGTCTCGGCCGCCGTGAACGCGACCGGATCCTGGTCGATGTCCTCGGCTTGCATGGCACCGACCTGGTCGCTGATCCAGGCCTTGGCCCGGCTCAGGCGTTCGCGGATCGCCGCCGAGTTCATGACGGTCCAGCCGGCCACGGCAACGAGGACGCCCGCACCGAGCACGAACGGCCATCGCGAACGACGAGGCTTGGCGAGCCCGACCGCGATGGCGGCGTCGGAGACGGCCTTGCCGACGTCGACCTTGGGCATCTCGATCTTCGACAGGTCGATCTTCGACATGTCGATCTTCGGCAGCTCGACCTCGGGCATCTCGAGCGTCGGCCGTGTGGCGTCCTTGAATGGCGACTGCATGGTCCGCTCCTCCTTGTGGGAGCCCCAATCCTACGGCCGTCGGGGGTTCGTCCGGGTCGCCCACTGAGGGCGAGGCATCACAACGGTGTTGCACTCGATCAGTCGCATCGGCGGCTACGGCGGGCCGGCGCGTTCCCCAGGCCGCCCGCCAGCCGATCAGCCGGGCGGTGGCGTCAGGTTGTAGCGGGCGATGATGTCGGGCAGCCAGTCCGGCTGGGCGAACGGCAGCTGGTAACGGGTGGCCAGCTCGCGGACCGCGGCCGGGTCGGGCCGGCCGACCCTGGTCATCTCGGTGAGTTCGGCGAAGAAGCGCTCGAACCCGGCCGGCGAGATGACCTCGATCATCCGGGCACGGGTCGTGCCGGCGTTCCACATCGCGTGGACCTCACCGCGCGGCTTGACGATGTACCCGCCAGGCCCGAGCACGACTTCCTGGTCGTTCGAGCGAAAGCCGATCTCGCCTTCGAGCACGATCGAGTACTCGTCCTCGAGCTGGTGGATGTGCGGCGGCACGAGTGCACCGACTTCGAAGGGGTGCTCGACGATCGAAAGCGCCCCGCCCGTGTCCTCGCCATCGATCTTGAAGACGACGCCGACGCCCGGCGCGAGACCGCCGGCCCGGCCGCCCCCGGGCTGGACCACCTTGACCGCCGTCGCGACGCCGGCGACTGCCTGGATCGTCATGGCTCGACCTCCTGTGCGTTTCTGGCATTTCTGGTGAACACGGGCGTATACTGAATGACGACCACGCCGTTGTCAATATCGAGTGAACAGTTGCGTTCTACGAAATCTCGCCCATACCGGATGCACCGCCGAGCCGAGCTCGTCGAGGGCACGCGCCTGCGGATCACGGAGGCGGCCATCCGCCTGCATACGACGATCGGCCCGGCGAACACGACGATCTCGAACGTCGCCGAGGAGGCAGGTGTCACCCGCCTGACCGTCTATCGCCACTTCGCGGACCTCGACGACCTGTTCGACGCCTGCCGCGGACACTGGTTGGCCACCCACCCGCCCCCCGATCCTGCGATCTGGCGCGCGATCGACGATCTCGAGACACGGGCACGCTTGGCCCTCGGCTTGCTGTACGGCTGGTACCGGGAGAACGCGGACGACCTCTTGCCGATCAACCGAGACGAGTCGTCGATGCCGGCCGGGGCCCAGCGCGCCCGAGCGCAACAGGCGCTCAAGCTGGCCGACGCCCTCGTGGCCGGTCATGCCGGAGACGACCGGGGTGGCAGGGCG
>Ga0184612_10001792_pt1 | contig 10433 bp, 12 predicted proteins | sample PLM3_60_coex_FD_133163 | JGI IMG/M metagenome (GOLD analysis project Ga0184612, IMG submission 133163) | Groundwater sediment microbial communities from an aquifer in East River, Colorado, USA - PLM3_60_coex | ecosystem: Environmental > Terrestrial > Soil > Riparian zone | place: USA: East...
CTGATCCCCGCCCCCTGTGGCGTCCCCTCTAACGTCTCCCGCCACTCCAGGCCTTCCATCACGCCGGCCCGCAGCCATCGCCCTATCAGCCGCAGCATGCGCCGGTCGGCCACCCGATGCGCGACCATCCGCAGCATCCACTCGTGGTCTACCGAGTCGAAGAAACTCCGGATGTCCGCGTCGAGCACCCAGTTCACGTACTGCGTCATGACCGCCGTGTGCAGCGACTGAAGCGCCCCGTGAGGATTGCGCCCCGGTCGAAACCCGTAAGAGAACCCCAGAAAGTCGGCCTCGTAGATGGCGCTCAGCACCTCGGCCACCGCCCCTTGGACCACCTTGTCCTCGAGCGCCGGCACTCCAATCGGCCGCTGCCCGCCACCCGCTTTCGGGATGTACACGCGTCGGACCGGCTGCGGCCGGTAGCTCCCGCGGTGCACCCGATCGCATAATCCCCTCAGCCGCTCCTGCAGATCCTCCTCGTAGCTCTCAACCGTTTCACCATCCACCCCGGGAGCCGCCTTCCGCTTCACCCGCCAGAAGGCGCGCTCCAGCGCGGCCACGTCGACGTGATGTAACAGTGCCGTGAATCGAGCCCTCTTGTCTCTCTTGGCTGCCTCGTTCACTCGCGCCAGGTTTGCCGGCAAGATGCCCCGGCCCTGCGTCCGGACCTTGCCCTCCCGACGCGAGTTCCCTTCGGGTCGGCCCCTTCCCTCAGCGCGCCTCGTTACCTTCGGCGGCGTCATCGGTACTATGAGCCGATCCGACTCCCGACCTCGGCTCGATGGAGCACTCCGGTCTGCCCTTGTGCCCCACCCCCGTCGGCGACCATCCCGACGGCTCCGGTCGGGTCTCCTGGGTCCCGATGCTGGCCCTTCGTGCGTGAGGCGGCCTTCGACCCCGGTGGAGCGTCACCGTCTCGCGTCGCGACGGCGCACATCCTGCCTTCGGCCACGGGAACAGCCTCGGCCTCCACCACCTTCATCCTTTCGGGGCTCCCTGCCCGCACCCCACACGACCCCTGTCTACGCTTCGGACCTGACGTCACCGCCAGGCCCGCAAGACTCGGTCCCGACCTGCCCGCTACGGCGTTGGTCGGACGGGACTTCCACCCGCAAGTCATCATCAGTTAGCCCAGCGCACTCCCGTTCTCCTGTGGTTGGTTTTAGGTGTTAGCGCGCGACTGTCGCCCGCGCATCTGTGCGTTCATCTGCATGTCGAACATCACCTGCTCACGCTCCGCGCCGGTGATAAGAATTTTCACGTCGGGCCGTTGCGCCTGCGGCGCGATGGCTTCCCCTCTCTCGTGGATGGACGCCAGCCGTTCGTTCAGTTCGACGAGCCCCTCGCGAACGCCGCGCGTGTATTCCACCGAGTAGCCCAGGTCTCTGAGCACCTCGTTCACGTCCTGCCGTTGCGACTGGTCGTCGGACCAGCCGTGAGCCATGAGCTTCTCGGCCAGGGCGATGTTCTGCTTCAGACCGTCCAGCATGTGGCGAAGCTCGCGCAGGCGCTTGTCCGCGACACCGATCACCTTGTAGGAATACTCAGCCCAGAGCGAGCCGACCCACTCGGCCGGGATGTCACGCCATGTCTGGTTCGCCAGCGTCGCCAGCGTCGGCTCGTGCTGCTTCGCGATCTGCTTCAACTCGACCTCGACAGCGCGGGCACGATCCACCGCCGGCCGCATGCGCTCGACGAGCGCGGCCGTCTTCTGCGCGTCGCTGTCCCGCTCGCGTGCGTGCTCGCGCGCGGCCAACGCACGCGCCTGCTCGGCGCGAGCCTGCAACTCGACGCCCGCCGCGATCTCGCGCAGGCGCTTGGCCTCGGCTGCGGCGGCGTTCCGCTTCTCGTTCAACGCGACAACACGCGCGCGGTGGACGGCATCGTCGAAGGCCACCGACTCGGCACGTGCCTTCTCGAAGCTCTTGCGCTCCGCGTCCATTTGCTCAAGCTCGGCGTCGGCGGCCTCGATGGCGGCGTTCGCCGCGATGAGATCCGGCGTCGGCTCGATCTCGGGAAGAGGCAGGTCAACGACCGGCGCGACAGAGACCGGTCGCGGCTCCATGGACGCGTGACCGCGAAGCTCCCCGAGCAACTGCTGCTTTTCAATCTCCAACGCCTGAATCTGTTCCGGCGTCAGTTCGGCCTTCGGTTCGGGGTGATGATCCAGGACTTCGAGTGCGTCCTTCGGATCTTCGTCCGGGAGTAGCTCAAGGACGGCGCGAATCTCGGGCTTGTCCTTCGGGTCTTTCATGGCTCGTTCTCCTTGATGGTGTTGGCCGCCGCGTCAGCGACGGGCTGGTGCTGGTTCGCTTCTCGGATGGCGCGGATCTTCACGCGCTTGCCCAGGGCCAGGAGATCCTGGGCGGTCAGGACGAGCACGAGCGAGACGTCCGGCGACCAGGGCGTCCCGCCGTCGCGCACTGAAGGCTGTTTCACGGGCATTCCCTCCTTCGGGGGTGTAGGGAGACGGGTACGTCAGGCTGCCTTACTGGAGCGTGCAGGAGCGTGCAGGAGAGCCCCCGTTTCGGCTCTCCCGCGTGAACCTGCGTGAACGCGCGTGCGCCTACGCGCTCGCCTCGGGCCGCACCTGCTCGCGGGACTTCAACCACGCGGCCAGGGTCGGCTCATGCACGAGGTAGCGGCGGGTGTCCAGCTTGATGACGGGCATCGCCAACTCGCGCCGCCACCGTGAGACCACGAGCTTCGACACGCCGAACGTCTTGGCGACCTCGTCGAGGGTCAGGAACTCGGACAGGGACTTCGTCGGTTGCGTTTCCATGGGTCTCCTCCTCCTGCTGCTGTTGGGCCTCGTACCGCGCCTCCAGTTCCTCGCGGGTGATCGCCTGGCGCTCAGCGATCTCGCGGTGGGACATCCCCGGCCGGACGCCGGTCAGGGCGTCGGCCGCTCGCATCAGATCCAGGGCGGGGCTCTCTCGTTCGGGTCGGACCTTCGCCACGGCGGCGGCCTCGTGGTCGTCGTACCCGCACTCAGCCGTGGGATGCAGCCCGCGACACCGGCCGCACCACGCGGGGGGCGAGGTTCCCTGGCTCCGATGTTCAGCAACGTGGCTCATTGCTCTCTCCTCCTGGTTGGTTCCGTCGCACACGGCAACGCGGGTCCTGCGTCCTCGCAAGAACACGGGTCCCTCACGCGGAACGACGTACGGGGGCGCGCTTGGGCACTTCTGAAAAACGGTCTGGTCGCCGGTGACTACCAGGACGCCTTGACGCACAGCGTCAGGATTTTGGGGCTGGGGTAGCCTCTCATCTCGGATACCACTACCTGTGGTGTACAATCTCTGACCGCACACCAGTACTTGTCTATACGTCTAGACAGGTGCGCGGCTGCTCTCGACGAGGCGGTCCAGGTCCTTCACGTCGATCCGCAGCAGGCGCCCGTCACCAGGCAGGCGAACCGACGCGAGCTTGCCGCTCTCGACCCACGAGCGCACGGTCCAGTACGAGACGCTGAGGTACTCAGCAGCCTGTCGTAGCGTCAGCAGGCGCGGTAGCGCGGTGGAGTGTGCATCCAGCGCGCGATGCGAATCGCCAGTATCCATGCGGGTGCGCGAGGGTGACTTTGCCTCGACCTTGCCCGGCGCGACAGACTTGACCTGTTCACGCGCCGCGCTCATCACAAGCCTCCAGCGCCGCAGGACGAGCAGGTCCCGCTGCCTTCGCCTGTCGGTGCCTCGACCCACTGTCGGCAGTGCGAGCACTTGCGGACCTGTGCTGCCTTCTGGGTTGCCTGGACGTAGCGTCTCGCCTCGATCGTGCGTCGAACGTCGCCGGTTGCCGTTGGCGAGTCCTTGCTGCGTGACGCAGGAGGTGCAGGAGCGCCTCCTCGTCGAGCCTGCGGCGACATGTCCTTGAGCACGACCGTGATGTTCACGTCCGGCTGTCGGCTCTCAGCCAGGCGTCTCAGTCGCTCGGCGCGTTTCATCGCTTCGCCTCTCCTTTCACGATGACGTTCGTGACAGGGCCGCCCTTCGACCCACTGCGTGCGCGCTCGATCTCCAGGTCGATCAGGTCCCGCTCGTTCTGCAACTCCACCAACTTCAACGCCACCATCGCGAGCTTCGCGATCGCGTCGGCGCTCGCAGCAGCAAGCTCGGCGCGCTGGACGCGCGCGACGGTGAACTCGACGTACTTGCGGACGCCATCGGCGGTCCCGAAGTGCGGCGCAAGCTCAGGCCCTACCTTCGCGGGGAGGCCAGCCCCCATCGCCGCGAGCTTCGCCTCGACCGACTGACGAACACGTTGGAGCCCGCCACGGCGCGAGGACTTGCGTGACGCCTCGATCACTGCGGGGTCCGTCGAGTGCGCACGACAGTTAGTCGTACCTAATGCCGCGAATGAGGTACACCGTCCACCACGCGCGCGGAGCGATGCACATTGTCTAGACAAGTCAGCAGACGGGACCACAAGGTCAGGCGGCGCAGTAGTTTGGGCCTTCGAGGGTGGTAAGGAAGTTGTCGGTTCGTCGTCCATGTCCAGAGATCCTTTCTTGTCGCAGTTCGTCACGCCGGAAGTTCGGACGACCGGTCCTGCGAGGTCTGAACTGCTTGCGGGGGCGAGTGTCATCGTCGAGAGTAAGTAGAGAGAGAGAGAGAGTTCTTTATAGCTCTCCCTCCGTTCCGCACACACTGGGGTCAATGACACTCGACCTCTCCGGCCGCAGCCCCCCGGAGCCTACCCGAAAGGGCATATACAATCGCGGGCTTGCGAGGCACCTCCACGGCCCCCCCAGGGCCGGAGCGAGTGGCGTCAAGGGGTGGTGCCACCCACTTTCTGGCGCCCGTCCTGGGGCCGCGCCCGGGCTCGTGATGCCACTCGGTGATGACGTTCGCTACCCCGTGATGCCACTCGATCCGGCCCCTACTCGTCGATCCCGGCCGGTCCGAGGGTCCAGGCCTTTGGGGTCCAGCCGCCGGTCGCCGGGCGGGGTAGGGTGGCCGGCTTGATCTCCTCCCGTTGAGCCATGTACCCGAGCGACGCCTCGAAGCTGCCTGGGTGCCACCGGTGGGCGTTGAGCGCCCGGTACAGGTCGCGCTCGGAGACCACCGCCCCCGCCCGACCAACCAGCGCCTGCGCGATGGCTTTCCGAACTTGGAGTAGATGTCTGGCGGCCCGGGAGTCCGCCGGCTCGACCCGGTAGTGCCGCCGCACCATCAGTTCCCACGACCCGAGGGCGGTCGCGGCCTGCATGTCGTACTCGGTGATGAAGTCCTGGTTGGTCACGCTGTCGGCTCCTTGATTCCCCGCGTCTCCGGGAGCGCGGATCAGGGCGTTGATTGCTGCCAACTTCTCGATGTAGTCCTGCATCCGGGTGAACTCCTCCGTGGGCTCCTGGCTCTCGCACCAGCGCCGGAGGACCGCGATGGCGGGCTCGCTCAGTTCGAGCGTCCGCATGGCGAAGCACGCGCGGTGGATCGCGTCACGGACCTTGAGCCGCATGCCGAGCAACCCCAGCGGCTCCGGCGGACGAGTGACCCGGAACCGCACGGCCGGCCGCGAGGCGGCCACCAACCAGAGCCGCGAGAGCAGCCCGCTGTACGCGGTGAGCGCGTCGAAGTGGGCCGCGTACTCCAGCGGGGTCGAGCCGCTGAGGAGCGTCAGATGCACGCGGACGGTGCCTGAGTGCTTGTCGTCCTTCGTCCAGCCGGCGAACGTCTCCTTCTCGTACAACTCGCCCACGGCCTGGCCGAGCGAGGAGTTCTGAATGCTGCACTTCTTCAGGAAGGTCGAGAACTCGTCAGGCCCAAGCACGAGCGAGGGCTCGCTCCCGTTGTGCTTCATCGCCACGTTCAGGAGCCCGGCGTCGCTGTTCGCGTTACCGATCAGGGTGTAGTGCGCGATCTCGGGGATCGTCACGTCGCCCGCGCGCAGGCCCTCGAAGAAGGCGTGCGTCATGTCTCTGGCCTGCGATTTTCCCGTGTACTTCGGGCCGATGAACACGCTGTACATCCGCAGTGGCCGCTTCGTGAAGGCGTTGAGCCGCACGCGCCGGCAGATGCTCGCGGCGAAGGACGTGATGAACGAGACGTACCAGTAGTTGTAGTCGGTGCCGCTGGCTGCCGACATCATGGTCGCGTACTCGTGCGCGAGCCCGTACCGTGCGTTCGGCGGGATTGGCAGCATGAATCCCTCGTCGTCGGGCGTGACGGGCTCGGCAACCACCACCCGCGTCTCGATCCCGAGGAGCTTGATGACGTCCGGCAGCCGCCGGCCGTTGCAGTGCGCGTGCAGGCACTTGAAGCCGCGCACGCCGCTGCCGTCGTCGAGGAGCACGGTCTCGGTCGCGTCGCCCTGGCCGGTGTGCTCCTCGGCCCACGGGCAAGTGACGAGGTGCTTGCTGCCGTGCTCGTGGATGTACAGGTCGCGCTCCTTGAACGCGCGGACGATAGGATCTTCCTCTTCCTCAGCGGTCACAGTTGCCGGTGCGGTCGCCGGTTCGGCCGCCGGCTTGTACTTCTCGAACGCGCTCAGTTCATACTGCTGGCCAGCGTCGAGCCGCACGATCCGGGCGACGGGCTTGTGCGTGTACTTCGGGTTGAAGAAGCCTGGCAGGCGCATGTTGCTGTCGAAGTTGGTGCGTGCGATGTCGCTCCGAAGAAGCGGCTGGAGCCCCATCAGGATGCTCTCGATCTCCGCGACGAACGTGCGCCACACTACGTGGTGCGCCTTCGTGTCCGCCCGCCGTGTGATGTCCTTCAGGAGCCAGTAGGTCTGCCGCCCGGCGCCCGTGTCGATGATGACGCTCGGCAGTAGCCCGCTCTGCTTGATGAAGTTGTCGAGTGTTGCCTGGAGCCCGATCTTCCCGGCTGCGATCTTGGCGAGATCACCCTCGTGCGGATACCAGTCCTTGCTGTCAAGGTCGGCCCAGAGGGCCGGCAGGGCAGCGACGTGGAGCTTGTCGCCGTTGCGCCCGTCGCGCAGAGCCGGGCCGAAGAAGATCGAGTAGCCTTCTGCGTTCCAGGCGTCGAGCCGTGCGCGGTCTGCGACGAGATCATCGACGCTGCCGTAGTGCTCGGTGCGTGGTGCCGCTGCCCCGATGCTCGGGGGCATGACGGCCCGGACGAGCAGCGTGATCCCCGCCGGGAGTGGGTCAGGATACAGCGCGTCGAGGAACGACCGAAGCTCGTCGCTCATACTGTGCCGCCGATCTGCTCGACGCACATCGCGCACATCGGAATGCCTGGACGGCCAGGGTAGAGCCGGACGAGGTGCGTCTCGGCGGCTCCGCTGCTGTCGCCCTCGCACCACTGGCAGGTACGGCCGTTCGCCAGCGGCTCCACCGTCAGGCCGTCCGGGGATGGCCGCTCCGTTCTCTCGCTCCTGGAACATCTTCGCGAGCCGGTCGAGCGTCGTGTTGTCCATCACGTCGATCAGTTCGCTGAGTCGCCAAGCCCGCCGCCCGCCGTCCTTCTCGTCCTGCTCCTCGCGGATCTGGCGCGCGACGTTCGCTCGCGATGCGCGCTGCTCCCGCTGGTACCACTCGCGTTGCGTGAGCATCCCGGTATTGAAGGTCTCGGACCCGAACAGCAGGAGCATGCGGCAGGACGGGCAGCGGAACTCCCGCACCGAAGGCACCTCGTCGTAGTCCTTCACGCGGACCACGACATCGCGAACGTCGCATGCAGGGTTGTCGCAGTAGCCGCCGATGAAGTAGATGGGACCGCCGCTGCCGTCGCGCGTCCGCGCGTCGCGGATCATCTGCGCAAGACGATCGCGGTGCTGCTCGCGGACCTGGTTGTACTTCGTGGACTCGTTCATGGTGATTCCCCCTTCGTGGTGGTGCTACTTTCACTGCACATAGCTCGCCCCTTGTCGTGCAGGACGAGCGGTGAATGAAACGCGGACTACTACTTCTTCTTCGGTACGTGCTTCTTCGAGCGCCGACGGCGGCGACGTGACGTCGAGCGGAGTGACGCCTTGAGGTGCTGGAGCGAAGCAACGACGAGGCTAGGCCAGCGGACAACGGGCGACATCACGCCTCCCACGGCGGTGACGATCCGCTGGCACCTACTCCGAACTGTCCGGTCATCGTGTCCTTTCCAAACCCCGGTAAAAAAGGGGAGCGGCTACGCCATCGCTTCGAGCCGCTCACGCGCAACGGCAAGAAACCCGAGCTTGCGAATCCGTACCTCGACACCGTCGAACGTGACTCGGATCTGTCGCGGCGCACCGTCCGCCCACGCGCGGCGCAGATCGTCCGGCGACAACTGCCGAGCGACTTCGCGCGGGATGCGACTCTGGGCGCCGAAGTGTTCGTGTAGCTCACGCACGAGCGCCAGCAGGGCGACGGTCGCCGCGCAGAAGAGGTACGAGCGGCGGTCGTCACCGAACGTGTAGAACGATCGCGGGATGCTCCCGTCGCCGACCATCTGCTTGATGTTGCCGACGTCGAGCCCGGTCGCTTCAGCCAGCGCGGCGCGCGTCAATGTGCGAGCAGTCGCGAGTTGCATGGGAACCGTGTATTGTCCTTTTGAGGCCGAAAAGTGAGCCGCCCTCGATCAGGCGGCCGTGGTTGTGGGGATGGCTCTCTCCCCTTTTGCTATACCGGATGTCACGTCAGACTTATATTTTAGGATGGCACTACGACCCTTTCCCTGGTGGTGTTGAGAGACGATCGACCCCAACAGGGAGTGGCCTGGTTAAGATCCTGCCAGTCTGTTGACATTTTTAGCGTGACGGCCTACGCTGCTGGTGTCGTGGACAAGCGAACCGAACGACGGGCTCAGAAGAACGAGAAGGCCGCGCACGTCGCCGCGCTCCTGGACGACGCGCGTGTACAACTTGCCAGCCATGCGCTCGGCGAGCCTTTCACTGATGCACAGCGCGTGGTGCGGCTGGTCGCCCGCGCGAAGCCCGATCCTTTCTTCGCCCTGTCGCCGACTGGCGGCTTCATAAAAGGGTGGGAACGTCGCACGATCACGGCGCGACGTACATACGGTGAGCAGGTCACGGCCTACTACCACGCCAAGTCGCGGACCTTCCGCACCAAGGCGTACTCGTGCGCTCCCGCGCGTGAACAGCGCCCGCTGATGCTCGATCTGATCCACGAGGTCAGCGGCCTGGTGGCGTCCTGCACGTCATGCGGGCGGATCTACGCGAAGTCCGACCAGCGGATGCGGTTCTGCTCGACGACCTGCGCGGCGCGCGAGCGCCAGCGGCTCCATCGCCGGAACACGCCCGAGAAGCTCGAAGCCGCGCGGGTGGCGTACGCGGCGTTCGAGGCGGCGAAGGTGCAGCGCATCCCGTCTGGACCGATCAGCGAATACGCGGCCGAGGAGCGCGCTGTCACCGCCGATCTTCACGCGCGGAAGCAGCAGCAGCGCGATCGCACGAAAAAGGGCGGGCGCAAGGACTGGCGCGCGTGACGCCACCTCGGCGCGACGCCACCTGCGTGATCTGCGGCCTCTTCGCCTGCGCGCACCTCGCTGTGCTCAACGTCACTGAAGCGATGCACCTGCATCAGCATGAAGATCGTCCGGCGCTTTCCGTCGATGCCTTGCCGCCCGAGCCGGACCATGCGCATCGGGACTACGACCGCTCCGCTCGCATCCAGTTGACCGAAATGGCCGTCAGCGGAACGTCGAGCAGCGAGTGGGTTCCTTCCGCCAGCCAACAGGCAAACTGGACGACCTTCTGGCCGCGCGATTCGTGGCACCCGGCATACTACGTCAGGCGGCAGATCGCGCCGTTACTGCCGCCCATGTTCACTGGCAGCGCGACCCACACCTCGTCTGGTTGATCGCTGTTTGCTCGCTCCTTGCCTGGTGGCGCTGCCCGTTCCCTTGCGCCGGACGGCTCGGTCGCTCTACTGCCACCGAGTGGACGCCACCGGGGTCACGCCCACCGGGAAGCACAGGTAGTCTTTGTAGATGTCCTTTGAAGGGGCGGGGGTCTTCGCGTCGTGGCTCGCCTGCCGTGACTTGGCGGTGGCCTCACAGGCCGCGCGAGAATCGAACGTGTCCAGCGCCGTTGCATCCTGTCCGCCACGCCCCCCAATGCGCGACCAGAGAATCCACCACGTCGGTGCTGGTGACTGCGCGCCAGCTTCGATGGGGAGCAACGCAAGGCCAGCGACGGCGACAACAACCAATGCCCGCATAAGGTGAGCCCTCCCTCGGGGTCGTGAGAGCGAAATCACTTTGCCCAGCACTTTGCCCGCTACGCTCTCATTCGACCCTATTCGACCCAATCTAAGCCAAGATGCCGAGCACCTGAAGTTCCCGACGAAGTGCCTGGAACTCCAGGTGCTTTCAGCATTTCCGAGTGCGCCGCGCTCTCGCGCCATCTGCATTTCAAGTCCACTGCCTTACCAGTTGAGGCTAGCCCTCCGTGCCTTCAGGATCGCACACTTGGCTTTGTTGCAGTAGGCGCGGCGGCCCCCGACGTGCCCTGAAACGTGCCCGCGGGCTTCC
>Ga0184612_10001793_pt1 | contig 10431 bp, 8 predicted proteins | sample PLM3_60_coex_FD_133163 | JGI IMG/M metagenome (GOLD analysis project Ga0184612, IMG submission 133163) | Groundwater sediment microbial communities from an aquifer in East River, Colorado, USA - PLM3_60_coex | ecosystem: Environmental > Terrestrial > Soil > Riparian zone | place: USA: East...
ACACGCGCTCGGGACTCATGGCGGTCATGCCGCAGAAGTCCGCTTTCGTGCAGGTCGAGTTGCAGATGATCCAGTCCCGCTCCCGGTCGATGCTGTCCACGATGGCCCGGTGCTGCGCGACGAATCGCTCCTCGGTGAGATCGGGAAAGAGGAACGGGATCATGTCGTGGATGGTGACGACCCGCGCCCGGGCCGCGACGCGATCCTGGGGGACGAGGGCCTGCCGCAGCGAATGGTAGACGTCGAACACTTGAGGAAGCGGGCGCGGGCGGGCGGTGCGGTTCAGCAATCTCAGCTCCGCGGAGAGCCGCTTGCCCTCGGCGCTCGTCGCGCCCGCGCCGAGTAGCCGGTCCACGAGCTCGACCGATGTCGCCAGCGTACCGTGGCCCACCCAGGCCGGCACCAGCCGGTCGCCGAGCAATCCGCCTGTCGATCGATCGAAGCGCGCCAGCTGGACCTCGCCCGCGTATGATTCCATGGCGGCGAATCGCGGCGTCACACCGGGATGTGTCAGAGCGGCCCGCACGCAGCCCTCGGTCGCCCGGAAGATCCCGGTCCGCGTCAGCTCCGTCCCGAAGGCCAGTCCCAGGTTGGTGACGTCGTAGAGCACGTCCATCGCGTTCGCGGCAGGCACGCCCGGACCTCAAGACTGCCCTGCGAGGCGCCTCGTGACTCTACCGATCGCGGTCAGGCCAAACAGGACGCAGTCTGCGAGCGCGAGAAGGCGCCGATGCCGGCACGGAGCGTAGGCTCCCCACTTGTTCCGCAGCAGGCTCCAGTACGCCTCCAGCACGGCCCGACGGCTCTCGCGCGACCTCTGCCTGAAACGATACTCGCCGTACGCGTTCAACGCATAAAACAGCCGCGGCGCCGAATGCGTGCGCAGCGCGCCGTGGGTGCGGAGAAGAAGGTAGCGGTTCCGCGGGAAGTAAAAACTGGCCAACGGGCCAGAGAAGCTGCCGGTGCTCCGGGACACCTTGTGGCGCGCGGAGGCATCCAGGACGACCGCGTTCAACCAGCCACGGCGCGAGGCCCGCACGGTCCACTCGGCATCCTCGTAGTAGAGGAAGTAGCGTTCATCCAGGAGTCCGACCTCGTGAAGCGCGGCCAACCTGACGAAGAGGCAACAGCCATCGAGCCACTCGCTGAAAAGTATCCCGCCGGAACGTGGGAGATCCTTCGAGCTATGCGGCGTCAGGCCGGTGGTCCAGTCGATCACGCCCCCATCCCAGTAGACCGCGGCGGGGCGATCGTAAAAAAACACACGCGGGGTGGCCATTCCGATTTTCGAATCGGATTCCATCGCGGCTACCAGGCGACTGATCGTGTCCGGCGCCACGGTCGCGTCATTGTTCAAGAGAAGCACGTACTGGGCCTCGTGAGCCATCGCGAGTTTCAGTCCGACATTGTTTCCGCCGCCGTAGCCGAGATTCTCGGCGAGTCGAATGACACGCGCGCTCGGAAACCGCTCGCCCAGCGGGCCGCTGGGGTCCTCATCACTACAGTTGTCGACAACCCAGACCGCGAGACGTGGATAGTCCGACTTCAGGACCGACTCCACGCACTCGAGAGTGTCAACCAGGTTGTTCCAGTTGAGGATCACAACGATCACGAATGCGCCATTCGGCGTTCCGGGCTTTGCAAGGTCCCCGGCCGGCACAAGAGTCATCGACAGAGGTGTCAGAGAAGTCCTGGGGCGGGAGACTTCCAGAAACAGCACTGCCTCTGGTTTTTGAGCAGTAACTGATAATACTGGTCATACAGATGCTGGCTGAGTGGCCCCCAATAGTGTTTCTCTGGCCAGTCCGAAAGGAATTGCCGATAGCGGACCACGATGTATAGCAGAAAGTAGTCGAGGAGCCTGGCACTATCCAGGCCGAGCCGGTCACAGAGTCGGAGCGAGAGCGACAGAATCACTTCCGAGAACCAACTCGCCTCGAAGTAGGTCTGACGAAAGGAGATGGACTCTACCGTCTGCCCTCTAGGCAGACCACGAACTCTTTCATGCGTGTAGTAGAGGCCGGTGACCAGGCAAAACCAGTCAAAGAGCGGTGGATATCCGGTAGCACAGCTATCCCAGTCAATTACGCACAGCTGCTGTGAATCTTCGTCGATAAAGATATTCTCCGGGTTGAAATCACCGTGCTGGGCCCCGGTGAAACGCTCTGGAACCGACCCGGCCCCGGTGTCTCGATCTGGTGCAACAAGCCACTCAGGCGGTATCGGATCGATAAGGCCGTCAGATCCGCTCGCATCCAACGCTGGCTTGGACGCGATGAGCCATGAGGCGATCCGCTCGAGATGGCGCCGTACGCGATCGCGACGGTCGAAGTACCGCCGGTCCAGGACAAGGTCGACTAGACGAGAGCCATGGGCTGAGCTTTCCATGGTCGCCAATAGGGATCCGACCCGCACGACTCCCATCGGAGAAGGTATTGAACCGGCCAGGACCGGATCGCTAGCTGTAAAGCTGGAATGGAGACGCTGCAAGTTCTGGTAGCTCCGCTGAACAATGTCGGCACCCGACAGTTTGACGTTTGCGACCTTGACCACGGCGAGAGTATCGGTGTTGTCGGAGCGTACTTGTAGTACGGATTTGTTCTTGTACGGGTGCGTCGCGAGGGAATCGGCGTAGCACCGGTCACCTGCAAGATGCTGTTCGAGAGCCGCGAGTAGTGGAACGCTACTATCCAGGTGCTCTCCGCGCTCAGTATTGAGCGCGGCAATCATAATCACGTCGGGAAACATTCGGTGAATGAGGTTTGTATCGACGACGGCCCAATGCCGGAGCTGCCTCGCGAGACCGTAGCCGTGGAGCCGATCCCTGTATCTGCGGTCAAAGTCCCAATACGACCTGATGGCCGCCCGATTCGAGGCTCGCAACATGGTGTGCGGTGAGTTATACCCATTCGGCGGCCACCACAGGTCAACCAATGGGAATCCGGCCTGTCGCAACAAGTCAACATATCCATTGGGACTATGGGTGTACGGTCCACCGCCTTTTGTCGAATCCGCTAGTGACCGGTAGAATCCAGGTTTCTCGAGTCTGCGATAGAGCGCGTCAAGCCATGGAAACATGACATCTGTGGACTGGACCCGCGGGCGACCGGTGCGGCGCAAGACTGAAGTGTACCCAATGCGGTTCTCGGTTCCGATGACGAGTACCCCGCGAGGCTTGAGAAGCCGACGGAGATTCTTTAAGACTACGATCTGTGCTTCTCTGGAGCTCCCGCTACTGGGCCATTCACGTACCCACTCAAGAACACCATTAAGAACGATTAGGTCGAAGGTGTGCGTAGAGAAAGGTAGGGCGGCTAACGTGGTCTGGATGAGATCAACGTTCTTGAGACCTTCCTGGTCAAGCCTGAGCTTGGTAAAGCGAACCATGTCCTCGACCGGTTCGACTGATACAACGTGGTGATAGTTCAACGCCAGAGCATGGGTCAGTGCCCCCAGCCCCGAGCTCAGATCGAGCACCGTGCTATTCGGTCCAATCGGCAGTATGGGGATCCAGCTTGCCCGGTTCAGGTCCGCAACATAGTCGTACAGCTCCGGCTTCGAGTCCTTGAACATGGTGCGCACCGCCGTAAGCCAGTGCCCCCTTTCCGCCAAGGCGATCAATTCATGCAGCGCCTCCTGCGTGACTTCTCCGTAGTATTTGGCGGAGCCATACGATGGGATACTCTGGTCCAGAGGCCAATGCGCGCCGCACGCGGGGCACTCCATGCGATGGGTGGTATGCCGCAGTGTCCCTTCACATTTCAAGCAAATCTGGGGAACGTTCACGGGACCTTCACCGTAGCGGGCTAGCCGAGGCCCAAGACATCAGCGTGTATCGAAGTAAGCTTCTGACCGATCACGGAGCGGTCGAACCGCTGGCGTACGCTGTCCTGCGCTTCGCCGACCATTGCACGTCCACCGTCAGGCAGGCTTCCGTTGGCGAGGGAAGTGGGCTCGAAGCGGGACCGGTCCAGCACCCAACGCTTTGGGAGAGCCCGTATCGAAGTGTTGCCAGCCATAGTAGTAGAGGATGCTCGCCTTGTCTCGATGAGGCACGCGGGACAATTCTCTCAGGGAGAGCTGACTAGGTCAGAGACACACCGACGAACGGTGCGTTGAAAGACATCCTGGCTGTATTGGCTTTCAACGAGTTCTCGCCCAGCCCTGCCAAGGGCCCTACGCATCGATGCATCCGTCATCAAAGCGAGGCATTCAGCGGCAAACTCTCGCGGCGTATCGGCTCGGGACAAGTGCACGCCTTGTTCTACGGCCAACCCTTCGCAACCTATTGTTGTGGACACGACCGCCTTCCGGTGTGCGAATGCCTCGAGAATCTTGATTCGAGTGCCTCCCCCAAAGCGGATTGGTGCGATGACGATGCCGGCTGCGTTGAAATAAGGAGTCGCTTCCGGAACGGCACCAGTGACGAATACGTCAGTACCGGTGTGCAGCGCTCGGATCTCCTCCGTAGGCTCACGACCGACGATGTACACATGAGCGCGGGGTTCCACGTTCCGGATATGCGGCAAGATCGATTTGCAGAAGTAGAGGGCAGCGTCAATATTGGGCTCATAGTCCATCTTGCCGATGAATAGAAGTCGGTGAGGGTCGTCGACCCCTTCGAAAGGGAGCCTAGGAGGCAGGTCCACACAGTTGGGGAGTACTCGCACATTGTCATACCCAAGAGTCCGGCGGTCTTCTTCAGAGCAGACCAACACTTGGGCGGCTCGCTTACCTAGGCCCCGGTCGAAACGTTCCTGCTTCCAGATCTCGATATTTTCAAGAAGTACTTTGGACCCATACCAGGGCGTATGCCGCATTGCCCTTCGCATCGCACGAAAGAAAAGAACGTCAAAATCCACTACAACTCTTTGCCAGTCAAGATGTGGTAAATATCCCGTCAGCCAGCTACTGTAGACCCAGATCAGATCAGGGGTATCGCCATTAAGACCTCGGACCATCCGTGAAAACTCCGAGAAATCGTAATACCGTAGTGCAACTGGTTCAAGTGTCCGAATCGTATCCCAGTACTTGTCCCATCGTGTCCGCTGGTCGATGGGCCATAGAGACGTCCGCAGACTCAGAATATCCGGCGCGACCACTTCCTTACACCATGGCTCACAATCCTCGAGGAGCGGTCGGTGTCGTTCCTGGACGGGGGCCAATAAAGTCACCTGGCCACAGGAGGCAAGGGCACGCAGTGTGTTGAAGGTTCGAAGTCCTGAGCCGGAGAACCGAGGAGACGGCGGGAACCATGAGATGAACAGGATTTTCATTGTCACGCGCGAGGTGATCTCGCCATGGTCGGCGGTGCTATCGGCGCCAGGCGCCGGCGAAGAAGAAATTTCGGACCTTCTCCAACGGAGTCCGGCCGGAGTACGAGCCTTGCCACGGGACGTCACACGCCTTGCAGATGCCGATGTCCTGCGGTCGCTTCTCGGTGAGGGCTCTGCGAAGCTTCACCATCCTCTCGCCGTTCCAGATCGCGGCGGCGGACTGCTCGAGGAGGTTCCCGAGCACGTATTCGCTCCGGAGGTCGCGGCAGCATCCGACCACACGTCCGTGGAAATCAATTGTGAAATTCACCCAGGGTTGATGACAGAGGGTGTAGAAGGTCCGCTCCGGGGATTCGGGTCCCCTGCTCAGATTCACCAGGCTCTCGCCGAGCGCGTTGTGGAAGTACACGGGCATCACGGTCACGCGATCCGCCCACTGCGAAAATAACCCTCGCGTGCGCTCCATGAGCGCCTCCGCCTCCGTGGGAGGGACCCCGTGTGTCGCCATGTCCTTGATCACCACCCGGAAGTCGGCGCCCAGCTCCACCCCTGCCCGCAGCAGATGACGGATACCCTCCAGCGTCTCTGCCCAGACACCCTTTACCCGGAGCCGTTCATACAGCGCCGCGTCGGCGCAGAAATCGGTACCCACCATGCGCAACCCGGCCTCGATCAAGCGGTGGGCACGTTCGTTCGAGAGGAGGGAGCAGTTGGACGACACGGTCACGTAGATGCCCAGCTCCGTCAGATGGGCGATGTACGCCTCGAGGCGCTTGTTCAGCAGCGGCTCGCCGTCGCGATGCAGCGAAACGATGCGCACATCGAAGCACGAGCGAAGGTTGGCGATGATGTGCTTGAAATCTTCGAACGACATGACGCCTCGCCCGTTGACGAAATGATTCTCCTGGTCGCTTTGCGGGCAGTAGATGCACCGGAAGTTACACGTGTTGATGGTCTCGATGGTGAAGAAGACGGGCTGGCCCCAGACCCGATCGCGCTGGAGCAAGTAGCTAAGCCCGGTGGTCACTCGATTGAGGTGCCGGAGGTTATGCATAGTCTTTGGTCACTTGACTCCCCGCGTCTATAGTACCCGACGAGAGGGCTGGCGCACTCATCTCACTGGCAGGCGACGCCGGGGCTATCGGGCGGGCGCTGGGGGCGGTGGGAGCCGAGAGACCGGCCCCGGGAGGGGCTCTGGGGCGAGTTCGTGGGGTGTCACCGGTAGTCGTCCGAGCCAGTTATAATCACCATATGATCATGGACGCGGTCTACATTTGGGCCAATTTCCGCGACCCCAAGTGCCGTGAAGCGGCCTATCAGCGACCATCCAGCGCGGCGGAATGATCTCGATGACAACGAGCCGCCCCGTTCGCGCCACCCCGCGGAACAATGGGGCGATGGGCTTTCGGTCGGTTCGCCAACGCCTTCGACAGATTGCCAAGTCCCTCGCGCTTCGGATACCGCCCATCAAGAGAGCGGTCGAAGAGCTGGACAGCCATCGCCAGACCTTCAGGTTTGTCCCCGCGGGTCACTTCTATTCCCCTCTCCCTTCGCTCGATGACGTGACCCGGGACGCGGGTCGACTGTTCGGGCCCCCGCCCGAGGCCCTGCCTGGGATCGATTTGAACGAGGCTGCGCAGCTGGCCCTGCTGCAGGAGATCAAGCGTTACTACGGCGCTCTCCCTTTTCCCGCCGAGAAGTCGGCCGACCGGCGGTACTTCTATGAAAACACTGCCTATTCCTACTCGGACGCCATCTTCCTGTATGGAATGATCCGGCATGCGACCCCGAAGCGGATCGTCGAAGTTGGCTCCGGGCACTCGTCGTGTGTCATGGTGGACACCGCTGAGCTGTTTCTGGGCGGTGACGTCGACTTCACGTTCATCGAGCCCTATCCCGGCCGGCTGCGGTCGCTTCTGAGACCGGAGGACCTGGGACGCGTGAAGATTCTCGCCGAGCGGGTCCAGGACATCGGGCTCGAGCCGTTTCTGGCTCTGGAGCGCAACGACATCCTGTTCATCGACTCGAGTCATGTCATGAAGATCGGCAGCGACGTGCACCATCTCTTGACCGAGATCCTGCCGCGGCTCCGTCCTGGGGTGTATGTGCACATCCACGATGTGTTGTATCCCTTCGAGTACCCGAAGAACTGGATCACGGAGGGGCGGGCCTGGAACGAGACCTATGCGCTGCGGGCGTTCCTCACCTTCAACGACGTGTTCGAGATCGTGCTGTTCAACACCTACCTCGAGCGTTTCCACCGCGACATCTTCGAGCGGGATATGCCCCTGTGCCTGAAGAATGAGGGCGGTAGCATCTGGCTGCGGCGCGTGCGATGACGGAATCGAGTCAGAGCGGACACCCACTGACCTCACCCGCTCCCGTCCGGCTGCTCACCTTCTATCTTCCGCAGTTCCACCCTATTCCGGAGAACGACCGCTGGTGGGGCCGAGGCTTTACCGAATGGACGAACGTCGCGAAAGCGCGCCCTCTGTTTTCCGGCCACCCGCAGCCGCATCTTCCGTCCGAGCTCGGCTTCTACGACCTGCGTGTGCCCGAGGTTCGGGAGGCACAGGCCGATCTCGCCCGTGCCTATGGCATCTCCGGCTTCTGCTACTACCACTACTGGTTCAGTGGTCGCCGCTTGCTGAATCGGCCCTTCGATGAAGTGCTCGCATCGGGCCGTCCGGACTTCCCGTTCTGTCTCTGCTGGGCCAACGAGAACTGGACGCGGAGGTGGGATGGCGCGGACCAGGAGGTGCTGATGCCGCAGCAACACTCCGCGGAGGATGACCACGCCCACATCGAGCACCTGCTGCCTGCCTTCGAAGACCCCCGCTACATCCGGGTTGACGGTAAGCCCCTGTTCCTTGTCTATCGCACCGAGCTCCTGCCCGAGCCGACCCGAACAGCCGCGATCTGGAGGGAAAGGGCCATCAGTGCAGGCATAGGTGACCTGTACCTCGCCCGCGTCGAGAGCTTCGTCCCCAACGTCGATCCGAAGACCGTCGGCTTCGATGCCGCGATAGAGTTCGCACCGGACTGGCAGGTTTTGCCCGCCGCGCGTTCCCATCGCCAGCGCTGGGACCTTCCGGCCTGGATCATGCGTCGGCTGGGCCGTCTCGGGCTGACCGCGAATGCCGACCCCATCCATCGAATCTACCCCTATGATCTGCTCGCGCGCGGCATGCTGGAGAAATCCCCGGTGCACTATCGACGCTTTCGGTGCGCGACGCCGCAGTGGGACAACTCTCCCCGTCGGCCCAACGGCTCGGTCATCTTCCAGGACTCTACTCCCGCCATCTACGAGCGGTGGCTCCGCGCGCTTGTCCAGGCCACGCGCGATGCGGTTCCGGGTGATGAGCGGCTCGTCTTCGTGAATGCCTGGAACGAGTGGGCCGAGGGCAACCACCTGGAGCCCGATCAGCTCTGGGGGCGCGCCTACCTCGAAGCGACGGCCCGCGCCCTCGACCTCGCGCGGTGACAAACCCGATCTGGCACTGCGGGTCCCCCGCCGGCAGCAGCACCCAAAAGTTGGCGGGAAAATTTTGGCCTCCGTATATACTGATTTCACGTCACCGAAACAGCTCATGACTACGGATCTCGAGAATTCAACCGATAGCGGGGCTAGCCTTGGACGAGGTGTCTCGGCCGCGCCGGCGCCTCTTACCGTCACCGTGATTGAGCCTTCGCGTGGCTGGGTACCCCTGAACCTCAGTGACCTCTGGGAGTACCGGGAGGTTCTTTACTTCCTGATCTGGCGTGACATCAAGGTGCGCTACCGTCAGACCGTCATTGGAGCCGTGTGGGCCATCATCCAGCCCCTCATGACCATGGTCGTCTTCAGCGTGTTCCTGGGGAAACTAGCGAAGGTACCGTCTGACGGCGTGCCGTATCCCATCTTCGCCTTTGCGGCACTCGTGCCCTGGGCGTTCTTCGCAAACGCGCTCACCCTCTCGGCCAATAGCTTGGTCGCCAGCGGGCATCTGATCACGAAGGTCTACTTCCCGCGCCTGCTCGTCCCTCTGGCTCGCGTCCTGAGCGTGCTTCCCGACATCGGCTTGTCATTCCTGGTCTTGCTCGCGATGGTCTCCTGGTACGGGTTCCTCCGCCTGGATTTTGCTCTTCTCTGGCTTCCTGTTTTGGCAGTGCTCGCTCTGCTCACGGCCTTCGGCGTCGGCCTCTGGCTCTCCGCCCTGAACGTTCAGTACCGCGATGTTCAGCACGGGGTGCCCTTCCTCGTTCAGATCTGGTTCTTTGCCACCCCGATCGCGTATCCGTCGAGCCTCCTCCCAGAACCCTGGCGGACAGTCTATGGCCTCAATCCCCTCGTCGGTGTCGTGGAGGGCTTCCGCTGGGCGCTGCTTGGCAGCGGGAGGCCGCCCGGCCTTCCGCTCATAGTGTCTGCCGTCGCCGCGCTGTTCCTCGTCGCCTCCGGAGCTTTCTTCTTCCGACGAGCCGAGCGCACCTTTGCCGACGTCGTCTGATGTTTCCCTCGACTTCCAATTCGTGCCATGACTGATACGGCGGTCCGCATCGACAATATCGGCAAACTGTATCGACTGGGGCTCAGCCGAGGCCCTGGCACTCATATGCTGCGCGAAGCTCTCTCCAACTTTGTCGCAGCACCGGTCCGTAAGCTTCGCGCGGCAACGCTTCGGAACCGGTCAACCGGCGACATGACCGTGACCCCGAGGAGGCCGGACCACATCTGGGCACTGCGGCATGTCTCATTCGAAGTTCCACGTGGGCAGATCATCGGTATCATCGGACCGAACGGCGCCGGCAAAAGTACTCTTCTCAAGATTCTCTCGCGAATCACCGAGCCCACCGAGGGCCGCGTCGAGATTCATGGCCGAGTGGGTTCTCTCTTGGAGGTCGGCACGGGCTTTCATCCGGAACTGACAGGACTGGAGAATATCTTCCTGAGCGGCACCCTTCTCGGTATGCGCAAGGCCGAGATCGGCCGGAATCTTGACGAAATCATCGCCTTTTCTGAGATCGAAAAGTTCATTGACACTCCCGTCAAGCACTACTCCAGCGGCATGTACGTGCGCCTAGCCTTCGCGGTTGCCGCCCACCTGGTACCAGAAATCCTGATCGTGGACGAAGTGCTGGCCGTAGGCGACCTCGCCTTTCAGCGCAAATGCCTGAG
>Ga0184612_10001794_pt1 | contig 10423 bp, 8 predicted proteins | sample PLM3_60_coex_FD_133163 | JGI IMG/M metagenome (GOLD analysis project Ga0184612, IMG submission 133163) | Groundwater sediment microbial communities from an aquifer in East River, Colorado, USA - PLM3_60_coex | ecosystem: Environmental > Terrestrial > Soil > Riparian zone | place: USA: East...
GGCTCGGCTGGTTGCCTCTCTGGGTCATCGGGGCGGTCACGGCCGTGGCACTGCTCGGCGTCTACGTGGGCTTCGACTGGAGTCTGGGCCGGGCCTCCGACAAACTCGCGGCGGAGATCGCGGGGCTCCGCGTCGCGGCTTCCGTCCCACCGCGGGCGGCGCCGGCGCCCCGGCTGGCGACATTCCTCGCCGAGGAAATCCGGCGCGGGCTGGTCCAGGTCGACGACCACCTCGACCGGAGCGTGGTCACCATTCTGGGTGACGGCCTGTTCAGGCCGGGCGATGCCACGGTCAGCGCCGACGACCAGTGGCTGCTGACGCGCATCGCCGACGCCCTCAAGAGAGTGCCGGGGCGGGTCGACGTGATCGGTCACACGGACAACGTGCCGATCCGCACGCTGCGCTTTCCGTCGAACTGGGAGCTCTCCCGGGCACGTGCAGAATCAGTCGCGAAGCTCCTGGCAGCCAGCGTGGGCCCCGGGCGCATGCGCGCGGACGGCCGGGGGGAGGCCGAGCCGCTCGCGCCGAACGACACGCCCCAGAGCCGGGCCAGGAACCGCCGGGTCGAGATCACGCTCTACGTACCCGCGGGCGACACATCCGCGGCGGGGTCAGGCCCGTCCTCGCGGACGCCATGAAGTTCGCTCTCGCGATCTTGAAACTGATCTTCAACCGCTGGGTGCTGCTCGCCATCGGTCTGCTGGCGCTCGCCATCCTCGTCTGGTGGATCGGGCCCGCCATCGCGATCAGCGACTTTCGCCCGTTCGAAGCGGAGTGGGTGCGCGTGCTGCAGATCGCGCTGATCGTGCTCGCGCCCGTCGCGCGGCTGGTCTGGAGATACGTCAAAGCCAGGCGCGCCAATGCGGCGCTGACGCGCGGTCTCCTCCAGCAGATGCCGGCGGGAGGCGAGATCCGCGCTGACGCGTCGGTGGAAGAGACGGCGCAGCTCCGCAAGCGCTTCGAGGAAGCGCTCGGGCTCCTGCGGAGGCTCCGCTTCGGCACCGAGCGGCCCTCGCTGTGGGCCCGACTCCGCGCGCTCGGCTCACAACAGCACCTCTACAACCTGCCGTGGTACGTCTTCATCGGCGCGCCCGGGGCCGGCAAGACGACCGCGCTGATTAACTCCGGGCTGCGCTTTCCGCTCGCGGACCGACTCGGCCGCGAGGCCGTCCGCGGTGTGGGTGGTACCCGCAATTGTGATTGGTCGTTCACTGACGAGGCCGTGTTCCTCGACACGGCGGGGCGATATACCACCCAGCAGAGCGACCGCGACGTCGACGCCTCGGCCTGGCAGAGCTTCCTCCAGCTCCTCAAGAAATCCCGGCCGCGCCGCCCCATCAACGGCGTGCTGGTCACGGTCAGCGTGGGTGATCTGCTGCAGCAGTCGCCGGCGGAGCGCGAGGCGCACACCCAGGCCCTGCGCGCCCGCGTGCAGGAGCTCTACCAGGTCCTGGGCGTGCGCATTCCCGTCTACGTGCTGGTGACGAAGACTGATCTTCTCGCCGGGTTCAGCGATTTCTTCTCCGCGTTCGGCAAGGAAGAGCGCGGTCAGGCCTGGGGTTTCTCGCTTCCCTACGGGAAAGAGGGGCTCGACCCCGCCGCCATGTCGGCCGAGCTTCAGCGCCTGGAGGGGCGCCTGTACGATCGTCTGCCCGAGCAGCTCGAGGCGGAGCGCGATCCGGCGCGGCGCGCTCTGCTCTACGGCTTCCCCCAGCAGTTCGCCTTGCTGCGCGACCGCCTCGTCCAGTTCGTCGATGCGGCCTTCGCTCCGAGCCGGTTCGAAGCCACGCTCGTCTTCCGCGGCGTCTACTTCACGAGCGGCACGCAGGAAGGAAGTCCCATCGACCGTGTCATGGGCGCCCTCGCGAGAGGCCTGGGTCTCGAGCGCATGCTCCTGCCCGCTCAGCACCCGTCCGGCCGGAGCTACTTTCTCACACGGCTCCTGCTCGAGGTTGTGTTCCCCGAGGCCGGCCTCGGGGGGACCGACCTCCGCTGGGAGCGCCGCCGTCAATGGCTGCAGGTCGGAGCGGTGGCGGCATGTGTGGCCGCGCTGGTGGTCCTCACGCTGGCCTGGTGGGTCAGCGCCTCGCACAACCGGCGCTATCTCGCGGAGGTCAGAGCGCAGCTGGACGAAGTGCAGAAACAGGTGACGGTGGTCCGCGCCGGCGCCCGAAGCGACCTCGCGGCTTTGCTGCCGACGCTGACCGGTGTGCGCGCTCTCGCCGAGACACGCGTAACGGCGGATGCGTCCGTGCCCTGGTCGTGGCGCTTCGGTCTCTACCAGGGCCGCAAGCTCGAGGCGGCCACCGACGCGGCGTACCGCCGGATGCTCCAGGACACCTTCCTGCCGTCGCTGGCCACGTATCTCGAGCAGTACCTCCGTCAGGAAGCCCCCGGCAGCCAGGAAGAGTCCTACGAGGCGCTGAAGACCTACATCATGCTCCACGACCCCAAGCATCTCGACGCCGAGGCCGTCTGGCGCTGGTATCAGACGCGAGGCGAGCAGGTGCTGGGTCCCGAGGTCGCGCTCAAGACCTTGAAGCCGCACTTCGACGCCCTCTACGACCGCGGGTGGGTGGATCCGATCGTGCCACGAAACGACGGGCTGATTACCCGCGTGCGCTCCGCGATCGGCCGCGACTCCCTCGCGAACCGGGTCTACGCGCGACTCAAGCGGGAACCGGTCCAGGATCTTCGGGAGTTCACCGTCCCGGACAAGGCCGGCCCCAAGGCCCTGTTGGTCTTCGAGCGTGAGAGCAAGCAGCCGATGACCAGGGGCGTGCCGGGCCTCTACACCAAGGACGGCTACTACAAGTATTTCGCCGGACGCGTCGAGGTGAGCACCCTTCAGTTGGCCGACGAGGAGACGTGGGTGTTGGGGACGGCTCGGGGCTCGGTCGTGTCGACCCCGGCGGCCACCGAGGCGGTGAGGCGGCTCTATCTGGAGGACTACCGCCGCATCTGGCGGCAGTTCATCAGCGACATCATCATCATTCGCGATCGTGACCTCAACAGGTCGATCGAGATCACCCGCGTTCTCTCGGCGCCGGACACGCCGCTGAAGCCGCTGATGAAGGCCTTCGAGCGCGAGACGACGCTCTCGATCCCGCCCGACCGCGAAGGATTGGCCGGCAAGGCGCAAGAGTACGCGGGCAGAGCTCGTCAGACCGTCACGGGCGTTGCCACGGGCTCGCTCGAGAAGTTCCTGGTCGACGACCAGTTCGAAGACGTCCGCAAATTCGTCAGCGGCCCGGGCGGGAACGCACCGGCTCCGATCGATGGCTTGCTCCAGCTTCTCAACGAGGCCTACCAGTGGATGATGGCGGCCAAGGCCGCCCTCGACACGGGCCAGTCAGCGCCCCAGACCGACGCCGCCAACAAGCTCCGCGCGGAGGCGTCCCGGCAGCCCGAGCCTCTCCGCTCGATGCTCCAGGGGTTGGCGGAAGGTGGCACGCGGGCGACGGTGGGAAAGACGCGCGAAAGAATCGACGCCGAGCTGCGGGCGCAGGTGGCCGACTTCTGCGTCAAGGCGACGGGTGGCCGCTACCCCTTTCTGCGCACCAGCACGCAGGACGTGACGCCCGAAGACTTCGCGCGCCTCTTTGCGCAAAGTGGTCTGCTCGAAGGGTTCTTTCAGAAGTATCTGGTGCAGCACGTCGACACCAGTCAAAAGCCCTGGCGGTTCAAGGATCCCGCCATGGGGCAGTCGGCGGCGCTCGCGGAGTTCCAGCGCGCACAAGTCATCCGCGACGTCTTCTTCCGCGGTGGCGGCAGCGCTCCGAGCATCCAGCTGGAGTTCAAGCCGGTGGAGATGGACGCCTCGATCCAGCAGTTCATCCTGGACGTGGACGGAAAGCTCGTGAAGTATTCCCACGGTCCCCAGGTCGCGGTCGCCGTGCAGTTCCCCGGTCCCGGTGGCCGGAGCATGGTGCGCGCGTCCATCTCACCGCCGCCGGCCTCCGGCTCGAGCGGCGTGAAGTTCGAGGGCCCGTGGGCGCTCTTCCGCATGTTCGACGGTGTCCAGATCGCCGAGACCAGACAGTCGGAGCGGTTCGTCGCGACGATCAACGTCGAGGGTCGCCGCACGGTCTTCGAAGTCTTCGCCTCGAGCGTGCGTAACCCCTTCCGCCTGCCCGAGCTCAGTCAGTTCCGCTGCCCCACGGCCCTGTGACCGCGGACCCACACCAGCCGATTCCTGGATGGTACGGGAAGGTGCCGAGCCTAGGCGACTTCGTGAAGCGCCGGCTGCCGGTGGAATTCGTCACGTCGTGGGACGCGTGGTTGCAGGACGTCCTCCAGGCAACGCGGACGGCCCTCGGTGAGGGCTGGCTCGACTGCTACCTCACCATGCCGATCTGGCGCTTCGTGCTCCTCCCCGGGCTCATGGGTCCGAGCGGTTGGGCCGGCGTGCTGATGCCGAGCGTCGACCGGGTGGGCCGCCACTTCCCGCTGACGGTCGCGGTGGCGTTGGTCTCGCATACGGCGGCGGCTCGCGCCGTGTTCGAAGGCGCCGACTGGTTCGCCGGCCTGGAAGACGCAGCACTCGCGGTGCTCGATCCGACTCGCGGCGCCGACGATCTCGACGACGCCCTCGTGCATAGTGCCTTCGCGTCCCCGGAGACCGCTGATCCCGAGGGCGCGGTCGGTACGCTGCGTGCCTTGTCCTCCGTCGAGGCCTTCGGACCGCTGGCCGAGGGGAAAGCGCTGCGCGCCTGGAGCGAGAGCACGGGGTGGAAGGGGCTCTGGTGGACTCGCGGTCGCGTGGACGGCGACTCGCTGATGCTGGGCTGCGCCGGGCTGCCGACGACGGAGGAGTTCGGTTGGCTCCTCGAGAGTCGCTCGTCGCGCGCGGTTCGCTGAACGCTCTACCGCTTCTCGCCGCGCAGCTGCTTGACTTGGGCCTCGTAGGCACGGCGGAAGGCCTTGCCGAAGGCCGCGTTGAAGTCCTCCCGGGCCTCTCCCGAGATCGTCGCGTAGCGCTCGATGAAGAGATCCCAGAGCTTCGCCTTCCGGTTCATCGGTAGAAGGTCGTCGAGCATGGACTGATCCGTCAAGCGCTTCCCCAGCTCTTCGGGCGCGAAGCGCACGAGCACTTCGTCGAGCGCCGCGCGCATCCCGGCGAGGAATCCCAGCTGGTGCGCGCGCAGGTCGTCGTAGGCGTCCTTCATGGCGCGGATCGGCGGCATGAAGCCATGCACCTGTGGCGCCAGCAAGTGCGTCAGCGCGGCCTCCACCGTCGGCGAGAACTTCAGAGGGTTGTTGTCCTGCGCCATGATCACGGTGACGTCGGCCCGCATCTCGCTCTTCGTGAGGCCGCGGGCGCGCAGGAGGTCGAGCGTGCCCTGCACAGCCTCACGAAGGACCTTGCCGATCGCTTCCATCGTCTCCGGCGTGAGGCTCTTCGAGAGGTTGCTTCCAGAGAGGCCGGCGCCGCGCAGGAATGCTCGGAGCAGCGCCTCTTCTCGTGGGCCCGGGGGCCCAGCGCTCACCGGCTGGGGCAACGGCCCCGGGGATGCGGGCGGGGCGCTGGGTTGCGGAGCGGGAGGCGCGACCTCGGCGGCGGCCTTGAGCACGGGCTCTGGCTTCGCCGCTGGTGGGGCGTACGGCGTGAAGATCTCGGGCCCGTGGTCGGACACGGATGGCGGCGGGATCGGCTTCAGCGTCCCCGCGAGAACGTCGAGGGGATCCACCACGCCTGCCGCCTCGAGGTTCGCAAAAGGATTGCCCGCCGGCGGCTCCGGCGCCAGCAGGTCGGGCGCGCTCGACGCCTTGAGGCCGAAGAGCTCGTCGATGCTCGGGTCCCGCCCGCGCAGATCGGCGAGCGCATCGGGCGGGATGGTCTCGCGAACCTTCGGGCTCGCGGGCTCGAACGGGTTGATCGGCTGCGTGCGCGGTCCCGAGTGTTCGGCCGGGAGCAGCAGATCGGCGAACGGGTCGGACGCCTTCGGCGCGAGCCCCGCCTTGGCAGACGGAATCGCAGGTACGCCGAGCGGGGCCAGCGAGACCTCGAGCATGTAGTCCCCGACCTTGATCCGATCCCTGTCGCCGAGCCGTGCCTGGCCGCCCGGCCCCAGCGGTCGCCCGTTCAGCGTGACCGGATTCTTGGTGCCGTTGTCCGTGATGATGAAGCCGCCGGCCTGGAACGAGATGGTGGCATGGGTGCGCGAGATGAACCGCTCGGGATCGGCGAGCACCAGCGTGTTGGCCTCTCCACGCCCGATGGTGCCCCCGGCCTCGCCGAAGCGGGCCGTCAACTCCCGGCCGACCGGCTGCCCCTTGAATGAGACCACGCGGATCGTCAGCATAAGACCACTCCCCCGCCCTTTTCCGGAATCATCTCTTTATAGCCGCGCCTCGGCCGGCGGGGCCCCAGCCCCGCGACAGCCTGCGGCGCGCACCACAGAGCGCTGCGTTGCCGCGATTTTACTCCGGTTGGGGCCTTTCGCGCCCTCGCGCAATCTGCTGTACATCGGTGACTTCGTAAAGCTAGACTACCCGCGCGTCGACGAGCGCGCGTATGAGCGGGCCAGACAAACGAACCAAGCCCCTGTCGTTCCAGGAGCTGACGGAGCTCCGCCGCAAGACCGAAATCGTCTCCAAGTTCCTGCACGAGCAGCTCGCGGCGCACCTGGAAACCTTGCGCCCCATCCTCTCGCCCGAGCGGCTCTTCGGGAAATATCTCGGCGTCAAAGGAGAGGCGGCCCTCGCGGAGCGAGCCTTCGCTCAGCTCCAGCAAAATTACAAGCCGTTCTCCGCGCGCCCTTTCGACGTGCCGTCCGAGCTCGACGAGCATTGGCTGGCGCTGGTGGGGAACCGGGTCACCCTCTACCCGTGGGAATACACGCACGAGGCCACGAGCAACCGCGAAACCAAGACGATCAGCATGGCCTCCCCCGTGCGCTGGGTCGTGAGCTTCACGTCCGGCTACGCGCTCTCCCAGGTGAGACAAGGCCTCGCCGGCAAGGGCGAGCGCCGTCCGGAACACATCCGACAATTTGTTGTCAACGCATTGGTGACTCAGGTCATCTTCGGCCACGCCCCCGGCCTCGTGGCGCTGTTCTCCGACCTCCGCTATCAGGTCCAGACCGAGTACGCCCCTGACCTGCCCAAGCTCCCGCTCACCACCATTGCCTTCGGCCTGCCGTCCTTTCGCCCCGCCGACGATCTCATCCTGTCCGCCACGTCCTTCTCGGGCATTCCCGCCTTCATCGAGCTGATCGACGTCGACGCCCTGTCCCGCCTGCCGGATCCGTTGAAGGCGCGTCTTCAAGACCTGGTGCGCTAGACCAGCTTCGTCTGGTCTCGTTCAACGTCAACGTCCGGATCGTGCCGCACGGCACCTGGGTGGTGCTGGGCAAGGCGACCAACTGGGACATCGCCGGCCTCACGGCGCACGAATACCATCGGGCGCTCGAGTCCTTGCGCGCCTCGAGCGAGGACGATCTCGCGCAGCTCGCCGCGGACGCGCTGCAGCGGATTCAGACGAAGGTCGACGGCCTGCAGGAGAAGAACGACCGGGAAACGAACCACAGCCGCAACGCCGCGGCTCAGACCCAGTGGGCCACGCTGATCCGCAACTGCATCGCGAACGGGAACCAGGCGCTTCCCGATCCGTGACGGGTGGCGTTTGGCTCGGCTGACAAGCCGTGGCTCGCCGCTCACTGGCGCTTCACGCGGAAGTGCACGCGCCGGCTCTTCGCCGCACATGCATCCGTCTTTTCCACGCACACCGGGCGATCTGAACCGTAGCTGACGGTCCACAAGCGTGTGTCGGGCACGCCCATCGTCGTGAGAAAGCTCGCGGCCGCCTTGGCTCGCCGTTCGGCGATGGCAAGATTGCCCTCGCGCGTTCCCTTGTAGTCAGTGTGGCCTTCGATGAGCACCAGGTAGTCACGGTTGTCGACCAGCCAGCGGGCGTTGGCCAGCATGATGCTGGCCCCGTTGCGGCCGATGTCCGCGCGGCCGGGCTCGAAGAACACGTCCTTGAGCGCCGGCTCGTCGGTGAACTCCTCGATGTTCTGGGGCGGGCCCGACGTCAGGGGTGCTGCCGCCGCAACTGAGCTCGATGGCGGCTGAGCCGCCGGCCGCTGCTCCTGGACGGCCGGCTGCTGGGACGGCGGTGTCGCCTCGGGCTCCTTCGGCGCCGTTGCGGACGGCGTCGTCGTCTTCGGTGCCTGCTGCGCGCACCCCGCAAGCGTCGGGAGCAAGGCCACCGCGACCAGGACTGCGACATTCGACCGTCGAGTCATCGTTGACCCTCCACGTTGGGATCGAACTCTTCGCCGATCTCCGCGACCAGATCCAGAGCGATGACGCTCCCGACTCCCCGAAGCTGCGGAGCTCCTCACCGAAGCAGCGACACCAGCTGCAGGCCGATGCCGACGACCGCGAAGATGATGGCGATCCGCACCCAGGTCCGCCGGGCCAGCGTGTGCGTGCCCTCCGCCCTCAGATAATCTCGGAGCGCGGCCGCGAGGAAGATTGCCGCGAGCCCGAAGAAGAGGAGACCGATACGCGCCGACGACCCCATGATCAGCGCGTGACCGTGACGCGCGCGATCTCGAGACTGTCGAGACTCGAGAGCCCGCAGACCGCCCTGAAGACCTCGTAGAAGACGCCCTCCTCGGGCACGAACACCAGCGTGTCGAGCACGGGCTTCAGCGGCTCTTCGACGAGCGGCAGGTCGGCGGGAAGCGAGCCGTCGGGACCCGCATGCTCCTGCACCCACTGCTCCGCCGGCACCCTCCAGCGCGCCACGGTGATCTTCGGCACGAGGCCGGGGAGCCGGAAGTGCATGCGCGGGGCGCCGGGGCACACGTTGAGGAGCTCGACTTCCTCGTCACCGTGGAGATAGCCCCCCACTTGCAAATCGGGGTGGGCACCGTTGAAGAATCGATACGAGAAGTCGACGGGCAGCAGCGGATGCCGCTCTTTCATGTACTTGTCGTCGTACGTGCCCGCATACGCGAGCCGAGGCGTCCACCCGCGGCCGTAGAACCCGAACCCGACGGGTCTGGGGCGGCTGTTCCAGGAGTGAATCTGATTTCTGGGGTCCTCGAGATTGGGCAGCCGGAGCCCTTCGATGCGCTTGCCGGTCCTCTTGCCGAGGAAGCCAGTGCCGACCTGGTTCTCCTTGCAGTACATCCCTGCCGGCTCATCGAAGCCGCCGAAGGCGCGCTCGTAGACGAGGTCCATTGCGAGGAACGGCTGGGGCTGCGACATGCTCGGCGTGTCGAGGAGCTGCGACTGCCACGTTCGGTCGCCGAAGACGGCGACCCCGTAGCGGAGCTGTCCCACGCGCAGCCCGGCGATCAGCTCGGTGACGGGTTTGCCCTCGGGCGCGTGGGCGCGACCGACCAGGACCACGTCGGTGCAGGTCTTGAAGGGCACCAGGTCGGACTCGAAGCGCACGGAGAGCGGCTGCTTGTCGCTCACGATGTCGGCGTCGAAGAGCGGAAGCTGCTTTGGCGTCAGGCGCACGTCGCTGCCTTCGCGGCCGAGCACGAACGTGGCCTTGACGACGATGGTCAGCTTGGGCCTGTTGTCGACGTCGGGCCAGCGCACCGTCGTGACGGGGAAGGGCGTGCCGTTGGCGAGCTCCAGCAGCGGTATCCCCGGCGTTGCACCGAGGGTCTCGCGGTCGAGCGCTGTCGCGCTCACCTCGGATGACCGGCCGTCGTTACTCGCGGGCTCCAACCGAACCACGAAGATGGATGTCCCCGCCTGGATTCGGTCTCCATCGTTGAGCACGGCTTCGATGATCCTTGACCCGTTGACGAACGTGCCGTTCGTGCTTCCGAGGTCGCGGATACGCAACCGACTATCTTGCCAGACGATCGAGAAGTGTCGAGCCGACAAACGCGGATCAAGCGGCACCCCGACCGCTGCGAGCGTCGCGCGCCCGATCACGACGGCGCCCTGAGGATTCGCCGCGATCCGCGTCCCAGCTCTCGGACCGTCTGCGAGCTCGAGACGAGCCATCTGATGATCGATCACGGCGCCGCTTCCCACAGCCGTTGGGCGACGTCGAGTAGGGTGGCGGAATTGCTGAGCGCAGCTCGCCAGCTCTCTGGGATCGCGTCGAGGCCGTTGAACGCGCCCGACACCCCACCCGCCAGACACGCGATTCTCGCCGAATCACGCTGGGAACTTCCCGCCGCGAGCACCGTGCGTGAATAGTCTTCAGGCGATCGCCAAAAGCACCACAGCGCAGACGTCACCGCTCCTTCGAGGGACCTACGCGGGCCCGATCCGAGCGCCGAGAGTGCGACCTCCGGACCCGACCCGATCAGTGCGGGAATCCTTTGCCACCATTCGCGAAGTCGCCTTGACCGCGAGGCGCAGTGTTCCATCACCTCGCGGTACATTTCCTCGGGCGGGCGCTTACGGAGCGCGAGCGCAACGATCAGGACCACGGCGGCCA
>Ga0184612_10001795_pt1 | contig 10422 bp, 13 predicted proteins | sample PLM3_60_coex_FD_133163 | JGI IMG/M metagenome (GOLD analysis project Ga0184612, IMG submission 133163) | Groundwater sediment microbial communities from an aquifer in East River, Colorado, USA - PLM3_60_coex | ecosystem: Environmental > Terrestrial > Soil > Riparian zone | place: USA: East...
AAACACAACCAAGACTTCAGAAGGACCGGTCGCGCCGCGCTACGCGCGGGTGGCATCGGGAGAGCGGCGAAACTCGAAGCACTTGGCTGTGTTCTGAAGTGCTTCGAGTTTCGCCGCTCTCCCGATGCCACTCGCCGGCCATTCGGCCGGCGACGCGACCGATCGCAGGCGTCGATGAGATAGCTTCCGGGTTCCGCGTCCTCCGCGAACTCTGCGGTAAAGAGCTTTTGGACAGCGGCTCGAGCTCGCCCCTTCAATGGAGTCCAGGGCCGACCTTTCGCCGTCATTGCCCGCCTCGTCGAAGAGAGTAGACTCGCGCATCCCGGCTCTGATACACCAGCGCCAGCCACGTCTCGTATTGTCCGATCCGGGCTTCGATCGCCGGCCATTCGCCCGGCGGATACTCGTCGATGTGCACGACGATGTAGGTGACGTGGAGCTCGGCGAGGCTTTTCAAACTGTCTACGTCGGGGAAGCGTGTGAGCTGCGTGTACAGCAGGTCGTGCAACGGGGGCCGCATGCCGCTGTACCCGTGCACGGTCCGCTGCCAATGCGCCATCGAATGCAGCATGTAGGCGGTCTGATAACGCTCGTTCGGCAAGACAGGCACTTCCGCGATGCTGAAGGGCTTGGGTTGCCCATCGAGCCATCGATCGACGGCTGGCCGTTTCACCTGGTAGGGGACGACGCCGAACGGAATCGCGGTGAACTCGACGACGAGAAGGGCCATCGTGATAAGAACGAGGAGCCGGTGGCGTTGCGGTGCGATGGATTTCATCGTGCGATCGAACCCGACGCCGGCCAGGACGGCCAGGCCGAGGACTGCGAGAATCATGAATCGAGACGGCACGCGGATGAAGTTCATCCCCGGCAGCCAGTACACGAACGGCCACAATCCGAGGGGCGGTCCCGCAGCGAGGAGAACCGCGCCGAGCGTGAGGAGGGCGTAGAAAACCGCCGGGTCCTGGCGGAGCGCTGAGGCCCAGGGCTGCAGCGTGTCGCGCAAGGCCCGTGGACGCGCAGCGGGAGCCGAGACCTTGCGGGGTCTGTGCGCGAACGCCAGGACCGCGAGCAGGATTGGCAGGAACCCGGGGAAGAGAATGGCGCTGGCGTGCTCGTTGACGCGCCACCCCGGCACGAGCGAGAGGAGGAACGTCTGCACGTGGGTGGGGGATGCGAGGAAGCTCTCTGCTGTCGGCGCCCAATTCTCGAGCCCGCGTCGCAGTCCCATCTCCACCTGCACGTGCCGGTACGGCAGGATGACCAGTACGGCTGGGGCAAGAAGCAGGGCGCCAGTCACGCCGAGGTCGCGAACGCGTGATTTCAGCGCGAGCGGCTGGCCGAGCGCGGCTCGATACGCAAGCAGAGCGAGCGTTGCGACGAGCAGGAACACGGCGCCGTGTCCGCTGGTCAGCGCCTGAAGCGTGAAGAAGGCGACGGCCCATCGAAGATCGCGCGCGCGCCCGCCGTCGAGGTAGGCATGAAGCGACGCCAGGGCGAACGGCATCCACTGCACGGTTGTAAGGTGAAGCTGCGAGATCCGGAAGAAACGAGCGGGGGAGAATGCGAAAACGAGACCCGCGACGAGGGCGCCAGCGTAACCGACCCCCACTCGGCGTGCCAGGACGTACGCGCCTGCGCCGCAGAGCACAATCGAGAGCAGCGTGACGAGGTTGAGGGCAAGAACGGGATTGCCGGTCACCCAGAGAACCGGTGCCGCAAGCAGCCCGCTGCCGATCAGGTTCTCCGAATAAGCGAGCGTGCGGGCATACGGGTAAAAGATGTTGGCGTCGAAGATCGCCAGTGGCCGGTGCGTGAGCGCATGGGTGTCCCACACCAGCGTCCACATGAAGAGCTCGGTGTCCGGATCTGCGCCGATGACGGTGCTGCCCGCCCGGAACGCCAGGGGATGGGTGAGGACGATTGTGAGGGCGACGAACAGGACCGCGACCCGCCAGGCGCGGTGAGCCCGGGACGCGCTCTCGATCGCTCCGTCAATCATCGGCGGCGCCTATGATAGTCTTGGCCGCAGGAGATTTGCCATGGCCGCTGAGCTTCTCTCCATAGTCCGGAACGTAGCCCGCCTGTCGGCGCTGCAGCGGCTCGGACTCCTGGACACACCGGCGGAAGCGTCCTTCGATCGCCTCACGCGCGTCGCGTGCCGCGTCCTGCGCACGCCGATCGGTCTCGTCTCGCTGGTCGACCGGGATCGGCAGTTCTTCAAGAGTTGTATCGGCCTGCCCGAGGCGATTGCCTTGAAACGCGAGACACCGGTCTCGCACTCCTTCTGTCAGCACGTCGTTGCGACCGGCAAGCCGCTGATCGTCGAGGATGCCCGCACGAACCCGCTGGTCCGGCTGAACCCCGCCGTCGAAGAGATGGGGATCGTCGCCTATGCCGGCATTCCGCTCGTGACGAGCGACGGGCACGCGATTGGCAGCTTCTGCGTGATCGACAGCCGCCCGCGCTCGTGGAGCTTCGATGATATCGAAATGCTTCAGGAGCTGGCCGGGTGCGTGATGCACGAGATTGAAGCGCGCCGGCTGCTTCAGGCGAGCGAGGGGCACTGCCGCGAGCTCGAAGCCAGGCTGCGCGACGCCGAACGCTCCGAGACCAGCCACTGACTCTTCGCTGGCCGAACTCCCCGACGACCTGCTACAGTCACCCTCCGGTCAACGCGTTGAGTCACTGAACCGTCGGCCGTGAACGGACCACGGGACGCTCGATTCAGAGGAGCGAGCGCGTAGCGCTCGTTGGAGGTATGGATGGAGAAATTCCTCGCAGAAGCGATAGGCACGATGTTGCTCGTGTTGCTCGGCGATGGGGTCGTCGCCAACGTACTGCTTGCCCGATCGAAGGGCCAGAACTCGGGGTGGATCGTGATCACCGTCGGGTGGGGCGTGGCGGTCGCGATTGCGGTCTACGCCGTCGGGCGGATCAGCGGCGCGCACCTCAATCCTGCGATCACCGTGGCTGCCGCAAGCATCGGCAGGTTCGCCTGGGCTGACGTGCCTGGCTATATTGCCGCGCAGACGATCGGCGCGTTCATCGGGGCGGCACTCGTGTGGCTGGCGTACCTGCCGCACTGGGCAGTCACGAGCGACAAGGATGCGAAGCTCGGTGTCTTTGCGACCAGTCCGGCAATCAGGAATTCCGTGGCAAACGTCGTCACCGAAGTGATCGGGACGGCGGTGCTCGCCTTCGGAGTGCTGGCGATCGTCGCCAACGGGCAACCGCTCGCGCCAGATACGGACCCGGATGGAAGGCTTTTCGCGGTCGTGTTCAGCCGCGGCCTGCAACCGCTCCTCGTCGGCATCCTCGTGCTTGGCATCGGCCTTTCGCTTGGCGGACCCACGGGCTACGCGATCAACCCCGCGAGGGACTTCGGGCCGCGGCTCGCGCACGCGGTGCTCCCGATCGCGGGCAAGCGCGACTCGGATTGGGGCTACGCATGGATTCCCGTCGTGGGCCCGATCGTTGGCGGGGTGCTGGGCGCGATGCTGTTTCGAGCCATCGGCTTCTAGTGGCCCCAGGTTTTTCACAGGAGATCAGGAGAACAGAAGGTCTATTTTGAAACCAAAACGACTTCTGATCTCCTTATCTCCTGTTTTCTTGTGACGACTAAACAACCGCTAGTCAGATAAAGAACGGCCAATACCATAGACGGGCCACGGAGAACACGGATCATCTATGACGCAGTACGTCGGAGCGCTCGACCAGGGGACGACCAGCACGCGTTTCATGGTGTTCGACGCTGGGGGCAACGTGATCGCACGTCACCAGCTCGAGCACGAGCAGATCATGACGCAGCCGGGGTGGGTCGAGCACGATCCGCTGGAAATCGCGGAGCGCACGAACACCGTGATCGCCGGCGCGCTGCGTCATGCGAACCTCTCGGCCCGCGATCTGGCGGCGATCGGCGTCACGAATCAGCGCGAGACGACGGTTGTGTGGAATCCGAAGACTGGCCGGCCCTGGTACAACGCGATCGTCTGGCAGGACACCCGCACCGATCGCATCGTCAGCGCTCTCGACCGCACCGCCGCGGGCAAGATCATCCGCGAACGTACCGGGCTCCCACCGGCGACGTACTTTTCCGGCGCCAAGTTCCAGTGGATCCTCGACAACGTCGACGGCGTCCGCGAGGCCGCGGCGCGCGGCGAGGCGGTGTTCGGGACGATCGACACCTGGGTGATCTGGAACCTGACGGGCGGCGTGGACGGCGGCGCGCACGTCACCGACGTCACGAATGCCAGCCGCACGATGCTGATGGACCTCCGCACGCTGGCCTGGGACGACGAGCTGCTGGGACTTTTCGGCATCCCCAGGGCCTCGCTTCCCGAGATCCGTCCCTCGTCGGATCGACGGGCTTACGGGATGACCCGCCGACATGGACCCATCGGCGGGGAAGTGCCGGTCAGCGGAGACCTCGGCGATCAGCAGGCCGCCACGGTTGGGCAGGTGTGCACGCTGCCTGGCGAAGCAAAGAACACCTACGGCACCGGGAACTTCATGCTGCTGAACACGGGGCGGCAGATCGTCCCGTCGAAGGCGGGGCTGTTGACGACTGTTTGCTACAAACTCGGCGACCACGACGCGATTTACGCGCTCGAAGGCTCGATCGCCGTAACCGGATCGGCGGTCCAGTGGCTGCGCGATCAGCTGGGCATCATCAAGACCGCGTCGGAGGTCGAGGCGCTCGCGGCGACCGTCGACGACGCAGGTGGGGCGTACTTCGTGCCGGCGTTTTCGGGTCTGTTCGCGCCGTACTGGCGTTCCGACGCTCGCGGCGCCATCGTCGGGCTGTCGAGATTCCACAACCGCGGCCACCTGGCCCGCGCCACGCTCGACGCGATTTGCTTCCAGACGCGCGCGGTGCTCGATGCGATGGTCGACGATTCCGGCGTTCGCCTCGGGCTGCTGAAAGTCGACGGCGGCGCGACGGTCAACGACACGCTCATGCAGTTGCAGGCCGACGTGCTAGGCGTGCCCGTCGTTCGTCCGGTCGTGGCGGAAACGACGGCGCTCGGTGCGGCGTACGCCGCGGGCCTCGCTACGGGGTTCTGGAAAGACCTCGAGGATCTCCGTCAGAACTGGAGAGCCGATCGCCGCTGGGAGCCACGCTGGAGCGAGGATCAGCGGCAGACAACGTACCGAGGATGGCAAAAGGCCGTCGAGCGTACGCTCAACTGGGTCGACGTCGGGTAGGAGATGAGGAAATAGTCAAAACACAGCATTCCGTCACGCGAAGTCCCCACTCGCGTCGAACAAGTTGTGGTCACAGCCACAACACTCTCGGGCACGCGTCACTCACGCGTCCTGCACCGAAACGTCCGTAACCTCCGCCGACCGGGTTAATTAGCGCCTCCCGCCGGGCTGATTCGAGCCGGGGCACATTCCTTGCGGTTAGAAGGGGCAGCTGGCGTCGTTCGGACGCTCGCAGCGAAGAGACCCTCGCGACACGTGACGGCGTCAGCCGGGCGTGGAGGCTGGAGGTGCGTGTGTCAGGACGGCGTACGTTCCCGAGGTTTCGAACACTACGTGCATGGTCCGGTCGGCTTCGGGCTTCCCGGCAGGTGGCCGTCAATCTCACCGAGCCCGGCGAGGTCCTGACCGTCATCAGCGATGGCCCCGGCGTGGTCGATGAAGAGTTGACGCTCGCCCTGGTGCAGGACGGCGAACAGGTGGATGTCAAGGTGCGCGTGGTCGCGACGAAGCCGCAGATGCTCAACGGGGTGCTCCGTCACCACCTGACACTCGAGGTGCTCGGCGCACAGATGGCCGCGGCAGATACGAGGTTGTGGACGCGATGAGCCTGCCAGGAGTGCTCACGGGCCCCAGCGTGATTGCGGTGCTCGGTCGCGATGTCGTCGTTCGCCTGCTCGAGATCAGCCGGTCGGGATGCCTGTTCGAGAGCTCGCACGCGATGCCCACCGGCACGATTGCAGCGCTCAGCGTCGAGATCGATGGCCGGGAGTACATGGACGAGGTCCGGGTGTCGCGGTCGCAGCTCGTGGCGGGCGCGGGCGAGCGATACGAGGTGGGTGTGGAATTTCTGTGGCTGCGGACGCCGCGGGAACAGTCGCTCCGCTACTACGCAGCGACGCTCACCAGCAGTTCGACGCGGCCGAGTATCGGCGACGCGTAGTTCCGGCGGCAAGGATTCACAGGAGTTGCCGCCTGCCAAGGCAGGCGGCGTCACCACCCTGTTCGGTGGCACAGCGAACAGGATCGGCAGCGGACTGTGCCGTGGGACCCGGGCTCGAGGACAGGCCATTCACCAAACACTGGTGAAAACGCGCACGACGCGCACATCTGCAGCCTGATGCACTGGAGCCCGGCACTTCCGAACCTGCAGGGGGTTGCCCTGTATCGTCAATCCGTAGGTGGAGAGAGAGCTATGAAGAACCTTGTAACTCGCTTCGTTCGTGAGGAAGAGGGCCAGGACCTGATCGAGTACTCGCTTCTGGCGGCCCTGATCGCGGTTGCCTGCATTCTTGCCATGCAGGCGCTGGCGGTGGACATCAACCAGATCTTCGCGAGAATCGGCGTCGCTCTCGACGCAGCGTAGTCGTTGGCGCCAACTGACACGCCGGGATACGACATCCCGGCGTGTCCATTCCGACCGGCGCACGGCGAGTGCACCGGTTGACACGGTTCGACACTCGGGAGAGAGGGCTGACATGAGAAGCGCGGTGCGCAGCTTTGGCCGTCAAGACGAGGGTCAGGATTTGATCGAGTACGCCCTGCTCTGCTCGCTGCTCGGGGTGGCGTGCATTACGGGCATTCTCAATCTGACTCGTATCGTGGCGTTCTTCACAAGGGTCGGAGTCTTCCTCGACAGCGCGGCCTGAGCGAGAGACGTGCGGAGGCTCCGATGTTTCACAGGTTCCTTTGCGACGACACGGGTCAGGACGTGGTCGAGTACGCGCTCCTCGGTGCGCTCATTGGCATCGCGGCCATTCTGACCTGGCAGCAGATCGCGACGACCGTGGGTGTGGTGTACGGCGCAGCCGACGGCGCACAGCAGGGTCTCTCGGCGTGCACACCGGATCCGGGCGGCGGCGGGTGTTAGGTAGGACACGCACGTTCAGGCAGGACACAAGCGTCGATACCGATCGTTGATATTTCACTTTATGACCATGACCGCTCAGCACGCTGTCGTCGTCGCGCTCGTCGCGCTTGCGTGCGTTGCCGACATCCGCACGCGCCGCATCCCGAATGGGCTGACGTTCGGGGCCGCGATCGCAGCCGTGCTCTTCCACGGCATTACCGCCGGGACGAGCGGGCTGGCTCCCAGCGTCGGCGGGTGGATTCTCGGCGCCGCCTTGTTCTTTCCAGTGTTTGCGCTGCGCGGCATGGGCGCGGGGGACGTGAAGCTTCTCGCCGCCGTCGGCGCGTGGCTCGGCCCCCTGCAGGTCGTGTCTGTGGCGCTGATCACGACGATCGCGGGCGGAGCCATTGCCGTGGTCGTCGCGCTGCTGCACGGGTACCTCCGTGCCGCGCTGACGAACCTGTGGATGCTCCTGATGCACTGGCGCATCAGCGGAATCCAGCCGTTGCCCGCCGTCACCCTCGAGGGTGGACGCGGCCCGCGGCTGGCGTATGCGGTTCCGATTGGGATTGGGACGGTGGCAACGCTATGGCTCAAGTCATGAAGACTCCGTGCTCTCGCTGGCGATCCGAGGATGGCGCACAGCTCGTCGAGTTTGCGCTGGTCCTTCCGATGCTCCTGCTCGTCGTGCTCGGCATCGCGGAGTTCGGCTTCATCTTCCAGCGATATGAGGTGCTGACCAACGCCGCGCGCGAAGGCGCTCGGATAGCCGTCCTCCCTGGCTATTCGACCGCCGACGTGCAGGCCCGAGTCGCGGCCTATGTCACCGCGGGCAGAGTCCCCACGACAGGGACCAATCCCGGCGTGGCCGTCGCGGATGTTGCAATCCCGACGACAGCGGGCGGACCCGTGCTCACCGGCAAGCGGGTGACGGTGACCTACACACACTCATACATGTTCCTGACGGGCATCGGAAGCTGGTTCGGTGCCAGCTACGCGACCGTGCCGCTGAGGGCCGTGTCGGAAATGCGCAGCGAGATTGCTGCCGGTCTGTAACGCAGCCAGGAGAACCTCATGAATCGCAGTAAACGAACCGCCGTCGTCCTCAGCCTCGCCCTCGTCCTGGCGTCGGCTGCCAGTCTGGGCGTCTATCGCATCGTGTCGCGGCTGCCAACAGGGCCGGTCGAAGCGCCAACGGTGGATACCGTGGTCGCCCGACATCCTCTGAAACTTGGAACGCGCGTCACATCCGATCACGTGAAGATTGTGAAGTGGCCCGTAGACAGCAGAATCCCGGCCTCCTTCTCGAAGATCGAGGACGTCGCCCAGCGCGGGGTGATCAGCGATCTCGGCGAGAACGAGCCGCTGACCGAGTCCAAGCTGGCGCCGCTCGAATCGGGTGCCGGCCTGCCTCCGTCGATTCCACAAGGTATGCGCGCCGTCTCGGTGAAAGTCAATGAAGTGGTCGGCGTGGCCGGGTTCGTGGTCCCCGGCACGCGCGTCGACGTGATGGTGACGTTGACGAGCCGCCAGCAGAACACCGACAGCCAGACGCGCGTGGTCGTCAGCAATGCACAGGTGCTGACGGCAGGCACGCGGTACGACCAGGAAAAGGCGAAGGAGGGCGCACCGATTCCGTCGACGGTCGTCACGCTCCTTGTCTCGCCGGAGGACGGCGAGCGGATTGCGCTGGCTGCGTCCGAGGGCCAGATCATGCTGGCTCTTCGCAACCCGCTCGACACGACCCCGACCCAGACGACGGGCGTGCGGACGGCGGGGCTGTTCGGTCAGCCCGCGCCAGCGGCCGCATCGAAGCCCCCACTCGGTCAGCGCGCACGGCCGCTTAAACCCGTGCAGGCACAACCTGCACCTCTCCCCGCGCCCCAGAACTACACGGTCCAGGCGATCAGGGGCGCCAAGCGAACAGAGGAAGTAGTCCGATGAGCAAATCCCTGATGTCACGCGTCCGGCCGATCGGCCTGCAAGGCACCCTGCTCCTTACTCTGCTGATGACGGGCGTGAACGCCGCCGCTCAGAGTGCGCCGCCGGCGCCGCAGTCGCAGGGGCAATCCGCCCGTGTGGCATACGAGAAGGTGGTGCTGACCGCGGGACGGTCCGTCGTAGTGCCGACGAGCTTCAACATCACGCGAATCGCGATCACGAACGCCGACATTGCGGACGCGGTCGTCGTCGACCCGCGCGAGATCATCGTCGATGGAAAGAAGCCGGGGACGGTCAGCCTGATCGTCTGGTCGGCAACCGGCCGGACTCAATACGATGTCGTCGTCGAGCCGGCGATCCCTACGCTCGAGCTACATCTGCAGACGCTGTTTCCCGGCGAAGCCATTGCCGTCAGTGTCAGCGACGAGGCGATCATCCTTTCGGGCCAGGTCTCGAGCACCACGGTGATGCTGCGAGCCGGTGAAATCGCCAAGGCATCCGCGTCGAAGAGCCAAATCATCAACATGCTGCAGGTGGCCGGCGCCAGCACGAGCCAGCAGGTCATGCTGCAGGTGCGATTCGCCGAGGTGAACCGCCGGACGCTCACGGAGCTCGGCTTGTCCCTCTTTGCGACCCGCGAGCGGTTCGCGGCGCGGTCGACGACGCAGCAATTCGCTTCGCCCGTGTTCGACGACTCGAAGCCGGGCGGGCTCGTGTTCAGCGATTTCCTGAACCTGTTCTTCTTCGATCGGCAGGAGGGCATCGGCGGCGCGCTCCGCGCCTTGCAGCAGCGTGGCGCGTTCCAGAGCCTCGCCGAGCCGAACCTGATTGCCTACAACGGCCAGGAAGCAAGCTTCCTGGCTGGCGGTGAGTTTCCAGTTCCTGTCGTCCAGGGTGGTACGAGCAATGCCGTCACGGTACTTTTCAAGGAATTCGGCATCCGTCTGAACTTCACGCCGACTATCGCCGGGGACGTCATCCGGCTCAAGGTCCGACCGGAGGTGAGCACGCTGGATTTCGCCAACGGGATTACGCTCTCCGGCTTCCGAATCCCTGCGCTGACGACCCGACGCGCCGAAACCGACGTCGAGCTGCGCGATGGACAGTCGTTTGCCATCGCCGGGCTGCTCGACAACATCTCGCAGGATGATAACGCGGCGATTCCGATTCTCAGCAAGCTCCCGGTGATCGGCGCGCTGTTCAAGAGCAAGGCAGCCCGGGCCGAACAGACGGAGCTGATGGTGCTCATCACGCCGCGCCTCGTGCGGCCGCTCAACCCGGATGAAGTCCCGTCCTTGCCCACCAGCATCCGTCCCTTCATCAAGAAGGGGGATATCGGGCAGCAGCTCGAAGGCGCCGGCGGCGTGGTCGATGCGCCGGCAGCCGGCCCGGCCAGGAAAACGTCGCCAACCGGTGGCCAGCGATGA
>Ga0184612_10001796_pt1 | contig 10414 bp, 4 predicted proteins | sample PLM3_60_coex_FD_133163 | JGI IMG/M metagenome (GOLD analysis project Ga0184612, IMG submission 133163) | Groundwater sediment microbial communities from an aquifer in East River, Colorado, USA - PLM3_60_coex | ecosystem: Environmental > Terrestrial > Soil > Riparian zone | place: USA: East...
CGACACCGATGACGATCGCCCGGATGCATGTCACGCGGTTCACATTGATCCTCCCGCTTCCGCCCTGGCCAGAACCGCAGGGGCAGGAGATTGACGGTAGTCACCGTCGTGCGGAGACACATCCGGGGATTCCCGGTGATTGGGACACCACGCGACAACTCGGGCCGATCAAACACCGAACATTTGCGGGTCAGCGTGACTCGTCGTGTCGGGCCATCCAGGCCCCGAGCTCAGCTCGGGACCCGATCCCGAGCTTGCCGTAGACGCGTGACATGACATCCTCGACCGTCTTCCGCGTCAGGAACACCTGCGCCGCGATCTGCCGGTTGGTCAGACCAGTCGCCGCCAGCTCGGCGACCCGACGCTCGGTTTCGGTCAGAACCAACCGGCCGCCCTGACGGAGTCCAAGCCGTGCCAGCTCCGCATCGGTCCTTGGCACCCACAATGGCATCTCGAGCTCGATGAAAATCGCGCGGGCCGCCGCCAGGGCCTCACGCGCCGCATGCCTCTTCCGCACCCTCCGGAGGATTTGGCCCTTGGCGAGCAGTGTCCGAGCTCGCTCGGATGGGATCGGCAGCTCGTCGAGCTCGTGCTCGGCGTCCGTGATGGTCCGTTGTGCGGCGTCGTGCTGGCCCCTCGCCGACTCCAGCAGGGCGCGGCCACGCGTGCCGACGGCGCGCGCCATCGGCGAGTCGACCGACCGCCCGGCCGATTCCAGCCCGGCGATGAGGCGCTCGGCGCGACCGAGATCGCCCATTGCAATCCGGGCGTCGATCAGATCCTCGACGAAGACCGTGACCGGGGCATATCCAACTGCGGAGCCAAGTCCTTCACACGCGGAACCGAGCACACGCTCAACCTCGTCATGTTCGCCGCGCGACAGCGCGAGATGGGCGAGCGCCTTCAACGTGTACCAGCGCCCCACGCCCCAGCCAGTTGTGTCAAAGATCGCCGTGGCCGCATCGACATCGACACGGACGTCGTCCGCGTCACCATGGAACGCCGCGATGACGGCGCGAACGGCAAAGGCGAAACCACGCAGCGTCTCGCTGCTGACAATGGTCGCGATCCGAAAGGCCTCGTCGACATGAGCGAGGGCCGTGGTGCGGTCGCCCCGCAGGAGGTCGATGAAGGCCATCAGATCCAAGACGTACGGCAACTCATGGTCCTCACCCGATTCGGCGATGTCGATCCGCAAGTCGTCCAACGTCGATCGAGCCCGATCGAGGCGTCCGAACAGCATGTCGATCGTGGCTGCGAACTGGGTCGGGCGGACCTGGATCGGGCTCTCCCGGTGCGGGTCCTCGAGCGCCAGGGATCGGCGCAACGCGCGCCGGTCGAGGCGGTCGTCCTTGATCATCTCGAGGTACACGCGCGATGCCAGGATCTCGGCCACGAGCCCCGGCTCGGAGCCGGATGCGGCGAGGTTTTCGGCACGTCGGATGTGTGCAAGGGAGTTCGCGAGGTCCATCAACGCCATGTGGGCGAACGAGAGATGGAGCTCGAGCTGCGCGACCTGAGACGGATCCGCGCCGGGCTCCTGAGTCGCCGCCTCGAGGAGGCGGATGGCGGCGCCGAAGCTCCGGCCGTATGCGATCTCGGCGATAAGCCAATGGGCACGAGCCCTGATCGCCGCGTCGGACGAGCCGCCGAGGACCTCATTCGCCAGCGCCATCGCGCGCTCGATGTCCCCGGCCCGCTCGTGGTGCTCGGCCGCCCGCAGCCGTCGCTCCACGATGGCCGACCGCTGGTCGAGCGGTGTTCGAGCCACCGCGCGCTCCTCCAGCTCGGCAGCCGCCTCCGGCGCGCCCTTCTGCCGCGCTCGCTCAGCAGCCTCGTGGAGACGGCGAGCGAGTCGGGCGTCGCGTTTCGTCGACGCCAGGTCTGCGTGGCGCGTCCGCTCGTCGGGGTCGTCGACCCGCTTCGAGATCCAGCGGTGGACCGCCGCGCGGCGATCGGCCGGTGCCATCGCGTAGACGGCACTGGCGAACAGGGGGTGTGCGAACCTGATCCGCCCGTCAGCGTCAATCGTGACAAGGCCGTCGTCCACGGCCGGCTCGAGTGTCTCGGCCGAGACGAGCTCAGTGGTCGGTCGGGCGAGCGCCGCGCACTTAAGGAGCGCACCGCGGGTCGTCTCGGGGAGTCCCGACACCCGCCTCGACACGAGGACGGTCATGTTCGAGGGGATGGGCAGCCGACTGTCTGATGCCGCGAGACCCCGATCTCCTCCCGCTCGGGCAATCTCGAGTGCGAGGATGGGATTGCCACCGGACGCGGCATCGATCCTCACCAGGGCGGACCTCGGGAGCGACAGACCCAGGTGCCCCTCGACGACGTGATAGAGGCTCGCCATCGGAAGCGGGCCGAGCCCGAGGCGCTCGGCGTCGACCCCGAGGTCGACCCGCGGCACGGATGGATCGAGGGCCGATGCGACTCGCACCGCGGCCAGCAATCCGACCCGGAGCGATCCGAGCCTCCGGGCGGCGAAGCCCACGACGCGCAGGGTCGCCGGGTCGAGCCATTGGAGATCGTCGATGGCGACGACGACCGGCGACTCGGCGGCAAGCAGGGTGAGGATCGAGAGGAACGCGGCGGAGGTCGCCAGGGCAGGAACGGTCTCGGTCGGGTCGGGCTCGGCCCGCACGAGCGCGATCTCGAGCGCTCGACGCTGGGGCTTCGGCAGCCCCGCCAAAAGGTCCGCCCGATCGCCGACGAGGTCCATCAATCCGGCGAACGGCAGCTCCACCTCCGATCGCGCGGGCCGCGAAATCACGACCAGGTGGCCGCGGCCACGGGCTCGAGCGGCGATCTCGGTCCAGACCGTCGTTTTGCCGATGCCCGGCTCGCCCTCCAGGAAGAGGCTCGCGGGGCCTTTCTCGATTGCCTCGAGGAACCGATCGCCGACGGCGAGCTCATCGTCACGACCCACGATTGCAGGCCGATGTCCGGCGTCAGACGTCATGGCACCTGGCGAACCCCCGGCCGACACAGTCTAAACCGCACGGGAATGGCAACCTCGACCGACCGTCCTGACTCGGGAAAGACCGGTGGATCGGGTCTTTGCTGACGCGGCCGCGTTGCCAGGATGCCGGGACGTCCCGGTTTCATCGGCGATCGCGCAGGCATACGGTCGGCCGCGTGGCATCCCATCATTCCGGAGCCCTCGGCCGAGTCTTCCTCGCCGAACGGTACTTGCCCGGCCTCGATCGCGCTACCGCAGATCGCATCGCGCGTGAGTTCGTCGCGCAGATCCAGGCGCTTGGCTCGGCCGCCGACGCGCCGGAGATCTCGTGCACCTTTGTCCCGGCGGAGCAGTCGGTGCTCTGCGTCGTGCGTGCGGGGTCTGCCGACATGATCGCCGTCGCGGGCCGCCGAGCCGGGCTCGTGTTCGACCGGATCATCGAGGCCGAGTCGGTGGGTGGCCGGGAACCACAGGACATGAGCGTGTGAGGACCGGGCGGCGAGCCGATGCGGCGGCGGCCAAGCGGGATGGGGCACTTCGCGAAAGGGAGGCAGTGACATGGATGAGAGCGTTGGAAGCGGCTGGCACCGCGGGCGATGGACGGCAGCAACGATCGCGCTTGCGCTCCTGTTCGCTGTCGGGAGCACCGTTGCACTGGCGTCCATCCCAGGTTCGGATGGCCTGATCAGCGGCTGCTACGCCAAGGTTGGCGGTGATCTGCGGGTCATCGACGCCTCAAACTCGAGCTGCAAGAGCAACGAGATCAGGCTCGAATGGAACCAGCAGGGTCCGATCGGGCCGCGAGGGGAGCCTGGTCCGAAGGGCGAACAGGGTCCCCCGGGCCTGTCCGGCTACGAAGTGGTCGACACGGCTACGGCGAGTGTCGACCCGTTGGATTACGCGCAGATCACCGCCTACTGCCCCACCGGCAAGAACGTTCTGGGAGGCGGCTTCTTTTTCAACGTGCTCGGGACGCTGGAGGTGGTGGAGTCAGCACCGACGACTGCCGCGGGGTTGTCCGGATGGCACGTCGTCGCGTTCAACCACAGCGACACCGTGACCGGGAACCTGATCGCTTATGCGACCTGCGCGTACACGTCGTGACCGACGGACCCAGGGAGGAGCGGGGCGGGAGGACCATCCCGATCGTGGCACAGGTTGACGGTCTCGGGCTGGGTGAGACCCGGTCCGTCCCAGGCAATTCCCGACGGACCCAGCACCGCATCGATGGGCGCCACCCGCTCTCGAGCGGCTGGCTGGTGTCGTCCTGCCTGCGGACCGGGAAGCGTTCTTCGTGGGCACTCGACGGATCGGTGATACCGCACCGTGCCCGCCTCTTCCGGCAGGCGATCCGCAAGCACCGACCCGCCCTGCGAACTTCCAACCTGCCGGTGGCGACCAAACACCGGGAATCCCCTGTTACGGCGGCGACGGGACCGGCCTAGCCTCCCACTTACGAGCGGCCGCAAGTCCCTCGGCCGGTGCGCGCGGAGGAAAGCGCCATGGCTCACCTAGGAATGAGCAAGTCTCCGAGGAGGACAGAGCGGCCTAACCGTCTGGTTGGCCGGCCCCTACTGCGTTCTGGGATGGTCGCCGCCCTTGGCGTCGCCTTTCTCGTCGGCACGAACGTCGCGCCCACCGTCCCGGGAGCGGCGGCGGCATCGCCGGTGATGCCGACGTTCGTCGACATCTCGCCGGGCAACGAGGATTCGGGCTACCTCGAGCCTTTCTGCCCAACGCCGCCGTGCGTCGGCCAGCAAGACGGCGGGAGGGTCAACGGGCTGGCCGTGGTGCCGGACGACCCCAACGTCTACTTTGCGGCCAGCGAGGTCGGCGGCCTGTTCAAGTCGATCGACGCCGGAGAGTCGTGGACGCATCTCGACGGCCACGTCCCGGCCACCACCTGGGATGTCGCGGTGGAGCCGGGCGGGCAGCGCGTGTTCGCCACGTCATTCAATGAGGGGAGGGTCGACACGACGGCCGTCCTCCAGGTGTCGACGGATGGAGGAGTCACTTGGCGCGGCCGCCTCCCCGCGGCACCGAATGGGTGCGTGCAGGTGCGCGCCGAGCAGCCCTCGGCGTTCGGGATCGCGCTGCGGCCGGGGACGTCCGAAGTCCTGGTCGGCACCAACTGCGGCCTGGCGCTGAGCAACAACGCCGGCGACGGCTGGACGCGCTTCGACCCAACGCCCGCTGATCCGCCATCCGCTGATCCGCCGTCGCCCGTGTGGGACGTCGTCGCCCTGCCCGGCGGAAGGACGTATGCCTGCGGCGAGGACGGGCTGCTGATATCGGTTGACGGGCAGCCAGGACACTGGACGAAGACCGTCCCCAACCCGCCGGTCCAGGTGTTTTCGGGCGGGTACTGCTCACTCGCCGTCTCACCCGACAACGCAGACGTCGTGTTCGTGGTGTTCGGCCAAGGAACGTGGGGCGGCGACACCTTCGGGGTCGGATGTTGCGAGGTCGGACCGGGTTCGAACGTCCCCGCCGCGGCATTCTACGAAGGCCATGTCCACGCTGCCACCGCCGCGGTGGACTGGACCCCGTTGCCGTATCCGGACGACATCTATCGCCCGCCTGACACGGAACCGGACCCGTTCCCCGACACCGTCACGCAGAAGGGACGGGTGCCGTTCGTCGTCACCAACAAACGCGCTCAAGGCTTCGACCTCTGGTTGGGCGACGGCTCGCTCTGGCGCGTGTCGTGCTCGTCTCAGGTAACGCCCAACTGCCCCGTGGATAGGTTCGATCGGACGATATGGTTCGGCAGCTTCACGAGTCACCTCGGAGACGCGACAGACGCTCACGGCGACTCAGGCGACCTCGAGTTCGATCCGGCCACGACTGTCGACGCCTGCCCGACGCTCTACTCGTCTGACGGGGGCGTCTATTCGAACACCGCGCTTGATCCGACAGATCCGACGAAATGCCACGACCCCAAGTTCAAGGGGGCAAACATCGGACTGCATGCCTTCCTGCTGTGGGACATGGAGGGCGTCCACGCCGAGGGCATCGACAAGGAGGACATCTACTTCGCCACCCAGGACAACGGCCTCTTCTATACGGGCGATGCAGGGGCATGCGATCCCGCGCATGCAGTGGACTGCAACTGGTCCCATCCGACAGGCGGTGACGAGGCGGATGTGGCCGCCGACGAGAACTCGGTGCTCGCCTCGAGGGGAGGCGAGCTGCGCAAGGCAGACCGGGGCTACTCGAACCCCGTCTGGCTCATCGACTCGGGCCTGGGACCGTTCGGCGTCGCCGATCAGCTGGCCAGCGTCGGGTCGGGCAGGTTCCTGCTGGTCGTCCCCTCGAACTGCTGCAACCCCGATGAGAACGGTAACCCGACAACGCCGATCCCGATGGGCGTCCGCGACCTCAGGATCAGCGACATCCAGCAGGGTCTTCCTTACGTTGGCACGGAGTTCGGCGGGGAGGAAGGGAGCTGGGCCGCCGCGACCTCGAACACGCCGCCCTGCCACATCGTGACGAGCGATGGCCCAGGTGAGCCCCAGCCGTACGTCCTTGCCGGCGGGTGCGGCTGGCCCTACAGCGTCGAGGGCTATGCTTCGTACCCGGCCGACCAGTTGTGGACGTTCCGAGCCGGTCGCTGGGAGCCGATCCCCCTCCCGACACAGTTCGACGGCGTCCTCACCGGCGCGACCGGCTTCGGTCTCATCGCCGTCGATCCCGGGAACCCGAACCGGCTCTACGCGTCGGTGGTCGGCAGCCAGCCGCCGCTGATGGTTCGCTCGACCGATGGGGGCCAGCACTGGGACCGCGACGATGAGTTGACGAACCTCATGAGCGGCAATGGCGCCTACACCGCGTACCCCTCGGTCGATCGAGACCGGCTCCGGCCGTACCTGCAGCCGCTGATGGTGGCGTTCGACCCCGACGATCCGGACATCCTCGTCGCGGGCGGCGCCTCTTCCGGGGTGTTCCTCTCGAGCGACGGCGGTGAGAGCTGGAGCCTCCTGACCGATCCGGTCACACCCGGCAGCTCCGGCATCCCCCACTTGCCCCGACCGATGTTTGCCCACTTCGACCACGACAAGACGGGTGTCGTCCGGGTCTACCTCGGGACGGGTCGCGGCGTGTGGCGTGTCGAGGTCCCCGAGGCCGATGCCGCGATCGTGAGCTTCGCGGCAGTGACGCCGCCATCGATGGTCGTGGCGGGTCAGCCCGTCGAGCTGACCCTGCGCAAGGTCGTCACCAACCACGGCCCCTCGTCTCCGGTGAACATCGCGGTCGACCGTACGGCGACGGCTCCCCCGGGTTCGAGCGTCACGCCGGCGGCATCGTCGGAAACCGCCACGGCGGTCGCCAAGGACGAACTCCGGACGATCGACGAGACGTTTACCATCACCTGTGGCGCCCCGGGCCCGCAGACATTCTCCTTCGCGAATCGGATCCATCCCGCGAGCCCGGCCTACGTCGACCCGGATCCGACGAACAACAGCGCTGCGGCGCAGGTGACCGTCGAGTGCGTGGTTCCGGTCGAGATCAACATCAAGCCGGGCGGCTTCCCGAACGCGATCAGCCTGAAGGGCACCGCGCCCGTCGCAGTGCTGACGACGGGGGCGGGCGAGGGCGGCCTGCCGCTGGCCTTCGACGCCACGACGATCGACCCGGCGAGCGTGCGGTTCGGGCCCGCGTCGCTCGTCTTCTCCGGGACCGGCGGGGCGCCTCCCCTCCACAATGCCGGACACATCGAGGACAGTTACGAGCTCGATGAGCAGACGCGCGACGGCGACCTCGACATGGTCCTTCAATTCCGTGTCGAGGGGAGCGGCCTGACGAGCTCGTCGACGGAGGGATGCGTCGGCGGTACCTATCTCGATGCCGGCGGAGCGCCACACCGGTTCTTCGGCTGCGATTCCGTAAAGGTCTCCCCTTAAGTAAGGCGTGTTCCAGCCATCGAGCTCGGCACAGTTATCAGCTCTATTGAGCGTGAGAGCGTCGGAATCATCGGCTGTAGGCCTCTATTCCGACCTTCTGGTGCATACGGTCGCGACACAACTTGGCCGTCGGGCCTTCACGGATCCGGTTGCTCACCTAGAGCCCATGGTTCTCCAGGCAGGGCTCCGAATCCCATCCTCCGAGCCCTCCGAACGGGTAGGGGCGATCGACCTGACGGCCGATTGTGAGACGATTTCGAGTGGTTAGGATCGGCTCGGAAGGAAAACGGGCCGTAGAGTCGATCCTGGACGGGCACCCCCTCGAAACGAACAGCTGATAAGTGTGCCCGTTTGGATCGGGCCTCCACTCCGGGTAGCACTGCGCATAGGGCGGGAGACTTACGAAACAGCTGCTCTACCGCTGAGCTATGTAGGCGCAAGGCCAAGAATAGCCGATGCTCAAAGGCATCAGGCGTCTCACGCTCGCCGGAACGAGTTCGTGGTGACGATGGGAAAGCCCGGCACAACGTTCGAACAGCTGATAACTGTCGGATCGTCGCTAATGCAGGCGCCCTCCGAATCGACGATCGCGGAGCGCCAAATGGGAGCGTTTGGAGACCGCACTTCAGCCGTCGAATCGCGCCAACGGAGCCGGCCGTGCTTACCCCGACGGCCGAGTAATGCCCAACCGGATCGCCTCGGCTGTAGCCGCACTGCGATCGGCGACCCCGAGCTTTGCCAGGATGTTGGACACGTGATGGCTGGTGGTCTTCTCGGTGATGAAGAGGGACTGTCCGATCTGACGGTTCGTCCATCCCTCAGCCACGAGGTTGAGGATCTCTTGCTCGCGCTTGCTGAGACCGGCCGGCCGCTCGGCCCACCGACGAGCCTCCTCGGTGCCGCTCAAGTCGATTCGCCCTCGGGTCGCCAGATCTTCAATCGCCAGCCGCAGGGGCTCAGCGCCCATTGAGCGAGCGGCGACATGCGCCGCCTGCAGGGATCCCGTCGACCGGGTAGCCGCGTGCCTGCCTGCAAGGAGCGCCTCAGCTTCGCGATAGCGAGCATATGCGGCCAGATACGGCAAGGGGACCGCGTCAAGGAGCTCCGCGGCGCGGGTCCACGACGTCGGGTCCGAGTCTTGCGCCAATCGCGTTCCCTCAGCCTCTGCGAGCGCCAGGTACGGATCGACGAGCCGCAGATGGGCTGGCGAGTCCGACGCGATCTGATCACGAGTCTCGCGCAGCGTCCGCAGATGCCGGGCCCCTTCGTCACGCGCCGCCAGCTGGTCGGCGGTGGACCGATGACGGCGCCGTACCTGGTCCGCCGCGGCCCGCACTCCGAGCGCGTGAAGCGGGGCAACCGTCACGACCTCCCCGATGGCCGGCCGAAGGCGGTCGAGTCCGGTCGCGACGGCTTCCAGCGCCTGATCGGGCCGCCCGGTCCAGATGGCGAGCTCGGCACGAGCCTGGAGAGCCGGAGCGATCCACTGCGTGTCGATCGCGCCCTTGAGTAGGCGCTCCGCCTCAGCGAGCCCCCGCTCGGCTTCTTTGAACCTGCCCCGGCCGACGTCGAGCTGCGCGGTGCGGACGAGTCGCAGGATCTCACCGACTCCGCCCGATTCGTGCAACGGCACCATCTCGAGTGCGGCCTCTGCAGCGTCCCATCGGCCGACGAGGTAGAAGGCCATCGCGACGTGTCCGAGGGTCATCGCTGCATAGATACCTGTCGTGCTATCAGGCCGTCCTCCCTCGGTTGCCGCGAGCCCGACCCGTGCCCCTTCCTCAAAGCGTGCAGCAAGGAAGACCAGGACGTCGACGCTGTTCTGGTGGGCACGGTCGATCTCGTCGTGGCTGCCAACCTCCACCGCGATGGCCAGTGCCTGGCGCAGGAGTTCGAGGCCGCCATCGACGTCTCCCAGGTAGGCGGTCGCGGAGCCGAGCGTGTTCAACGCGTGGCTTTCGATCGCCCGCGCGCCGGTTGCCGCGGCCAGCTCAGCCGCCTCCCGGCAGAGGGGCACGGCTTCGTCTGACCGGCCCAGAATGTTCAGGATCTGCGCGAGGCCGGCGACGACCCGAGCTCGTGCCAGGCTTGGGGGATGGGCCGGGACGAGCTCCACGGCGGCACGGCAGTCGCTCAGCGATGCGGCTCCGTCACCGGCCAGCCAGTGGTACCGCCCTCGAGCTGCTCGAAGCTCCGCAGCCCGTATTGCGTCACGAGCCGGATCGACGAGGTCGATGGCCTTCCCGATATGGCCCAATGCGCGTGCCGGGTCCCCGAGGGCTGCCGTGGCGGCCTGTTCGTGCAACCCGACGCGGTCGAGAGGAAGGCCATCCGGCGTCACCGGCATCCATTCCTCGATTGCGATCGCACGCTCGAACTGCTCGACAGCTTCCGCTCGTGCGCCGGCCCGTTGAGCGGCGAGGCCGGCGACGATCGAGGCCCGGAGGGCGCGCTCGGGGTCGTCGGCAGCTTGCCAATGGTAGGCAAGCTCGGCGGCCAGGTTCGCGTCAGGAGACGTGGGCGAAAGGCCATCCTCGAGCCTGCTGGC
>Ga0184612_10001797_pt1 | contig 10410 bp, 12 predicted proteins | sample PLM3_60_coex_FD_133163 | JGI IMG/M metagenome (GOLD analysis project Ga0184612, IMG submission 133163) | Groundwater sediment microbial communities from an aquifer in East River, Colorado, USA - PLM3_60_coex | ecosystem: Environmental > Terrestrial > Soil > Riparian zone | place: USA: East...
CGTCGCTTTTGGCGATTCGTGTGAAGCCGGAGTCAGGCGCAGGGTTCGCTTCAGGACGACGCTCTCAGGAGTGCTCGCTCCCGTCGGGGTTGGGGGATGGATGCATTTGCGAGTGACGAACTCCTGGTCGGCTCGGCGCGAGGCTTCAGAAAGAACGGATGCCATACGCTTGTGGATACTCGTCTGGGATCGATGGTTTAAGGCGCTGACGCGTGCAGTGAACTGGCGCGTTCTCAAGCCGGCCGATCAAGCCGGGTTCTTAGATTGTCGTCGGTGAATCTAGCCGAAGTTGGCGACCGCGACGGATCGCCTCGCGGCGAGTTCCTTGCGATCGCGCTTGATCCGGTCCAACTCGTGGAGAGTTACTGCCGTCATGTAGCTTTCTCCGCAATGCGGACAGGTGATCACGGGTGCACTCTCAATCACAAGCAGGTTGCCGCCACGGCCGTAACTCCGCGTCACGCGCCGCCGCCGGGCTCCCTTTTTACCGCAAATCTCGCAGATCATGGACTTCAGAGCTGTCATGGCTGGGCTCTATAGACAGTGATTTTAACGAGACATCCCGTAATGCTCAACTTTCCAACGGTGCCGACGGTGCTGCGATCGACACCCCTGCCGTTCATGACATACTTCCATTCCCGCGTCAGCCGATCCCGTTGACGATCGACAATCTCACCCGTTAGTACAGCGCTCTCCAGGTCAAAAACCGAGAAACCATCTTCATCCATCTCCTCTTCGGCGTGGAGCGTCACAACATAGTTCAGGCTCCGGATCCGGTCGTGAAACTGCTGAAGGATGCGCTCGTACATGAGTTGCACCGTTCGGCTATCACGACAGCGTGCTGCCTTTCAAGGCTCGCGCGAACAACTCTTCTCATGCCAGTGTAACGCCATGCTCAGCCGTCGCTTCTAGCGATCGGCCTGAAGCACGAGTTAGGCGGCTCGCTCTCATGATCGCATTGGATACTCATCCGAAAGCTGGAAGTTGACACGATAGTACTTTACAGCGATGTTGGGCGTCATCTTAAGTGCATACGAAAGCTTTGAATCTTGCTCTTTGCATATGATTATTCCCTTGACGCTCTGGCCTTCGTCGCACAGGTTTTCAGCGACCCAGCCCATATACTTGAGTATCTGGCCTACGACCTTGTCAGATCCTCGCCCCTTCTTAAGCTCTATGACCATGAATGAATTGGTGGCTCGTTCTTGTGCTAGAATGTCGATGACGCCCACATCCGTCGCGAATTGCTGGCCAGTGAGGTCCTGCTGGGGATCGGTATACAATGTAAGCTTACCCTGGAAGATGACATCGAAGTTGGAGACTATGAAGTCCTCGAGATATTTCTCAAGGACAAACTCAGCCTGATCTTGCACGCCTTCTTCGGGAGGGAGGCCTTTTCCATCAGGGGGTGCCTCGGCTTCGACGAGACTTCGAAATTTCTCTTCCGTAATCTCGTAAAGCGTCTGCATTCCGAAAACCGGGTTTGCAAACCCCTTGTCCCGAGGGGACTCGTGCCACTTGACATCTATATGATTCGAATAGGGATTCTCCTGGCCTACATCATTCTTTGCCTGCTCGTAATAAGCTTTGCGAGTAACGGTACCGACGCTCGCTATTTTCTTCGTGCCTCGACGAGCAATGATAATGTCCCCAGGCTTAATCGAGTGATAGAAGTTCCACAACATATTGAAAAGCTGCCGTCTTGGAGAGTTGGGATATGTGCGCTCGATCGCGGACAGCAACGCTGTTTCGTCAAGGGAGCTTATGTCGCCCAATTTGACCAGCCAATTGAGATCAGGTTGTTGGCAAGATCGAATTCCCAGACCCGTTCCCACCACTCAGGACGGTCTGCATGATATGGTGCTATGATCCAGTATCGAGGCATATGCAATGACTCCTTATAGAAATGGATACTGCAAGTCTAACGTATAGCGTTTTATCCCCCAAAGCTTGGAGGCAATCAAGTCGCGGAGACATCGCCGAAGTAGCAACGGAGGGATAAAACGTGATATCTGCCGCAAGATTTGGCTGCTTGACCGCGCGGTGCAGTTATTCATTCGGCATCAAAAGTTGCAGTTGATAACGGGAGGAATCGTTGAAGTAAATGCAATGCGGGGCGATTTTGTGGCCTCGAGCTTTGATGCCGGCGCGTAAGAGATTGGCCTGATGCGTGAACCTAGAGCTAACAATCATTTTTGGGCACGACGCTCTTGAGTGAGGCGCTCGGCGATCCACATGGCGACGAGGTGGCGGGTGCGTACTTGTTTGTGTCGAGCGATACGCTTCAACCGGTTCAGCGTCTGCTCGTCAAGAGCGACCGTCAGTGTTTTTGGAGGTGGCCGCCGAACGCGGACTTTCACAGGCTGACCTTCGTCGAATAGTTGAGCAAAGTCCTCATCGGAGAGATCGTCCCATCCGACTGCTTCCCGTTTCAAAGCTCGCCGTTGGGCGGCTGTCAACTTCTGCGCCATTGCTGATACCTCCGTCGTGTATGCCGTTCCATGCCCCGTGCTGTCACGGCTCTCCAAACTCCCCTACTGTGATATGGAGCAATCACGGCAACCAAATAGCGACCTCCACAGGTCTGGCCGAAGACTGTCCAGCGAGTTTCTCGTATGCCGAGACGCCGAGCGCGAACAATCCATTTGGATGGCAATCTTCATATACAATCTCTTCGACTTCTTCTGGCTCTACACCGTGCCGGGCAATGTGCTCAATGTTGTCGTCGTCCCACTCCGGCTCCAGCTCCCAGAATTGCACAGGCTCAAGTTAGCACAGGGACGTGCGGGTTTCGAGGTGTTGATAGTTGCTACGTGGGTCTGTGCCTGTGGATAATCAAAGGTTATTCATTCGGCATCAATAACTGTAACTGATGACCGTCGGGATCGTTGAAGTAGATGCAATGAGGGTCGTTTTTGCGGCCGTGGACTTTGATGCCGGCATTTTCTAACGTCGCTTTGACGCGTGCGTAGTCGCCGGCGGCGAGGCGCAGGGCCATGTGATTCACTTCGCTGCCACCATGGACCTCTTCGCCGTCGTCGACTTCGAATAGGGCCACGCCCTGGTTGCCGCATTTGAGGAAGCATTGCCAGGAGCTTTCATGATCGATCTCCATGCCTAAGAAATCGATATAGAATTTTTTCGCGCGCGCGAGGTCTTTGATGTGAAAGACCACGTGATCGATACCAGTGACTTTGAACGGTGATTCCATAGCTCACCTCCATCAGTGAAAAATTAAATCCGAAATTCGAATTTCGAAATCCGAAACAATACCAAATGAATCGACTCCTTCGATGTCTCGCGACCGCGTGCGCCGAAAAATCAACTTTGCTTCTACATATCGAAAGCAGATACTTCGCTGTGACAGACTGTGTGAAAACTCGACAAGAACCCTTCGACAAGCTCAGGGCGAACGGTCGAGTCGTTGATTTCTGATGCCCCCGTTCCGTTCGTGGTGAGCTTAGTCGAACCATGAACTAAGCTTTCACACAGTCTGGCGCTCAGCATGACATGGTTCGATTTTCGACTACGAATCGAGCATTCTGAACCTTCCTCGTTTAGAATTTTGTGCACTTAGAGCATTTGGATTTGTTTCGAATTTCGGATTTCGATATTTGAGTTTGTTTTCCCTCAGTCCACAACTGCGATGGCCTGAATCTCGATCATCATCTCGGGCCGCGCCAGTTCCTTGATGCCGATGAGCGCGCTGGCGGGATAGCGGCCTTCCTGGAAAAATTCCTTGCGTAGCTGGGTGAAGCGCGTGCCGTTGGCCATGTCGGTGATAAAGACCGTCATGGTGACGATATCGTCCAGCTTGGCGCCGGCGGTTTCGAGGGTTTTGCGCATGCGTCCGAACGCCACGCGCACTTGGCCATCGAAGTCGCCCGGATACGCCACTCCTTTTTCATCTTGGTACCCCGTGTGGCCGGCCATGTAGATCGCGGTGCCGCCGGTTATCTTGACCGCGGGCGAATAAGCGCGCTCGCGCTGGCGCGCGTCGCCTTTGAGGTATTCTCGGCTCGGCATAGGTGTACTTCCTATTTCAAAAATATTTTCTGAAACTCCTGGGACTTTTCCTTAAATTCGTTGGCGTCGAAATCGTCCATCTCGACTGCTTGGATCTTGTCGGCGCCGGGGAGCGGCGGGTGAATGCCTTTGCGATTGACGAACTCTCCCATCTTGGCGAGGATTCGCATGCTTTCGTCGCCGAGAAAGAAATCGATAAAGGCTTTGCCGCCGTTCGGGCGACTCGCTTTGTTGCTGAGCGTGAGATACTGCCCCGTGCTGAGCATCTTGCCGAGCCTCACATAATCCACCGGCGCGCCCTTCTCGCTGTACGTCACCGTGTAGCGGATCAAGCTAATCGCGATCGGCGTCTCACCCGTCGATACGCGCTCGGCCGACGGCGCGAATGATTCCACCATCAGCGGCTTTGTGGCGCCCAGGTCGCGAATGTATTTGTCGGCTTTTTCCTTGCCCATGATTTTATACAAGCTCGCCAGCCACTGGAGCGTCGTCGTGTGCTGCGTTGGATCGGGCATAACGAGTTTGCCTCGATACTTGGAAATTAGCAGATCTTCCAGCGACCGAGGTACGTCTGCCGTACTGATCAGGCCTTTGTGATAAACGATGCCGATGGGAGTGTTACGGTAGACCGGACCCAAATCGGCATCGATCACTTCTTTGGGAAATGCCTTGGCTGCGGGGGAAATATATTTGGCGAACAGTCCTTCTTTCTTCATGACGTGAATGGCGCCGCTGTTGTTGACCATTACGTCGAATAGGGATTTGCCGGCGCGTTGTTCCGCCAGCGCGCGGTCCATCACCTTGGTCGCCGAAGCGCGCCAATACTCCACCGTCAGGCCGGTTTTTTTCTTGAAGGCTTCGACGATCGGCTCGACGGTGTTCGATTCGAGGGAGCCGTAGGCAACGATCGCGCCGCTTTCTTTCTTCGCCGCCTCGATCAGTTTGGTGTCCTGAGCGAAAGCGATTGAGGCGAGTAAAAGGACAAATAGGACTAATAGTCGGATCATTGACGGCGCTCCTGTCGGCGTGAAAGCGCGCCGACGATTACATGCGTATCAGATTCAACGCGTTGTCTTCGAGAATCAGTTTCCTCTGTTTCGGCGAAATGTCCGGCCGCTCCCGAATGCCGCTCACAGTCTTGGGAAACGTCGAATCGAAATGCGGATAGTCCGTAGCCATGAGAACGTGAGTTTCGCCGACCTCGGCAAGCGCCAGCGGCAACCACTTCTCGTCGGACTCGCAAGTGATGTAGCAGTTTCGTTTGACGTACTCGGACGGCAGCATGCTCAACTGAGGACACATGCCGGCGTCCTTGATGACTTCATAGTCGTCGTCCATGCGGTGCATCCAGAAAACCAAAAATTCCGCTGTGACTTCGAAGAAAACAACTTTCAAGCGCGGAAATGTTTCAAAAACCCCGCCGAGAACCATGGCGACGAGCGGGGCTACGCAATTGAGTGGCCGGCCAAGGATATGCATCGGGAAAAAATGGGTTTGGCGGTTGATCAATGTCCCGACATCGCCGAGCGTGCTTGGATGGCAGAAAAGCGGGATGTCGAGTTCCTGCGCGATTTGGTAAAGCGGAAAGAAAGCCGGATCGTCCATCTGTTTGTCATTGGTGTAACTCACTAAGTGCGCGGCTTTGCAACCGAGTTCATCGACACAATGTCTTAGCTCGTTGGGCATTTCCTCCGGGCAGCCTGCCGGCATCATTGCGACGGGTGATAGCCGGTCGCGATAACCGGCGACGAGCTTGTGCGCCCAATCGTTATAAGCCCGACACACCGCTGCTCCCAGCGCTCCGGGATTCTGCGAAGGAATCTCGATGGAAGTGGGAAAGATCAACTGAAAATCGATGCCTTCGCGGGCGTTGTCCTTCATGCGGTAGTCCATGTCGTAACCACCCTGTTGCCAGCGCATGACTTCGTTGCCGCGCTGGTTCGCTTCCGGATTGTAAAAAACCTGGTGCGTCACCGGCTTTTTGAAATTTGCGTTCGCGACCGGATCTTCCATCGGGGATAGATCGTGCTCGAATTTCGAGTAGAAGTACTTGCCGTCGCCGATTCTTTTCGGCGTGTGTTTAGTGAAAGGCTCGGGGAGCCGGTAAATCTCGTCGAGCAACCAGCCGTCGCGTAAATGAGAATCAAGATCGATGATAGCCATAATGACTCCTTATCAGGCGTTGGAAATATTTTGACCGGACTGGTTGCGCCCGCAACGCGATCCAATTCACTAGTATTTAACGATGCGAGGAAAAACCTAGTACAGTAACGGGTGGACCGTCAAGCAAAGTTCTGCAGGAGCCCGCGCGAAAGAAAATCCCCCTCGTTCCAAAGGGGGATCAACCGCAGTCACAATTGAAGTACTCAAACGAACTTGTGGGGCGGGGACACTAGTTTATTCGAGAGTTAGAATCGGCTTTGAGCGGCGCCTCGCTCAGTCGATCTTGAGGACGCGAAAGTCGCGCTCGCAGACTTCTTCGGCGAATTGTGAATTCGTCTTGCCGGAGACGATTGCTTTAACGAGGCGAAGCCAAAACAATTTGCAGGCTTGCGGCGCCGTAGTATAAAAACATCCAGGGAAGTTCTATCAAACGGAGGAACGATTCATGGCAATTCGAATGGGCACATCGGAGCACGGCGGCACTTTTTACACGCAGGGATTGGCGATCGCTGAGCTGCTCAATCGCGGCCGCGCCGACGGCGACAAATGCTCGGTGCAGACCACCGACGCGAGCATTCATAACGCCGAGCAGATCGACCGCGGGGAGATCGAGTTCGGCTTCATGGCGTCCAACTGGATCGGCCGGGCCAAGAACGCCGTGGCGCCGTTCACTAAAAATATCGCCCTTCGCATGGTTGCACCGGCCAACGCCGGGCCGATGTGTTTTGTCAGACTGGCGAGCGCACCAATTCAATCCGTGGCCGACTTCAAAGGGAAGCGCGTTGCGATCGGCACCAAAGGCAGCGGCATGGAGCAACACGTCCACACGATCTTCGACCTGTTAGGGATTTCTTTCGATAGCTTCACGCCGGTGCATATGGGCTTCGCGGAAGGCGCGGACGCGCTGGTTGGCGGTGCGATCGACGTGCAATTTCATCCGCCGATCCCCAATGCAGTGTTAACCGATTTGAGCCGGCGCGCCGATATTCGAGTGGTTCCCTTCGCTCCGGGTCAACTCGAAAAAGTACTCGCCAAGGTGCCGTTCTATCGCCCGGTCGTCATGGAAAAAAATATTTTCCGCGGTGTGGTGCAGGATGTGACGCAGATCGGAGTTATCAATGTCTTGGTCACGCACGAAAGAATTGCCGACAACGTCGTCCACGACATGGCCAAAGCGATTGCGGATAATTTGGACCGGCTGCCGGAGATGAATCCGCTGTTCAAAGGATTGCGCGATCTCTTCGAGCCGTTGCGCACCACGGGCGCGGCGGCGTTCGAGTTCGGCGGCGTGGCGTTGCATCCGGGAGCGGTCAAGGCATATCGAGAAGGTGGTTGGTTAAAGTAGCGCTTGCCCTCAACCGCCGCTTTGCGGCGGCCCCTCCCGGTGGGCGAGGCGAACCTCAATCTCGGATCGCGCTTCCATTGTCCAGCGTACGCATATGCCACCAGCACAGCCTTCCTTAGCTGTCATCCTGAGCGCTAGCGAAGGATCTGCTGTGCTCGGTGCATCTCCGAACCCCGGTGAATAAGAAAAAGCAGATTCTTCGTCGCATAGTCTATCCTGAGCTAGCCGAAGGACTCCTCAGAATGACATTCAATCTCAGCGAACTTTCACAGCCGCGCCGAGTGATTGAATCGTGTTCAACCTAAGGTGTCCAACCGCTCTGCGTCACTTCGGCTTGCGCCTTACGAATGTAGGAGAAATCGAAGATTTCGTCCGGTCGCACGTCGCGCGTGACACCGGTCAGACGTTTGCTGCGCTCGATGACGATGCGCTGCAACCGTTCAGGAATGGTGCCATCGCGCGCGATGGTTTTCATATGGTCGTCGTAAACGCGGGCCATAAGCTCGCGGTCTTTGTGCCGGGTGAAGTCCATAATCGCGGCAATTCCCTCCTGCCGATTCGCCAGATAGAAACGATTTCCCTTCACGGTCGCGCGCATGAAGCGACGGACCATGTCTCCCTGGCGGGCCAAGCGCTCGTCGGTGGCTACGATGGACGCTTGAATATCTTCCAGATGATCGGCGGTGCGGAACAGCACGGGAAAGCCGGCGTCTTGCGCTAAAAAGTTCGATGGCGGGCTGAGCGGCGATGCGTCGATGGTGCCCGCTTTAAGCGCCGTGAAACGGGTGCTGGTCGATCCTACCGGGACAAAGGTGACATCCTTCTCAAGCTGCAAACCAAACTTCGGCAACAGTTCTTTCATCCAGCCGTATTCCAAGCTGCCGACGGTCGACCCGCCAAGTCGTTTGCCGCGCAATTCGGCCACGCTCTTGATCCCCGGCTGCGCGAACAGCATGCCCGGCGGTTTGTCGTTGAACACCATGAGAATTTTAAGCTTCGCGCCTTGAACCGCTGCGGTGGGATTACTGGCTGAGCCGAGCTCGACGCTGTTGCCGATAAGCGCCCGAGTGCTGGTGAGCCCCGCCATGAGAATGATTTCCACAACCATACCTTCTTCGGCGTAATAGCCACGCTTGTTGGCGATATACATGGATATGTACGACGCGGAAAAATTCGAAATGGCCACGTGCACTTTTTCTTGCGCGGCGACACGCAGAGCGGCGCTCAAGAGTATCGCTAATGCAAGCGAGCAAGCCATCGATTTGCGGTTCATTTTGCATTCCTTTCTAGTGCAGGTTTGATCCGTTCTGCTGAGCTGTCGAAGCATGAGGCTATCGAAGCATTCCGTATCTTCAGCAGCCTGCTAGAGTTTAGGTATCCGCAATGTTTTGCTGATCATCGTGCAACCGTTGATGAAGAAGAGGAGAGAAGACGGATGCCAATGTAGATTTGCAATGCGAACGACGCCGAGCGGCAGATCGTCACCGGTACGGCCGAGATGGAAGCAGACGGCGAGAAGCGCGACCAAGATCAGACTCGATGGTATCGGAGTGCCTTCGAAGTATTTCACCTTGCCCGTTTCATCGCTGAGCTGTTCGGCGGTGACATTGAAACGGGCCAGCCGGCTGATGCCGCAGGCAACGAAGTAAATGAGGACAATCACGTCAAGAGCGCCGCGCATGCCGATGGCGTAAGCGAGCACCGCGGGTGCGACGCCGAAACTGACGATGTCCGCCAGCGAATCCAATTCCTGACCGAAAGGCGATTGCTCGTGATGACGGCGCGCGACTTTGCCGTCGGCGATGTCTAAGATCAGCGCCACCGGCACTAACGACAACGCCAGGTAGATACGCCAATTGTCCGCAGAAGTCAGGTAGCTCATCGTGACGAAGACCGCGGCGGTTCCGGCCGAGCCGTTGGCTAGCGTGATCAGATCCGCGAGCTGATAGCTTCGCAGCATCGAGAAATGGACGCGGGATTTAGCCGGCTGCGCCATGATTCATCGGCTCTTCAACTTTTGGCGGGAACTATCACATGGTCGCCTGTAAAAATTACGTGAATAAGATTTATAGCCTACAATAGGGCAATTAACCGCAAGGGACGCTCAGAACGCAAGTCATTATTTGTGCCGTCGGCATTTTCGGCGACAAATCGGTTCCGGTTATTGCTGCGAAAAAGTACTGTCATACTTCTGCGCGGCCTCGGCGTTGCCGCAGATGTAAACCGCGTCATTCGGTTGGAAGCGAAACTCCGCGCTAAATTCTACCAATAATTCGTCACCGCGCTCCACGGCGACGACCGAACAGCCGGTCTTTTCGCGGATGTCGGTGTCGCGCGGATGATACTTTTCCAGACCGCGAGTCGAGACTTTGATGACGCGCAATTCCGGATCGAGAGCGACGGACTCTTTGCCCAACAGCCGCCATGCGAGCAACTGGCCGGAAACCTGACTGATCGACAGCGCGAAGTCGGCGCCGGCCGCGTAGATGCGCTCGAGGTTCTCAACGCGGTTGACGCGCGCGATGACCGGCACATCGGGGGCCAGGTCTTTGACGATGACTGTGGCGAACAAAGTCGTTGAATCGGCGCTCAGCGCGAGAATGACGGCTTGTACGTTCTCGACACCGGCTTGCTTTAATATCTGTGTATCGACGACGTTGCCGACGAGATTCACGCCAGGTCCCGGTTGAGCGTCAATCAGAAAGGTCTCTTCTCCGGCGTCGGTCACGAGCTCGGCAACCTTACGGCCGACCTCGCCGCCGCCGGCGATCAAAAACGGTCCGTGGCGGCGCAACTGGCGCGCGCCGGCGCAGAGATCCATGAATTTTTGAATGCTTTTTGCATTGCCTACCAAAATGAGAATGCCGCCGGGCTCA
>Ga0184612_10001798_pt1 | contig 10408 bp, 11 predicted proteins | sample PLM3_60_coex_FD_133163 | JGI IMG/M metagenome (GOLD analysis project Ga0184612, IMG submission 133163) | Groundwater sediment microbial communities from an aquifer in East River, Colorado, USA - PLM3_60_coex | ecosystem: Environmental > Terrestrial > Soil > Riparian zone | place: USA: East...
GAGGCCCAGGAGCTCTTCGACGGGTGGCGGGCCGATCTGGAGCACCGGCTGCGGGCCGAGGAGGACCATCCGGTCCTGCTCTCGCACTTGGCGAAGTATCGTTCGCTCCTGCCCTCGCTGGCGTTGCTCTTTCATCTGATCGACGGGGTCGACACGGGGGCCGGCGCGGGCCGGTGTCGTGCGCCTCGGCGGCGCAGGCGGCCGCCTGGTGCGAATACCTGGCCGCCCACGCCCGCCGGCTCTACGGGGCCGTCACCGACGCGGCGCGGGTGGCGGCCGCCCTGCTGGCGACCCGACTCTCCCACGGCCGACTGGCGAGCCCGTTCACCGCGCGCGAGGTGTACCGCCAGGAGTGGACCGGGCTGACGGAGCCCCGGGTCGTGCAGGGCGCGCTCGAGTGCCTCCAAGAGCTGGGCTGGATTCGCCCGGAGGCGCTCCGGGCCCCGGACGGGGGACGGCCCACGGTGCGCTTCCACCTCAACCCGCGGCTCCGCGCCGACCGGCCTCCCCGAGCGCGCCCCGGCCGGCCTCGAGGTTCCCCGAAGCTCCTGCAGTAGCCTCGGCGGCGAGGCCGAGGCGTGGCGGTACTTGCTGCGCTCCACGAACACCGGCGTGACGGCCGTCGTCGACCCGCGCGGCAAGGTCGTCGCGAGCGCGCCACAGTTTCAGCCTACGGTGGTCGCGTACGCGGTGCGCGGCTACACGGGCGCCACGCCGTACGCACGCTGGGGCAACTATCCGGTGATTGTCGCGGCGCTCGCCGTGCTGCTCGCTCAGCTGCCGCCGATCACGAAGTTCAAGATGCGGCCGCGCACGTAGATCGCGCGCTCCACGGTACGGCCCTCGAGATGCCGGCCGACGTTCCGATCGGCGCGCGCGATACGCAAGACCTCGGCCTCGCCGGCCTCGGCCGGAACCTGGATCTTACCGCGCACCTTGCCGTTCACCTGCACCGGGATCTCGAGCACGTCGGCGCGCAGATACTGCGGATCCGCTTTGGGCCACGCGTGATACGCGAGCGACTCCTCGCCGCCGAGCCGCTGCCAGAGCTCCTCGGCGATGTGCGGCGCGAACGGCGCGAGCAGCAGCACGAATTTTTCCGCGGCGCTGCGCGGCAGGCTCGGCCACTTGTTCGCGGCGTTCGTGAACTCCATGAGCGCCGAGATCGCCGTGTTGAAACGCAGGCCTTCGATGTCCTCTGTGACCTTCGCGATCGTCTGGTGCAGCACGCGCGCTTGCTCGCGCGTCGGCTCGACGTCCGCGAGCGCCGCCGGGCGCGTCTCGCCGCCGTCGTCGCCGCCGACGATCAACCGCCACGCGCGGTTCAGGAACCGGAACGTGCCCTCGACGCCGCGCGTGTTCCACGACTTCACCTGCTCGAGCGGCCCGAGGAACATCTCGAACAGCCGGAACGCATCGGCGCCGTAGCGCGCGACGATGTCGTCGGGGTTCACGACGTTGCCGCGGCTCTTGCTCATCTTGAATGCGCGCGCTTCGACGACGAACTCCGGCCGGTCGCGCAGCACGAACTGCTCGCCGCGCTTCTCGACGTCCTCCTCCGCCACGCGCTTGCCGTCGACCGTGAACTCCAGCTCCCCCAAGATCGTGCCCTGGTGGACGAGCTCCAGGAACGGCTCTGGCGTCGAGACGATGCCCGCGTCGTGGAGCACCTTGTGCCAGAAGCGCGCATATAAAAGGTGCAGCACGGCGTGTTCGGAGCCGCCGATGTACAGATCGACCGGCATCCAGTAACGCTCGAGCTTGGGATCCACGAGCCGCTCGGAGTTTTCGGGATCGATGAAGCGTAGGTAGTACCAGCACGACCCCGCCCACTGCGGCATCGTGTTCGTCTCGCGCCGCGCGCGCTTGCCGGTCACGGCGTCGCTCGTCTCGAGCCAAACCTTCGCGGCGGCGAGCGGGCCCTCGCGCGAGCCGCTCGGCTTGAAGTCCTCGAGCTCGGGCAGGAGCACCGGCAAATCGGAATCGGGCACGGCCTTCGGCTCGCCGTCCACGAACAGCACCGGAAACGGCTCGCCCCAATAGCGTTGGCGCGAGAAGAGCCAATCGCGCAGCTTGTAGTTCACGCGCCGCGCGCCTTTCTTCTCGCGCTCGAGCCACTCGATCATCTTGGTCTTGGCGGGCTCCACCGCGAGCCCGTTCAAGAAGCCGCTGCTGATCGCTGGACCGTCGCCGAGGTACGCGTGGCCGGCGAAGCCCGCGGGCGGTTGCACGGTGCGCACGATCGGTAAATCGTGCGCCTTCGCGAATTCCCAGTCGCGCTCGTCTTGGCCCGGCACGGCCATGATCGCTCCGGTGCCATAGCCCGCGAGCACGTAGTCGGCGATCCAGATCGGCATCTGCGCGCCGCTCGCGGGATTGATCGCATACGAGCCCGTAAACACGCCCGTCTTCTCTTTCTGCAGCTCCGTGCGCTCGAGCTCGCTCTTGCGCGCGGCCTGGTCGCGATACGCGTCGACCGCCTTCTTCCGGTCGCGCGCGGTGAGCCGCGCGAGGAGCTCGTGCTCGGGCGCGAGCACCATGTACGTCGCGCCGAACAGCGTGTCGGGCCGCGTCGTGAACACGCGCAGCGTCAGCTGCGGCTCGCCCGCGACCGCGAAGTCGATCTCCGCGCCCTCGCTCCGGCCGATCCAGTTGCGCTGCATCTCCTTCGTGCTGTCGGGCCAATCGAGCGCGTCGAGGCCCTCGAGCAGCTTGTCGGCATACTCCGTGATCTTCAGCACCCACTGGCGCAGCGGGCGGCGAATGCAGGGAAACCCGCCGACCTCCGCCTTGCCGTCGATGACCTCCTCGTTCGCGAGCGTCGTGCCGAGCTCGGGGCACCACCAGACCGGCAGCTCCTCTTGGTACGCGAGCCCGCGCACGAAGAACTGCTTGAAGATCCACTGGGTCCACTTGTAGTAGCCGGGGTCGGTCGTGTTGATCTCGCGCTCCCAGTCGTACGAGAAGCCGAGCTTCTGGAGCTGCTCGCGGAAGCGGCGCACGTTGCGCTCGGTCGTGATCTTCGGATGCGTGCCGGTGCGCACGGCGTACTGCTCGGCGGGCAGGCCGAACGCGTCCCAGCCCATCGGATGCAGCACGTTGAACCCGCGCATGCGCTTGTACCGCGCGACGATGTCCGACGCGGTGTAGCCCTCGGGATGCCCTACGTGCAGGCCGTCGCCGCTGGGATACGGGAACATGTCGAGCACGTAGTACTTCGGCCGCGAGGTATCGACGTCGGCGCCGACGCGGAACGTGCCGCGGCTCGCCCAATAGGCTTGCCACTTCGCCTCGATCTCGGTGAACGGATAAGCTGCCATCGTCTCGCGGCGCCGCACGCCGATTGTCAAGATTTCGCGGATGCTCGATGCTATTCTGCCACGAGCACCCGCTGCGGCACATTACCACGCTCCGTCCCATTGCGAATTCGTTCCGGCGCTCCGCGCGACACCTCCGCGGGCTCGGGATGTCCGTCGCGTTGCTCGCCGCGGGCTGCGGTTTCCATTGCGGGTGGAAGGGTTGGGTGACCTTCGGGAGGAGCCGAGTGCGGGAAAACCGCACGCTCGGATCCGTGGGGACGAACGCCAAATGGCTGAGCTGCCCCATCACCCCCCCAGATGAGGTTCTGTCGGTTTTGGCGGGTACCCGGCGGGGAGTTGAGCGCCTGGAAGCGGCAGGCCGCCTGCGTCGACTCGTTACCCCGAAAGACAGCTTGCCGCATTGCGGCATGGCATCGGCGAACCGAAGCCGAACCGCGTGTCGTCGAGGGCCGTGCCTCAGATGGCGCCGCCGCCCAATCGCATCATCCATCATGCGCGGGCATGCGCGGGCGAGCATCCCTGACCAACTGACAGCGCGGGATGGCGAGGATCAGAGGCGCAGGAACCGATCAGAGAAGCATCAGAACTTCTCAGAGGTGTTCCGGCGGGGCAGGTACGGGGCAAGTGCAGGATAACTTCGTGTCGAGCTGGTGGGGGCCGGCGCCGCCCGCACCCCCCCTCGAGGCCGCCGCGCGGCGGGGGCTCACGCGCTTCGTCGGCCGGAACGCGGAGCTGGAGCAACTTCGAGACGCCCTCGACCGGGCCAGCCTTGGGGCACGGCCAGGTGGTCGCCGTGGTCGGGGAGCCGGGCGTGGGCAAGTCGCGCCTCTTCTGGCCGGCGTCGCGGCAGATGCGCTCGAGGACCTTTCGGGACGCGGCGCGAGTGGGCATCCGGTCAGCTTCACCACGGTTTCACCAGGTTCCCGTACATGTTCTGTGCGGGACCGAGCGAAGACCGCAGAGAGCACCGCAAGGATTCAAGCCTCGTTATGCGGTCGTCCAGCCAGAATCGCCAAGCCCGCACCGCAGATGGGCGATGCCAGGAGCCCGGGGGCGCGCGTGTGCGTGCATTGGGCGGTCCAGCCCAATTGCCCGAGGGCAATGACTTGCCGCTTCTTCGCGTCGCTCAAGATGTTCGCCATGCCGGCGGAGGGGCGCACAGCCCCACCGCCGCGTCAACGTCTTGAGCGCCTACTTCCTATGGCCGGTTTTCAGCTGTCCATCTATGGCCGGTTTTGGGTGTCCACCGAGGATGTGACGACGGAACCGGGCGTGACGCCAGATACGACGCCATACGCGGGGAACACGTTCAAGAAGGCCGATCTCGAAAACATCCCCCCGCGCGATCTGCCGTTCGGGGTGCCCAAGTGGATGGGGACCGGCGACATGGCGTGGCGAACATCGCCCACGCAGATCGCGTGGAAGTCGCTCGCGACGGAGGGATAGCCTACTCTTCGCCGTTGGCTCATGTGTAGCAGCCGCACGGCTGGTGCGCATAATGGCCTTCGGCTAGACTCCCTGGCAGCCGTCCTCAATCGGAGGTGACCCTGAGGCTGTTCGGGCTTGCGGTCATTTTCACTCTCAGCATCACACGTGCGCCACTCGCCGCTGAAGCGCAGCAGGCGGGCAAAGTCTGGCGCGTTGGCGTTCTCGAGCCGAGCGAGTTGACCTCTCGCGCCCATCTGGTGGCAGCCCTCAGTAGGCGGCTTCGCGAGCTTGGATACGAAGAAGGACGTAATGTTGCCATCGAGTTGCGCTTTGCCAACGGCAAGCTGGAGAGTCTTCCCGAGCTAGCGGCGGAACTGGTCCGCCTCAAGGTAGATGCGATTGTCGCGTCAACCACGCCGAGCATCAGAGCGGCTCAGAAAGCGACGAAGACGATCCCAATTGTCATGTCGACAGTCGGCGATCCTATCGAAGCCGGATTCGTCGCTAGCTTCTCGCACCCCGGCGGCAATATCACCGGCCGGACGACTCAAGCCCCCGAGGTCATGGGCAAGCGCGTGCAGCTATTCGCCCCCAACAGCTTAGAGACCTTGCTCGACGCCTGCGTTGGCCACTACTGGATACAGCCGGCCGGCCCAGAAGAAGTCGTGAAAGTGTTGTTCTTGTAAGTATCGTCACATACTGTGCCCAAATCGAGAATGTCAAACGAGGCCGACCCGTTCACAATGTTGTTACTGATGATATTCGCAGTGGCGGTGGCTGCGAGGGAGATTCCGACGTTGGCCCCGGTGATCGTGTTGTTGCGGACTGTGTTGCCGGTGGTAATGAACAGAGCCACTCCCCTTAGCCCGCCGTTAATCACGTTGTTCCGGATTTCATTTGCGGCACTAGAGCCAGCGCTGACGATCACACCGTCGACAGTGTTGTTATTCATCGTATTGGACATGACCAAGTTACCGGTATTGTTGGCCAGGAAGATGCAGCCGCCCACGCCGGGCGACCCATTCTGGTCGCATTGGTTCCCGATGAAAGTGTTGTTGTCGGATCCTGAATCGACCTGAAAGCCGACATCGCTATTGTTCGAAACGTTATTGCCGTCGAATCGGTTGCCGTCAGCCTGGATTATGTAGACGCCGATATGGTTCCCGGTAATCGTCATTCCGGTGACGCGAACACCCGAGGCAGACTCGACCCGAATCCCAATGCCGCTATTTGACGCTGTCTCGAGGCCCACGATGCTTCCATCTTGGATTCGCGTCCCGGCCGCACTCGCAGTCACCCTGACTCCAACACGGATAACACCCGCATCGGCCGGTCCCGCAGTTATGCTGTGACCGTCCATCTTCAAGTTCACATCCGCCGTAATGAGGAAGCACACACCCGAGGCCGGCGTGAGTACATCGTTGGCCAACACGTAACTTCCGGGTGAACTCAGGGCTCCGCACGCCGTGAGCACAGCGGGCGGGGCAGCGTGAGCTGAGCCCGCCAGCGCCGAGATCATCAGGATTCCGATGATGTTGTTACGCATCGTTGGTCTCCTTCTATTCAACGCTGTTCCCATGGAGGCGTGCTGGCGATGTTCGACCAGCAGCTTCGGTCACTGGAGACGGCTTCAGCCACGCGCGTTCTTCACCGGCCCGCCGGTGCGGGCGACGCAACTCTCGCGGCTACGGACTCACTCCTTCACGAGGTATCCGGACACGGCTACTGAGCCCGCCGAGAATTGGAAGGTCGCTCCCGGATGCAACATCATTTTGAATGGCGTGGAAAACGTAAAGGCAGTATCCACGCCGTTAGGGCCCGAGGTTGAGGACCCCCGGATGGCCACGAACTTGTGGAAGGCGTTGCCGCCATTGAGTCCGAGTTGGGGGTCGTTTACCAAGAGCGACACTTCGGTGGCGGTTTGATCCGTGTTCCTGATGATAGTAAAACCGGAGACATACTCAATGATTAGGCGTTGTCCAGGCGGGACAGTGCAAACGCCGTTATTGGTCCCACACAATGAGAACAACGGAGCGGTGCCTTCGATGTTGACGTAGATCGGTTGCTTCTCTGGCTCAATTGCCGCAGCGGCGGACGACAGAAGAGACGACGACGACAGGAGCCCGGCCATAATCAACTGGAGCGCGACAGTTCTGGCGTTCATCGGTTCCTCCTTTTGGACACGACCGGCCACAGGACGCGCCTTCAGCAGGGATTGTCTCTCGGCTCAGGGCCGGAATGTCAAGGTCCGTTGCGGCAAGCCGGGCTGCCGCTGCGCACGGGGCCCCAAGCACGGACCCTACTGGTACCTTCGGTATCAGTACTGGGACGCGGCCGCCGGAGCGAGATCGCTACGCTCGGGAATATGTCCCGCGGTCCGAACTGCCTCGAGTTCGCCGCTGGATCCGGCGGGCCCGAGCAGAAACCGCGTTCGGCTGGGGCCAGGCAGGTCTTGTCCGGCGCGTTTTCGCGTCCGTCGAGAAAGCGCGGCTGAAGCGCGCCGACACCGACACCGCGCAAGGCGCAGCCAACGCTGCGGAGCCGGCCGGGGGCGCGCGGTCTGGCAAGTCGCCTGCCTCCCGGCGCCGCCTCCGTCCTCTCCGTGGCGAAGTGAAACCTCGTCGACGTCGCGAGCCTGTGGGGCCGGCGCTTCGGACCCTGCCTGCCGTGTCACAAGCGACCGTGCCGCTTGAGACGGCGGCGAAACCACGCACGGCCGACTACGCCTATTACGTCTCCCGGGGCGTCTTGCGTGGCCTCCTGCTCGACCAACCGGATTCAGGGATGCGACGCGCCGCAAGCTATGCCGTGCGACGCCGCGAGCCGCTCCGGGAAGACGAGCGTCTCACGCCCGCCGTCCCGCGGCAGTGCGGTGATCTCGTAATCCGACCGGCCGACGAGGCGGACACGGTAGAGATAATCGAAGCCTTCCGCGTATGTCGGGACCTCGAGCCGTTTCGCCGCGACGTAGATGGCGACGTCGGGGACGCGCTGCCTACCGCCCCTGGTCGCATGGCGCTCCAAGCAGTCCCGAACGTTCGAGGCGAAGTGGTAGCCGATGATCCGGCCCCCTTGGGCTCGTCCGAGGGCCACCAGGTGGGCGCGCTCGACTTTGCTCGCGTTGACGTTGTCGACGACGACGGATTGTCCGTTGGTGAGCGCCTCGGCGATCAGCTCTCCTGGCGCTGGTCCCGATTCCGAACATTGCGCATCAGGTCCTTGCTCACGTGGCGATGCGTTGCCGCGAAGTGCGTCCGAAAGAAGGTGCTTTTGCCGGATGCCGGAAGACCCACGAAGATCACCAAGGCGCGCAGCGCGCTGGCACGCCGCGGGTCGGGATGACCAAGTTTGGGTTGTAAGGTGGCGTTCATGGCATCGGGGAGGCTAAGGCAAAGGGTCGAGGTAGTCAAACGACGACACGAGCCATTTCGGACTCGATAGCCGCTCGGGCCGTTCGTTTTTCACCAGCGGCGCTCGCACGCCAAGGGCCCCTTTCGCAAATTGGTGCACGCTCGGCCCGGGGGCCAACGACTGAGCTAAGTGTCTCCGGCGGTCCTCCTCGGCCCGGCGCTCGGCCTCGTGCCGGCCCCTGAGCGCCCCGGGCCGGATGTTGGACTCAAAGATAATCGTGACCCCGCCAGGTACCCCATCGTTCGACCCGAGGCCGATTTCTCGATTGACGCGCGCCGCGAACTCCAGACCGCTGATGACGGTCTTCCGGGTCTTGAGAGTCTCGCGGTAGCGCTCGATGGCCTCCTTCCAGACGTTGGGGTCGTTGAGCGCCTCGGCGACGAGCGTGCGGATCGGGCGGCCGCCATGCGGTACCGCATCGGACCCGATCGAAAGGTCCGCAACATGAAGTCCACGAGGTCTTCGCCGTCATGGGTCTGCTGCTGGATCGTCTCGATGAGCTTCACAACGCACTTTGGACGGCCGCCCGGATTCCCGCTCCGGCCGGGCAGGAAGCCTTTCCCGGTCACCGGCTGCGCGACGCATGCAGCGCCTCAGGCCTGGGAGGTTCGGTGCATCGCCTGCGGAAAACTGAAGTGGCCGCGAGCCCTCAGTCGGCCCGAGAACTACGTGTGCGCCCTGTGCCGCCTGGGCGGTGCCAGGCAAGTGGCGTCCAAGGAGTCGTGGAAGCGCCGCAAAACCTCCCAGAACGTACAAGCGGCTACCGCAGAGCCGAAATCCGGGGCGGTGCCGGCGTGAGGAGCAACGTCATTCCGCTGCGGAAGCCAGAGCCCGGGCCGGCGGCACCTACCGGCCCGTGGGTCCTCGGCGAGGTCTTCACCCGGTCCGGCGTCGAGTATGAGCTCGTCACGGCCGGCGAGATCAAGTTCGTCGAGGTGGATTGCCGCGAGGGGGTTGGCAACAAGGCCCCTTGCAGCGTGCTCGACCTTCTCAGCGATGCCGGGGCGATCGTGGGCGACCACGTCCTGGTCCTGCGCCGGACGAGGCCCGCGTGAACGTTGACGTCATCACGGAGAGCCCGACCGCCGATACGCCGTCGGCGAACCCGCTGGACCTGCTCCCGCTCCGTCAACTTCTCTACCAGTACCAGCCGGGTGCTGATTCCTTAGCCTGAGCCCCTCTGCTAGACTCCCCGGCAGTCGTCCTCAACCGAGGTGCCCATGCGGCGGACCGGGCTCGCGGTCCTTCTCGCTGTCAGCGTCATTCTTGCGCCGCTCACCGGGGAGGCCCAGCAGGCGGCGAAGATCTCCCGAATAGGGTTTCTGTCGGCGACCTCCCCTTCTGATATGGGTTCTGATGCGGGTCGCCTCGTGGCCTTCCGGCAAGGCCTGCGCGAGCTGGGCTATGTAGAAGGCCAGAACATCGCCATTGAGTCCCTATGGGCGGAGGGAAACTACGATCGGCTGCCGGGCCTCGCGGCCGAGCTGGTTCGGCTCAAGGTGGACGTGATCGTGACCGGTGGGGCGGTCGCAACTGGTGCTGCCAAGCAAGCCACCACGACGATCCCTATCGTCATGGCGGCTGTTGGCGACCCCGTTAGGACCGGGTTCGTCGCCAGCCTCGCACGCCCGGGGGGAAACATCACAGGGTTGACCATCCTTGGCCCCGAGTTAAGTGCGAAGCGGTTGGAGCTCCTTAAGGAAGCCGTTCCCAAGTTGTGGCGGGTCGCCTTCCTCTGGAACCCCGCTAATCCGGCGAACCGACTCCAGTTCGAGGATATACAGCTCGGCGCCAAGGCATTAGGCGTAACGCTGCAATCCGTGGAGATCCGGAGCCCGGACGGGTTCGACAGCGCCTTTACCGCGATCACCAGGGAACGCCCCAGCGCGCTCATTATGACCGCTGATCTTCTCCACCAACGCCACGTGGGCCGGATCATAGAGTTCGCCGCGAGAAGCCGGCTGCCGGCAATGTACCAACTGAGGGAACACGCGGAGGCTGGGGGCCTCATGTCCTACGGAGTGAGCCTTCGCCCCCTATTCCACCGGGCCGCCACCTTCGTGGACAAGATCCTCAAGGGCGCCAAGCCCGCCGACCTGCCCGTCGAGCAGCCGACGAAGTTCGAGCTGGTGATCAACCTCAACAAGTCACCGACATAATGCACACCTCGCTATATTCGGGCATTCGTGAGGGTGAGCTGCGTCTCGGGCGCAGTTTGCGGAAGCTTCCGTCCGGCCTTCACGGCGGCC
>Ga0184612_10001799_pt1 | contig 10404 bp, 9 predicted proteins | sample PLM3_60_coex_FD_133163 | JGI IMG/M metagenome (GOLD analysis project Ga0184612, IMG submission 133163) | Groundwater sediment microbial communities from an aquifer in East River, Colorado, USA - PLM3_60_coex | ecosystem: Environmental > Terrestrial > Soil > Riparian zone | place: USA: East...
ACGGGCGCCGGCGCAGGTTGCCGAGCACGCCGTGCCCATAGGCGAGCCCGTAGTTACTGAACTGCATGGGCCCGATGACCTCGACCTCGACACCCCGCGACCGCACGTGAGCGACAGCGTCGGCGACGAATCTCCCAGCTGCATCACCGGGATCACGAGGGTACGACGTCGTTAGTACCGCGACCTTCACCTGGGCGGGCGCTCGAGCCGTACGGTGAAGCCGACGTTCCGAGCCTCCGCCGCGAAGTCCCGCCCCACTGCCAGCGACGGGATCTCGTGGAGGACCACCTTGAGGAATCCGCAGCCATCCCCCTCGACGTCGATCTCCTGGAAACCCACTGCGAGAGCGCGATCACGCATTGCGACCGCAGCGCCCCGGTCACGAAAACGTCCGAAGACGGCCTCGAGCTCGCCCTCTCCCTCGGCGGGATGAATGCACTCTCGCGCGCTCGGAAACCGAGGCGATCCGCCGGCCAAGACGATGACCGGATACGAAAGGACGATCGTCAGAAGAATCAGCCATGGAGCCCAACGCCCCCTCATCGTCGCGCAGCCTCAGTTCGCCGCGCATCGGCAAGCAGCAGCGGCACCAGCCAGACCGTTGCAAGGACGAGGGCTCCCGTGAAACGAACGATGGGATTGACCGCTGCTGCCTTCGTGATCGGCAGGCTCGGAAACGCCCAGGTGCTCCAGGTGAAGGCCGCAACGCAGAGAATCGAAAGTAGCGCTGCATAACCCGAGAACTGACGATCACCCGAAATGAACCCGGCGAGGATGGCCAGCACGAGGAGCGGAACGACGATGAGCCAGATGTGGAAGTCGAACAACGTGCTGAGCGTGAGACGGAGGGACGGCCAAGCGCGTTCGAGATGCGAGAGCAGTCCGAGCCCCCCTGCCTCCGGCCCGCCGCCTTCGAGATCTCGAGCGACGAGCAGCACGCGCCAGGGGATAGTTAGGGCTGCGGCGACGAGCCCGGCTGCGACGAGTCGCGGCCACAGGCTGCGGGCCTGCGGCCGAGTCACGACCACGGCAGCAAGCAGAGCACACACCCCGAGCACATAGCCCTCTCGCTTGGTCAGCATCGCTGCCGCGAGAAAGAGGGTGGCCCCGCAGAGCGCCCAATCGGCCCGGTCTCTCAGCCAGATCGCGAGCAGAAGGGCACCGAGGGCAAAGAACTCGTCCAGGAGGAAGTCAGCCTGGGGCTGGAGGGCGTAGTCAACGACGTGGGGCGTGACCAGGACAAGGAGAAGCGATCCCCAGAGCAGCAATCGTGGAACCCGGCCGGCGAGCAGCCCGATCACTGCTCCCACGAAGCCCAGGAGGAGGAACCAGAACTGCAGGTGCAGTGTCACCGCATCCGCTGCTCCCATGAAGTGGAACGCAGCAGCCTCGAGTGCCGGAACGAGCGGCGGATACGACTGGCCCGCCAAGCCCTGAAAGAACTGACCGTCGAGGCCTCCGAAGTAGTAGATGGCTCGGGCCTTCGGAACCCAGAACGACCAGGCATCGAACTCGTAAAGCCCAGCCAGGCGGCCGGCCCGAAATTGTGCCTCCAGATACACCGCAGTAAGTCCACCGAAGAGAGCGGCGACCAGCGACAACCGCAACGGCGGCATCCGAAGCATTGGCCGAGGCGGAAGCCGTCGTCCGAGGCGCAGACCCACAAGGACTGCCGCCACGCCGACAATGACTCCGCTCCCGAAGATCGTCGCGAGGGACATGCCGATCGAGAACGTGAGTTGCCAGACCCAGACGATCCCCAGCGACCCCACCCCGCACATATATGCAAGTCCCGAGAGTCGCCCCAACTCGACCCATGAATTCCAGCCACGGAGGCCGAAGAGCACACAGACCCCGACAACGAACAGCCAGAGGTTCAGCGCAACCAGGCCGACGATGGCGCCGAGGCTCAATCGAGCCGCCCGATCGAGATGCCATTGTCGTCCCGCCAGCGCACACGATAGGACGGGCCGAGATCCGAAGCGTCGCAGCCGTAACAGATGATCCAGCGCGCATCGAGAGTCGGACGCCTGGGCATCAGGAAATAGCGGTACCACGACTCCACGTACTGCAGCGTCAGAGGGGTCGCATTTCGCAGTCTCGGTCCCGTGCGAACCCGGTATGGAGCAGTCGGCGGAATGAGGGCAACCGCCTCGTACGCAGCCTGTTGGTTGACGATCATCGAGTTGCCGCCGGCGATCTCCCGGTCCGAGAAAGAGAGAGCGCTGTTCGTGTCCGCGACGTCGTCCAGATGCGCTAGCGCCTTCGCGTAGTAGACCAGGCCGAAGCCCGTCGCAAGGACGACGGCGAGCAGGACTCCGGCCTGGCGGCGGTCAACGCGGGGCATTGCGGGCAGTCCGCGAGAAGACGATGGGTAACGCCAGGACGAGCACGGCGAACGCGTAGAAATAATAGAACTGCATCGTCAGGTAGAAGAAGTTCGCGGCCATCGTCCCCGCCAGCGCCGCCGTCATGCCCCACGCCAGCGGACGCACGCGCCGGGCGAGCCCCACGCCCTCCGCGGCGAGGCGCCGGCCGAGCGCGCGCGCCGCGGCCAGGCGTGAGAACAGGTAGCGGAGGAAGAGGAAGAAAGCGACCGTTCCGACGAGTCCCGTCTCCACGATCAGGGCAACGTAGAACGAGTGCGGGCCCCAGTTCGACTTCCCGGTGACGAACTCGTAGTAGACGGAGAACGTGTTCAGCCCGAGACCGAACAGCGGGTGCGAATGGATGATGTTCGGGATGAAGTCGTAGACGCCGAAGTGCGCGCTCTCCGACCGGCCGCCCGTCTCGAGGCGCGAGCGCACGAGCACCTCGAAGTAGTTGCGCCGCGACCAGACGACCGCGAGAAGAATGGCAGCGATTCCTGCGAGTGGCACGAGCAGCGCACGAGAGGCGAGGTAATGCCGGTACGGGATCGCGAGCACGAGCAAACCGACGCCGAGCCCGAGCAGCCCGCTGCGTGAGAGCGTCGTCAGCTGGACGAGGAAGAGGAATGCCAGCACGACCGCCAGCGGCACGCGCAGGCGGTGGCCTCGCTCGAGCCGGAGGTAGAGCGGCAGGAGCATGAGCAGCGGAATACAGAGCATCACGGCGAGGTGGTTCGGATCGCCGGTCAATGCATTGGCGCGATAGATGGGGGTCCCGCCGATGGCGCCGTACACGTTGATCTGGCTGGCGCCGCCCGTGAGCGGCGAGAGCACGAGCCGGTCGAGGTTCGTGCCCGCCCGCGCGGCGAGTAGCTGAAACATCCCGTACAGCCCGTTGACGACGAGCCCAACGGTCAGCGCCCCGACTGCCTGCCAGTAGAAGTCGCGCGAACGGCGCGCAAGGTACGCGACGCCTGCACCCAGGAAGAGGAAGTGCAGGACGAACTTCACCATTCCCTTTCCCCACTGGTCGAGCGACTGCTTCGTCTCGATGTTGAAGAAGCCGATCAGATAGATGACGAGCAGCCCGGCGAAGATCGCGAGGACCGTCACCGTCGTGCGCGGGAAGCGCGGCCGTCCCCACTCGATTGCGAATGCACCGAGGAAGAGGATCGTCAGAACGTCTGCGATGCCGACCGCACCCGCGACGTTCCAGTGCACCTTCTCCCAGGTGACGCAGAAGAGCGTTGCGAGGAAGAGCGTCCCCGTGATCTTCACTCGAGCCCCCGCAACAGTTCGGCCAGCTCCTCGACCCGCGCCCCCCGCCCCAGCCGCTCGCGGTCCTCGGACGAGAGCGAGGTGCCGTCGAGCGTCCCCGCCGCCCAGCGCGCGTGCAAGCCGGTGAGCGCGGCCGTCAACGCGGTCACGTCGTCGGGCGCCGCCACGACGCCCGCGCCCGTCTCGCGGATGAGCCCGGCCGCCTCGCCGTCGGGCGGGACCGCCGCGAGGATGGGCCGCTCCGCCGCCAGGTACTCGAACACCTTCCCAGAGAGCACACCCTTTCCGCGGCCGCCCGCATCGGGGATCAGCAGGAGGAGCGCGTCGGAATCACGCTGCAGCGCCAGCGATTCACGGCGTGGCACGTACGGGTGCAGCTCCAGCCGGTCGCCGAGACCTAGAGTCTCGGCCCACTCGCGGTCAGACGCTCGAAAGTCGCCGACGAATCGCGCCTGCACGTCCTGCAGCCCCGATTCCGCCAGCGCGGTCAGAAACGGGCGCGGGTCGCGCTTGCCGAAGAAGCTGCCGGTGTGCGTGATGCGGAAGCGATCGCCGCGCCGATATTCGAGCCCGGCGAAGTCGTCGAAGTCCGCACCGTTGAGAATCGTTGTCACCGTTGCCTTCGGCTCGAGTGTGCGCGCCTCGTCGGCGATCGCGTCGGAGGCGGCGATGATCGCGTCCGCGCGGCGCGCCACGAGTCTCGCCACGCTCTCGCTGACCTTCTCCTTCGCTCGCACCGCGGCGCGCTCGACATTGCGGTGCGGATGGGCGGCGATCGAGTCGCGCAGGTCCGCGACCCACTTCGCGCCCGTCATGCGCTGCACGGCGGCCCCGACGAGGTGCACGGAGTTCGGTGGCGACGTGGTCAGAACGACGTCGATCGGCTCCGACCTCACGATCCGCAGCGCGGCCGGAATCGCCGTCAGGTTCCAGCTGACGTTCTCGTCCGGCACGAGTACACGACGTGAAAGAGAGAGCGCCTGTCGTGTGAACCGGTCGAGGCCCGTCGTCCCGTGCAGCTCGTCGGCGAGCTTGCGCGCCCGCGGCCCGAGGTAGCGCGCGCGGTGGATCCACGCGTGGGTCGGGGGCACGAGACCCGGGTCGGAGTTGATCCACTTCGCGTCGTCCGGCGCCAGCACGTGCGTCTCGATTCCGAGGGCGGGTAGATGCGTCGCGAACTTGAGCGGGCGCTGAACTCCGCCGCCCCCGGCGGGCGGGAAGTACATCGTCACCAGCAGGAGTTTCACGTCGTTCGATGGTAAAGCGAATAGCGCTCGTCGCTGTAGACGAGCATCCACGTGGGGTTCACCTCGAAGCGCCGATGGTCGACCACGAGCCAGTCTGCGTGGTAGCGGTCGAGGATGGCCTCGTTCCCCGTGCCGAAGAACCGGTTCACCGACAACCGGCGCGAATAAGGCCGATTGGCGGCTGTGTCGGCCACGTGAGCGGGCGGGGCCGCGGCGACGTAGACCGGCAGGAAGGCGGAGATCCGATAGCTCGTCTCGAGGTCGGAGAAGACGACGGCGCGCTTCGGGACCTGCTCTCGCATCGTCTCGAGCAGGCCCGGTGTGGGGGCGTACGGATCGGACTTCGCGGCGGGGCTCCAGTGGCGGAAGCCGTGGACCGCCACCGGCACGCAGAAGAGCAGCACGGCCGCGGCCACGAGCCAGTTGCGCGCTTCGAATCCGCGCCTGATCCGCAGTCCGACGAGGAGGGCGGCCACCCCGCCGATCGCGGCGATCCAGGTCGCCGCCGCGGGGCCGCCTTCCTGCAAGCCGGGGCCGAAGTCGCCGGGGAACGCGAGTTGGAACGCGATGCCCGCGGCCAGAGCCACCGGCAACACCAGGAAGCCGAGCAGCCCGGCGAGCACCGCCGCACCGCCTGCGAGGGCGAACGGAAGCGGGACGAAGCCCGCCGCGCGCCGCGCCTGCGACACCGACACCGCATCGGCGAAGTGCGGAAAGACCCAGACGAGCAACTCGATCCCGAGGACGGCCAGCGTGCCGCCGAGAACGAACGCAGCCCACCGCTGCCTGGCGGCGAACGCGGCGAGCGGAACCAGTGCGAGCGCCGCGACGGCGACCGCGCCGCTGCGCGAGATCACCTCGGGCCGGAGCGCATAGCGATCGAGCGACTCGACGTGCAGCTCGTCCGCGTACTTCGCGAGCGACCGCTGGAGCTCGGCGGTGGACGGCGAGTGTGACGCGGTCTCGCCGACGATCGGCAGCAACCACGCAAGCGCCGCGCCCGCAGGCAGAAAGAGCGACGCCATCGCGGCCAGTGCATTCCGCATGTCCTGGCGCGCCAGAAGAGCCCGCACGACGACGAAGCCGAGCAACGGGATCCCGAGGAACACCGCCGTACTCGCGTGCACCAGCAGCACCTCGACCCCGACCGCGGCGAGCGAAAGGCCGAGCACGAATCCCGGGTGGCGCAGGAAGAGGAAGAAGAGTGTGAGCGCCGCGGGAACGAGCACGTACCGGTCGAGCGTGCCCGGCTGGCTCAACAGTGCATACGAGCCGCCGTGACCCGGCGCAAGAGCGGCGACGGACACCGCCGCCGCCAGCACTGCGATGCCGGACCAGGCCGACCGGAAAAGTGCGACGCCCGCTTCGTAGACGACAGCGAAGGCGACCGGCACCAGCGCGCTCGGTTCGTGCAGCATGACAAGGGTCGGATCTGCGCCGGCGAGCTTGCTCACGAGCGCGAGGAAGGCGTGCCACAACGGAAACGCGTAGCCGGGGTGCAGACCCCCGTCGACGAACTCGTCCACGGAGCGGACGCGCAGGTCGCCGAGCTCCACCAGCTTCCGCACACGCCCGAGGTGGAAGAGCGCGTCGCCGGTGACGACGCCTGCGACGTACCAGACCGCAATTCCGAGCGCGAGCCCGCCAAGCGCGATGGCCAGCGTGTCCCAGGCCGGCGGCCCTGAGACAACGCGTAGGGCAAACGGCACCGCAACGGCCGCGATGACCGCCAGCACGATCAGCGCGAGCCAGATCGAGCTGTGGACGACGAAAACGAGGAGCAGCGCCGGTGCGAGTGCCGCGAGCGACCACACGATCGTTGCGGAAGCGCCGCGCAGTCGAAGCGAGCGCGCGATCAGCGAGCCCGGCACGAGCAGGACCAGCGTCGCTGCGACGAGGCGCAGCCAGAGGCCGACGCCGTGCGCGGGCAGAAGCCGGGCAATGCCGAGCAGCGGCAGCGCCAGCAGCAGGATGGGAGCCCCGCTAGCGCTGCGGCGTAGTGCCCACACGGCCGTTCCATTCGTCCGCGAGCTCGCGCAGGCCGGGCCCGGTGACGCGCCACGCATCGCGCGCGTGTAGCCGCATGCGACCGCCTATTCCGGGATCGCGCCCCGCGAGCGGCGAGAGTGCTGCCCGCGCGGCGTACTGCGCACCTGTTGCAAGCGCCGCGACTCGCGCACCGGCGCCGCTGTGGTGCTTGTGCCAGTACCGATGCCGGCTGCGCCACATCTCGTTGATCCGGCGCTCAGGGATGCCGGCACTGAACTGCGACTCGTGGTGCACGACGGTCACGTCGGGGACGTAGTGCACCTCCCAGCCCGCCTGCCGGAGCCGGAACTGCAGATCTACTTCCTCGGAGTAGAGAAAGAAGTCCTCGTCGAACAGACCCACCTCCGTCAGGGCTTCCCGACGGAGAACGATCGCCGCACCCATGACCCAGTCAACCGGGCGCGGGTCGTCGCCCAGCGATTGCTTCACGCCGAGCTTGCCCAGCGTCGCGAGGCCGAGCGCACTCACGAGTGGCGTGGGAAAGCGCCAGGCGGAGTCCTGTCGGCGTCCGTCCGGATAGACGAGCCTAGGCCCTACCGCGGCCACCCGCGGGTGTGCGTCGAGGTATGCGATCAGCCGGTCGAAGCCCCAGTCGGTTGCAGTCGTGTCCTCGTTGAGGACGTAGATGTAGCGGCTGCGCGTGACGCGAATGACGGTGTTGTGATTGGCGCCGAAGCCAGCGCGGAACTCCTGGGGAATCACCCGCACTTCCGGAAAGCGCTTCCGGACGGCAGCGACCGAACCATCCTCCGACGCGTTGTCGAGCACGACGATCTCTACGTCGACATCGGCAAGCGACTCGAGACAGGCAAGCAGCAGCTCGCGGCTATCTGTGTTGACGATCGAGACCGAAAGGTCCGTCAACGTGCGAGGCCGCGCGCAACGAGCGCCTCGCGCGCCGCGTCAACCGAATCCGCCGCCTCCTGCCCTTCGAGCCAGGCGAGGAGCTCCTGCATCCCTGCGGCGAATGGAATCTCTGCGCGGAAGCCGAGCAACTCGTCAGCAAGCCCAGTGTCGGCGAAGCAATGCCGGATGTCCCCTGCGCGGTACTCGTTCCGGATCTCGGGCTCGATCTCCTTGCCCAGCCCCTGCGCGATCACCCGCGCGACCTCGCTGATCGACGTCGGGACGCCCGTGCCGACGTTGAGCGTCCGTCCGTCCGCACCGTCCCGCTCGAGAGCGAGCGTGCAGCAGCGCGTGATGTCACGCACGTCGATGAAGTCACGGGTCTGCTCCCCGTCCTCGAACACGACCGGCGGCCGGTCATTGAGCAGGCGCGACGAGAAGATCGCCGCGACGCCCGTGTACGGATTGGAGAGCGCCTGCCGCTCCCCGTAGGCGTTGAAGAAACGCAGCGCCACAGCGGGAATGCCGTAGGCGGCGCCGACCGCGAGGAACATCTCCTCGTGGTCGCGCTTGCCGATGGCGTAGATCGACGTCGGTCGCAGGGGCTTGGTCTCCGCAGTCGGCTCGGGCTCGAGCGGGGTGCCGTCGTCACCGAGGACGTCCCACTCGCGTGCAGCGAGCTGGGCTTCCGGTCGTAGCCGCGGCGCGATCCCCGACTCGCCCGAACGCGGATTGCGGTACTGGCCCTCGCCGTAGATCGACATCGACGAGGCAACGAGCAGCTTGCGAATGGCGTCACGTCGTTCGACGGCTGCTTCGAGCACGACCGCCGCACCGATCGCGTTGATCGACGTGTAGCGCTCGATCTCGTACATCGACTGACCCACCCCCGCCGCAGCGGCGAAGTGGACGACCGCATCGACGCCGTCGAGCGCACGGCGCACCCCGTCCCGGTCGCGAACGTCGCCGACCTGGAGCTCGACGTCGCCGGCGAGGTACTCGGGACGCTCGCCGTCCGGGTGGACCTGCTGGTCGAGATTGTCGAGAGCGCGCACCTCGTGGCCCTCGGCAAGCAGCCGGTCGGCGAGGTGCGAGCCGATGAACCCGGCGCCGCCGGTGATCAAAACGCGCATGGCCGCGCCTGAGGCTATCTGAGCTCCGGCGCTCGGGGCCTCGACACCCCGCGCAGGTTCTCGACCGCGAGAATGATTGCGCCGGGGAGCGCCAGCCCGATCGTGACGACGAAGAAGAGGAAGCCGGTGGCGAGCGCCGCCTCCTTCTCGACGCCGAGCTGGCCGAGGAAGCTGACGAAGAACGCCTCGCGGACGGCGATCCCGTTGACCGTGAAGGGGACGATCAGGACGAGGAAGAGCAACGGCCCCATCACGTAGTACGGCCGGGGAGAGAGCTCGACGCCGACCGCGCGCCCCGCCATCCAGATCGAGAGCACGCGTACGGCCTGCACCGCGAGCGTCAGGAGCGAGATCCAGGCCATCAGGCGCACGTGGCCGCGGAAGAAGTGGACGCCCTCGTAGAGCGCGCGTAGCGGACGTTCGAGACGCAGTGTCCGCAGCAGCGGCACCGACCGGCGCAGCAGGCCGCGGGCGGACCGCGAGAAGAACATGACCGCGAGCACCAGGGTGCCGACCACGAACAGGGCCTCGATCCAGAGATAGGCGCCGACGTCGTAGCGTCCGATCGCGAGCGCAAAGCCGATCGCCGCGAGCACGAGCGTCGCGACGCCGCCGAGCGCACGCTCCAGCAGGACGATCGCGGTCATGTCGCCGAGCCTGCCGGGATGACGTCGCGCGGTCTCGTAGATGCGATACGCGTCGCCGCCGACCGCGCTCGGCAGCACCTGCCCGGCGGTGTACGAGACGAGGTAGGTGCGGTTCACCCACGCGAAGCTCTCGCGGATCCCTCGCGCCTCGAGCAGCTTCCTCCACCGGTACGCCATCGGCGGAACGCCGCCGAGCATGATCGCGAGCGCGCCGAAGAACCAGCCGAGGTGGGAGTCGAGGAGGATGTCGACCGTCCGGCCGACGTCCAGCTGCCAGAGGATGTACGCAAGGCAGCCGCCGGTGAGAGCCAGCGTCAGGATGATCCTGACGAGGCGGCGTTTGCTCATCCGGTGAAGCGCTCGTGTACGCGCCGAAGGGCGGCGATCGCGTCGGCGATGTCGTCGTCCGAGTGCTTCGGCGACAGCGGCAGCGAGAGCACCTGGTCGCCGGCGCGCTCGGCCACCGGCAGCTCAACCTGGTCGGGAAAGCGCTCTCGGTAGAACGTCAGCTTGTGCACCGGCAGGAAGTGAATCGACGTGCCGATGTTCTCCTCGCCGAGCGCACGCTGGTACTCGTCGCGCGTCGCACCGGCGCGTTCGGCGTCGATGCGCACCACATAGAGATGCAGTGCGTGCACGTCGCGGTCGTCGCGCGCGAGCGGCGTAATCCCCTCGAGCCCTGAGACCGCGTCGTCGTACGCGGCGAACTGCCGGCGGCGGATCTCGGTGTGGGTCTCGAGCTTGTCGAGCTGGCAGAGCGCGATCGTCGCCAGGACATCCGAGAGGTTCGCCTTGTAGCCGGGGACCGGGATGTCGTAGCGGGAACCGTCGCCGC
>Ga0184612_10001800_pt1 | contig 10403 bp, 6 predicted proteins | sample PLM3_60_coex_FD_133163 | JGI IMG/M metagenome (GOLD analysis project Ga0184612, IMG submission 133163) | Groundwater sediment microbial communities from an aquifer in East River, Colorado, USA - PLM3_60_coex | ecosystem: Environmental > Terrestrial > Soil > Riparian zone | place: USA: East...
CAGGGAGACGGGTGATCCAAGCCAGCCGCGTTGAGCACTTCCCGCGCGTGGCGGGAGAGGTCTGTATAGACCTCGCTCTGATAGGCATTCGGCTTCGCATGGCGTGCCAAAGTAGGTGCCAGCGGCTCAGCCAGACCCACAGCTTGGCCTGAGAGCTCACCCCAGAGGTTGACCGGCGGGTGCTGGCAGGCTTCTTTCAACTCCTCCCCGATCGCGCGCAGTTCCGGAAGCTGGGCCGAGAGCAGCCGGGTGATCTGTTTTTCGAGCGTGCGGATACTCACGACCTGCCCGACATTCGTGCGCACCGCGAGGGGCAGCAGGTAGCGTGTCACGTCGAAGGTTCTGGCGGCGATGGTCCGATCATACTCGGCTGGTTTCATGTCCTCGGGACGCGGGGCACGGTCCGAGAGATGACCCTTCAGTGGATCATGGAGCAACCGATAGGCATTGAACAGGCTGCCAAGGATGCCGCGATAGGCTCCTTCTGCCTCGGTCCCGCGAATCGAGTCCGGGACATGGCAGCCGCTCGGTCCGAAGTTCTGGTAACGGCTGGATTTCGCCTGCCCGTCCCAGAGCGATTCGTCTTCGAGTCGGATGGCCGCCAGCTCGGAGATGTGCTCGAAACAGATGATGACGTGGCCCAGGTCCGCGATGGAGGCGTGCCCGTAGGCAAAATAAAACTGCTCCCAGAATTTCTCCGATGAATGCGCGTGGACCCACCGGATGCTGTCCTCGATCGAGTCCGGCGAGCGGCTGTAGCGCGCCAGCGCATAGGCCGATTTCTCCGGTGGCATCGGCGCCACTGCTATAACGCGCCGCGCTGATCCATCCTGGGTCATGACCCTCTTCCTTAAGAACGATGAACTCTGAACGCAGAATGCCGGATGGAGATCCTATTCATCGTTCATCCTTCAGCGTTAACTGATGCCTTCTCAGAGGGGGGCACTATACCTCTAGCCACAAGACTGCGCAAGAAAGAATGCGCGTTACGGCGCGTTGACTTGCCCTAACCCCAAGGCTATAGTGCCGACCAATCCGTGAGACGTGAAACGTGAGGCGTCAGGGGTTTCCTCTCCGAGCAGACCTCTCCTCACGCCTAACACCTCACCCCTAACCGGCTCCCAAACATGATTCGCGGCATTAAAGGCGTCAAAGACATCCTTCCGGCTGAGATTGCACGCTGGCAGGCGATAGAGGGGACGGCCCATCGCCTCGCCATGCTGTATGGATACCAAGAAATTCGCGTCCCCATCTTCGAAGTCACGGAGCTGTTCGCGCGTAGCATCGGAGCGACCACGGACATCGTCGAGAAGGAGATGTACACCTTCCAGGATCGGGACGGGACCTCTCTCACGCTCCGGCCTGAGGCGACGGCCGGGGCAGTTCGGGCCTACATCGAGCACAATCTTGCGGCCTCTCCTACCTCTCAAAAGCTCTATTACCTCGGCCCTATGTTCCGCCATGAGCGTCCGCAGGCCGGACGGCTTCGCCAGTTTCACCAATTCGGGGTCGAGTCGTTCGGCAGCGCTGACCCGCGAGCGGACATCGAAGTGATCTCGCTGCTCTGGCGCTTCCTGTCAGAGCTAGGTCTCTCCGACCTGACCCTGGAGATCAACAGTCTGGGTGAGGCCGCAGACCGCCCCGCCTATAAGGCCATCTTGCTCGACTTTCTGAAAAAGCGGGAGGACCGCCTGTGCCAGAACTGCCGACGCCGGATGGGAACCAATCCCCTGCGTGTCCTCGATTGCAAGATACCTGAGTGTATGGCAGCCACGAAGGATGCCCCGAAACTCACAGATCATCTCTCTTCGAATGCCCGTCGTCACTTCGACGAGGTGCTCGCGGGCTTGAGCGCCGTCAAGATCCCCTACCTGCTGAACCCCAGGCTTGTCCGCGGGCTGGATTATTACACCATGACAAGCTTCGAAGTGACCTCGCGCCTTCTCGGCGCCCAGAATGCAGTGGGGGCGGGCGGGCGATATGACGGCCTCGTCGAGGTCTTGGGCGGCCCAAAGACGCCGGCGGTTGGATTTGCAGTGGGGTTGGAGCGAGTGTCGCTCATGCTGCCCGAAGCGGCTGTTCCGGCGCCACCCATGATGGTCTTCGTTGCAGCGTTCGGTGAACAGGGTACTCCCGCAGGCCTACGTCTTCTCCATGAACTCCGTGCGCTCGGCGTACGAGCCGACACGGATTATCGAGCGTCCACGCTCAAGGCGCATCTCCGCCAAGCTGACCGCCTTGGCGCTGCATTTACCCTCATCATTGGTGACGACGAAGTATCGAAGGGGCGTCTCCTCCTACGAAATATGAGGACCAAAGAGCAGCAGGAACTTCCTCTTTCCGACGCCTTGAAGGCCGTCGTGGCCCGCCTCAGATAAGGGTAATTTTTTGCCGATTTAGCAGTTGACTTTTCCCTCTAGAAAAGAGTAAATTTAAGCCTAATTTATTCTGCCTGTAAGTCATTGAATATATTATTGTTTTTAATTTTTCATCCCCCTGTGGATTACGATGGAAAAACAGAAGCTCGGCGTCCTCCTATCCACACCCCCTTCTCACCCCAGCGTGACGACGGTCGCGCGCCTGTGCCAAGAGGCGCTGCGGTCCGATATCGATGTCTATCTCTATCTGATTGATGAGGGTGTGCGAAACGTGCGAGACAACCGCTTCTTGCAGCTCTCCGGAACCGGCGCCAAGTTGTTCGTCTGTGCGTATGGATGCCAGCAGCATGGCGTTCCCACCGACGGTCTCAAGAAAGAGGTCACGCTCTGCGGGCTGGTCGTGCTCTCGAATATGATGAATGGATGCGATCGCTTTGTCGCCTTCAACTGACCTGAACGCTCCTGAAGACTCATGTCGCCCAGCATTATCGTGGTGATCCATGAGGACCCTCGCAAGACTCACCGCGCGGTTGAGGCCCTGCGTATTGCTCTTGGCCTCGGGACTGGAGACAACCCGTTGACTGTTGTACTTCTTGATCAAGCGCCATTGCTGCTTGTTGAGGATCAGGATGATCTTGTCGATGGAGAGATCTTGGAAAAGTATCTGCCTTCTCTCAAGCAGCTGCAGATTCCTTTTGTCGTTCCGTCAGGCGCGGGTTTGCAGTTTGACCTTGACCCTGGGTTCAAAATCCGTGAGGCGACACCTCCGGAGATTGAATCCCTTATCTCTGCTTCCGACCGCGTCCTTGTGTTTTAAGCTGCTGAGGTTACGTCGTTGAGGAAGATCCTCTATCTTGTGACGAAAGGCCCAGGGCAATCGTCCCTGAATCTCCTCCCGAAGCATCCCCAGACGACCGAGGAGATTTCAGTGATTCTTCTGCAAGATGGAGTTTCCCATCGACAGCTTCCCACATCCCGCGTGTTTGTGCTTTCAGATGATGTTGCTTCGAGAGGTGTAGCCTCCTCGTTTCCACCCGTGTCTTATCAGGATATCCTGCGGATGCTATTTGAGGCCGATGGAGTTGTCGTGTTGTGACGGGCAAGGGACTCCGACTCCGAGTGGGCTCTGTAGAAAGAGAACTCATCGGAAAAGGAGTAGGAGTAGGAGAGGCTGTGGACATGTCTGATGACGGAAAAGCGATGTGCTCTGTAAGGGGTTAAGGACGGGGCTTATAAAGAGATCCTTTGGGTAACGGTCTCGTTGGTCGTGGATAAGAACAGGGCATCTTGTGGATCGGAAGAGGCTGGGCTCTCACGGTGAAGCATCCAGGGGAACAGAACCCTAGGGCACGGATACAGGCGGGAGCGTCTAGGGTAAAACTGACAACCCCGCGATTATACAGAACCTCTTCCGAGAGGCAGGATAAAACGACATACCTAGTTATCCACACGTGTTAATAAGGCTGTGTATAAACGGAGGCTTGCGATCATGGGTACCAATGCTGTCTGGGAAGAGGCCCTTGCGTACATCGGGGCCAAGGTCCCGAAGCAGGTGTTTGACACCTGGTTTGTGCCAGTACAGCTCCAGCATATTGAGGACTCGTCGGCCAGAATTGTGGTGCCGAACAAGTTTTTTGGGGAGTGGCTGGAGAAGCACTATCGGAGCCTCCTCGGCGAGGCCTTGGCCGCCGCTTACGGCAGGGAGACGGTGGACGTGGCATTCGTCACCGGCAGCAGGGCAGAAGCCAGATCAGAGCCTGTCCCTGCGCATACGTCGGCGAACCGAGGCTCTCAGGCAGGGCGACAGCGGAGAACCGCGCACCTCAATCCCAAATACACGTTTACCAGCTTCGTGGTCGGTGCCAGCAACCAATTCGCCCACGCGGCGAGCCTGGCAGTCGCAGACAAGCCCGCCCAGGCCTATAACCCGCTCTTTATCTATGGGGGCGTGGGGCTTGGCAAGACCCACCTGCTCAACGCGATCGGCAATCACGTTGCAGAGCGGACCGATCTCAGGATTGCATATGTCACGACGGAGCAGTTCACGAACGAGGTGATCAACTCGATTCGGTACGACAAAATGGTCGACCTGCGCAAGCGCTACCGGAGCATCGACATGCTCTTGATCGACGATGTGCAGTTCCTCGCCGGGAAAGAGCGCACTCAGGAGGAATTCTTCCACACCTTCAACAGCCTCTATGAAGCCCGTAAACAGATCGTGGTCTCGAGCGATCGGTTCCCAAAGGAAATGCCGGACATGGAGGAGCGGCTCCGGTCGCGCTTCGGGTGGGGCTTAGTCGCAGACCTGCAACTGCCAGATGTGGAAACGCGAATCGCGATCCTCCGCAAGAAGTCCGAGGACGAGGGGATCGGTTTGCCCGAGGGGGTGATCCAGTTCCTGGCGGAAAACATGAAGAGCAACATCCGGGAGCTGGAGGGAGCATTGGTCCGGGTTGGGGCCTATTCCTCCTTGACGGGGCAGGCGATCACGATGGAGATGGCCAAGAATGTCCTGCGGGATGTCATCGGCGACAAGAAGAAGGTCATCGCGATGGACGATATCCAGGAAGCGGTAGCCACGCGCTTCCACGTCAAAATCGCCGAGCTCAAATCGCGGCGACGGAGCAAGACACTGGTCCATCCGCGGCAAATCGCGATGCACCTATGCCGCGAGCTTACCGACGCCTCGTTTCCAGAGATCGGACGCCAGTTCGGCGGGAAGGACCATACCACGATCATTCACGCCTGTAAGCAGATCGCCAAGGCTAAAGAGGCGGATGCCGCGCTCACAGCCACGCTGGAGAGCCTGAAGAGTCAGATCACCAGAGGATAACGAATCGAAACGAGGAGACACCCTCATGAAGTTACGAATCACGCGCGAAGAATTGCTGACGGCGCTCCAGCGGGTGCAGGGAGTGGTGGAAAAGCGGAACACCATGCCTATCCTGTCCAACATCCTGCTCGAAGCGAAGCCGGACGGCGTGGATATCCTCGCGACCGACCTGGAGATCGGCATGCGAGGACTATATAAGGCGACCGTCCAGGAACCGGGCTCGATTACGTTGTCGGCGCGCAAGCTCTACGAGATCCTCAAAGAACTGAGGGACGGCGAGATCGAGCTCTCCACAAGCGAGAACAACTGGGCAACGATCCACGCAGGGAAGAGCCAGTTCAAGGTCGTCGGCCTTTCGAGCAGCGAGTATCCGGCTCTGCCGGCGATCGAGCGGGAAGGACTGACTCCGCTGGCGGGATCGGGGCTGCTGGCCTTGATTCGCAAGACGTTGTTTGCAGTCGGTGACAACGACGCCCGGTACATCCTGAACGGGCTGCTGGTCACCTTGACGACCGCCGAGAAGAAAACGACCCTCCGGCTCGTCGGCACGGATGGCCACCGGCTGGCCGTCGCCGAGCAGGAGGTGGGTGCGACGGGCGGCAAAGACACGCCGAAGGAGATCAAGGCGATCATTCCCAAGAAAGCGGCCCATGAGATGCAGCGTCTGTTGGAGGAGGGAGACGGCGAGCCGCTGATCGGGTTCACGAAGAACTTAATGATCTTTCGCAAGAGCGGCCTGCTGCTGACCTCCAGGCTGATGGAGGGGAATTACCCCAACTATCAGCAGGTGATTCCCAAAGAGCAGGGCAAGCGCGTGACGACGGACAAAGCGGAACTAGAGGGCGCGCTCCGCCGCGTGGCAGTGCTCTCGCGCGACAAGACGAACGCCGTGAAAGTCACGTTTACGTCCGGGCACATGACCCTGTTCTCGAGCAACCCGGACTTCGGGGAGGCCACCGAGGAGCTGCCGGCCCGCTATGGCGGCGAGACAATGACCACAGGATTTAACGCCCGGTATCTGTTGGAGGTGCTGGGCGTGGTCGACGGAGAGGCGGTTTCCCTGCAGATGGACACCCCCTTGAGCCCCTGCCTGATCCGTGAGCCGGGCAACGCGGGCTTCACCTGCGTGGTGATGCCGATCAAGATCTAGGGGCCTGAAGGGACCGGTAGGAGCAAGGATGGCGAGCAAAGACCTCGGCGGCAAGACAGAAGAGACGGAGTTGTCCGACCAGGCTGAGTCTGGGAGCTACAGTCCAGACCAAATCAAGGTGCTGGAAGGGCTCGACGCCGTCCGCAAGCGCCCCGCGATGTACATCGGGAGCACCGGCCCGGACGGGCTGCATCACCTGGTGTACGAGGTGGTGGACAACAGCGTTGACGAGCACATGGCCGGGTTCGGTGAGACCATCGAGGTCACGCTCCAGATCGACGGTAGCGGGATCGTGGTGGACAACGGCCGAGGCATCCCGACGGGGATGCACTCCACGCAGAAGAAGTCCGCGGCCGAGGTCGCCTTGACGATGCTCCATGCGGGAGGGAAGTTCGAGCAGGGCGCCTATACCGTGTCAGGCGGCCTGCATGGGGTCGGCATTTCCGTCGTGAACGCCCTGTCGGAGTGGCTAGAATTGGAGATCTGGCAGGGCGGGCAGGTTTTCGAACAGCGGTACGAGCGAGGAAAGCCGACGGCCCCGCTCATGGTGACCGGCAAGACCAAGAAGCGCGGGACCAAGATTACGTTCAAGCCGGACGGTCAGATCTTCGAGTCGCTCGAGTTCAGCTTCGACATTCTCGCTCAGCGCCTCCGCGAGATGGCCTTCCTGAACAAAGGGCTGGCGATCACGCTCAAGGACGAGCGGAAGGAGAAAGAGCAGGTCTTCCGCTACAAGGGCGGAATCGTCTCCTTCGTCGAGCATCTGAACGAGGCCAAGACTCCCCTCCACAAGCCGATCTTCATCGAGATTGAAAAGTCCGAGATGATCCTGGAGGTAGCCCTCCAATACAACGACGGCTATGCGGAGAATCTGTTTTCCTTCGCCAACAACATCAACACGCGCGAGGGCGGCACCCACCTGGTCGGCTTCAAGGCGGCGCTGACCCGGACCATCAACAACTACGCCAACGCCAACGAGCTGCTGAAAAAGGACACCGAGTCGCTGACCGGCGACGACGTCCGGGAGGGGCTGACCGCCGTCGTCAGCGTGAAACTGCGGAATCCGCAGTTCGAAGGGCAGACGAAGGCCAAGCTGGGGAACAGCGAGGTCAAGGGCATCGTCGAAGCGGCGGTCAACGAGGCACTGGGCACCTGCTTCGAGGAAAACCCCCCGATCGCTCGCCGGATCATCGGCAAGGCGATTGACGCGGCCAGAGCGCGCGAGGCGGCGCGGAAGGCCAAGGAGCTGATCCGGCGCAAGAGCGCCCTGGACGCGGGCTCGCTCCCCGGCAAGCTGGCGGACTGCTCCGAGAAGGACCCGGCCCACAGCGAGCTGTTCATCGTGGAGGGCGACTCCGCCGGCGGCTCGGCCAAGCAGGGGCGTGACCGGAAATTCCAGGCGATCCTGCCGCTCAAGGGCAAGATTCTCAACGTGGAGAAGGCCCGGTTCGACAAGATGCTCTCCAGCGAGGAGATCCGGGTGTTGATCGTGGCCCTTGGGACCGGCATTGGGCGCAAGCGCGAAGATGCCGAGAAGGGGAAGGACGACAAGGAAGCCTTCGACATTGCCCGCGCCCGGTATCACAAGATCATCCTGATGACCGATGCCGATGTGGACGGCAGCCACATCCGAACGCTGTTGCTGACGTTTTTCTTCCGGCAGATGCAGGAGCTAATCGAGCACGGGTACGTCTATATCGCGCAGCCGCCGCTCTTTAGAGTGAAGAAGGGCAAGACGGAGCGCTACCTCAAGGACGAAGCAGCCCTCAACGAGTACCTGGCGGATCTGGCGGTCGAGGAAGTGGAAGTCCACGTCGAGAACGCGCAGGGCTACGTGACCGGTCGGCGGTTGCTGCCCATTCTCAAGAAGCTCATCGCCTTCGAGGGCCTCCTCGCACGCTTCGGCAAGAGGCAGCACGAGGGAGGCATCCTGCGAGCCTTCGTGGACGAGCCGGGTTTGGATCGAGACATGCTCAAGAACCCCGCGGCGCTCAAGAAGGCCGTGGCCAGCGTGAAGAAGACCCTGGCTGTCGTCTATCCCAAGGCCAATGTGACCCTCGAGATCATCGAGGATGAAGAACACCAATCCAACAAGGTGGTCTGTCGGGTTCCGACCAACGGAATGGTCCATAGCCTGGAAGTCACTCACGAGCTGGTCGGGTCGGCGGATTTTCGCGAATCGCAGAAACTAGCTCCCTCGGCCATCGGGTTGGGCCGTCCACCGTACAGGAAGAAGGTCGGGGATGCGGAAACTCAGTATCCCGGGACGGCTGAGCTGGTTCGGGCCATCTTGGAGACCGGCAAGAAGGGCATTGGCCTCCAACGCTACAAAGGCTTGGGCGAAATGAACCCGACCCAGTTGTGGGAAACCACGATGAACCCGGAGACCCGCAGCCTCATGCAGGTCACGCTCGAAGACTTCACCGGCGTAGACGAGATCTTTACGATCCTGATGGGGGACGAAGTGGAACCGCGCCGCAACTTCATCCAGAAACACGCGCTCGAAGTGCGGAACCTCGATGTGTAGGACAAATGGTTAATGGTAGATGGTCAATGGTAGCTTCATGATTGAGAAGCGTCGCTCATTAACCATTAGCCATCAACCATTGAGTGGGAGAAAGAATGCCCGTTGATGAACGCCTGACCCAGATCGCCATCGAGGACGAGATGCGCTCGTCCTACCTGGATTACGCGATGAGCGTGATCGTAGGACGAGCCTTGCCGGACGTCCGGGACGGGCTCAAGCCGGTCCATCGCCGGATCCTCTACGGCATGAACGAGATGGGGCTCGTCCACAACCGGGCCTACCGTAAATCTGCCAAGAGCGTCGGCGAGATCATGGGGAACTACCATCCGCACGGCGACACGGCGATTTACGACACCCTGGTCCGCATGGCGCAGGACTTCAACATGCGCTATCCGCTGGTGGATGGCCAGGGCAACTACGGCTCGGTGGACGGCGATCCGCCGGCCGCGATGCGCTACACCGAGGCGCGCCTAACGAAGCTCGCCGAGGAGATGCTCGCGGACATCGACAAGGAGACCGTGGATTTCGGCCCCAACTATGACGAGTCCACGGTCGAGCCGCTGGTCCTGCCGGCCAAGGTGCCGAATCTCTTGGTCAACGGCGCCGGCGGGATCGCCGTCGGCTATGCGACGAACATCCCGACTCACAACCTGGCTGAGGTGGTGGACGGGCTGATGCTGCTGATCGAGAACTCCGACGTGACCCTCGACCAGCTCATGAAGAAGATCCCGGGCCCCGATTTCCCCACCGCCGGCTTCATCTACGGCACCCAAGGCATCAAGGACGCCTACAAGACCGGCCGCGGCCTGCTGACGCTCCGAGCCAAGGCGGCGATCGAGACCGACGAGCGGACAGAGCGGGATCGGATCATCGTGACCGAGATTCCCTACCAGGTGAACAAGGCGCGGCTGATCGAAAAGATCGCGGAGCTGATCCAAGACAAGAGGATCGAGGGGATCTCGGACCTCCGGGACGAATCGGATCGGGACGGGTTACGTATCGTGATCGAACTGAAGCGAAGCGAAATCCCGCTGGTCGTACTCAACAACCTGTACAAGCACACCCAGATGCAGAGCACCTTCGGCGTGATCATGCTGGCGCTGGTCCACAATCGCCCGGAGGTGCTGAACCTCAAACAGATTTTGGAGGCCTTCATCGAACACCGGCGCGAGGTCGTCGTGCGCCGGACGGCCTTCGAGCTCCGCAAGGCCGAGGAGCGAGCTCATGTCCTCGAGGGCCTCAAGATCGCGCTGGACCACCTGGACGCGGTGATCACCTTGATCCGCCGCGCGCAATCCCCCGAGGTGGCGCGGGAAGGCCTGATGCGGCAGTTCCGGTTGTCCGAGATCCAGGCCAACGCGATCCTGGACTTGAAGCTGCAGCGGCTCACCCAGCTCGAGCGCAACAAACTGGTCGAGGAGTATCAGGAGACGATCAAGCGGATGGAGTACCTCCGCTCGGTCCTGGGCAGCGAGGCGCTGGTGCGCAAGCTCATCAAGGACGAGCTGGAGGCCA
>Ga0184612_10001801_pt1 | contig 10403 bp, 7 predicted proteins | sample PLM3_60_coex_FD_133163 | JGI IMG/M metagenome (GOLD analysis project Ga0184612, IMG submission 133163) | Groundwater sediment microbial communities from an aquifer in East River, Colorado, USA - PLM3_60_coex | ecosystem: Environmental > Terrestrial > Soil > Riparian zone | place: USA: East...
ATGATCGGCCTGCTGGGCGCGAAGATCTGGAAGGAGAACCGGGTCGACTTCGGCAACCCGATCAACCTCGTCCCCGTGGCCGCCGGCATCATCATCGCCATCGGCAACACGTCGCTGGTGTTCAACGAGAAGTTCTCGCTCGCCGGCATCGCGCTGGGCACGATCGTCACGATCGTCGGCTTCCATGCGGTACGGCTGCTCGCCCCGCCGCACCTGCGAGAGGAGCTGGCCAAGGAGGGTAAGGAGCCGGCGCGCCCGGATGAGACTGTGCCCGTGCCGGATCAGCGCGGTTCGGCCGACGCCGCCCAGGGGGTGTCCAGCTGAGCCACGTCACGCCCCCCGCACGCGGGTGTGAGAACGTAGGGGCTTCATGAAACCGCCGGCCTTCACCTACCACCGCCCCGCTACCGTGGCCGAGGCGGTGGAGGTGCTGGCTGACCTCGGCGCCGACGGCAAGGTGCTGGCCGGCGGGCAGAGCCTGGTGCCGGTGCTCAACATGCGCCTGGCCGCGCCCAAACACCTCGTCGACATCAACCGGCTCGGCGACCTGGCCTATGTGGCCACGGGCGCCGAAATGGTACGGGTGGGTGCGCTCGCCCGGCACACACAGACCGAACGGGACGAGGATGCCTTCGCCACGCTCCCACTGCTCCGCCGGGCCACCCGGAACGTCGCGCACCCGACGATCCGCAACCGTGGCACGACCGTCGGGAGCATCGTCCATGCCGACCCGGCCGCCGAACTGCCCGCCGTTCTGCTTCTGAGCGACGGCGAGGTGGAGCTGGCATCGGCGGCCGGGTCCCGGACGGTGCCGGCGGCCGAGTTCTTCCTCGGCCCGCTCGAATCGGCGCTGCGGGCCGGTGAGCTCGCGGTGGCGGCGGGATTCCGCGTGCCGCCGCCACGGACCGGCAGCGCGTGGCTCGAGGTCTCCCGTCGTGCGGGCGACTACGCGCTGTGCGGACTTGGGCTGGCCGTCACCCTCGACACCGATGGGCGGACGCTTCGCAGCGCGCGGGCCGCCTATATCTCGGTCGGGCCGACGCCGGTGCTCGTGGACCTCACCGACGCCGTGGGCGGGCAGCCCCACGACCGTGCGGACTGGGCCGCGGCGGGCGGGTTGGCGGCGAGTCGGGTCGAGCCCGACGACGACATCCACGCCACGGCCGACTACCGCCGGCACCTCGTCCGCGTTCTCACCCAACGGGCCGGACGCACCGCGACGGCGGAGGCCATACGCCTCGCTGGGGCGGGGGAGGGCTCCGATGGCTGAGGCGACCCACGACGTACGCCTCACCGTCAACGGCGTGCCGCACACGGTGTCGGTGCCGGCCCGGCGCCTGCTCGCCGACTGCCTTCGCCACGACCTCGGCTACACCGGTACACATGTGGGCTGCGAGCACGGCGTCTGCGGCGCGTGCACGGTTTTGCTGGACGGCGAGCCGGTGCGCTCGTGCCTTCTCTTCGCCGTTACCGCCGACTCGGCCGAGGTGACCACAATGGAGGGTTGCCGCGCGGGAGATGGCGGGCTGGGGCCGGTCCAGCGTGCCTTCTCCGAGTGCCATGGGCTGCAATGTGGCTTCTGCACCCCGGGCTTCGTCACGACCGTGACCGCGTACCTGCGGGAGAACCCCGATCCGACCGCCGAGGAGGCCCGCGAAGCGATCGGCGGAAACCTCTGCCGGTGCACTGGGTATCAGAACATCGTCGCCTCCGTGCTGCGCGCGGCCCAGATCCTGCGCGAGGAGCCGTCGTGACCACTCACCTCCCCGTTCACCTCGCCGTCGATCTAGGGGTTATTCCAGCGGGTGGATCTCCAATCACTGGCACAACCCCTAGCTCGACGGAGGCCTCGATCGACGCTCCACCCCGGACCACTGGGGCCGGGCCGACGGGAGCGTCGGTCGTTGGCCTCGTGGGCGCCTCGATCCAGCGCCGCGAGGACCGGCGGTTGGCCGCGGGCGACGGACGCTACCTCGACGACCTCGGTCACGAGGCGCTCGCCGCGGCCTTCCTGCGCAGCCCGCACGCACACGCCCGCATCCTCGAGATCGACGTCACCGACGCGCTGGACGTGGACGGTCTGGTCGCCATTTACACCTACGACGATCTGGACGGGAGGGTCGCGGAACCGCTGCCGCTGTTGATTCCTCACCCGGCCCTGACCGCGCCGCGAACCGCCTACCCGCTGGCGAACGCCGTGGTGCGGCACGTCGGCGAGGCGGTCGCGATGGTCGTGGCGACGGACCGGTACATCGCCGAGGACGCCGTCGAGCGGATCTGGGTCGAGTGGGAGCCACTGCCGGCAGTGGTCGGCCTGCCGACCGCGTTCGAGGCGGCCAACGCGGTGCACGACGATGTGCCCGACAATGTGGCCGCCCACATGGTGCAGAGTGTTGGCGACGCCCCCGCCGCGATCGACGCGGCTCCGTACACAGTGGAGCTAAATCTGGCGATTGAGCGGTCGGCCTCGATGCCATTGGAAGGCAAGGGCGTCTACGCCCGGTGGGATGGCGACGACCGCTCGCTGCGGGTCTACACGTCGACGCAGACCTCGACATCGGTCCGCTTCGCGCTCGCGGCGAAGCTGGGCTTACCCGTCGACCGCGTCGAGGTGGTCACGCCCGACGTCGGCGGCGGGTTCGGCGTGAAGATCGTGCATCCGTGGCCGGAGGAGGTGCTCGTGCCGTGGGCCGCCATCCGGCTGCGGCGCGAGGTCAAGTGGACCGAGGACCGCCGCGAGCACTTCATCTCCGCCGCGCACGAGCGGGGCCAGGAGCATACGGTCCGGGTCGGCTTCGACGCGGACGGCCGCATCCTCGGCCTTGATGTGCGATTCCTGCACGACAACGGGGCCTACGCTCCGTACGGCATCGTCGTCCCGATCATCACGTCCACCCAGCTTCTAGGCCCGTACAAGCCCGGCAACTACCGGGTCGAGTTCCACTCCCTGTACACGAACACGGTCATCGTGACGCCCTACCGCGGGGCGGGACGCGTGCACGCGTGCTTCGTCATGGAGCGGGTGATGGACACGATCGCCGATCGCCTCGGCCTCGACCGGGCAGTCGTGCGTGAGCGCAACATGATCCGGCCGGACGAGTTGCCCTACGACCATCATCTGATCTTCCAGGACGGGCGGCCTCTCATCTATGACACGGGAGACTTCCCGCTGTCGCTGCACCGAGCACTGGCGCTGGTCGACTGGTCCGGCTTCGAGGCCGTGAGGTCCGCCGCGCGGGCCGAGGGGCGCCGGGTGGGCATCGGCCTGGCGACCTATGTGGAGGGTACGGGCGTCGGACCGTACGAGGGCGCACACGTGCGGGTCGAGACCAACGGAGACGTGGTGGTCGCGACCGGCCTGACCACGCAGGGGCAGGGACACGAGACGGTCTTCGCGCAGATCGCCGCGCAGGAGCTCGGCGTGAGCGTGGAGCGGGTCACGGTGACCACGGGCGACACGCGCCGGTTCAAGTACGGAGTCGGCACGTTCGCGTCGCGCTCGGCCGTGATGAGTGGCAACGCGGTCGCCGTCGCCGCGCGCAAGGTACGGGCGAAGGCGCTGCGGATCGCGGCCAAGGCGCTGGCGGCGAGCGAGTCGGAGCTCGACGTGACCGGCAGCGAGATCACGGTGCGGGGCTTCGGCTCTGACGGCCCACGCATCGCGCTGGCCACGGTGGCGGTGCTCGCCAACCCGCTGCGCTACGCCTTCGACGAGGAGGCGAAACGCGCCACGCAGTTCGCCACACCGCCGGGTGACGGTCCACCCGTGCCCGAGGGCGAGGAGCCCGGCCTGGAGGCGACGGGCTGGTACTCGCCGATCCGGTCGACCTTCGCCAACGGTGTGCACGCGGCCGTCGTGGAGACTGATCCGGAGACGGCCGAGATCAGGGTGCTGCGCTACTGCGTCGTGCACGACTGTGGCACGATCATCAACCCGATGATCGTGGAGGGCCAGGTCCACGGCGGCGTGGCCCAGGGCGTTGGCGGTGCTCTCTACGAGCGGATGGTCTACGATTCGGACGGGCAGCTGCTTAATGCGTCCTTTATGGACTTCCTCATGCCGTATGCCTCTGAGGTTCCCGTCGTCGAGACCGACCACATCACGTCGCCGTCGCCACTGAACCCGCTGGGCGTCAAGGGCGTCGGCGAGGCCGGCGTCATCCCGGGCCACGCGGTGATCGCGTCCGCCATCGAGGACGCCGAGGGTTTCCGCATCGACCGCATGCCGATCTCGCCATCGGAGCTGTTCGAGCTGCGCCACCGCCATGCGGCCGGCGAGGTGCCGTCGCTGCGCCGCGCGTCGGCGTCGGTGCCGCCGTCAGTGTCGGTGCCGCCGTCGGGGTCGGTGTCGTCGTCGGAGACTGTGTCGGTGACGAAGGAGGATGGCGCATGAAAGTGTCCGGAGAAGCGAAGCTGAACGCGCCGGTGTCGGACGTGTACGCGGCACTCATCGACCCCGCCGTGCTCGTGCGGACCATTCCGGGCTGCGAACGGCTGGAGCAGGTGGGCGTCGACTCCTACCGCGCGACCGTCATGGCCGGGGTGGCCTCGATCAAGGGGACGTTCAACGGGGACGTGCGCCTATCCGACCAGGATGCGCCGAACTCCTTCACGCTCCACGCGTCCGGCGCCGGCGCGCCCGGCACGGTCAGCGCGGTCGCGCGGGTACAGCTGGCCGAGTCGGAGGGCGGCACGACGCTGCTGCGCTACGACGCGGACGCCACGATCGGCGGGGTCATTGGCGGCGTCGGGCAGCGGATGCTCACCGGAGTGGCGCGCAAGACGGCCGGCGAGTTCTTCGCCGCGGTCGATCGGGATTTGTCCGGCGTCGCGGCGGCCGTTGGCGGCGTCGCGGCGGCACCGGCCCCGCCGGCCAGCCTGACGGTGCCGGCGACCGAGGCCGTACCGGCAGGCGTTTCGGCGCCGGCGGGGGTGTCGGCGGGGGTGTCGGCGCCGCCATCCGGGGCTCCGGCGGTGGCGGGCGGTGTCTGGACGGCGCCCGCTCGGCCGGTCGATCTGGGGCGGCAGCGCATGCGCGATCTGCTCGTCGGAGCCGTCTTCGGCGCTGTTGTGGCGCTCCTCGGTGTCATTGTGGGCGCGATCGTGGCAGGCTGATAGAGGTAGCGAGGAGGTGCGCCATGAGGGCCTTCACCGCGGCCGCGATCCAGATCGCTCCGGTGCCGGGACCGTTGACCCCGGCGAGCATCAAATCCAACGTGGACAAGTGTGTGACGTTCGTCGAGCGGTGCGTCCAGGAGACCGGCGCCGAACTCGTCGTTTTGCCCGAGTCCGCCTCCACCGGCTTCACCCCCGGGATCGAGCCGGCCGAGCTGTGGAGCCTCGTGGACGCGGTGCCGGGAGCGGTCACGGCGCCCATGCAGGAGGTGGCGGGACGGCTTGGCGTGCACGTCGTCTTCGGCACGTATGAACGCGGCCGCGAGCCGGACGTCGTCTACAACACGGCCGCGCTCATCGGACCGCGCGGGGACGTGCTCGCGGCGTACCGGAAGACGCACCTCTTCTGCGGCGAGGGACGCGACGGCGGCGGGTGGGTGACCCCGGGCGAGGGAGTGGTGGTCGTGCGGACGCCACTGGGATCGATCGGGCTAATGATCTGCTTCGACGGGGACTATCCGGAGTTGGCGCGGGTGGCCGCCGTCCGGGGTGCCGAGGTGATCTGCCGGCCGTCGGCGCTGCTGCGCTCCGCCGACATCTGGGAGCTGACCAACCGCGCCCGAGCCTACGACAACCATGTGTTCGTCGTCGGCGCCAACGCGACCGGCGCCGACCCGGCCGGCGTGCTCTACTTCGGCAACTCGATGATCGTGACACCGATCGCGGAGGTGATCGCGCGGGCCGCGACGCACGAGGGCTGGGTCTCGGCGCGGTTGGACCCCGCGGCTGCGCTGCGCTCACTGACACCGGGGTCCAACGTGCCCCAGCGCTTCGACCACCTGGCGGACCGCAACCTGACGTTCATCCGCAACCATCTCGACGACCTGGCGGCACCGGCCCGCACGCCCTTCCCCCACTGACCCCGTCGATCTAGGAGTTAGGCGCGTGAGTTGATCTATAACCACGCGAACAACTCCTAGATCAACGCAGGGTGGATCGTCAGGGTTTGCCGTCACCGAATCCTCCGCGATGGCAGAGGATGACGTGTGTGCGGATGACGGACACCGGGGGCACGGCGACGCGGCAGATCCGGGTGGGGATCGACACGGGGGGCACGTTCACCGACATCGTGGCCATCGACGAGAGCTCCGGCGAGATTGTCGCGGTGAAGACGCCGTCGACGCCGGCCGACCCCGCCGAGGGCTTTCTCACCGGAATCCGCAAGGTCCTGAAGCGGATGGGCGCCGGCCCGGCCGACCTGGCCACGGTCAGCCATGGCACGACCGTCGCGACCAACCAGCTCCTCGAGGGCGACCTAGGCGGGATCGGTTTCATCACAACGGATGGCTTCGAGCATCTCCTGGAGATCGCGCGACAGAGCGTGCCGGACGGCTACGGCAACAGCTACTTCTGGGTCAAGCCGCCGCGGATCGTGCCGGCCGACCTTGTCCGCACGGTCGGCGGCCGGCTGGACCATACGGGCGCGGAGATCCGTACGGTTGACGAGGGTATGGCGCGCGAGGTGGCGCGTTGGTTTCGCGACCGGGGCGTGAGTACGGTCGGCGTCTGCCTGCTACACGCGTACGCGAACCCGGCGCACGAGGAGCGGCTTCGCGCGATCCTGCTTGAGGAGCACCCGGCGGTGGTTGTGTCCATATCCAGCGATGTGCTGCGGGAGTACCGCGAGTACGAACGGGCCATGACCACACTCGTCGACGCGGCGGTGAAGACACGGGTGGCGTCCTATGTGGCGCGACTGCGGCGCGAGCTGGACGCGTTCACGGCCGGCGCTGATGTCGGCTCGGCTGAGCGGCGGGTGCCATTTCATATCATGAAGTCGAACGGAGGGGTGCTCTCGGCGGACGAGGTGGTGCACCAGCCGATCACAACAGTCCTTTCCGGCCCGGCCGCGGGCGCTCTCGGTGCGGCCCTCGTCACGCGCGAGGCTGGCTTTGACCGAGTGCTTACATTGGACGGTGGCGGCACGTCGACCGATGTAAGCGTGGTGCTCCACGGCGAGCCCACGCTGACGACCGAGGGCAGCGTCGGGGCGTACCCGTCCAAGATCCCGATGATTGACATCGTGACGGTGGGCGCCGGAGGCGGATCGATCGCGTGGCTGAGCCCCGAGGGCGCACTCAAGGTGGGCCCCCGCTCGGCTGGCGCCGACCCGGGTCCACTGTGCTACGCGCGGGGCGGCAACGAGCCGACCGTCACCGACGCCCATCTGGTGCTCGGCCGCATCCCGCCGTACCTCCTCGGGGGTGAGGTGCCGCTCGATCCCGACGCCGCCCGCGAGGGGCTCACGGCGCTCGGCGCCAAGCTCGGGCTCGGCCTCATCGCCGCATCAGCCGGAATCCTGGAGATCTCCGCGTGGAACCAGGCGAACGCATTGCGTCAGATCACCGTCCAGCGTGGACTCGATGTCCGCGACTTCGCCCTCACCACGTTCGGCGGCTCGGGATCGCTGTTGCTCTGCCGCCTGATCGACATCGTCGGTGTGCCGGTGGGTGTCGTGTCGCGGGATCCCGGGAACCTTTCGGCATTCGGCCTGCTGACCGTGGACGTGAAGGTCGACCACGTGCAGACCTACGTGGCGCGGCAATCATCGCTGGATCTGTCGACAATGGCCGGGCACTTTGACGTGTTGCGTTCGCGCGCCGCGGCGGCCCTCGCGGCAGAAGACTTTGGTGAGGCTGATCGGCGCTTCCAGCGCACGGCCGACCTGCGTTACTTCGGGCAAGCCTTCGAGGTGCGCGTGCCCGTTGCCGACGGTCCCTTCGACGCGACTGCGGCGGGAGAGGCGGTGGCGCAGTTCCACGACGCACACGAAAGGCTCTACGGTTACTGCTTCCGGGACAAGCCGCAGCAGCAGGTGGAGTGGGTGAACCTCCGCGTCACCGGCATCGGTCCGATCCGCCGGCCAGCGCTGCGCCCCCTCCCCGCGATCTTGGATGAACTAGGTACTCCCCGCAACACAGTTCATCCAAGATCCGGAGGGAGCCGCGGGGTGTGCTTCGACGCGGCGAAGGGGTTTGTGGAGACCCCGACGTACTGGCGGGAGAGCCTGCCGCCCGGCGCCATGCTGACCGGGCCGGCGGTGATTGAGGAGTACGGTGCGACGGTCCCGCTCCACCCCGGCTTCACCGCCGCCGTGGACCACCTGGGCAACCTCCTCATCTCCCGCTCGAGCCCCGCCGAGTCCGCCGAGCCCGGCGGTCGATCATGAGGTTAGGGGCCGATTTTAGCGCCGATCATGACCCCCAGTTCATGATCGGCGAGGACGGGCGGGTGGATCCCATCCTGCTCGAGATCGTCAAGGGCAGCCTCGCCTCGATCGAGAAGGAGGTCGAGACGGCGATCGGGCGGACCGCACGCTCACCGATGATCCGCGACGCGCACGACTTCCGCGCCGGCATACACGACTGCAAGCTGCGCAAGCTCACGGGCCGCTCGTACTCCGCACTCGTCCATCCGGTGGTGCGCGACTATCCACTGTCGACGATGCGGCCGGGTGACGTCTTCTTCCACAACGACGTGTACCTCTCCGAGGGCGGCATCGGGCACCTGCCGGACCTGTGCGTCACCGTGCCCGTGTTCCACGGCGGCGAGGTGGTCGCGTTCGTGCAGGCCTTCGGCCACCACGACGACATCGGCGGCGCCGTGCCCGGCTCGATGCCCTCGCACGCCACGAGCGTGTTTGAGGAAGGTCTGATGGTTCCACCGATCCGGCTGTGGGACGAGGGCGTTCCGAACGAGGCCGCGCTGAAGATCATGACGCGCAACTCGCGGATGCCCGACTCGCTGGCAGCCGACCTCGACGCCGAATGCGCGGCGTGCCTGATGGGGGCGCGGCGGCTGGCGGAGCTGTTCGACCGGTACGGTCGGGACGCCGTGCAGGGCTGCTTCGACTCGATCATCGACCAGACGACCGAGACATTCCGGCGCGAGGTGCTGGCGAAGATCCCGGACGGTTCCTACGTGTGGGAGGACTACGCGGAGCACGATGGCGTGGACCCGCCCCGGCTGCACACGCAACGCATCACGCTGACCAAGACGCAGGAGAAGCTCATCCTTGACTTCACCGGCACCTCGCCGCAGGCAAAGGGGCCGATCAATCACTGCGCCAATTACGCCGGCGGTGTCTTTCTTGCCAAGTGGCTCGCGCCGATCCTGCGCAACCTCGCCGACACCCCAGAGCGCATGGCGCAGCTCGACGTCAACGAGGGCGTCGTGCCTCTGATCGAGATGCGCTTTCCTCCACCCGGGACACTGCTGACGCCGATCTTCCCGGCACCCACCAACGCGCGTACGTTTGTGATCCTGCGGCTGCTGGGCGTCCTCGCGGGCGTGCTCGCGAAGGCAGTGGATGGACGCATGCCGGCCGACCAGGAGACTATCCGCTACACGGGTGTGTACGGCGACGACGCGGACGGGGCGCCGTACCTGATGCGCGAGGTTCTGGGCGGCGGCTCCGGCGGCCGGTGGTACGCCGACGGCGAAGACACCATCCACGTGGTGCCCGACTCACGTAACATCCCGGTCGAGTTCGCCGAGGCGCGCTGGCCGTTCGTCGTCGAGCGGCTGGGCCTCGCGGTGGACTCTGGCGGGCCTGGGCGGCACCGGGGCGGGCTGGGCTACGACAAGCACATCCGGATGCTGCGCGACGCGCATTTCATGTCCATTGCGGACCGTTCCGTGCTCGCCTGCTGGGGGGTTCGCGGAGGGAAGGCGGGCCGCCCCTTCAGCGTTGTGGTCGATCCCGGCGGTGCGAACGAGCGCGTCGTGGACGCTCTCGCCGATGCCGAGCCGGTACTGGCGGGAGAGGTAATCCGGATCCGCACGACCGGCGGTGGCGGGTGGGGCGACCCGCTGGAGCGCCCGTACGAGGAGGTCCTGCGCGACGTGCGTTGGGGGAAGGTGTCGATGGACGGAGCGTGGAAGGACTATGGCGTCCTTATCACGCAGTCGGCCGCCGGGCCGGTGCATGACGATGCGGCCTCGGACGCCGAACGCGCGCGCCGCCGCGAGGCCCGGCCGGCCGTCGAGCCGTTCTTCGACCGGGGTCCGGGCTACCCCTTGCTCTCGGGTGGCCGTAGCTACGCAGAGGTGGACTTCTCGTGAGTGAGCGCAGCGTTGGGGTAAACCCACACGCGACAAGGGTGCTCATCGCCTTGGGCGGCAACGCGATGACGTCGGCCGACGGTCGGGCGGCCCCGGCCGACCAGATTGCCGCGATCGCCCGGGCCGCGGAACCGATCGCGGACGTGGTGGCGACCGGCGCCGAG
>Ga0184612_10001804_pt1 | contig 10392 bp, 5 predicted proteins | sample PLM3_60_coex_FD_133163 | JGI IMG/M metagenome (GOLD analysis project Ga0184612, IMG submission 133163) | Groundwater sediment microbial communities from an aquifer in East River, Colorado, USA - PLM3_60_coex | ecosystem: Environmental > Terrestrial > Soil > Riparian zone | place: USA: East...
CGCCTTAGCATTCGGACCGTGATGAGCCTGGGCGATATCGCACGGCGGGTGCTGATCGGGCGCCCGCTCGCCAGCAGCCGGCTGGGCGACACGCTGCTGCCCATCAGGGTCGCGCTGCCCGTTTTCGCCAGCGATCCGCTGTCGTCGGTGACCTACGCGACCCAGGAGATCCTGGTCATCCTGACCTTGGGTGGGCTCTCGTTTCTCTATCTCGCGCCGTGGGTCGCCGCAGCCGTCGTACTGCTGCTCATCGTGGTCGTCCTGTCGTACCGCCAGCTCGTCTACGCATACCCGACGGGAGGAGGTGACTACGAGGTCGCCGCGACGAACCTCGGCTCGAACGCCGGCCTGGTGGTCGCCAGCGCATTGCTGGTCGATTACGTGCTCACTGTGGCGGTTTCGGTGTCCGCGGGCGTTGACAACCTGATCTCTGCAGTGCCCGAACTGAGCGACGAGCGGGTGACGATCGCGCTCGCCGTCGTGGTGGTGCTCGCGGCGGCGAACCTCCGGGGCATCAGGGAGAGCGGGCGGGCCTTCGCAATACCCACCTATCTGTTCGTCGTCGGCATCGTCTCGATGATGATCTGGGGGCTGGGCCGGACGTTCTTCGGGGACCCACCCGTCGCCGAGAGCGCCGCATATGACGTGCACGCGGAGATGACCGGGCTCGGCGGGATCGCGCTCATCTTTCTCGTGCTGCGTGCGTTCGCGTCCGGATGTACGGCGCTGACAGGCGTCGAGGCGATCGCCAACGGCGTGCCGGCCTTCAGGAAGCCGAAGAGCAAGAACGCGGCGACGACGCTCGCGCTCATGGGTGGGCTGTCGATCACCATGTTCAGCGGTATCACGGCGCTGGCTCTCATCTCTGACGTGAGGTACACGGAGAACCCGTGCGACCTGGTCGGCTTCGACTGCACGGCGGATCCACAGCCCACGGTCGTCGCACAGGTGGCGGCAGCCGTGTTCGGCGACGCGACCATCCCCTTCTACTACATCCAGGCGGCCGCGGCCCTGATCCTGGTGCTGGCCGCTAACACGGCCTTCAACGGCTTCCCCCTGCTCGGCTCGATCCTGGCGCAGCACCGCTACGCGCCGCGGCAGCTGCACACCCGTGGTGACCGGCTGGTGTTCAGCAACGGGATCGTGCTGTTGTCGATCTTCGCCGGACTGCTGATCTTCGCGTTCGACGCGTCGGTGACCAGCCTGATCCAGCTCTACATCGTCGGCGTCTTCACTGCGTTCACCCTCGGCCAGACCGGCATGGTGCGGCACTGGAACGGCATCCTGAGCGGCACCCTGCGGCCCGAGGACCGGCGCCGGATCCTGCGCTCACGGGCGATCAACATGGTCGGCGCCGTCATGACCGGAACGGTGCTCATCATCGTCACGGTCACCAAGTTCACCTACGGTGCCTGGATCGTGTTCGTCGCGATGCCGGTTCTGTTCGTGCTGATGCGGGGCATCCGGCGCCACTACGACAACGTTGCCGCCGAGCTGTCTGCCGACGGCACGACGGGCACCGAAGCCTCGCTGCTGCCGTCGCGAGTTCACGCCATCGTGCTCGTCTCCACGATCCACAAACCCACCTTGCGGGCGCTGGCGTATGCGCGGATCGGGCGCCCGGACGTGCTCGAGGCCGTGACCGTCAACGTCGACCTCGACGAGACGAGGGCGCTGACCGACGAGTGGGACCGCCGCAACCTGCCGGTGCCGCTCAAGGTGCTCGACTCGCCCTATCGCGAGATCACCCGTCCGATCATCGAGTACGTCAAGAGCATCCGCCGCTCCAGCCCGCGCGACGTCGTGATCGTCTACATCCCCGAGTACATCGTCGGACGCTGGTGGGAGCAGCTCCTGCACAACCAGAGCGCGTTGCGGCTCAAGGGCCGCCTGCTGTTCACCCCGGGCGTGATGGTCGCCAGCGTCCCGTGGCAGCTGCGGTCGTCCGACGTCGCACTGCGCAAGGAGGACGGCTCCTCACCTGGCGACGTGCGACGCGGGGAGACCGTGGCGACACGCCGCCGTGACGACTCCTGAGACGGGCAGGCTGAGGTCATGCAACTGCGGATCTTCACCGAGCCCCAACAGGGTGCGACCTACGAACAGCTCCTCCGCGTCGCGAAGGCCACCGAGGAGCTGGGGTTCGACGCCTTCTTCCGCTCCGACCACTACCTGGGCATGGGGACTGATGGCCTGCCCGGCTCGACCGACGCGTGGATCACACTCGCGGGCCTGGCTCGAGAGACGTCACGCATCCGGCTCGGCACCCTCGTGTCGCCTGTGACGTTCCGCCTGCCGGGCCCGCTTGCGATCTCGGTCGCGCAGGTCGACGCGATGAGCGGCGGGCGGGTCGAGCTCGGTCTGGGTGCGGGTTGGTACGACGCCGAGCACTCGGCATACGGGATTCCGTTCCCATCCGTGGGCGAGCGGTTCGACCTCCTCGAGGAACAGTTGGCGGTCGTCACCGGGTTGTGGGAGACCCCGCCGGGGGAGCGGTACAGCTTCGCGGGCGATCGGTACATGGTGACCGGCTCGCCGGCGTTACCGAAACCTGTGCAACGGCCGCGACCGCCGTTGATCCTCGGCGGCACCGGGCCTACTCGCACGCCGCGGCTCGCCGCGCGGTACGCGGACGAGTTCAACGTCGGCTTCTCGTCGGTCGAGCGGACCAGCGAGGTTTTCGAGCGGGTCCGGGTGGCCTGCGACCAGGCCGGTCGCGAGCCGGCGTCGATGGTCTACTCGACCGCCCAGACCGTGGCCTGCGGCGAGAACGAGACAGAGGTGGCTCGGCGGGCAAACGCGATCGGCCGCGACGCCGCGGATCTGCGCCGGAGCGGTCTGGGTGGTACGCCGGCGGAGGTCGTGGACAAGCTCGGACGGTTCGCCGAGCTGGGCGCGACACGCGCATACCTCCAGGTGCTCGATCTCGACGACATCGATCACCTGGCCCTCATCGCCGACCAGGTCCGGCCGGAGGTCGGGTGAGTCCGTCCCCACCCTGTGGAGTTGCAGACGGTCTCGTGTATCTTGACGTCAAGAGAAACCGACGGCTCCGGTCTACCCTCGCGAATGAAGGTCGTCGGGGCGGGCAGGATGGGGCACGGCACGAGAGAGGACGGTCGGCGTGACGACCAGCGTGGACAGCTTCGGCGCCAAGGGGACCCTCGAGGTCGGCGGCTCCTCCTACCAGATCCACCGGATCGCGGCCGCCGGCGACGTCGCGCGGTTGCCGTACAGCCTGAAGATCCTGCTCGAGAACCTGCTCAGAACCGAGGACGGCGCGAACGTCACCGCCGACGACATCCAAGCCCTCGTCGACTGGGACGCGACCGCGCAGCCCAGCGTCGAGATCCAGTTCACTCCGGCCCGCGTGATCATGCAGGACTTCACCGGTGTGCCGGCCGTCGTCGACCTTGCGACCATGCGCGAGGCGATGACCCAGCTGGGCGGTGATCCGGGCAAGATCAACCCGCTGAACCCGGCCGAGCTGGTCATCGACCACTCGGTGATCGCCGACGTGTTCGGCGCACCCGACGCGTTCCTGCGCAACGTCGAGCTCGAGTACGAACGCAACCGCGAGCGCTACCAGTTCCTGCGCTGGGGCCAGGGCGCGTTCGAGGACTTCAAGGTCGTACCACCGGGGACGGGCATCGTCCACCAGGTCAACATCGAGCACCTGGCCCGGACGGTCATGGTTCGGGACGGCGTCGCGTACCCCGACACCTGTGTGGGTACCGACAGCCACACGACCATGGTCAACGGCCTGGGTGTGGTCGGCTGGGGCGTCGGTGGCATCGAGGCCGAGGCCGCGATGCTCGGCCAGCCGGTCAGCATGCTGATTCCACGGGTCGTCGGGTTCAAGCTCTATGGCGAGCTGCCAGAGGGGGCGACCGCCACGGACCTCGTTCTCACGATCACCGAGCAGCTCCGCAGGCACGGTGTGGTCGGCAAGTTCGTCGAGTTCTTCGGGCCGGGAGTCGCTGCCGTTCCGCTCGCCAACCGGGCGACCATCGGGAACATGAGCCCGGAGTACGGCTCGACCATCGCGGTGTTCCCGATCGACGACGAGACCGTGCGCTACCTGACGCTCACCGGCCGGACCGACGACCAGATCGCCCTCGTCGAGGCGTACGCGAGGGAGCAGGGCCTCTGGCACGACCTGTCCGTCGATCCGACCTTCTCCGAGTACCTCGAGCTCGACCTGTCGACGGTCGTGCCGTCGATCGCCGGGCCGAAGCGCCCGCAGGACCGGGTGTCGCTCACCGACGCGAAGTCGGCGTTCCGCAAGGCACTGCGGGACTACGTCGACCACGAGGACGACGCGCCCGCGAGCGAGCTCGACCACGCCGTCGAGGAGACGTTCCCCGCGAGCGACCCGGTGTCGGTGCACCCACGCAACGGCGCCGAGGCCGCCCGGCCAACTCTCGACGCCACCGGCGCCACGGGGAGGCCGTCGTCGCCGACGCCGGTCCGGCTGGACGACGGCACCGAGGTCGAGCTCGACCACGGCGCCGTCGTCATCGCGGCGATCACCTCGTGCACCAACACGTCCAACCCGAGCGTCATGATCGGGGCAGCGCTGCTGGCCAAGAAGGCCGTCGAGCGGGGCCTCAACCGCAAGCCGTGGGTCAAGACCACGCTGGCCCCGGGCTCGAAGGTGGTCATGGACTACTACGAGCGGGCCGGTCTCACCCCGTACCTGGAGAAGCTGGGCTTCCACCTGGTGGGTTACGGCTGCACGACCTGTATCGGCAACTCGGGGCCGCTGCCCGAGGCCGTGTCTGCCGCGGTGGCCGACGCTGACCTGTCCGTGGCGGCGGTGCTCTCGGGCAACCGCAATTTCGAGGGCCGGATCAACCCCGACGTGAAGATGAACTACCTTGCGTCGCCGCCGCTTGTCGTCGCGTACGCGCTCGCCGGGACGATGGACCTGGACATCACGAGCGAGCCGCTCGGTGCCGACCCGGCCGGCGAGCCGGTGTACCTGCGCGACATCTGGCCGTCGCCCGCCGAGATCGAGCAGGTGGTCGAGTCGGCTATCGCCAGCGAGATGTTCACCCGCGACTACTCCGACGTCTTCGCCGGCGACGAGCAGTGGCAGTCGCTGCCGACCCCGTCGGGCGACACCTTCGAGTGGGACCCCGAGTCGACCTATGTGCGCAAGCCTCCGTACTTCGACGACATGAGTGTGGAGCCGGAACCGGTCGGAGACATCTCCGGCGCCAGGGTGCTCGCCAAGCTCGGCGACTCGGTCACCACGGACCACATCAGCCCGGCAGGAGCGATCAAGGCGGACTCGCCCGCGGGGGAGTATCTCGTGTCCCACGGCATCCAGCGGCGGGACTTCAACTCCTACGGATCGCGCCGGGGCAACCACGAGGTGATGATCCGCGGCACGTTCGCCAACATCCGGTTGCGGAACCAGATCGCACCGGGCACCGAGGGCGGGTTTACGCGCGACTTCACGAGACCGGATGCGCCGGTGACGACGGTCTACGACGCGTCGGTCGCGTACGCCGATGCCGGCACGGCACTGGTCGTGCTCGCCGGCAAGGAGTACGGGTCCGGATCGTCACGTGACTGGGCCGCGAAGGGCACCGCGCTCCTCGGTGTCCGCGCCGTGATCGCGGAGTCCTACGAGCGCATCCACCGCTCGAACCTGATCGGCATGGGTGTCCTGCCACTGCAGTTCCCAGACGGCCAGAACGCCGACTCGCTCGGGCTCAGCGGTGAGGAGACGTTCGACATCACCGGCGTCGCTGCGATGAACGACGGTGCGACGCCGGCAACGGTGCACGTCCGAGCGGACGACATCGAGTTCGACGCCGTCGTGCGGATCGACACCCCGGGCGAGGCCGGCTATTACCGGCACGGTGGGATCATGCAGTACGTGCTGCGAAGCCTGCTCTGAAGGCGAGCGCCAGATCCTTCACCAGGCAGACCGTCGCTTCACCATGCGTGCAGAGGCCGTCGCACAATAGGTGGTCCCCGGGAGGCGGCGCCTGAAGATTTCGGTGGGGTGGCGAGCGCGACCTGGTCGGCCCCGGGTCCGGGCTTGGTCCTCTCGAGGCGGATGGCACGCTGAACCGCTCCACATACGCGGACAAGTCGGGCGTGGGAGCAGCGGTTGGGCGTGCCATTGACAACGGTTGTGCGTGCCAACCGGCCCACCCGAAAATCCTGCGGCGATCATGAACCGTCGTCGTTTGTCGGACCCTCTGCAAGGACGATTAAGCGACGGCCACAGTCGTCTACATGATCATCCCCAGGGACGGGCTTTAGAGGTCAGCGGGCCGGGGCGGCTCCTCGTCGTAGGCGACCGGCTCGTCCGGCGGGAACTCCTCGCGCGGGTATCGGGGGCCCATGCCGATGATCCCGATGAGCAGTATCACCAGGCTGGCGGCACACACCCAGACCCCAGGCTGGTAGTCGGCCGCCTCGAGGTCGTTAGGGGATATGTCGATGGCCGTCATGACGATCCACAGGACCAGCGTGGCGAGCCCGACCAGGCCGGCCACGGCGAACACCAGGCGGGAGCGCAGCAGCAAGCCGATCAGGCCGATGACGCCGACGACCGCCAGCGGTGCCGCGACGGATGTCCAGTACGACGACGCGTCGCCGCTGATCTCGGTCTGGAAGAGCCGCTCGAACGGCATGTCCCGCGGCGTCATGTCGTCGAACCAGTCCAGGTAGGCACTCGCGGCCACCCCTGCCGCACCCAGCGCGGCGACGACCGCTCCGGCTGTCCGGCGACTTCCGAAGCCCCCCTCCTCGTACCGGCTTCTGGTGTTCCCCTCGGGGAACTGTTCAGCCACGACGACCGCCTCTCTTCCGGGAGGGAACTGTGCTGTGGATCACTGTGCCACCGGACGGGACCCGGCGCATCTGGACGCGCGCGGGTGGTCGTCAACCAACGGGATCTAGACTTCGTCTCACTGGCGGGACGACGAGGAGGCGAGACGGTTGGGTGTTCTCGAGCGTGTACGGGAGCCCCGCGACCTGCGAAGCCTCACCGACGACCAGCTCACGGCGCTGGCCGCCGAGATTCGCGACCTGCTGGTCGCGACCATCGCCCGGACCGGCGGCCACCTGGGGCCGAACCTCGGAACGGTCGAGCTGACGATCGCTGCGCACCGCGTCTTCGACTCGCCACGTGACCCCATCGTCTTCGACACCGGGCATCAGGCATACGTCCACAAGCTGCTCACCGGGCGCCATGACCGGTTCGGCACACTCCGTCAGGCGGGCGGCCTGTCCGGATACCCCAGCCGGTCCGAGAGCGAGCACGACTGGGTCGAGAACTCCCACGCCTCGACGGCCTTGTCGTACGCCGACGGCATGGCAAAGGCGTTCGCGGTGCGTGGTGAGCGCGACCGGACGGTCGTCGCGGTCATCGGCGACGGGGCACTGACCGGAGGCATGGCCTGGGAGGCGCTGAACAACATCGCCGGCGGTCCGAAGGGCATGCCGGGAGAGCCACCTGGCCGTCCCGTCGTCATCATCGTCAACGACAACGGCCGGTCGTACTCGCCGACCGTCGGCGGCCTCGCCGACCATCTGGCGGGCCTGCGGACCAACCCGCGCTACGAGCGCGCCCTCGACGTCGTCAAGCGCTCCCTGGCCCGCACGCCGCTGGTCGGCCAGCCCCTCTACGAGGCGCTGCACGGCATCAAGAAGGGCCTCAAGGACGTGCTCGCTCCGCAGGGGATGTTCGAGGACCTTGGTCTGAAGTACATCGGGCCGGTCGACGGTCACGACCGGGAGGCCGTCGAGCAGGCGCTGGCCCGGGCGAAGCGGTTCCGCGGGCCGGTCATCGTCCATTGCATGACCCAGAAGGGCTTCGGATACGACCTTGCGGTCCGCCACCAGGCCGACCAGATGCACAGCCCACCAGCGCCGTTCGACCCGGTCACCGGGAAGTCGTCGGTCCGGCCCGGCCGGTCCTGGACCGGCGTCTTCAGCGAGGCGCTCGTCACGGCCGGAAGGCGCCGGCCCGACGTGGTCGCGATCACGGCCGCGATGCTGGGCCCGACCGGCCTGGACGCCTTCGCGCGTGCGTTTCCCGACCGTTGTTTCGACGTCGGCATCGCCGAGCAGCACGCCGTCACCTCCGCCGCCGGCATGGCCATGGCGGGCCTGCACCCGGTGGTGGCCGTCTACGCGACGTTCCTCAACCGGGCCTTCGACCAGGTGGTCATGGACTGCGCCCTGCACCGGTGCGGCGTCACGTTCGTCCTCGACCGGGCGGGCGTCACGGGTGAGGACGGCGCCTCGCACAACGGCATGTGGGACATGTCGATCCTGCAGGTCGTGCCCGGCCTCCGGCTGGCCGCACCGCGTGACGCCACGACGCTGGTCGAGCTCTTCGACGAGGCGCTCGACGTCCACGACGCACCAACCGTGGTCCGCTTTCCCAAGGGCATGGTCGGGCCGGACCTCCCGGCGCTCGATCGGGTGGGCGGGTGGGATGTGCTGGCCAGGTCCGGCGCCCGTGACGTCCTCGTGGTGGCGGTCGGGTCGATGGCAGGTGTCGGTGTCGACGCCGCACAGCGGCTGGCCGCGCAAGGCGTGGGTGTCACGGTCGCCGACCCGCGGTGGGTCAAGCCGGTCGACCCCGCGCTGGTCGAGCTCGCCCGCGGATACCGGCTCGTCGTGACGGTGGAGGACAACGGGCGGGCCGGGGGTGTCGGGGCAGCGATCGTCCGCGAGCTGCGTGACGCGGGGGTGACGGTGCCGGTGCGCGATTTCGGCATCCCGCAGCGCTTCCTCCACCACGACAAGCGGTCCGCGCTCCTGGCCGAGATCGGCCTGACCGGCCAGAACCTCGCCCGTGAGGTCTCAGGCCTGGTTGCAGCGCTCGAAGCGCAGCCGGGCGAGCAGGTCGCAGCAATCCCGCGCGACTCCCGCTGAGATCGTGCCGACCACCCCCGGCTATGTGTGGCCGGGCGCTGGGCTCCGACAGGAGCCGGGCGGAACCGGGGTTGTCGGCGCAATCGCTCAGTCGGCCAGCCACTACGGTTCGGTCTGTGACGACTTCGCGGCATTCTCGGCTCGATGTTCCTCACTGGCTCGACCGCCAGGCAGCGATCGCCGGACGTCTGCTCATCATCGGGCTCGCGGTCGCGGCGCTCATCTGGCTCGCCCTGCGCATCCGGTTCATCTCGATTGCGGTAGTCCTCGGCTTCGCCGAGGTCTCGTTGCTGTGGCCACTGGTCAAGTGGCTGCGCAACCACAGAGTGCCCAAGGTCGTGGCGGCGATCCTGTGCGTGGCGGGGTTCCTCGCCTTCTTCGCGATACTGCTCTTGTTCGTCGTGGCCGAGGTCGTCCGGGCCGGCCCGCAGCTGGCCGACGCGGTCACCGGAGCGTTCGACGACATCGTCGACTGGGCCCGCGACCGTCCGTTCGGAGCCGACTCCGAGACCGTTCAGAACGTGCTCGACGAGCTCCAGTCCTACGCGGGGACCTTCGTCGGCGGCCTGGGCAGTGGTGTTGCCGCCGGCCTCTCGGTCGTCGGCAACATGGTCACGGTCGTGCTGATCGCCACCTTCTTCGCGATCTTCGCGCTGTCGAGCGGAGACCGCCTCTGGGCGCAGTTCGTCGGGATCTTGTCGGAGGACCGGCGGCGTCCCGCGACATCGGCGTTTCGAGCGGCGATGACGACCACCGGGAACTGGTTCTACGCGTCGACGATCACGGGGATCGTCGACGGACTCCTGATCGGCCTGGGCCTCCAGATTCTGGGCGTGCCACTGGCGCTGCCGATCGGCGCGCTGACCTTCATACTGGCCTACATTCCCTTGGTTGGGGCGACCATCGCGGGCGCAGTCGCCGTCCTCGTCGCCCTGTTCGCCGGTGGCTGGACGATCGCGCTGTGGACGCTGGTCATCGTGCTCGTCGTCCAGCAGATCGAGGGCAACGTCTTGTCGCCCCTGTTGCTGTCGCGGGCGCTGAGCTTCCACCCGCTGATCACACTGCTGCTCACGACCGGTGCGGCCTCGATGTTCGGTCTGGTCGGCCTGTTTCTCGCGGTGCCCGTCACGGGTGCGATCACCGCGGCCACGATCGTGTACCGGCGGCAGATGTCCGAGGTCGACGTGGTTGTCCCGGTCGAGGCGTGACCGCCCTGCCGGCGGACTGCGTGGCGCCCGACGGATCCCTGTCGCGCAGTGTCAGGTGCTGGGAACGCTGGCTACGCCCGGCGGCAGGAAACGGCGGCCGGTGGCCCGCTCCGAGATTCCAGTGCGGTCGAGGTAAGGCGTGATGCCGCCGAGGTGGAACGGCCAGCCGCCTCCCAGGAGCAGGCACAGGTCGACGTCCTGCGGCTCGGCGACGACGCCCTCGTCCAGCATGAGCCTGATCTCCTGCGCCACGGCGGAGAGCGCCCGCTCCCGC
>Ga0184612_10001805_pt1 | contig 10391 bp, 15 predicted proteins | sample PLM3_60_coex_FD_133163 | JGI IMG/M metagenome (GOLD analysis project Ga0184612, IMG submission 133163) | Groundwater sediment microbial communities from an aquifer in East River, Colorado, USA - PLM3_60_coex | ecosystem: Environmental > Terrestrial > Soil > Riparian zone | place: USA: East...
CCCACGCCCGAGGGCATCTTCGCGGACGTCGGTGGGTGGATCGCCTACGGCAATGACCGCATCAAGGATGGTCCACTGGGCATCTGGGCGGTCGACCCCACCCGACCGAACGACCCCGAGGCGCGGATCCAGCTGAGCGACCGCCCGGGGGAACCCCTGTCGTGGTCGAGCGACGGCTCCAAGCTGCTGATCGTGCGAACTCGGGAGAGACCAGGATGTTCACGGTGTTGGCCACCGTCTTGGGCGACTCTGTTCGTGCTGAACGCCGATGGCACCGAGACGCGGGTGCTAACCAGCAACTCGAAGGTGGGGGGCGAGTCACTTGGCTGGGTCGGCTTTGGCGGCTCGTTCTCGCCCGACGGATCGCAGATCGTCTTCGCCACATACGACGAGCGGGTGGGCGGCATCTACACGGTGGATGCCGACGGTGGCACACCGCGGCTCGTCCTCGCTGCCAGACCCCATGCCGCGGCCAGCCCGGCCTTCTCCCCCGACGGGACGCAGATCGCCTATCTCGTCCTTGATGAGGCGAGTCCCCTCCGGGTCGTGAACGCCGACGGGACCCGCATCGCGTTCAACTGCGACCGTACCCACATGTGGGTGGTCGGGGCCGACGGCTCCGGGCTCACGAGGATGCCCAACGGTCGCAATCCCTACTGGTCGCCCGACGGGTCGCGCATCGCGTTCGAGCTTCCCCATCAGGGCAATCTTGCCATCGCCAACTCTGACGGCACGCACGTCGAGGTATTCGGATACCCAGCACATGTCGGGCCCTGGAACCCACTGCCTTCAGCTGTGCCTGGTGAGCTCGCCTCCACGGGCTCAGGTCTCGCTGCCCCGTGGGTTTACGCGATCGCTCTGGTAGTGCTGGTCGGCGTAGTCATCGGTGGCTTGAGAGCACGGGGCAATATCGCAGCGAAACGCGAGGATCAATCGAACGATGTCGCTTCGTGACGTAACTGACATCCAATGACGCGAGCGAGAGCCCCAAACACCGGACCTTCGGAGAGCTGGTGATCGACTGCGAGGAGGATCGGACGCTGCGAGCAGTGCTCGTCGGAATGCTGCGGGAGGCCGACAGTGTCCGTCCGCCGTCCGATTAGCGTCAGAAGAGGAGGCGAGACTGAAGCATTCCAATGAGGATCCAAGCCAGGTTGATGGCGTTGAAGATGATCGCCAGCTCCCCAGGATGCGCCCGAGCCGGTCCGGGGCCTCACTCCGACTGGTCCCGAGTCTCCAACCGGTCCTTGGTGACCAGCCAGGATCGCCTGGGGAGGGCCACCCCAGTCCATAAGGAGGCGCAGAAGAGGATCGATGTGTCAGGTGAAGTGGTCATTCCTCCATGCCGATAGTCCTCCAGATGGACATGAGTGCCGAGAAGCCGAAGCCGAAACGACGCCTCGCATCGCGTACTCCCGGGCTGGCCTCCGACTCGGGGAGACAGGTCATGGTGACGCGGCCTCGCCGAGCCATTCCGCTACTCGGACGGAGGCCTCTCGCGGTTCAGCAGAGCGCTAACAGAGGCCGCAAGCACGGTACGCTCGCCACCTCCATTCTCCTGACCACAGCGACGGTTCTGGGAGCGCTCATCACCCTGCGGGCTGAGTTTTTGTCGGCCGAAGCGCACGACATGTGGGCGCGCGCTGCACGAGCTGAAGCAAGACGAGATGGGTTCGTAGTCAATGAGACGGAGTATGTTCTCGGACAGATCGGATATCAGAAGTTCTGGGAGACCAAGGCAGCCCTACTCAGACATCAATTCATGGAGTACGCGCGCCTCCTCAGTCGGCCAAGGCGAGCCGACCTGCTCACTGCGGCTCGCGTGCAATCTTTGTCCCTGGAACATGCCCGAGGTGGCTTGGCCATCTCTGGTCAGGATGACGCGTACCTCGCAGGTTCTGACTACGACTATGGAGATCATCTCGCAAGTGACCTTGATGACTTCATCCTGCCAAGCCCATCACGAAACCAGCTCCAAGGAAATGTCCTCGCCGATCGGGCAGTGCGCACGATGTTGCTCACCATTGCGGCCGCGACGGGTTTCATGCTCGCTGCCTTCGCAACCGTCTTCAAACGAATGAACCGAGTCTTGACCTGGTCTAGTGCTGGAGCTCTCGCGATTACTTCCGGAGTTCTTGCCGTGTTTGTTCTGTGGAGTGTCTGATGGAGTTGGGTCTCGACGCCATAGACGAGATTGCGTCGAGCAATAGCGGTCTCAAGAAGGTCGTCATGGTGCTCATCGGCGTGGCAGGGATCATGGCTGCCCTCGCCGCCGTCCAATTGATGATCGTGTCGCAACGCTCAGACAAAGCAGAGGTGAATGTCTCGCGTTTGATCTCCCGGCAGCACCTTCATTACAACACCAGTTTCGCGTTAGCTTCGCTGAGTACTCAAATACGAATCGACTACCTCAACTTGGCGGAGGACAGGTTAGTTAGGAGTCACGGCGACATTTCCGACCGCTGGATCGCGGGCGCAGAAGGCATCGTCTTCCAGAAACTGACTCCGATTATTGAGGAGGTCAATAGCCTCCCCTCAGATCCCGCTCTTGAATCGTTTCCGTTCCTTCAGCGCGCCCTTGCCTCCGACTTGGATGACACCAACAGATTCGTGATTTCGGTCCGTCGTGCGATGGATACAGCGGATTCGTACTCCAGCAGTGAACGCATAGCAGCACTTAGCCTGTTCGTGCTTGCAATTGGTGTTGCTCTGCTTGCGTTTTCCGGAATCATTGGGGGCCGCGGCGCATCTCGCTTGACGCTCGGAGTCGCATCATTGGCTTTGATGACGTGCGGTATTCTGATGACGACCAACATTCTCACGACAGTCTGATACTCGACCTGATAGCGCGCACCAGCTGCGAACTCGCACTATTCCTCTCACCTTCCCCGCTCGTCGCACCCGACCGAGTAGCAACAGTTAGTAAAGCATGACGTGAACGACATCGCCCCTTTCAGCCAAGACGAAGCCATCGGGCTACACCGTGCCGCTGAGACAGCCGCAGATCGCCTGGGCGCGGTCTCGGGTGGGAGGCAATTCAAGCTAGCCCGGAGATAGTCTCTTGAGGTGAGCGTGCTCGGGTCGCGGGTGCCCATCATGCAGGCACCTCTTGGCAGGGCAGGAGGGGTCCAGCTTGCACTGGCTGTCTCGCAAGCCGGTGGGCTCGGGACTCTCGGCGCGTCATGGGCGACGCCCGAGGACCTGCGTGAGCAGATTCGAATACTCCGGCGCAGTACCGAAGGTCCTTTCTGCGTAAACCTCGTCCTCGATTTCGAACAGGAGGCTCGCTTCGAGGTGGTCGCGGAAGAAGGCGTGCCATTGGTCTCGTTCTCGTGGGGGATCAACCCGGAGTTCATTGAGAGAGCCCACGCCGGAGGTACTCGGGTGCTCGTGCAAGTCGCGTCCGCATCCGGGCCTGTGCCATTGGGACGCCAAGTGCCGAGGAGCGACGTGGCCGGGATGCCGCCCCCGGTTTCGACGCATGATCTCGCCGAACCGGGGGCTCGCACCCTCAGGCGACCGATGCTGGCTCGCGACTCTCCGATTCGACGAAGTCGGAGGGCTGCAGATCGTTCGGAATGAGCGTCCGTCGGTCGAACCACGACACCGTCAGCCACACGGCTGCGGCGGCGATCGCCACGATCCCGACAACCAGGAGGCTGATCAGATCACTCCCACCGCCGCCAACGTCGGTTGGGGGGATGCCAACGGGAGGCATCGCTGCCATCGAGCACACCTCCTTCCACTTGATGGGCGAGGAGCCATCCAGGGACCAGCGCGTGCTTCTCGGTCTCCTCGCCGTGTCCTAGACGCCCACGATGCATGGCACGGCTTGACGAGGACTGGATGGCCGCTGGATGTGTCTGGGACATGACCGTGATCGCGTTCTCGAAGTCAAAGGGGGGGAGGTCAAGGCACGTTCACGCACCAAGAGTGCTGCTTCGGCCGAGGACACAGCGATTTGTCCCCGCGACGAAGCAAGACTCTTGTCCGCCGCTCCCGCGAAAGAAACCGCCGCCCATGAAGACCTGTAGACACTGCCAGCGCCGCCAGCCCGCCGCCGATTTCCCCCGAAACGCCCACACGCGAGACGGTTTGTCCTCCGGGTGCCGATCCTGCCACGTCGAGGCCACGCGGGCCTGGCGGGTCAGGGAGCACCGCGCCGGCCGCCGATCGGTCGGCGGTCGGAAGAAGTGACCGTCGCGAAACGGAAGGAGAGCAAGCGTGTTTGGTCTAAATGAAGAAGAGGGGCCCGACGCAGCCGTTCACACATGCTGACGACCGCAAGATCGTGAAGGCCGACCCAGACGTCCAGATCGAGTGGTCGGAGGTCGAGACGGGGCACTGGGAGGCGGTCTGCGTGTGCGGGACCGAGTACTTCCATGAGCCCTTCACCGACGATCGCGATCGGCTCGACCCCTACGACCCGTCCACCTCCGCCACGCGGGCCAGTGCGAGCACCGCGACACGACCGATCCCGCTCTGCTCCGGGCCATCCTGAGGGTTCGAGACGGCAGGACGGTGGTTATTGGTGGGTCCAATGCGCTACCTGCGAACACGGCTGGCAGGTCCCGCACTACGCCCAGCCCCCTATGCGCTTGATGCCGCCTCCGAAGTGAACGGAGCCCCTAGATGATCCCTGTCGTCGCCTGCATCACCTGTGGGAGGCCATCCCTGCCCGGCCGGAGCCGATGTCTGGTCCATACGTCCAAGAGCAGCAGTGGCTGGGCGAAATACACGCTGGCGCATCCCCGCGAAGCCGCCACTACTCGACGGCGGGATGGACTGCTCGGGCTCGGGGCGACGGCTCGGCTAGAGACCAGCAACGTTCACGATTCCCTCGGGGAACGCATCCGGGTCACCGGTAATTGGCCCGGGTTCCGCTGTGGCGAGCAGCGCGGCCTGAACGTTTGCGGGGGAGGCTCCTGGATGGGTCGAGAGATAGAGGGCGGCCGCGCCTGCGACGAGTGGAGATGCAAAGCTCGTTCCGGAGGAGATCGCGTACGAGCCGCCCAGATACGTGGATCCAATACAAACGCCGGGCGCGGCCAGGTCTACGTCGGCCCCGAAGTTCGAGAAGAACGCGAACGTGTCATCGGCTCCCGGCGGACAGCCAGATGGCATTGATGGCCCGATTCCTCCTGGCGCACCATCCGAGTCGGCGATTGCCGAGACCGTGATCACCTCGTCATAAGCCGCGGGCGTCCGACCACTCGAATCGACCGAGTCGTTCCCGGCGCCCACGACGTAGGTAACGCCCGCCGCCACCGACGCACAGATCGCGGCGTGGATCGGATCGCCATCCGCCTTCTTCGCTGCGATGCCGCAGTTCCCGGTCTCTTCGTGGGGTCCGAACGGCCCAGACATGCTCAGGTTTGCAACCTCGATAGTCGAGGCGTGGGCCGTGACCCAATCGACGGCGCAGAGCAGTGCGCCGTCAGTGATGGTCCCCGCGTTGTTCGCGACCTGCAACGCCCAGATTCGGGCGCCGGGCGCCACACCGACCCTGCCGATCGAGTTGTCGATGGCACCCACGAATCCGGCGACCAGGGTCCCGTGGCCCTCCTTGTCCTGGAATCCGTTCTTGCCCGAGCAGTCTGTTCCGCCCGCGACATTCAGATCCGGATGGGCAATGTCGACCCCCGAATCGATGATGGCCACGTCGACCCCGACTCTCGTGTCGACACCGTCAATCGCAGCCGTGGGGCTTGACAAGGCACCGATCCTCTTGACGCCGTTGCTCGGCGACTGCGGCGGCTGAACGGGGTCAGCGGGCGGAGCCTTCACACTCGGGACGGTCGCGACCACGGTGTTCGGGCTGACGATCGTCACGTCCGAACTCGAGAGGACCCGCTGGTACTGCGTGTCGTTTAGGACCGCCTCGTAACCGTTGGTCGACGAGCTGTAGACGCGGTTCGGCGTGATCTTCAGCGTCTTCAGGTGCCCCTGGACCGATACGCCAGGCTTCAGCATGACGATGTAGTCGCGGGAAGCAGCGTGCGCGGTTCCTGTTCCCGAGAGGAGCGCCAGCATCAAGGCCAGGGCGAGAGTGATCGAAGCCATCGAGCGCGAGCGCTGCCAACGAGTGAGTTTGTGCCGCATGACCTGACCCTTCGTATCGCGGTCATGCGACCTAAACTGCCATGACCTCTAGGTTTGAAGTTGGTGGAGAATAGCAGGTCAGGGAGACGCAGCTTCTCTTCGGGATTGAGATCAGGACGCGGGATTCTCACCACGGGACTCGCCCCAAACGGGTTCCACGACACCGCCGGACTCGCCGTGCGGCGCGGGCTCCCCGGGCGCGGCGGCGGGATGGACTGTTCGGGCTCGCGGCCACGGCCCTAGGTGTCGGCTCCGTCAACGAAGCGACACCGTCGAATCGCCCCCAATCATCTTGCGGCGATCCTGCGCCGTGCTCGCCATGCAATCACGAGGACTCCCACGGCACCGAGGACCGCGATCGCGTAGACGAACGGGGCGGCTCCGCTCCCGCCTACGGTCGCCGTTGGCTATTCCTCCCCGGACGCCGATTACGGTGGAGGAATCCACACCATTCGGGAGGTTTCCGACGCGACTCTGACTCCGCTCCCGCCCAGGGCTGGTTTGGGCGACGGGGTTAGCTCGATAGTGCCCAGCCACCGAACGTGTGTCCCGTCCAGAGCCGCGACGTACAACGAATCCTCGTCTAGGTACGCGATGCGGGAGCCATCCGGGGACCAAACGGAGGCGCGTCTGCCAGGGAGGGCTACCTGCCGGAGTCCAGAGCCATCGGCGTTGATGACCCAGATCCCGCCTGGAGACTCGAATGCGAGCTGCCGGCCCGTCGGCGACCACCGTGGGGCTGCCTCCCATGCGGATTCCCCTTGCGACACCTCCGTGAGTCCAGATCCGTCGACGCCGACGATCCAGACATGCTCGATCCGGACGGGACCACCGCCCGCGGCTTGGAATGCAAGGCGCGAGCCGTCCGGGGACCAGACGAGATCGTGGACATGCCCGAACTCCTGGTCCATCACCACCCGAACGCCGCTCCCGTCCGTGTTCACGACCCGGAGAGTGTTGTCCACATCCCCCCCACCGTCGAAGTACTCGGCGCCTTCTTGCTTGCCACGGGTTCCTCGGTGCGCGGCATTCAGCACTCCGTGAAGGTTGCGATGTTGGGTGTGTTGAACCCAGGAATCGCGTATGCGTTAGGTCTGATCGGACTGGCACAGATCAACGCTTCACTGTCGGTGATCATCTGGGCGACAGAGCCGGTGCTCATCGTCTTCATGGCATTCGTCTTCCTGCACGAGCGGCTGCCTCTTTCGAATCTGTTCTGCCTCGCAGCAGCGATGGCGGGACTTGTGCTAGTCATCGGAACCCCATCCCAAGGCGACTCGTTGCCTGGTGTGGTCCTGACGTTCTCGGCTGTCCTTGCCTGTGCCCTGTACTCGATTCTGCTCCGTCGCATGAATCTCACGGACGGCACGCTTCCTATCGTGTTCCTGCAGCAGACCAGTGCGCTTGTCTTCGCAGTGGTGGTGCTGTTCGTTGCACCGGGACGGTCCTTCGGCAGCATCAACGCGACTCAATCCCAAGTGGCAAGCGCGATTGTCGCTGGCGCTCTCTACTACGGCGTGGCCTTTCTTCTCTACGTTGCCGGTTTGCGTCGCACGTCCGCTGCGCGCGCGGGGATGTTCCTGACGCTCATTCCGGTCTTCGGATTGCTATTCAGCGCGTTGGTGTTGGGGGAGGCATTGGATACGGGGCAGTTCTTGGGATCGATGGTTGTGATTGGCTCCATGACTATGCTTGCGAGACGCAGTGTGGGCCAGTCTCCAAGACGTATCGAGCCTCAACCTGAGAGGTAGCAGGTTGGCGTCGCCGGAGGTGGGTGTGGAATACCGCGCGGAGGCTGCCGGTGTCGGATTTCCTGTAGGTCAGGCGCTGCGCGGGGTCGGGCTGTGAAAAGTGACGGTTGTTGCCCGATGAGTCAGGGCACGAGGCGACGGCAGCGCCGTCGGCGAGCCCGAGCGAGGGAAAGTCGTACCCCGCCCACGCACCGAGCTGAACCGGCAACGCGGGACGAGATGGCCCCGGGGTGCCGGGAACCGCGCACGACCTTCGGGGTCTCACCGTTCGACAGCCTGCGCGACGTGCTCGCCGAGGACCAGGGTATCGTGGCGATCAAGGAGGTGGTGGCCGGACAAGTCTTCAAAGGCCGCCGGATAAGTCTTCGAGCCGGATCGGCCTCACAAGTCTTTGCACGTTCGAGGACGGCGTCGGAAGACAAAGACGCTGGTCACGGGGCTGGAGGCCGCGCGAGCGTCGGACATGCCTTCAAAATCGGTGGGCGGGCGAAAGCCCGCCGGCGGGTTCGATTCCCGTCCGCCTCCGCTACCGAAAGGCGCCTCTAACAGCGGCGTTCCGGCGCCGGGCGAGAGGCGGCCGCGGGGAAGGTCCCGATCCGGGCCCGAACGACCGCGTCCACCCACAAGCCTTCCGGTGTTTCCTCCGCCCGGCGCCGGACAAGTCTTCCGACCGACCGCCGGAGGACCGGACAAGTCTTCGGCCGCTGTCCTCTCGAAGGAGAGGTGGGAGCGGCATGGTCTGCCCCGTTGGGCGACCGATGGCGTGACTTGCCCTCCTGCCGGCTCCTTCGCCCTACACCGCGGCCATCGTGCAGGCGTCGTGCCCACACTCGCACCGGTGCTCCTCGTGCGCCACGTCACCGGCGTGCTCGCGGCAGTAGTCGCCGGAGAACTCCTGGCCCGGCTCGACCTGGCATCTGCACTCCATGTGCTGGCAGTTCACCCGACCCCAGTCCGGGTCGCCGACGGTGACCTCCCCTCTTGTCGCACGTTGTATGCCTCCCGCGCGCTGTGTCAACCTCCTCGGGTTCACCGGGTCGGTTCCCTCGTGGTTCACCCGCCACCTCGGAACCGACGGGCGTGCCCGCGTCGACGCGGCGAACGTCCCCACCCAGAGCTCCTGGTCCATCGTCGCTCGGAGCACGAGCGGCGCGCCCCCTGGAATCGCCTGGCGTCCGCGAGACCGGACTGTCTCGATCGAAGAAGAACGCAGGAGCTTGCCAGTCGCCGTCGCCGGGAACTCAGGATCGATCTACATCTCATACGCCGGGCCCAAGCCGAAGGGCTCGAAGGCACCCGGAGGCATGCAGGGAGGCTCTCACACCAGCTGGTGGAGTGTTGATGTCGCGTCGTGACGACAGGGGCGTCCTGCCTGAGCAACGAGGGCGTTGGGCTCTGCGTGCCTATCGCCGGCCGCAGCTCGCCTCGGCGCTGCTCGGGTAGGTGCCGGAAGACGTTCGGGTCGCCGAACGCTCACCGGACAACGACTCGATGCGTGCGCGCGCACCATGAGGAGTACGTCAGCAAGTCCTTCGCCGTTCGGCGTGGGCGGATAGTAGCCTCACCCCGAGGACGCCTCGAGCGGATGACCGACGTCAGCCCCGGTGACTAGCATCCGGGCAGGCCCGGCTGCTCAAAGGTGAAGGTCGATCTCGAACGCGAGACTCGAGGACTTATCGCTCAACTGCTCGAAGTGCGGCCTCGACGTCCACCGGGTCAGCGGTCTCGGGATCACACCCGGCCACTGGGCGCACCGGGAGCCCGCGCCACACGGCGAGCCAGCGCGGCTCCAGCCGCTCAACACGACCGAATCCCGCCTTTGACCGAAACGAGACATCGATCCTGCGCGTTGGAGACCGTGGAGGACGAGGATGGGTACCGAGGTGGAGACGATCCGGATCGAGGGCAGCCTGCTCGCGGATCTCTACGCCCGTCACGCGGACGAGGCGCTCCGTCTTTCCTATCTCTTGACCGGGGATGGCGCCCTTGCCGAGGACCTCGTCCAGGACGCGTTCGTGCGGCTCGCCGGACGGCTGCTGCACCTGCGCGATCCGGGTGGATTCCACGCCTATCTGCGGAAGACCATCGTCAACCTCGCGCGGTCGCACCACCGCCGCCGCGCCGTCGAACGCCGGTACCTGGAGCGGCAGACCGAGGCGCCCCCGATCGATCCGGATGACCTGTCGGACCGAGAACGCCTGCGACGAGCCCTGATGGCGCTGCCGATCGGGCAGCGAACCGCGATCGTCCTCCGCTACTTCGTGGATCTATCGGAGGCCCAGACCGCAGACCTGATGGGGCGACACCCGGGAGCCGTGAAGTCGCTGGTATCCCGAGGCATGGGGACCCTCCGAACGACCGTTGGAGTGGACGTATGAACGAGACCGAGTTCCGGCACCGACTCTTCGACCTGGCGGAGGACGCCCCGAGTGGCTCGTCGGCGCCTCCTGCCCTGCTCCGCCGGGCGCGGCGACGGGTGGTCCTCACGATCGCTTCCTCGGTCGCGATCGCGGTCCTCGTCGTCGGCATGGGGATCGC
>Ga0184612_10001806_pt1 | contig 10391 bp, 12 predicted proteins | sample PLM3_60_coex_FD_133163 | JGI IMG/M metagenome (GOLD analysis project Ga0184612, IMG submission 133163) | Groundwater sediment microbial communities from an aquifer in East River, Colorado, USA - PLM3_60_coex | ecosystem: Environmental > Terrestrial > Soil > Riparian zone | place: USA: East...
GGGCAGTACATGTGGTTCCTGGCCATCGTCGGCGGCTCCGCCTGGAAGATCGAAGCCAGTCTCGCCCGGTTCTGCCGCGAACACCTCGCCGACACGATCGACCGCGCAGGCGGGATCCAGGTGCTGCTGCGCGGCCTACGCACCACCCAACCCGCTCCAGCCTCACCACACGCGGTGCAGAGCCTGGATTGGTATCACCCGGTCGCCGCCGAGCTGCCCGCCATCACTACGGATCACAACGCCGTCACGGCCAGGCATCGGCAGCTGGCCGCCGACCGCGAGGCCGCGCAGGCCGTCTGCCGTACGGCGCTCGCGCCGCGCCGGCGGGCCGAGTTCGACGCGCTCCTGGAAGTCGCGCAACGATATGCGGCCATCCGCGAGGAGCAGTCCCGCGACCTCACCCTGGGCTGGCCGGTGCTGCGCTCATGCGCCTCCCGCCTCGGTGAGCATCTGTCCGAGCGACACGTCCTCGCCGGACCCGGTGATGTGCATTTCTGCACCCAGGCCGAGGTGGACGCCGCCGTGGCGGGCCAGGCGACGCCGCACGCCAACGCTGGCGCCGACCGGCGTGGCACATGGGAGCAGCACCGGCGGCTGATGGCACCGATCACGATCGGCCAACCGCCACGTCTGGTCGGCGATGTCATCGACAAGGCGGTCCGGGCGGCGCGCACCGGCAAGGCCGCCGAGGGCGCGATCGTGGGCCATCCGGCCTCCGCCGGGCGCGCCACCGGCCCAGTACACATCATTCGCGAGCCACAGGACTTCGAATCCTTCGCCGACGGTGAGGTGCTGGTCGCCAAGGCCACCGCCCCGGCCTGGACACCGCTGTTCGCCCGCGCGGCAGCCGTGGTCACCGACGGCGGCACCCTCGCCGCGCACGCCTCCCTCGTCGCCCGTGAGTACGGCATTCCCGCCGTCGTCGGCACCAGCGATGCCACCAGCCACCTGCACAATGGACAGATCGTCACCGTCGACGGCAACGCAGGTACCGTCACCCGCGCCGCTGCCGTGGAGCGCGCCAATGCTCAGCCGTGACATCTTCGGCCTGCCAATCCCCGAGGCCGGACCGGTGTTCGCCGTCGCCCTCGCCGTGCACATCGCCGCCGGGTTGACCGCGGTCACCGCCGGGGCGCTTGCCGCCACTGCCATCAAGCGCCCCGGCCGCCACCCGAAGGCGGGCCGCGTTTACCTGATCGCCCTGGGTGTCATTTTCGCCACGGCGACCGTCATGTCCGCGATCCGCTGGCGAGAGGACGCTCACCTATTCGCCATCGCCTGCGTCGCATTCGGGCTGGGCTTGTTCGGCTGGCGAGCCCGGCGGCGGCAGCGGCCCGGCTGGCCGACCCGGCACGCGATCGGCATGGGCGGCTCATACATCGCCCTGTTGACCGGCTTCTACGTCGACAACGGCCCGTTCCTGCCCATCTGGGACCGCCTCCCACACGTCACCTACTGGCTGTTGCCCAGCCTTGTCGGCGTACCGCTGATCTGGCGGGCACTTCGCCGCTACCACACCCGCGACCGGGCACCAGCGCTGCGCCGTGGCGGGCATGTGTGACAAGCACGAGCCCGAGTCGTGCCCCGCGACCACTCGAGACGAGCGCCCTCGGTTGAGGTTCGGCGCGAACCGCAGTCGGCTCGCGCCGCGCGCCAAGCCGGGTGTCACGCCGACCTGGCCCACCTCGCCGAGGTACGGGACAATCCCCGACGTGGCCGGGCGAATCGAGGCCGTGCTGGAGGCGTTTTCCGCTGATCTCGCACGAGTCCCGCGGACACCGCGACACCGAACTCGCACGGTTCCTGCACCGTGGCTGGGCGAGCGACCGGAGTCAACCGCCAGGAGTCAGGATATAGGCCCGCGACACGATTGCGATCCTGAGGCGCCGTTAAGGCCTCGTGCTGGAACAGGAAGCAGAAGTAGAACGTTGGCGCGGACTCTATCAACGACCAAGTCGCCGGGCGACGCGATCACGCGCCTGGTTCAGGCGCTTGTCTTCCTCGCTGACGACATCGGCCGGCTCCACGGTGTGTTTGGCTATGAGAGCATCAACCTGTTTTGCAGTGAAGCGGCGCCGTCGCGCTATGTGGATGTGCTCAATGCGTCCGGCTCGGCATTCGTCGGCCAGCCACCGGCTGGAAACCCCGAGTCGTTTCGCTACTTCCGACGCGGTGTAGTACACGTCATCCATGGTCGGCACCCGCCGTCGTGCCGTAGCGGTACCAGCCCGACGAATCCTCGCTCCGGATCCGCTCGGCTCGGCACGCCGTAGCGTTCGTGTTGACGTAGATCGGCTCGGCCGTGTGGAGTTCTCGGAGGAACCACATCATTGATCAACCTCATACAGGCCCCAGCCACTGCATTGCTGTACGCCGCCGGCATCGCGGCAGTCGCTGCGCGCCGCTGCGACCTAGTCGGTCGCCTCCTACTCGAACCCATGACGACGGACAAATTCGGCAAAGAGGTACCCGTGTCAACAGAACTGGCCCCGGCCACGTTTTCTGGCATGCGCGGCCTCATCGTCGGTTGAATGAACAGCTTCGGCCGCTGATCGCCCGATACTGGTCGCGGGTGCCTTTATGCAACCGTGAGCTTCGAGAAGGAAGCTGGCTGGACCCGTCCCGGAAGAGGCCGCCGACCCGGCCGCAGGACACTAGTCGCCGTCGAGCACCGCGGCCACCAGGGTTCCCGGTGTTGTGAGCGGCGTGAGTTGCTCGTCGTGGAGGCCAAATCGATCGCGTACGTAGGCCGGATCTTGCCACGTGACCAGCGATCCTGGCCGGCCGTCGTCGCGAATGAGCACTCGCAGGGGTAGGTCGATAGCGATCTCCGGCGTAGCCTGCATCAGAGGTGTCCCCACCTTCGGGTTGCCGAAGATGATGACTTGGGTGGCGGGCAAGGTCAATCCCACGGCCTCCGCGGCGGCCGCGTGGTCGAACACCGCGACGACGGAAGCGCCACGCTGTTCGGCTTGGTCACGAATAGCGGCAACCGTCTCTTGTACGCCTTGTGCGCTTCGCCGTGTTACTAGCCCAGTCACGATCGACCCCCAGCCTGGTCTGAACGCCTTCATTCTGCACGACTCTTTCGAGGGTTGACGCCGATCCGTGCAGAACCGGTCTCAGCGTGGAAAGGTCGCCATGGATCTACAGATCGGCGATCACGCCCTCCCCGACGGCGTAAGCACGGGTAGTTGGCACGTTTGCAGCGGCGACGCGGCTGTCGGGGCGGGCCGACCGCCAGCGACGCGGCGCAAGGGTCGCGGCACTTGTACAGCGCATTGGCGAGAACACCGCACGCCTCGCCGAGGATGGTTCCCGGGAGCCTCGCGCAATATGGTGCCCAGCCCGCCATCATCGCCCGCCAGTCCACCGTGGACTCAGGCGCGTGCCGTGACGCTCGGTCGGATGCATGCCAGACGACGCGTCCGTCCGGGCCAATGGAGGCCGGACACCGCCGACAGCGCGGTTGCGCCGACCGAGTCGCGCCTCGGCCATCCCGGCGGCGGTCAATGCACGCGCGAGATCGAGAGCTACTGTTCCCCTCCCGTGCGTCAACGCGACTATGCGATTCGCCTGACGCAGTGTTGGAAGGATGAGCGCCACGCCGAGCAGCCACCTGCTGACTTCTGGACTCGTAGCTTCCCCTTGTATGAAAAGGTCCTCACGATGTGGCGCACGGACGCTCGGAGCCTAGCGACTATCGCGGACGCGCTGGACGCGCTACACAGCTTCGCCGATCAGGAAGGTTCAATAGCGCCATTCGAGAGCAACGCTGCTGATCTGGCGATCGAGGTAGACCGGGCGATTCAGCGAGAGATTGACCTACTGCGCGGCAAGTAGTGGTACCAACCAAGTAGCCGCGTTCATTTTGGTGATCGATCACGTCTACTGCGGCACGTACGCAGTCACCGACAGACACGCCGTGTCGATCTCGCGGGCAAGTACCATGTGCCATGCTCCCCGCGCTCCGCGCTGAGCGCGCCGCGGATAACGGTTCCTGCTGGCGTTGCCGATCAGGCATTGACGTGCTCGTCATCTAGCCGGCCGGCGCGGCTCGTTCAAGTTGAAACAGCGGCCAGAACCAGCGCGGCGGTAGCGGTCCGTGTGGCCAGGGACAAATGCGCATGCCCACGAGCTGTGCGAGCCTGGCTTCGCTCGTGGGCGTGTCGAGTCAGGCGCAGGAGCGTGCTGGTCCGACGACGGCGGTGGGGTCGGTATCGAGGAACAGCTGGATCCGCTCAGCGATTGCCGGCCAGTCGGGCCCGAGCCAGACGAAGTGGGTATGCGCGCGGCTTTCGACGAGTTGGGCGTTGCGGATGGTGCTGGCAAGCGACTGAGCCTGGGCGAACGGGACGCCCCCGTCGGTGCGTGTGGCGATCACCAGGGTGGGTTGGTCGATCCGGGCGGTGACGTCCGGCGTGGGACGCAGATCGTTGAGGAACCCGCGGCCGGAGCGCATCTGGGCGAACAACGCCAGCAACAGCTCGCGGTCCTCGGCGCGTAGCGCGGCCACGACCTCGCCCACCGGTCGGGTCGAGAGCCTGCTCATCATCAGCCGCAGACAGACATCGGGCGCCATACGAGCGAGCGCATGTATCCCGGCCCATGTCACGGCCTCAGTCCGGGCAGCGAACACGACTTGCGCGCCCAGGCGAGTCCGGCGATCCGGATAGGGCAGCCAACCCACGGCACTGACCAGGATCAAACGATCGACGAGGCCAGCATGGCGCGCGGCCATCGTAGCGGCGGTCGGCCCGCCACCCGAGACCCCGACAACGGCGGCGACCCGGGTGATGCCCAGATCGGCACACAACGCCCGGACCACGTCCGTATACCCCTCCACCGAGCTGCCGGTCGACAGTGGAGTACGGCCGTAGCCGGGACGTGAGGGCGCCAGCAGCGTGCAACCAGCCGCGGCGAACACCTCCTCGCCCAACGCCAAGCCGGCTCGCACGTGCCCACCGTGGAAGACCACGACCACGGCCTCATCACGTCGATCCAACCGGTATTCGACCTGGCCGGCCGAAAGGGACGCCACTGCCGTCGGTCTCACAAGATCGGGCATCGAAGTGCCTCCAGGCGTAGCGGTGCTGCGGCATTCACGCGCCGACCAGCCTTCCCGGCACACCCACCGGCAGCCTAGCCCGTTGCCCGGCCAACGGCGCGCCCCAAAACCACTCCGATGGCCAGCCGACGTGTTCCGTCCGAGGCGGTCCTGCGGCAGATCCGCGTCGTACTACCTGAGCTTGACCTCGAACGCCTACTGGCGGCCGCCGGACGAGTCGGGGAGGGCGCCGAGGAGTACCTGAAGCGAACCCGACGGCCGGCGTGCTGTTCCGCAAGGTCTCCGGGGCCGGCCTCAGCGAGCGGCACCTCAACGAGTTGCTCGAGAAGGCGAACCAGATTATCCGCGACCGGGACGAGGGCTCGGAGTAGTAGGCGGCCATGAAGTGGTACACGAGCGCCGACGGCGATCAGCGCATCTACTACACCGAAGAGGAGATCGAGCAGATCTTCGACCACGAGCTGGCGCGCGCCGGCCGGCGCCCGACGCCGGCGGCTCCGGTCACGGCTCTCGAGCCGCGCGGTCGACAGCGGCGAGTCGGCGCCGGGACTGGTCGGCGATGGCGGGCGACCCTTGCCCACGAGGCGGCACACATCGTGCTGCACCGCTACCTTTCGAGCCGGACCTGAACCAAACCCAGCTCTTCGTCATTCCGAGCGCCGGATCGGTCACGAAGGGCGGCCTCATGCGCTGCCTGAAGCGGGGATGTCGGAGTGGCAATCGCTCGAAGGACTGGCGCGAGGTGCAGGCCAACCCCGGGATGGCCGCACTGTTGATGCCACGGACCACTTTCAAGCGTGTCGCCTTCCAGCGCATGAGCGCCAACTCTCTGAGCGACGTCACCGTCGGCACGCCGGCCGCCGACGCGTCCGACGGAGAACCACGTCGGGCACTGGTTCCCCGAGCCATTGCTCGCCAACCCCTACGAGGAACCGGAGCGGTCGGCGGAGCTGGCGGACTCGGTGTCGATGGCGGCCCTGTTGCTGCTCGAGCAGTTGACCCCGTGCCCGTCGTCACGGACGCCACCGAGGTCTCCACTGTGGCCGGGCGGCGGCCTGGACAGGTTTGCGGTTGTCAGCAGGGCCGAGTGCGGTCGAGAGATCGCAGAAGGGACAGACGAGGCTCCGGTCGTTCTTGGGTCCAAACCGCCCAACGGCGCGGTTCCGACATCCCAACTTGAGTCTCAGGCGGCGGTGGCATTGGCTCGCCAAGCTCGCTGCGCCACCCGGCTTGTTCAGCAAATGCCTCCTCATCACGCCGATCGTGACTAACCTGTCCTCCTGTGGTCCACATCGTTTCCGCAGCTTATTCGACAAATGTCGATGAGGGCGTTTGATCAATTGTGGCCTGCAAGAAGCATGGTGCGCTCTGGCAGGGAGGCAGCGATCCGAGCCGCGATACGGGTGGGTCCTTGCGGGCTCAGGTGGCACCACCGACTGTCGGCTAACCCCCACAGTGAGGAGCGATGGCAATGGCGGATCCAACGTCCGATTTCTTCGACAGACTCGGGCAACCTGGGGCGCGACGGCTGGGAAACGTCACGGCGAGCATCCGAATTGACCTCGACCGAGGTAAGGGGATAGAGCACTGGCTCCTCGCGATCGATAAGGGCAACATCTCAGTTTCGAGGAAGAACATCAAGGCTGACGCCGCGCTGCATACCGACAAGGAGATGTTCGATCGGTTGACCCGGGGTGATGCGAGCCCCCTTGCGTCGATGCTGCGTGGTCTGGTGCGGGCGGAGGGCGACACTGAGCTGATCGTGCCCGTCCAAGGGCTGTTTCCCGCACCGCACAACCCGCTCTCTCGTCGGGCTTCAGCCGACATGAAGAGGCAACCGGCATGAGCGAGAACCGTGTGAATGCTCTCGAAGGCAACACCTTTGTCGTCAGCGACAGGCGCGGCGACATCGTGGCCTCGCCGACGGACACCACCGGCCTGTTCTCGTTCGACACGAGGTTCCTGTCGAAGTGGGTGCTCACCCTTGATGGCCAGCGGCTCAGCCCGCTCTCGGTGAACGATCTCCAGTACTTCGAAACGCGGTTCTGCCTAGTGCCTGGGACCGGCACCATCTATGTCAGCGCCACGCTGTCAGTGTTACGGCAGCGAGCTGTTGGCAACGGCTTCCACGAGGAGCCGTTGGTGTTCTGACTCCACGAGGATCGGACGCCACGGATGACCCCACGCATGGCCGATCCCTCGCGCGGCGTCCGTGACCAACCCGGCTCCGGTCCGGGCCGCGCGTTCAGCAAGAGCCCTTCGAAGGATGATGGGGAGTGGATCATGGCCGCCCACGTATGGCGACGGGCCTATCATCGAGTGCTCGGATGGCATGCGCCCGCGCTGCGCCGGGCTGCGGTGGTGCTGGTCATCGAGTTCGTCGCCACGCTTCTCCTTCTCCTTCTCCTGCATGCACCGTGGGAGTTAGCCGTGATCCTGGGCTGGGACTTTGGGGCCGCGGCGTTTCTTGCCAGCACAGGCCACATGATCATTCGCGCGGACGCCGCGGACACGGAGATGCTGGCCAGCGAAGAGGATGCCACCCGCACCGCCGGCGCGTTCGTGCTCGTCAGCGTGTGCACCGTCAGTCTTCTTGGCGTTGGTTTCGCGATCCGTCTCGCCGGAGCGAGTTCCGGCGGACTGAGAGTCGTGCTAATCGCCGTCGCCGTTCTCACCGTCGTGATCTCATGGATAACGCTCAGTTTTATCTTTGTCTTGAGGTACGCCCATCTATGCTACGGGCCGGCGAAAGGCGGCATCGACTTCGGCGACCCAGACACACGGGCAAGGCCAACCTACCGGGACTTGGCCTATGTCGCCTTCACCATTGGCATGACGTACCAGGTCTCCGACACGGTGTTGCGCAATCCGCGGACGCGCCGAACGGTACTCTCCCACGCCGCGCTGGCCTATGTGTTCGGCGTCGTCATCATCGCTGGCGCCGTCAACCTCATCGCCGGCCTGATGCGCTGAGCCTTGATCCACCGACGTAATTGATCTGAGTCGGTGTGTGTGGGTCGCGACGACGACGTCGTCCGCCCACTGCAGGATCGACCCGTACGCGTCGACCGGGAAACGCTCACCCTCGGCTGTGCCGGCGCCTACTCCAGTTTCCTGCGCCACGCCGAAACCGCAGCACTGCAGTACGGCATCGACGCCCGGACCATCCTTCTCGAAGCCGGCCGGCGCGGACTCATCGGCGGCCAGGAGGATATGATTATCGATATTGCCCTCGACCTCGCCCGTACTGCCGCGTAAGGAGCGACCGCCAAGAAGCTTGACGTGTCGATCCGCGGCAACCTCACTAACAAACAGGTCGAGACAACAGTCGCTGGCTGTGCCCGCCCTCGCGATAGACCCAAGGTCCTCAGCAGTCACAGACAAACACCGTTCGTCAATGAAACAAGCACCAAGCAGCGCCGGCGTGCCCGCCCTGATATGGAAAGGGCTAACTCGGCAACGCACCCGACCATGTCGGGCCCAATGCTCCGGAGGCCGTCTGCTTGCGCCTGCGGCCCAGGCGCGTCGCCACGCGGACGCGCTCCTGTGGGGGGTACGTGAGCGGTGAGGGAATTGCCTGATCGCCGACAAATCGACGGCGCCGGCACGATAGTCTGGTGTTGACGCCATTGCCGAGGCCGGGCAGCGTTCCGGAGGTGATCGACGGCACCGTGCTGGATTCGCATCGTCGAAATCGTCGCCCGGAGAAGCCGCGGTACGAGTACGCTTCCGCTCCCCGTCGAGGGAATACGACGAACTGGGCCATCGCGAATCGGGACGAGGCAAAGGAGCCAGCGTGAGCGACTATCCCCTCATCAGTGACCACGGCCTCATCGGAGACCTGCAGACGTCGGCGCTCGTGACGAAGGACGGGACGATCGACTTCTTCTGCGCCCCGCGCTTCGACTCGCCGAGCATCTTCGCTTCGCTCCTCGACGCGCGGAAGGGAGGAAGCTTCCGGGTCGCGCCGAGGCTCGACGACTACACGACCACGCAGATGTACTTCCCACAGTCGGCCTGCCTGATCACCCGGTTCATGACCGACGCCGGGGTCGGTGAGCTCGTCGACTTCATGCCCATCGACAACCCCACTGTCGCCACTGACAATCACAAGATCGCCCGGGGTGTCCGGTGCCTACGGGGGCAGATGCCGTTCCGCCTGGAGTGCGAGCCCCGCTTCGACTTCGCCCGCCAGACGCACGAGCTGTCCATCACCAGCGAGGGCGCGCTCTTCCAGGCCAACGGGCAGGAGGTCGTGTTGCACGGTGCCGCCGGCGCGGAGCGTTCGGGAGACGGCGACGTTCGCCTCGACTTCACACTGCAAGCCGGCGAAGTCAGGGGGTTCATGCTGGAGACGGGGGCGACGCGGGCGCCGCAGCCGATGAACCCGGCCGAGGCGATTGAGTTGTTCGAGCAGACGGTGCGGTACTGGCGGTCGTGGCTGAGCCGGTGCACCTACCAGGGCCGCTGGCGGGAGATGGTTCATCGCTCGGCCATGGCGCTCAAGCTGATGACCTACGCCCCGACCGGGGCACTGGTCGCAGCGACGACGACCGGCCTGCCCGAGCAGGTGGGCGGCGAGCGCAATTGGGACTACCGCTTCACCTGGATCCGAGACGCTTCCTTCTCGGTCTACGCGCTCCTGGGCCTGGGCTACACCGAGGAGGCGAGGGCCTTTCTCGAGTGGGTCGAGAGTCGCGTCTTGGAAAGCGCCGGAACGGCGTCCGGCCCGCTCAAGACCATGTACCGGGTGGATGGGTCCTCGGATCTCGCCGAGGAGTCCCTGGATCATCTGGAGGGCTACCTGGGCTCCCGCCCGGTACGGATCGGCAACGGGGCGGCCGACCAGCTCCAGCTCGACATCTACGGCGAGGTCATGGACTCGATCGCCGTGAACGACATCTACGACCCTATCGGCTACCAGGGTTGGCTCGGACTCATCAAGATCTTGGACTGGCTGTGTGACAACTGGGACCAGCCGGACGAGGGAATCTGGGAGTCTCGCGGTGGGCGCAAGGGCTACACGTACGGACGGGTGATGTCCTGGGTGGCCCTGGACCGGGCCGTTCGCATGGCGCGGGACCGGGGACGGCCAGGAGACGTGCAGCGCTGGATCGCCGCCCGCGACGCCGTCTGCCAGCAGGTCATGGACAAGTGCTGGAACCCCTCGCGGCGTGCCTTCACCGCACACCCGGACACGGAGGTCCTCGACGCCGCGAACCTGCTGATGCCGGTGGTCGGTTTCGTCGCTCCCAGGGACCCGATGTGGCTTTCGACGCTGTCCGCCATGGAGGACGAGCTGGTCACTGACAGCCTGGTCTAC
>Ga0184612_10001807_pt1 | contig 10389 bp, 5 predicted proteins | sample PLM3_60_coex_FD_133163 | JGI IMG/M metagenome (GOLD analysis project Ga0184612, IMG submission 133163) | Groundwater sediment microbial communities from an aquifer in East River, Colorado, USA - PLM3_60_coex | ecosystem: Environmental > Terrestrial > Soil > Riparian zone | place: USA: East...
ACCGTCTACGGGCGGGCCCACATCGGGAACTTCCGTTCGTTCGTGGCCACGGACCTCCTGCGCCGGACGCTGCGGTACAAGGGGTGGCGGGTCAAGGAGGTCATGAACGTCACCGACGTGGACGACCGGATCATCCAGCTCGCGACGAAGGCCGGCCAGGACCTGCGGACCTTCACCGCCGAGCACATCCGCTCCTTCCACGAGGACCGGGTCGCCCTGCGCATGGACACGCCGGAGTTCCTGCCCCGAGCCACGGAGCACATTCCCGAGATGATCGGCCTCGTGGAGCGTCTCATCGCGCGTGGCCACACCTACACCGCCGACGGCAGCGTCTACTTCAAGATCTCCACGTTCCCCGAGTACGGCCGGCTCTCGCGCCTCGACGTGTCCGGTATCAAGGCGGGGGCGCGGGTCGACACCGACAAGTACGACAAGGAGGACGCGCGGGACTTCGTGCTGTGGAAGGCCAAGGAGGACGAGCCGGAGTGGGCGCAATGGGACGCTCCCTTCGGCCGGGGCCGCCCGGGGTGGCATCTCGAGTGCTCGGCCATGAGCATGAAGTACCTGGGGGAAACGTTCGACCTGCACTGCGGGGGCGTCGACCTCATCTTTCCGCACCACGAGAACGAGATCGCCCAGAGCACCTGCGCCACCGGCAAGCCCTTCGTGCGCCATTGGATGCACGTGACGCACCTGCTCGTGGACAACGAAACCATGTCGAAGAGCAAGGGGAACTTCTACACGATCCCCGACCTGATCGAACGCGGGCATCGTCCCGACGCCATCCGCTACCTGTTGAGCGCCGCCCACTACCGCAAGGCGCTCAACTTCACCTGGGACGGGCTGCACCAGGCGGCGACGTCGATCGACAAGGTGCACGGCTTCGTGCGGCGGCTGGACGAAGTCGACCGGGACGGGCCGGCCCCGCCCGCGGTGGAAGAGGCGGCGCGCAAGGCGCGGGAGGCGTTCGACCGCGCCCTCGAGGACGACCTGAACTCGCCGGAGGCCCTGGCGGCCGTCCACGAGCTGGTCAACGAGGGCAACCGGCTGCTGGCCGAGGGCGCGCTGACGCGGGAGGGCGCCTCCCGTCTGCGCGGCCAGATCGAGTCCATGGACACGATCTTCTCGGTCCTCCTTCCCGGCGAGGATCGGCTCTCTCCCGAGGAGCAGGCGCTCTTCGACGGCCGGCAGGAAGCGCGGCGCAAGCGGGAGTTCCAGAAGGCCGACGAGCTGCGGAAGAAGCTGGAGGAGATGGGCGTGATTCTCGAGGACACGCCGAAGGGGACGCGATGGCGGCGAAAGCTCTGAGGGCGATCGTCGCCCGCTGGCGGCGCGGCCCGCATTCCGGGGCGCCGGGGGAGGCCATGGCCTGCCGGCACCTCGAGGGCAAGGGCTACGTGATCCTGGCCCGGAACTTCCGCTGCCGGTCGGGCGAGGTGGACGTGGTGGCGCGCCACGGGGTGGCCACTGTCTTCGTGGAGGTGAAGGAGCGCCACGGAAGCTCCCACGGGGCCGGGTGCGAGAGCGTGACCTTCGGCAAGCGCCGGCGCATCGTCCGGGCCGCCCGCCTCTACGCGGCCGCCCACGGCCTGGACGAGGCGCCGCTGCGCTTCGACGTAGTGTCGATCGACTGGACTGACGCGGGCCGGCCGCAGATCCGTCACGACCAGGGCGCGTTCAACGTCGACGGGGGCTAGGGGAGGTTGGAGCGGGAAACGGGATTCGAACCCGCGACTTCGACCTTGGCAAGGTCGCACTCTACCACTGAGCTATTCCCGCCCTTGCGCTCTCCATCTTACGAAGGCCCGACGGCGCCGTCAACCCGAACCGGTTACATCTCCGACGCCACGCGCGCGGCATGGGCCGGCGGATCCTCCCGGCCGAACTGAACCGCTACGGTGAGGATCACCGGCACCGCGACGCTGTGCCGCAGCGTCGGCGTGAAGACCCACTGCCTCACGGCGTCGACGGCGGCGGCGTCGAGGAGGGGCACGCCGCTCACGACCTTGACCCCGGTCACCCTGCCCTGCGGGCTCACGACGCACTCCAGCGTGACCGTTCCATGGGCCTTCGCCGCGGCGGCGCTGGCGGGATAGACCGGATCGACGTGCTTCAGCTTCGTCGGCTTCTTGACGTCGCCGCCCAATCGCACCGGCTTGACCGGCGGCCTGGGGGCCGGCGCGGCGGGTCGCACGAGAGGCGGGGCCGCCGCGGCCAGGGTGACCGTCGTCGCCGGTGCGGATCGCGTCGCGTCCGACCTGAACAGCGGGGGCGCCACCAGGACGACGATCAGCGCCGCGTGCAGGGCGAGCGACACCGGCCAGCGCCAGGACCGGGCCGCCGGGTCCGCCGGCGACGGCCCGCTGACCACGCGCATCCGCTCGTCGCGGATCTCCGCGATCAGGGCCCCGAGCGGCGAGAGTGATGATCGCGCCATGAACCTTCCCTGCTGATGGGCCTTACGGTCCCGTGGAAGGCGAGGTTCCCGGCCGCATCACATCTTGATCCGTTCCTGACCTTCTTCTATAGTGGTTGGCCCGGGGCGGCGTAGCCAAGTGGTTAAGGCGGAGGTCTGCAAAACCTCTACTCTCCGGTTCAAGTCCGGACGCCGCCTCCATCTCGTCCTGGCCGAGCAAACCCGCAGAACCAGTTCTTACCGGCCGAAGTGCTGCGATAGCTGAGGGTACAGCCGCTGCGCACACTCCGGGCAAACTCCATGGCTCACGCGCGTCAGGTTGCTGGGCAGGGGTCTGCGATGCCAGGTCCGGTTCTTCAGTCGGACTCTCTTGCATCCGGCACAGAGCACCATGAACAACTCTCCTCGCACGGCCGTCGCCACGAGGGCCGCGAGAGGCGCCGGTTTCTGGTCGTCGGGCGGCACCAGGAGCAACTGCAGCGCACCCGTCCCCGAAGTCAGCGCAACGCTCCACCACCAGGATCCCGCCGAGGGCGTCTCGTAGATCAACGCCGACCGCAGGACGGCAACCCAGGGCCCGCCTACGGCTCCGGATAGCGCAGGCCGCAGCGCCTGCTTCAAGGCGCGCTTCAGGCTGGCGTCCAAAGACAACTGGAACTCGATCGTGGGCTGCTGCGGCGCGGGCGCGGCTCGACCCTTGACAGGGGGAGCCCTCGTAGCGCGCGCACGCCCACGTGAGCGGCTCTGCAAAGTAGTCACAAAATACTCGTTTCCTCCGCAGACTTCATGCGGGGCCGGCGGCCTCTTCGCGGTATCGCCGCTGCGCCGCTGCGCGCCATTCGGGCAGAACTGCTAACATCCTGCCCGGGGCAACTCGCTACGCCCCGGTCGCAGTCATGCTCAGACGCCGTCGAGTGCTCGGGTTCGCGCTGGCCGCGGCCGTCGCCGCGGACGCCGGCGTCGTCCTCGCCGCTCAGGACCTCTGCCAGGGGCTCGTCCAGGACAAGGCGGCTCATGCGATGGCGGGCCTCCCCAAGCCGTCCCTCGGACAGACGGTCAAGGATCCGCAGTTCGGGACGACGATCCGGCGGATCAGCGCCGTGCCCGTCTCGGAAGGCGAGAACGCCGTCATCAAGCCCATGTACGCGACGATGCCGGCGTGGAACGCCGACGAGTCGAAGCTGATCCTCTGGCACCGCGGAGCGGGGCACGAGCTGTACGACGGCCGCACGTACAAGTTCATCCGGAAGCTGCCCATCGCCCCGACGGACGTGGAGCAGGTCCTCTGGGACCCGACCGACCCGGACGTCCTCTACTATCCGAGCAATTACAACGCCGTCCCGGACCTGATGCGGTACCGGGTGAGCAAGAACGCAACCGACGTCGTGAAGAACTTCCAGGGCGCGCCGACGCGCTGCCCGGTGGACTGGGGGAAGCTGCTCCGCCTGGGAAACGATCCCCAGTACATGTCATGGGGGCCCGCGAAGATCATCGGGCTCAACTGCGGGGACACCAAGTTCCTCTACGACATCGGCGCCGGCCGCGTGCTCGGCGTCAAGAACTTCACGACCAAGAATGCCCCCATCGCGACGCCCACGGGACAGTTCGCCTACCTCGACGGGAGCGTCTACGACCTTCAGCTCAATCAGGTCCGGTCCTTGACGATGTACGCTGACGACGCCTGGCAGCACGCCTCCCTCGGCCGGTCTTCAACAGGGGACGTGCTCGTCCACGTCTCCTTCGATGCTCCTTCCGCCCAGCAGGGAGCCATCGTGGTGCACGAGCTCGGCACCGGGGCGCGGCGTGTCGTCGTCGGCCCTGCGACCGGCTGGCCGTATCCTCCCAGCGGTACGCATCTCTCGGCCGTCTCCCACAAGGCTCCAGGCTGGGTCGAGGCCTCGCTGACGGGCGATCGCGCCGGACGGCGCGCCCTCGACCAGGAGATCATCCTCGTCAACGTAGACACCAACAAGGTGTGCCGGATCGCTCACCATCGAAGCGTGGGGCGGGACGGGCCGTGGGGATACTGGGCCGAGCCGCACGGCGTCATCAGCCCGACGGGCACCCGCATCCTGTTCGCCAGCGACTGGGGTGGTGGGCCTTCCGTGGACGCGTACGTCGTCGAGCTGCCGAGCTACGGCGGGAGCGGCCCCGCGGACGTCTCGAAGCCGCGCTGATCTGGGTCGGAGCGTCCGTTGTCGAAGCACGAAAGGGCTTGACATGGCACCGCCTCGATCCTAGGTTTGTCAACAGAACCCTCCTACGTCCTGTTGCCACTTTGAGCCCGGCCCGTCACCCCTGTCGAGGAGAAGCACATGAGGAGTCAGCCGCTCGTCGCCGCTGCATTAGTGCTGCGGGCCGCCGCCGCCTGGGCGGGAGGCGCCGACGACCAGCTCGCTGCCCAGGGGCAACCGCCAGAGCTGGCGAGCTATGGGCGCCTGCCGTTGCATTTCGAAGCAAACCAGGGCCAGACTGCTGAGCAGGTCAAGTTCCTGGCGCGCGGGCGCGGCTACACGCTGTTCCTGACCTCAACAGAGTCGGTCCTGGTTCTACGGAGCCCGGAAGCTGCGGGTCCCGTCAATCGTGTCACTCCAGGCAAGGTCGTGACATCGAAGCGGTCAACGCCGTCAGCGATACTACGGTTGAAGCTCCTCGGCGCGAACCCTCGCCCGGCCGTCGATGGGAGGGAGGAGTTGCCCGGCAGGAGCCATTACCTCATCGGGAGCGACCGCAAGCGGTGGAGGGCGAACGTTCCGCAGCACGCTCGCGTGGAGTACCGAGAGGTCTACCCCGGCGTGGGCCTCACTTACTACGGCAACCAGGGCCAGCTCGAGTACGACTTCGTCGTGAGCCCCGGCGCTGATCCGGGGTTGATCCGTCTCGGGATCGAAGGCGCCGGCGGGATGCGCTTGGACGCGGACGGCAGCCTGCGCATAGGTCTGAAGGGCGGCGAGGTCATCCAGCGCGCGCCTGTCGTCTACCAGGAAGTCGGCGGGGTGCGCAAGCCGGTCCCCGGACGGTTCGTCCTGAGAGGACGCACCGAGGTGGGCTTCAAGGTCGGCCGCTACGATGTGAATCGGCCGCTTGTGCTTGATCCCGTGCTCCTTTACTCGACGTATCTCGGCGGCAGCGATGAAGACCAGGCGATACAAGTCGCAGTGGATACTTTCGGTAGCGCCTACGTCACCGGGTATACGTACTCGACCGACTTCCCGACGGAGAATGCTCTCCAACCCACGAGCGGCGGTGTCGTCGACATTTTTGTGGCGAAGCTGAGCGCGTCCGGGTCTGCCCTCGTCTATTCGACCTACCTGGGCGGCCACCGGTTCGATCTCGGAGCTGCCATCGCCGTGGACTCCTCCGGCAATGCATACATCACGGGCTCGACCTCTTCCGACGACTTCCCGACCGTCAACCCGCTGCAGCCGGAAAAGAGCGGAGGCTCGGATGCCTTCGTTGCAAAGCTGAACCCGGCAGGATCGGCTCTCATCTATTCCACGTACCTCGGCGGCAATGACATGGACGATGGATTCGACATTGCCGTGGACGCTTTTGGGAGCGCCATCCTTACGGGTCAGACTCTCTCAACTGACTTCCCAACCGCCGACCCTCTCCAGGCCGCGAATGCGGGTACCTTTGACGCTTTTGTCACGAAGCTGAATCCGGCCGGGTCGGCCCTCGTGTTCTCCACATACCTCGGAGGCAGCTCCACTGATCTGGGCTTCACCGCTGCCGTAGACGCGTCCGGGAATACCTACCTGGCGGGTGCGACGCTCTCAAAGAACTTTCCGACGGCCAACCCTCTTCAGGGCACAAGCGGTGGATCCACTGATGCATTCGTGACGAAGCTGAACGCGTCGGGAACGGCTCTTGTCTATTCCACCTACTTGGGTGGCAGCTTGGAAGACTTCGGAAGCGGGCTGGCGGTCGATTCGCTAGGGCAAGCCTTTGTCGTCGGTTACACGTCCTCCGCGAACTTCCCCACGCGTAATGCCTTCCAGGGGGCGAACGCCGGCCTCGACGACGCTTTCGTATCCAAGCTGAGTGCGGCGGGATCGAGTCTGGTTTCTTCGACCTACCTCGGTGGCGCCGGTCGGGACGGTGGCCTGGGCATCGCTCTCGACGGAGCGGGACGCGCGTATGTCAGTGGCCATACAACCTCTGTGAACTTTCCGGTGCGAGAGCCGCTGCAGGGTGCGAATGCCGGCTCCACCGACGGTTTCGTCGCGAAGCTGAGCGAGAGCTCAATGGGCCGATTGGCGCTCGAGTACTCGACGTACCTCGGCGGCAGTGGCATCGACTCTGGTGTTCGCATCGCTGTGGACGCAGCCGGGAACGCCTACGTCATCGGATATACGAATTCGATCGACTTCCCGCTGATCGGGCCCATCCAGGACACGAACCATGGACGCGGGGACCTGTTCGTGTCGAAGATCGGCGCCGGGGCTACGGATAGCGTGCAGGGCCGATGACGGAGAAAGGACTAGCCCCCGATAGATACTCGCCCAGCTCGCCGACGTCCACCGTTGCCCGCGCAGGAGTAGCTATGAGGAACCAGCCGCTTGTCGTCACCGCGCTTGTGCTGCTGACGGCTTCGACTGGCGAGGCGCTCAGCGGTGAGCTGCCGCTGGAAGAGCAAGTGCGGCGCGCGATGGCAAGCTACGGCGCGTGGCCGCTTTACTTCGAGCCGAACCACGGGCAGTTCGATGCCGGGGTCAAGTTCCTGGCGCGGGGCAGCGGCTACACACTGTTTCTCACGTCAACCGAGGCGGTGCTGGTCTTGCAGATGCCGAAGTGTGCTCTGCAAGGCAAGGGCGCCGCCAAGGGCAAGGCCGTCGCCCGGACATTGCCCTGCGCTCCGCAAATACTGCGGATGAAGCTGTTGGGCGCCAACCCGGCATCAGTCGTCGAGGGGAGGGAGGAGCTGCCCGGCAAGAGCCATTACTACCTCGGCAACGATCCGAAGCGTTGGAGGAGAAACGTGCCCCAGTACGCTCGCGTGGAGTACAGGGGCGTCTATCCTGGCGTGAGCCTGAGGTACTACGGAAGCCAGAGAAAGATCGAGTACGACTTCGTCGTGGACGCCGGCGTGGACCCCCGGTCGATTCGACTCGCGATCGGTGGAGCGGACGAGATCCGCCTTGACGCGGATGGAAACATGCGCATCAGCCTGGGTGGCCGCGAGGTGATCCAGCGCGCTCCCGCCGAGGGACGGTTCGTGCTCACAGGGAAGGGTGAGGTAGGGTTCGAAGTCGCCGCCTACAGGGCGGACCGGCCGTTCGTGCTCCACCCCGTGCTCGTCTACTCGACTTACCTTGGCGGCAGCGGGGAAGAGCAGGCGCAGGATATCGCCGTGGATGCTTCCGGTAGCGCCTACATAACTGGCTGGACAGGTTCCTTCGATTTCCCCACGCGCAACGCTCTCCAAGGCACAAACGGGGGCTGCGACGACGTCTTCGTGGCAAAGCTGGACTCCACCGGGTCGGCTCTCGTCTATTCGACCTACCTTGGTGGCCTCGGTTGCGACTTCGGGTACGGTATCGACGTGGATTCCGCCGGCAACGCCTATGTGGTGGGCGACACGAGCTCCAAGGACTTCCCAACCGCCAATGCCATGCAGCCTACGCCAGGTGGAGCCGCCGACGTCTTCCTATCCAAGCTGAGCCCAGACGGGTCAGAGCTCATCTACTCCACATACTTCGGAGGCAGCGAAATGGAGGACGGCATCGCCATCGCCGTGGACGCCTCCGGAAGCGCCTGCCTCACGGGCGCCACGACTTCCCCCGACTTTCCGACTGCCAATCCTCTGCAGGCTGTCTACGCAGGTGGGCGAGACGCTTTCGTGGCGAAGCTGGACCCAGCTGGATCGGCTCCCGTCTATTCCACCTATCTCGGCGGCAGATTCTCGGACATGGGCATCGGCATCGGTGTGGACAAGTCAGGCAACGCGTACGTCACGGGTGTGACGACCTCCCCGGACTTTCCGACGGTCAATCCCCTCCAAGGCGTGCTCGCGGGAGGAGTTGACGCCTTTGTGTCGAAGCTGAACGCGACGGGGTCCACGCTCGTCTATTCCACCTATCTCGGCGGCAGCGGCAGCATTGAGTACGGCAGGGGCATCGCGACAGACGCGCTCGGGAGAGCCTACGTCACGGGTTCGACGACTTCTACAGACTTTCCCACACGCAACGCATTCCAGACCACAAACGGCGGCGGGCTCTACGACGCGTTCGTGACGAAGCTGGACGCATCGGGATCGGCTCTGGTCTACTCGACCTACCTCGGTGGAACCGACTCGGACCACGGCCTGGACATCGCGGTCGATGGCGCTGGGCGGGCGTACGTCACTGGCATTACATACTCCACCAATTTCCCGACGCGCAAGCCCTTTCAAGCCGCAAACGCGGGCGCCGGCGACGCTTTCGTGACGAAGTTGACCGAGTCCTCGGTGTCGTGGTCGGCGCTCGAGTACTCGACGTACCTCGGCGGGAGTGACGACGACTCTGGTGTTCGCATCGCCGTGGACGCATCCGGGAACGTCTACGTCATCGGATACACGAACTCGACCGACTTCCCTCTGGTTGGACCGATCCAGGACACGAACCATGGAGGCGGAGACGTGTTCGTGTCGAAGATCGGCGCCGCGGAGATGAGCGGAATGCTCCCGCAAGACCACTGAGCGTATACTCCCGAAAATCCCAAGGCTAGAGGTGCTCATGGCGGAACGGACGTCCGGATCGCGCCTGCAGGGTCGTCGGCCGATGGTCTTGTTGCTGCTCCTCGCAGCGCTGGCCGCCTACAAGGGGGGGCCGTCCGCCGCGGGTGCAGCCGGGGAACCGCTGGGCAAGATCGAGCCCGGCCTGCTCGACAAGATCCAGGCTTCGGGCGAGACGACCTTCTGGGTGCTGCTGCACGAGCGGGCCAACCTGGCTCCGGCCTACCAGCTCCTGAACCACGACGATCGCGGTGCCTTCGTCTATCGGCGACTGAAGGAGGTCGCGAGCCGCAGCCAGGGCGGGCTGCGCAGCCTCCTCGATGCCCATGGCGCGAGCTACCGGCCCTTCTGGATCGTCAACGCGGTCCGCGTAACGGCGGGGGAGGCCGTGCTCCTGGAGATCGCGGCCCGCCCCGAAGTCAAGTCGATCCGCGCCGATCGTACGTACCGGCTTCCGCCGGTCGAGGTGGGCGCCGCCGCTGAGGCGCGCGTCGACACCGTCGAGTGGGGGATCGACCGCATCCGGGCTCCGCTCGTCTGGTCCACCTTCAACGATCGGGGGGAGGGCATCGTGGTCGCCCACATCGACACCGGCGTCCAGTACAACCACCCCGCGCTCGTGCGCCAGTACCGCGGCAACCTGGGCGGGGGCAGCTTCGACCACAACTACACCTGGTTCGACCCGTCGCACGTCTGTAACCCCGCCAACGTTCCCTGCGACAACGTCGCACACGGCACGCACATCATGGGGACGATGGTGGGCGACGACGGGATGCCGGGCCCCAACCAGATCGGGGTCGCTCCGAACGCGAAATGGATTGCGGCCAAGGGGTGCGAGAGCACCTCCTGCTCGCTCGCGGCACTCCTCGCCTCGGGGGAATGGGTGCTCGCTCCCACCGATCTCCAGGGCAACAACCCCCGGCCCGACCTGCGGCCGCATGTCGTCAACAACTCCTGGGGCGGCGCGCCGGGCGACACCTTCTACCTGGACATCGTCCAGGCGTGGCGGGCATCGGGCATCTTCCCCGCCTTCGCCAACGGTGGCTCCGGCCCCTCCTGCGGGTCGGCCGGCTCGCCGGGCGACTACGTGGCCACCTATAGCGCCGGCGCTTTCGACATCAACAACAACATCGCGAGCTTCTCGAGCCGCGGTCCGTCGGCCTTCCCCGGGCCCTCGACCTCGCGCTCCGGGCCTTTCGAGATCAAGCCCAACATCGCCGCGCCGGGCGTGAGCATCCGCAGCAGCGTGCCGACCAAC
>Ga0184612_10001808_pt1 | contig 10388 bp, 10 predicted proteins | sample PLM3_60_coex_FD_133163 | JGI IMG/M metagenome (GOLD analysis project Ga0184612, IMG submission 133163) | Groundwater sediment microbial communities from an aquifer in East River, Colorado, USA - PLM3_60_coex | ecosystem: Environmental > Terrestrial > Soil > Riparian zone | place: USA: East...
AGACCATGGGTCAAAATCAGAAGGTCTTCAATGAGATCATTGACCTCATGTAGTTTCCCTAACGCGTATTTTTCTTTTATATCGAGACTCTCCGATTCGATTGAATATAGTGTATCACCATTTTGAACCCACTGATTTTCCGTAAGGAAGGATTCCCTTATCCGGCCGCTGGCGACCGCGCGGATGATCCCTATTTCAGCCGAGGGACGAATGAAGCCCGGTGATGAGATTGAAATTTCCACTGTGCAGATTGCTAAAATGAAAATGACTGTGGCAATGGCAAGACAAAAAAGGGTATACAGGAACATTATCGCTCGAGAACTTTCAAAATGACCTTCATCGGCAATGATTTTCGAATAGCGGGGAAGTTCTTTCATACATCGGATTACTATTATAAAACATCTGACAACGGCGTTAATCCCCTTTCACGGATTGACTATTAGAACGATCGTGTTATACACACTATGAATAAGGGCTGTACTGATAAACGGGTGTGGCCTTTCGCGGCAGCTATAACTAAAGGACAAAATTGCGCCGGCAAAAAAGGCGTGAAAAAAATATCCGGCATTGTATAAATGAAACAAGCTGAAAACCAATGCGGACAAAAGAACGATTTTGGATGATGAAATGTATTTGGACAAGTGCCGAAAGAAAAGGTATTGACAAAAGTAGGTCTCAGCAAGTGGCGCCAATATTGCTACCGTGAAAAATGTCTGGTAGATATTTCCAAAAATCACGGCACCACCAGTAATAGGCTTATCCGTCAAAATATATGTTAGTTTGGAGCTTATGTAAGCCGGTATGAATTTTATCAATACGAACAGGCAAACGAACAAAACAACATTCATCTGTCTCAGTGCCGGCAAATATTTTTCAGACAAACTAGGCATCATCGTCGTTCATGAGTTTAAAGCACAAAAAGAAACAAATTCCAAGTAGAAGGAAGTGATGGTTTAGAATCTGAAACGAAGCGATTTTCAGGTCAAAGTAAATCAACGCCGTGGATAATAGATTGCCGAGACAATAGATGAGCAGGCCGATTAAAATATATCTGAGATCCATCAGATCCAGGGTGTATATCTTCCTGGCGGATTTTAACCGCAGCAGGAGAATTAGGGAAAACAACGAATAGATAGAAAAGACAATCATTTTTAAGCAGTTTAAAAAAGAGCTGACTGATCAGCTCTTTTTATCAGTTTCATTTCTTAAGATTCGGAGGCAGTGAGGATTGGAAGGAGGCAGCAGCTGTGACAAATTCATAATATGATCTGCCGATCACGCCAAAAACATAAAAAAGATCATACGCAAAGGAGGTGTCTCTAGTGATCTCCCCTCCATTAGTATTCATCAACTCACCATGAGTCAATTGTTTCAAATTCAGGTTATTTTTCATATCGATTTTTATTTAGAGTTATTTTAGATTCCATCCGTCAGAAAGGCCGGCTTTTACCTCTTCCCAATTCTCAATGATATAAACTGCAATCGCGGCTGGGGTAAGTTTCTTTAACAATGGTGGTAAGTCGAGAAGGCCTCCGCCATTAATCGTATAAGTTTCCTGAACATCAAGCGTCTTCAGGTTCATACCTTTTAAAGTCATGTCTTCCATAATTTTTAAAATTTTAAACCACCAGAAATCTGTCTGGCGCAGCATCCTTGCAAAGAGTAAACAATATTAATCGCGACGAGTGTCAACAGTTGAGACTGATCCAAGAAGTTTGTCACAACTTATCCACGTTTCTCCGCCAACGATTTTTTTTGCCTCCTCAACATCAATAATTTCTGAGGGTAAAAACCTGAACATAATAATACCTTCTCTTTCATACGCGTATCGGCTCTGCGATGCATCAAAAATGAGTGGAGCATAAAGATCCTCGCGCATATATTCAATGAGCCTGAAAAATGTACTTCGGGAAATGCCAAGTCTTCTGGCCATGTAATCAGCTTTGCCACGAACTTTGCTGCGTATCAGCACATCCAGCGCCAGGATCAGGCGCCTTTTCTCTTCTAAAGACATACAATTCTTGTTAACGGGTGTTCCATAAAAAATTCAACTAACCTCAATCATGACCTCTTTTAATAGAGATCAAATTCCATCCCCTGCAAGAGACTTGCATGCCGTGTGCGAACAAATTTCCTACCTCCCTCTGCCTTTTTTGTAAAAAAAGTACAACAGCAGAATCAGAAAGCACGCCGGAAAAAAAGAACATAAAAAGTGGAAGAAGTAACCTAGTGCATACCCAAACTGGTATGGGGTCAATTGAAGAAGGGGTGAGGTAATCATAAAAATTTAGTTAACGGTTTTTAATATTAAATCAACGGTGCGGTATCATAAATTACCGCTTGGACTGCAATTGTATATTTCGAATGTACAATTAAATGCAGATTATGTCAACTTCGACTATCTTCATTTCCGTTTTGCTTGAATACCTCACGTGAAACGAAAAAAGTAATCCAAATATCTTTTCACAAAAGCTTGTCCAACACGAAGATTTCAAAAACATGAGCTACTCCTTATTAAAACTTCTACACGTAGCCGCCGTAATTATTTTTCTCGGCAACATCATCACCGGCCACTTCTGGATGCACATTGCTATGAAGTCAAAGGATCTGAAAATTATCCGGCATAGTATTCTGGGTGTCATAAAAAGCGACAGGATTTTTACAATACCCGGTGTTATATTGATCCTGGCAGGTGGAGTTCTGGCTGCGGTTTACGGTGGGATTCCTATCCTTCGGACAGGCTGGGTCTTTTGGTCTATACTAATGTTCGCGCTTTCGGGCGTTATTTTTTCAACGAAACTGTCTGCTTATCAACGCAAGATTTACGAACTCTCACTTGGTGATAGTACAGTCACCGACCAGGAATGGCATACACTCAACACTGTGTATGTGAAATGGAAGACCTGGGGATTTATTGCCATTTCATTGCCGCTAGCTGCACTGGCAATGATGATCCTGAAAATTCCACATTAGGCAAACTCGCTCGCCGCCTAACGATAAGATATGTTTTTTAACTACATTTTTATAGTATCTTATACAATTGAATCCACCCTAAAAAGATGATGCAAAGGTCAGTGCTTACCGCAACACTTACTCTTCTCGGATGGTCTTTGGTAGCACAGCCAGTATATCCAATCACATTCAATGTGGATTCCGTCACACATCCTAATCCTGTTGTAAAAGGAGTCTGGAAATCTATCGGCAATAGTTATTTGTTGGACGCCACAGGGGAGAAAATAATTTTGTACAGCACCACCAGCCAACATTGTTACACAGAAAAAAACGATTATCTCTCAGGACTTTTGAACTCCAGTGCCCCATTCTCTATTAATTCTGCGAAGGATACGTTGTCCATTTTTCTGCACGACTTCGGAGAAAAAACCAGAAACCTTCAGTCAGAAAATAAATATTACAGACTCCCGGATCTGCCTAAAAATTGTAAGCCACTCACCGCGCAGCAATTGGCTGACCAGGAATTTCTGTTTGAACTTTATTGGCTGACGCTGCGTGAGAATTATGCCAATACTACTGAGCGACAACTAAACTGGAACGAAATTTACCTGGAGTACCGGCCAAAGATCAGTTCGCTGTCCACGAAATACGACCTGTTCGACGTAATGGGACAAATCGTGACGCTCACCAGGGATCAACACACAAAAATCATAAGGTCAGATGGCGAGACCAAGCAATACAGAGGCGAGCCCAGTTCCCGTCTGCTGAGGCAGTCTTTCGAGCGCCAGGACAGCATAAAAACGTATGACGAATACATCGACAAATTTTTCAGCATAAGCTATCAGCATATCTCCAATGACCTGTTGAACGGAAAGGGAAAGAAAGTTGCAGACGGAAAACTTGAATGGGGAGATATTACGCCAACGATCGGATATATTCACATCCACGCCTTTACAAGGTTTACGGACAATGCCTTGCCGCGAAAACAGCATATTGATACGCTGGATTTTCATATGCAGGAAATAATGAAGGTCTTTCAAAACAAAAAGGCAGTGATTGTCGACGTGAGTTTCAACTTTGGCGGATATGATGCAGCTGGTCTCACCATTGCCGGTTATTTCACGAAAAAAGAATACGAGGCATATACAGTCTACAGATATCAGCAAGGAAAACTTTACCAGGGTTCAATATTTAAAGTAATGCCTGCGCCTATTTACAATTTTACAGGTCCCGTTTTTTTACTCACTACCGACATCAGCCGCAGTGCCGCGGAAAGTTTTGCCATGCAAATGAAAGTGTTACCTAACGTCACAATGGTAGGCACAAATACGTTGGGTATTTTGTCTAATATGCTGAACAAATCGATTGGCGAATTCGTACTCACCCTTTCACATGAAAAATATATTACGCCCAAAGGAAAGACATATGAAGTGAGCGGCGTCGACGTTGACATTCCCCTGGAAGTATTCACCAGGGAGAACATGTTCAATGGCCACCGGGATGCCGTTAGAAAGATCGTGGAAATGATTGAGCGGAAAAGTGATAAGTGATAGGTGATAGTGAAAAACGAAAAGTGAAAAGTGGAAGGCTGATAATTGCATATGAGGAAATACCAATGCGTTTGCAGTATTGTTTTTTTTCCACTTGAGTTCGGGGCTAAAAGTTGAATAGATGAAAAATATCAGACTGAGGTATTTGCCGGCTATAACTATATTATTGCTGCATACGAATTTTAATATGGTAGGTCCTGACCGTTTTGTTCAGCAGGAAATGTATGCACTGGTGGACGCATTTCCGCAGCTAACGTTTGATATGCCTGTTGAGCTTACCAGTCTAGACAATTCTGACCGAATTTTTGTAATTGAACAAAAGGGAGTCATTCAAGTTTTCAAGAATTCTCCAGAGGTAAAAAAGTCAACGGTTTTCCTGGATATCGAGAAACAAGTTTCAAGCGGGGGTGAGATGGGTTTACTGGGGCTCGCATTTCATCCGGAATTCGCGACTAACGGATATTTTTATGTTAACTATACGCGGCGTGATCCGCTGGAGACGATCATTTCCCGGTTTAAAGTCAATGCTTCGAATCCCGAAACAGCGGACCAAAACAGCGAGACCATACTACTGCGTTTCGACCAGCCTTATGATAACCACAACGGGGGCAAAGTGGGGTTCGGAAACGATGGGTTCCTTTATATATCCGCCGGCGATGGTGGCAGCTGGGGCGATCAGAAAAACCGCGCTCAAAACCGAAAAGAGTTGCTGGGAAAAATTCTGAGATTGGATGTGAACAGTACATCACAAGGACGAAAATATGGTATTCCGAAGGACAACCCTTTTGTCGCAAATAAGGAAGGTTACAGGGAGGAGATTTTTGCTTACGGAATGCGCAACGCCTGGCGGTTTAACTTTGATCGCGAAACAGGTCTGCTATGGGCTGGTGATGTGGGCCAAAATAAAATAGAAGAAATAGATATTATTGAAAAGGGTGGAAACTATGGCTGGAGAATCATGGAAGCCAATGAATGTTACAGAACAAGCACGTGCAATAGTGAAGGGCTGATACCTCCGATCTGGAGCTATATTCAGGGACCAGATACTGGCAGCTCGATAACAGGAGGTTACGTGTGCCGCGACAAGAGTCTTTCGAAGCTTTTTGGTAAATACATTTATGGCGATTTCGTTACGGGCAATATCTGGGCATTGACCCAGGCCAATAAGAAGGCAATTAAAAATGAAAAGATTTCAAAAATCACGGGTGGGCTGCCTTCTTTTGGAGAAGACAGTAAACATAATCTGTACGTCTTGTCATACAATCCCGGAAAAATTTACAGATTTCGTGAAAATAAATAACGCAGCGTATTGCTTAGTCACATTCGAAACATGTAATATCAAAATCTCACAATGCGCGGTCTTGATATAACGCACGAATGCCAAAGCGCCTGATGAACCGAATAACATATCAAATCTCATGAAAACTTTTACACTGATAATATTGTGTCTCGCTTTTACAACTTTGCGTCATGTTTATGGCCAAACTGCTGCCGAAAAATTGGCTATCGAGAAGGAAGTCAAAAAACTTGATCTCGAACATGCCGATGCCGTGCTTCGAGGAGATCTCGCTGCAATGGACAAATACTGGACGGAAGATTTTATCGTTAATAATCCCTTTAATGAGATTGATCAGGCTGACCGGATTCGCAAAGGTACCGTTACATACGCATCTTTTGTTCGCGAGTGCGAAGCTATTAAAGTGCACGGTAATACTGTCATTATTATGGGTAAAGAAATCGTGGTGCCCGGAGGACGCTCGCCTGATTCGGGCAAAACCATCAACCGAAGGTATACCAACATCTGGATGCAGCGCGATGGCAAATGGCGTCTCGTTGCCAGACATGCAAGTGTAATTTGTCCAAAGTAGCGAAAGTAATCACGCGACCTCAGAAGTCATTTGATGTATGTCTCAATCCGCCATTCGACAACAGCGATTAAACAACCAACAAATCAGCGCCTCGCGATTCGATGCTCCGGCAGAACTTGTGAGATGGATGATTGCAATGCAGGCTCAGGAATTTGCTCACGCCAAGTGGGCAATCGGTTTGAGGCTTTCACAGATTACAAAAGATGCTGATGTTGAAAAAGTATTCAATGACGGCGGCATTCTGCGCACGCATGTTATGAGGCCGACATGGCACTTTGTTTCAGCTGCTGATATTCGCTGGCTCCTGGCGCTGACTGCTCCACGCGTGCACGCGCTCAACGGCTTCTCGTATCGAAAATTGGAATTAACTCCAGCCGTCCGCAATCGGTGCACAAACATCATCGTAAGCGCTTTGCAGGGATGCAAACACTTGACAAGAACCAATCTGCTTCAGGCATTGACAAAGAAAAAAATTGTAGCTGATGGCCTGAGGCTAGCTTACATTATGATGAATGCCGAGCTTGAAGGAATTATCTGTAGTGGACCGCGCCATGGAAAACAATTCACGTATGCCCTATTGGACGAACGGGTACCACCAATCAAGCCGTACGACCGTGACGAAGCATTATCCGGATTCACAAGTCGCTATTTCGCTAGTCGTGGACCAGCAACCATCCACGATTTTGCCAACTGGTCAGGCCTGACGCTGAAGGAAGTCAAAGAAGGGGTGGCTTTAGTAAAAAATGAATTGCACCCGGAGACAATCAATGGCAAGGAATATTATGTGACACCAGATAATGGAGCAATCAAACATCCCGAAGGGCGGGGTACCTTTCTGATGCCTGACTATGACGAGTATGGAATGAGCTACAAGGACAGAAGTGCCCTGGCAACTTCGAAAAACACAAACGCTACAAAAGATGAAAGTCTAATATTTGGCCATTGGATAGTGGTCAACGGTGTAATAGAGGGCACGTGGAATCAGGAGATTAAAAAAAGTTCGATTGCAATAACATCCTCGTTCTTCAAGTCCCTGCCAAAGTCAAAACACGCTGAAGTAACCCGAGCCTTCCGACGCTATTGCTCGTTCTTCGGAAAGGAACTTGAACACACTTTCTGAATTACAAGCGCGCAGATAAATCAGTACGACCCTCAATACTAAATTCACATTGATCGAAAGCGATTGTTTGTTATATTGCTTTTATCCGTAGCGCAATATGAGTCTGATGGCAAGAATGGTAATAAAATATCAACTCCTGGTTTGTCTTCAGCTTGTTGTTATTTTTACGCACGCGCAGCAAGCACTCATCCGCGGGACGGTCCTTGACGGGCAAACGGAACAACCCCTTCCCTATGCAAGTGTATATATCAACCAGACCACCATCGGAACCCACACCGATGATAAGGGCGCATTTGTTCTTGCTGTCAATCCTGGTGAGTATGAATTGATAGTTTCTTTTATCGGACATGAGCCGTATCAATCGAAAATAGTATTGGAACCAGGCATTGAGATTCGTCGCACTATCCGTCTAAAGATTTTTCCGATGAAGGAAATCTCGATAACGTCGAGTAGAGACCCGGCGTGGGAGAACCAACTGAAAAAATTTGAGAAGCTGTTTTTGGGTAACAGTGCAAATTCCCGTCTCTGCAAAATTTTGAACCCATGGGTATTGAGTTTTCCGGAAACGAAAAAAGGTGTGTTCATCGCACAGGCCTCCGGTATTTTAGAAATAGAGAACCTCAGCCTGGGGTATCGCATTTCCTATGAGTTAAAAAATTTCTCCGTAGGCAACGACAACTACCTTCTCGCCGGCTACGTGCGATTCCAGGAAATGCTCACCACTGATTCTGCTCTCACCAAAACGTGGGCGAAAAAAAGATACGAGGCTTATTTAGGATCCACGCGGCATTTGCTCAAAGCTTTTGTAGAGCACTGTCAGGAAGAAGAGTACTTTGATATTTATGACGATCGGTCCGAACTTAAACAGGTAGTCCGTGATTCCAGGTTCACGCCGAACCTCGATAAGACAATATTTATTCATTCCATGCAGGACAAAATCTTTCCAGGAGGGAGACCCAATACATATAATATCCAGATGCCTTTCAGACTTGAAGTCCATTACAAGGCAAAGAGAGGGAGCTCAAAAATCTATTGGGATTTACCATTTCCCGTAAGTTGGATAGAAGTGAGGGGAGGGTTCCTGACCGTCACTGACGACGGTATCGTTTTGAATCCATTAAAGATGACGGTTTCAGGTGCTATGTTCGATCCCCGGGTCGCCGAATTCCTACCCAATGATTATCACCCTGAAGAAAAAATAAGGATCTACCGGGAACCAATTGAAACGAAACCGTTGAGCAAATTAGCCTACCTCACAGAAAAGGCTTACCTGCAAACGGACAAATCCTATTACTATCCCAACGAGGTTGTATGGTTCAAAGGATACATGAATTATTTTTCGCCGCAACTGAAAGATTCCTTGAGCCATGTTTTATACGTGGACCTGGTGAATGCGATGGGTAAGCCTGTCGTATCGACCACTTTCCCGATTACTAAGAACATGACGGTTGGCGACATTACGCTACCTAGCTACATCGGGCGGGGTGACTACACGTTGCGAGCTTATACGCGCTGGATGCTGAATTTTGATCCCGGATACACTTTTACAAAACCCATTCGCATTTTAGCATTGGGTGAACAAGCTAGAAAAAGAGACTACACACCCGATGAGCAAAGCGTACACAACATCATCATAACTTCGGAAAAGGAACAATATAACTCCAGAGAAAAAATAAAATTAACACTTGAAGTCCGGAATGATGAAGACCGAACTGTTCCGGCGAATCTATCCGTCTCTGTAACGGATTTTGATCAGGCTGTTCCGGCAGGCAACGAAATTTCCATACTGACGGATTATGATGTTCCCGTCATTGCACTACCGGATACGTTGGATAAAAAAACACGGTATCTCATCCAAAATGGCTTTGACATTAAAGGAAGGTTTATACCTGTGAAGAAAAAATCGGCTCAAGGTAGATTAACAATTGTCCAGGAGAAGGCCAACGATGTGTTTGAAATCACTTCAGAAGAAGATGGAAACTTCTTTATTCCAAATTTGCTTTTATTTGACACGAGCCGCCTTTCATATATGGCTGCAAACTTGAAAGGAAAACCAGCAAAAGTAGTGTTTGATTCAATTTCCGTCACTTCTCCAACACGCATAGCAAAGCCGTTGCAAATTGAAATCTATGAATCTGAAAAGCCAACACGCCCTTTTATCATCGATTTTTCGGAGACCAGAATGCTGGAAGAAGTTATGGTTGAAGCCAATCGCATTGAGCCGAAGAAAAGAGCGTCCATGATAACTGCAGACCATGCGCTCACTGGCGATTGGATTCGGGAAAACAACATTGTAGATGTTCTTAGCGCCCTTCAGATCAAGATTCCGGGTTTTAGAGTAATCATTAAAACGGATGCGAGTGGGTTTCCCGTGAAATATATCACTCTTGGAGGAGCGTCCAGTCTTTCCCCTTTAGCCATGCAGGAACCTCTTGTTTTGGTAGACAATGTGGTCGTCAACGATTTACCTGGAGGGCCAGCTGCGCAGATCGAGGGGTTGCATGCTGTGTCTATTGATCGCGTCGAAATTTCGAAGTTCGGAAGTGCCGCTGCTTTCGGCTCGCGTGGTGGGAACGGAGTTATTTCAATCTTTACACGAAAGGGTTCCTTCGTTGAGGTGCCCACTGTTTCATACGACAAGAATTTGTTGCAACCACTACCGGTACCTGGATTTTCTATCGCAAACAAATTCATTTCGCCCGATTATTCGGCGCCTGAAAAAAATACGACCAGTCAGGATAACCGGTCAACTATCTATTGGAATCCTTCGATACAAGCCGACGGCAACCAAACAGAAGTATCATTCTTTGCTGCGGACCTTCCCACACGCTATCGAATAGTTGTTGAGGGCGTCACCTACGATGGCAGGGCAGTGCGGGGCGAAAAACTAATTACAAT
>Ga0184612_10001809_pt1 | contig 10386 bp, 11 predicted proteins | sample PLM3_60_coex_FD_133163 | JGI IMG/M metagenome (GOLD analysis project Ga0184612, IMG submission 133163) | Groundwater sediment microbial communities from an aquifer in East River, Colorado, USA - PLM3_60_coex | ecosystem: Environmental > Terrestrial > Soil > Riparian zone | place: USA: East...
AGAACCCTCGCCGGCCGTTCACCAAGATCGGGTGGACGTTCTCGAACTGCTCCACGGTCTTCACGACCTGCTCGTCATCGCCCTGGAACGCCATCAGTACGAGCCCCCAGTCGGTCCCGGGGATCTCGGGGTAGCGCTCGCTCGGGCGCCACGCGTAGACCAGTCCGGGGTCGCCGAACGGGCTATCCACGACGTAGGTCCCGTCGGGGGCGGGCCCGGCCGGCAGCGCAGGGTCGAACCCGGCGATGGCCACCGCCCGTGCGGGCGGGAGCGGGTCGCCGAGCGCGTCGGGATCGACCGGTGGCAGCGAGACGGAGGGAGTAACCCCCGGTTGCACGCGGATCTCGAACGCACCGATGGCGAGCCGTGCGGCGGCCGCAAGTGTGAGGGCGACAACGAGCCCGATCGCGACGAGCACGAGCGTCCGCCGGCGGCTCCAGAGAGCGGTCCGCGGGAACGGGGGCCGAGTCCGGGCGGCACGATCGGTGCCGATGTGAGCGGTGACGGCCGGCACCAGCGCCGGCGTCGCCGGATAGGCGAGCTCGCGCCCGAGGCCCGTCAGCGCCGCCGCAAGCGTCTCGTCGCTCAGCCGATCACGCATCGCCCGTCGTCTCCATCTCGCGTCGTAGCCGCTCGAGTGCCCGGGAGAGCCGGGACTTGACGGTGCCCGGACGGATCCCGAGCGCCCTCGCCGTCTCGGCCTCCGAGAGCTGGAGCAGGTACCGGAAGGTCACCACCAGCCGTTCGCGCTCGGGCAGCTGCTCCAGGCGGGCCACCAGAGCCGCGCGTCGCTCCCCACCGAGCACCGCGGCCTCGGGGGACGGGGCCGCGCCCCCCGGGCCGCGATCGTCCGCGATGCGGTGCACGAGCCGCTCGCGCCGGCCCGCCGAGCGGCGTCGGTTCTTCGCCTCGTTCGAGACGATCCGAAGGATCCATGGCCGGAACGCCTCCCCTGCCCGGAACCGGGCCAGAGCGTAGTAGGCCTTCACGAACGCGTCCTGCGCGGCGTCCTCCGCGTCCGCCGAGCTCCGGGTGATCAGCCACGCCGTTCGGAACGCTACCTCCCGGTACCGCTCCACGAGCTCGCCGTAGGCATGCACGTCGCCGTCCCTCGCCCGACGAGCGAGCTCGACGTCCTCCAGTGGACGGCCCTCCACTCGGTCGATCACCCCGCTCTACACCGCGGGGCGCTCATCGGTTCCGGCCGTTACGCCGGGCCGCTACGCCGAACCGTCGCCCGTTCGGCCGTTGCCGAACGTCCGCTCGGCGAAATCGGTGATCCCGGACAGGAGCTGCGTGAACTCCATCGGGATCACAAACTTCGTCGAAGGCGACGCCCCGATCTGCTTGAGGGCGTCCAGGTACTGCAGGCTCATCGTCTTGCCGTCGACGGCTTGGGCGGACTCGTAGATCTTGGTGAGCGCGAGCGCGAACCCCTCGGCGCGGAGGATCGCGGCCTGGCGGTCGCCCTCTGCGTTCAGGATCGCGGACTGTTTGTTGCCCTCGGCCACGGTGATCGCGGCCTGCTTCGAGCCGTCGGCTTCCGTGACGACGGCTCGACGGGTCCGCTCGGCCGACATCTGCCGGGTCATGGCGTCTTGGACCGCCGGAGGCGGGATGATCTCGCGGATCTCGACGTTCGTGACCTTGACGCCCCAGCGCTCGGTCACCTCGTCGAGCTTGGTCCGAAGGATCTCGTTCATCTGCTCGCGCTTGGCGAGCACGTCGTCCAGCGACATGTCGCCCACCACCGAGCGGAGCGTCGTGGCGGCGATGTTCTGCGCCGCCCCAGCGAAGTTGCCGACCTCGATCACCGACATCGCCGCGTCGATCACCCGGTAGAACACGATGAAGTCGATCGAGATCGTCGCGTTGTCCTCCGTGATCGCCGCCTGGTGGGGGATCTCGAGGTACAGCTCGCGCAGGTCGACCATGACGCCCTTGTCGATGAACGGGATCAGGAAGACCAGGCCCGGGCCCTTCGCGCCGATCGCGCGTCCGAGGCGGAAGACCATCAGGCGCTGATACTCGCGGACGATCCGCAGCGCCTGGGGCAGGATCAACGCCAGCACGAGCAAGACGACGCCGACGCCGATCGCCAGCGGGATCAGGTTCACGGTTCCCTCCGTTCTGTAGGCCCATCGGCGGCCGCCGTCGCCGGCTCCTCCGCGGGCTCGACCTTCAGCTTCAAACCTTCCATCTCGACGACCCGGATGCGGTCGCCCTTGCGGGGGGTGCCCCGTACGGCGTGGGCAGTCCACTCCTCCGAGGCGACCTGGACGACGCCGGTCGGGGCGAGATCGCGCACGACCGTGCCTTCACGCCCGACGAGCTGTTCGTCGCGCGTGATGACCTTGCGGTGACGAAGGCGCAACGCCTGACGGGCTACGACCAGGAAGAAGAACGCCGCGAACCCCGCTACCGGCACGATCAACAGCGGCGAGACCGCCACGCCGGGTACCGAGGTGTCGAACAGGAACAGGCCCCCGAGGACGACGCAGATCACGCCGGCGATCGCCGGAAGCCCGACCCCCGGATGCAGGAGCTCCAGGACGAAGAACACGATCGAGGCGACGAGCAGCACGACGCCGATGAGCTGGACCGGGAGCGTGCCGAGCGCCACGAGCGAGGACACGAACAGGATGACGCCGAGCGTTCCCGCCACCCCGCCCGGAACGAAGAACTCGAGCACGATCAGCGCGAGCCCGAGCCAGAAGAAGAGGAACGCGAGGTTCGGATCGAGCAGCGCGTGCAGGATGCCCGCGAAGAACCCGAGGCTCTCCTGGCGCACCGTCGCGCCGATGAGGGCGAGCGTGACCTGCTCGCCGTCCGCGAGCTCGACGACCGCGCCGTCCACCTCCTGCAAGAGGGTCGGGACGTCGGATGCGATCAGGTCGATCACGCCGAGCCCGAGCGCCTGCTCGGCCGAGACGCTCTCCGCCTCGCGCACCGCCGACTCGGCCCAATCCGCGTTCCGGCCGCGGGCCTCGGCGATGCTCACGATGTACTCCGCTGCGTCGTTGACCGCCTTCTCGGACGCGATCGCTCCGGAGATGCCGACCGGCTGGGCTGCGCCGACGTTGGTCGCGGGCGCCATCGCCGCGATGTGCGTGGAGAGCAGGATGAAGGTGCCGGCGGAGGCGGCACGGGCGCCCTGCGGCGACACGTAGCCGATGACTGGCACCTCGGCGTTCAAGATCGCCTGCGTGATCTGACGCATCGACGAGTCGAGCCCGCCCGGCGTGTCGAGCGTGATCAGTACGGCCTCGGCGCCCTCGGCTTCGGCATCGGCGATCCCGGCCTCGATGTAGTCGGCGATGAACGGATCTACCACCCCGTCGATCCGGAGCTCGATCACGACCGGGGACGAGCTCTGAGCCCCGGCCCCCTGGGCGACGAGCGCGAGCACGGGAACCGCGAGGGCGGCGAGCGCGAGGCCACGTCGGAGGTTCACCACGTCACCGCCGACCATCATCGCACCGCCGTCCGGACAAGGCGACGGTACCCTGGTCCACGTGCGTGCCGTCATCACGCTAGCATGCGTCGTCGTGCTCGTGGCGTCGTCCGGCCCCGCGGGCGCCGGCGAGCCCGAGCCGTTCTCCGGGTCGGTCTCCAGGATCGACCGAGCCACCCGGCAGCTGATGATCGGGTCGTCGTGGCGCCCAGAGTGTCCGGTTCCGCTGCGGAACCTGCGCGTCGTGCGCGTGACGTACCTCGGTTTCAACGAGGAGGCCCAGCGCGGCCGGCTCGTCGTGCACCGCCGATGGGCGGACGAGATCCTGGACGTCTTCCACGACCTGTACGAGCGCGTGTTCGCGATCCGTCGCGTGCGGCTCGTCGACCGCTACGACGCCGACGACCGCGCGTCGATGCGTCACGACAACACCTCGGCCTTCAATTGCCGATACGTGGCCGGGACGACCACCTGGTCGCAGCACGCGTACGGCCGGGCGATCGATATCAACCCGGTCGAGAACCCGTACGTCGACGGGGCGCACGTCTCGCCGCCGAGGGGCCGGCGGTTCCTCGATCGATCGGATGTCCGCCCCGGGATGGTGGTGTTGCGCGATGCGGTCTGGCGGGCGTTCCACCGCATCGGCTGGCGATGGGGCGGGAGCTGGTCGTCGGTGAAGGACTACCAGCACTTCTCGTCGAACGGTCGCTGACCAAGACTGGGTGGGCCCAAGCACCCACGGCAGGTGCGGAGCCTCGTGCCTCCAGGGCCCCGAACCGCATCGGGCATGGCATCATGGCGAAGACGCCTCGCCAAACTCGGCGCGGCACGCAGGCCGTATACCGGGAAGGAGACCGGGTGGGGACTCGGTCCGACGGACCGCTCCTCGCGCGCGAGGAGCAACAGCTCGTGGAGGGGCTCCTTGCCGGCAACGAAGAGTCCGTGCGTGCGCTGTACGCGCGGTATGCGCGCCCCATCTTCACGCTCGGCCTGCGGCTGCTGGGAAGCTCGGAGGCGGCCGAGGAGTTGACCCAGGACGTCTTCCTCGCGGCGTGGCGGAAAGCCGCGCGGTTCGACCCCTCCCGAGGGCGGCTTTCCACCTGGCTCATGACGATCGCCCACAACCTCGCGGTCGACCGGCTGCGACGAGAGACCGGCGTGACGCGGCCGCATCTGGTACTCGTGGACGAGGTCCCCGAGATGGGCGGGATCGACGAGGAGGAGCCGCTCATCGAACGCGACGCTGCGATCCGCGCCCTGGAATCGCTGTCGGACGCCGAGAAGCGCCTGCTCGGCCGCGCGTACTTCGGCGGTCTCACCGCCCGCGAGATCGCCGAGGCCGACGGCATCCCGCTCGGCACGGTGAAGACGCGACTGCGGACGGCCCTGATCAAGGTTCGGCGCGCCAACCAGGACAAGGAACGGCCGTGACCTGCCTCGACGTTCGTGAGCTCCTGCCCGAGCTCGCGGTTGGCGTCCTGTCCGCCAACCAGCGCACCGGCGTGGAGCGCCATCTGCAGTGGTGCGCGGGATGCCGGAAGGAGGCCGCCGACCTCGGTCAGGCGGCAGCCACGGTCGGGTTCGCGCTCGCGCCGGTGCCGGTCCCGCAGGGTCTCGGCGAACGCGTCGTCGCGCGTGTGCGGCGTGCGGCCGGAGCACCGGGAACCGCCAGGCGGGCCCGGACGGCCGTCGCGTCGATCGTTGCGGCGATGGTCGCCGTCGCGAGCCTCGGATGGGGCGCTGTGATGGCCGGGCGGGCCGATCGGTTCGCCGAGCGCGCGGCGCAGGCCGAGCGCTCGCAGGCAGAGGCGCTCGAGCGCTTCCAGCACGTCGTCTACCAGGTGATCCCCAGTGAGGCGGTGTCCGAGAGCGACATGCACCTCGGGCAGCTCTCGCCCGTCTCGACCGGGACCGGCGGGGGGTTCGTCTTGCAGCTCGTCTCGCCGACGATCCTGGATTTCTCGATGGTGATCGTGAACGGTCTCGACCCGGCCGCGACCGAGTTGCTGCCGTACCGCGTGCGCCTAGTCGATGTGGACGGAGACGAGCTGCGCGCCGGCCGGATCGACGAGCTGGACGCCGATGGGGGCGCCGAGGTGTTCCACCAGTTCAAGCGGGCCGACCTGACCGGCTTCACGACCGTTGTCGTCGTGGATGCCATCGGCGACGTCGTCCTGTCGGGGACCGTCGACCAGTCGTCCTAGTCGCTCCAGCGTCCCCGGCAACCGCGCCGCGGTTCACGCCGGCTGGGACAGGGCTTCGGCGAGGAACGCAAGCGAACGCGGGTACCGGTAGCCGATCGACATGTGGCCGGCGTCGAACAGCTCGAGCGTGTGCCGCACGCCGATCGCCTCGAGCTCGTTCGCAACCGCCACCATCCCGTTGTCGAGGAAGAACTCATCCTTCTTCCCCGCGTCGAGCCAGATCGCCCGCATCGAGCGCATCGCGTCCGCGTACCTCGGGATCATCCGCACAGGGTCCCAGGCGAGCCAGCGCTCCCAGACCTCGTCGATCAGTCGCCCGGTCCGGGTGTCGAACGGCAGCCGAACGGTCCCGTCCTCGTCGGCCGAGTAGCACGCGGCGTAGCCCCATGCTTCGATCAGGTCCCAGTCGGCGGGCTTCGTGCCGAACGTCCGGCCACGAACGTCGGCCCACCACGCGTCGTATGAACCGTCGTACTCGTCCCGGAGCGCGCGAACCGCTTTCGGGAACTCGGGGAGGTAGCACGCCTCGAACAGCGAGTCACCGCAATGGCATGCGAGTCCCGAGAACAGATCCGGACGAAGCATCGGGGTGATGAGCGCCCCGTAGCCGCCGCTGGACTTGCCCTGGATCCCTCGAGCATCGCGGCGGGCATCGGTCCGGAACCGTGCGTCGACGAACGGAACGATCTCGTCACACAGGTAGTCGTGGTACCGCCCCGTGCCGGGCGAGTTCAGGAACTGGCTGCCGCCCAACGAGGTCCAGCAGTCGACGAACGCGACGAGGACCGGAGGCGCTCCGCCGGTCGCGAACAGCTCGTCCACCATCTCCGGGTAGTTGGGACGGAAGGCCTCCCGGTTGCGCCACATGTCGACCTGTCCCGTGTACCCCTGGATGACGAACACGCATGGGTACGAGCGGTTTGGGTCGTCGTCGTACCCGGGCGGCGTGTAGACCCACACCGGCCGGACGAAGGGATCGCCCAGCGGATTGCCGCGCAAGGTCGCGCTTTCGATCTCCAGCACCTCCAAGCGCCCAGCGAACTCCCGGCTCCACGGCTCCACGAACGACCTCCTCGGGCTCGAGCATCTCCACGGATGAGGGGACCGCCTATCATGGCCGCACCATGCCCGAGGTGTCCGACGTCGTCGGTTTCGGCCTGGCCGGTGGGCAGGGGACACGAGCCCGTCCGCTCACCCTCAAGGCGCCCGGATACCTGCGCTCGAAGGCCGCGATGTCGTTCCTCGGTCGCCGGCTGATCCGCTGGGTGATCCAGATGCTGTCGACCGAGGGGATCAAGGACTACTACGTCATCGCCCATGGCAAGGAGAACCGCTATCAGATCAAGGTGTTGATCGGGTACGGCGAGGGCTTCGGCGTGGACGTGAAGTACTCGCCCGTCAAGTACGACACGCTGTCGACGGGCAGCGCCGACTCGGCGCTGCGGATGATGGATCACTGGGACGTCAACCAGACCGCGCTCGTGTTCCCGACGGACTCGGTGATCGACTTCGACTTGGCGCCGATGCTCGAGGCGCATCTGGCCTCGGGGGCGATCGCCACGATCGCCGCGATGATGCGCGAGCCCGACGAGGTGGCCGAGAAGTACGGGGTGCTGCTCGCGGACGACGACGGTCACGTGGAGCTCTTCGTCGAGAAGCCAACGCTCGCCGAGCTCCGCGCGCATTTCGAGCCCGCCACGGAGGAGGAGTTCCGGCGACTGCCGCTCATGACGAACGCTGGTTTCTACCTGATCGACACCGCGCGGCTGCGCGAGCTCGCATCGCACCCGGAGATCTCGCGGTTGCGCGAGCGCCGCCTGGACTTCGGCAAGGACCTGTTGCCGTGGCTGGTCGGCAACGGGTACCCGGTCACGACGTTCCCCGTTCGCAGGATCGGCGACCTCGGCAATGTGCGCGATTACCTCGAGACGATGGTCGAGGTCCTTCGAGGTCGGTTCGAAGCGGTCGACCGCCTGCTCGGTCCGCCGTTCGACCCCGACCGCAACGTCTGGATCGCTCCGGAGTCCCTTTCGATGCGCGACTCGACCAGCGGCAGGACGCTCGCCGAGAAGATCGCAGACGGACAGGTCGAGATCGGTCCCGCCGTCCGGATCGGCCGGTTCTGCGAGATCCACCCGGGCGTGCGCATCCAGGACTCGAACCTGGACGACGACATCGAGGTCCATCGCGATGCCCGCATCGAACGCTCCCAGATCCGCGACGGCGCGATCGTCGGTCCGGCCGCGCACCTGTCCGACGTCGTCGTCGGCTCGATGTCCGAGATCCGTTCCGAGCCCTTCAACCCGACCTCGGTCGAGCGTTGGGTGGCGCTCGGAGACGAGGTCATCGTCTACCCGGGCGTGCACCTGGCCGACGACGTCATGGTGTACCCGAGGCTCAAGCTCCCCTCCGGCATCGCGATCCCGGCGGGGGTCGAGGTGGCCGGGCCCGCCGACGTGCTGCGCTACCTGTAGGCCGATGCGCGTCGGACTCGCGCTGCCGCACTACGATTTCTCGTTGCCCGGTGGCGGGTCCGTTGCGTTCGAGCCTGTGGCTGTCCAGGCCGTTCGAGCGGAACGGCTGGGTTTCGATTCCGTGTGGGTCTCGGATCACTTCTTCGCCTCGCTCGCGCGCTACGGCGCCGGCGAGGAGCGCTTGGGCTCCCTCGAGCCGCTCACGACCCTCGCGGCGCTCGCGGGGATGACCTCGCGCGTGCGACTGGGGACGCTCGTGCTGTCCGCTGGGTTTCGCCATCCGGCGCTGGTCGCGAAGTCCGCGGCCGCGATCGACCGGCTCTCCGGAGGCCGGTTGGAGCTCGGCCTCGGCGCGGGGTGGTTCAAGGACGAGTTCGACGGCTACGGATACCCGTTCGGCTCTACCCGGGAACGGTTCGACCTGCTCGAGGAGACGATCGCGTACCTCGCCGCGTTGTTCGACGGCGAGCCGGCGTCATTCGCCGGGGAGCGGTTCTCGATGCGCGATGCGTACAACCATCCGCGGCCGATCCAGGACCCGCCGCCGATGCTGCTCGGGGGCAAGGGCGGACCGAGGTTGCTCGAGATCGCGGCGCGGTACGCGGACGGATGGAACGCGGTCTGGCGGTGGAGCCCCGAGGCGTACGCCGCGCGCGCGGACGCCGCGCGCGCGGCGTGCGAGCGCTTGGGGCGCGATCCCGGCGCGTTCCGCCTCTCGCTCGGGTTGTTCACGGTGGTCGGGGAGGACGAGGCCGACGTCCTCCGGCGGTACGAGCGCATGCGCGAGCTCCTGCCGTCTGGGGTGGTCGACGCCGTTCCGCTGGATGAGCTCCGAGCCGATGGTCTCGTCGGCACACCGGCCCAGGTACTCGAACGGTTGTCGCGGTTCGCGAGCCTGGGCGTGAGCGAGCTGATCGTGTGCCCGGCTCCGATCTGGTTCGCGATGCCCGATCCGTCGATGCTCGACGTGGTCGCCGAGGCGGTGCTCCCCGCCGTGCGCGAGCTCTGATGGAGTTCCTCGACGCCGCGATCACGGTGCTTCGCGAGGAGGGCGAACCGTTGCACTGGACGAAGATCCAAGATCTCGCACTCCGACGTGGCTACCTCGACCCGTTCGGGCAGCCGGACGTGCGGAAGCGACTGCTCGCAGCGCTTGCCGAGGGCGTACGATCCGGCGTGCTCGCGAAGCAGGGGACCGGCATGTACGCGACGGCTCCGCCAGCCCGATGAGCTCGACGACGCTCGCGCTGGCCGCGTCGCCCTCGGCGGTGCGTTCGCGGATCGCCTGGCGCGTGCTGCTCGCGTTCGCCGGGAGCTGGCTGGTCGCGGCCCTCGCGCAGGTCGAGATCCCCCTTCCGTTCACGCCCGTCCCGATCACCGGACAGACGCTCGGTGTCCTGCTCGTGGGCGCCTCCCTCGGGGCAGGGCTGGGTGGCGTTTCCCTGGCGCTGTACCTCGCGCAAGGCGCCCTGGGTCTGCCGTTCTTCTCCGGCGGGGACTCGGGAGGGGACTTCCTCCGTCTGTCCGCGGTCACCGGCGGCTACCTGTGGGGGTTCGTCCTGTCCGCCATCGTCGTCGGCGCGCTCGCCGAACGGGGATGGGACCGGTCGATCCGCAGCTCGATCGGAGCGATGTTCCTGGGCGAGGTCGTCCTGTATGCCGTCGCGATCCCATGGCTCATGCAGGCCGCCGACTTCACCTTGGCGGAGGCCCTGGAGAAGGGGCTCGCACCGTTCGTCGTGGGCGACACGCTCAAACTCCTCGCGGCCGCCGGGCTCCTGCCCCTTGCATGGCGGGTCGTGCGGAAGAAGTCCTGACTACCGCCGATACTCGATCGGCGAATACTTCTCGAGTTTCTCGAACCGGTGCTCGGCCTCGACGATCCTGACCGTGCCCGAACGCGAGCGCATCACCATCGAGTACGTCGTGGCTCCGTCCGGCCAGTACTTCACGCCTCGGAGCAGCCCACCGTCGGTGACCCCGGTCGCGGCGAAGAACACGTCCTTTCCGGCGACGAGGTCGTCGGTCGTGAGCACCCGCTCGATGTCGTAGCCGGCGTCGAGCAGCTGCCGGCGTTCCTCGTCGTTGCGCGGGTACAGGCGCCCCTGCATCGCGCCGCCCAAGCATTTCAGCGCGGCTGCCGCCACGACGCCCTCGGGTGTCCCGCCGATACCGAGGAGCAGGTCCAGACCCGATCGGCGGGTGGTCGCCGCCGAGATCGCCCCTGCGACGTCGCCGTCGGTGATGAGGTGGA
>Ga0184612_10001810_pt1 | contig 10384 bp, 11 predicted proteins | sample PLM3_60_coex_FD_133163 | JGI IMG/M metagenome (GOLD analysis project Ga0184612, IMG submission 133163) | Groundwater sediment microbial communities from an aquifer in East River, Colorado, USA - PLM3_60_coex | ecosystem: Environmental > Terrestrial > Soil > Riparian zone | place: USA: East...
CCCCGGGGCAGGAGACCCCGGGGCAGGAGACCCCGGGGCAGGAGACCCCGGGGCAGGAGACCCCGGGGCAGGAGACCCCGGGGCAGGAGACCCCGGAGCCGGCGGCCCCGGACACCCAGCGGCCGGCGTAGCGGCCGCGCGGCAGCCCCGCGGCCCCTGGCACCCCGCCACCCACCTCGCCCTGCTGCACGCCGGGCCGGGGCTGACCGTGATCGCCGTCGGGCTGGTGTTCGGGGTGGTGGCCGCCCGCGACCACCTCGACCTCGGACGGCTCGCCCTGCTCGCAGGGCTGCTGGCCGCCAACCAGTACAGCGCGGGCGCGCTCAACGACGCGGTCGACGCCCCCGTCGACGCGGCCGCCGGGCGGGGCAAGCCGATCCAGGCCGGGGCGATCTCCCGCCGGGCGGTGGCGCTGCTGGCGGTGGCTGCCGGGCTCGCGTCGCTGGCCTTCGGGCTGGCCCTCAACCCGGCCACGTTCGCGCTCGCGGTGGCGGGGCTGGCCTGCGCCTGGGCCTACGACCTGCGCCTGAAGGGGACGGTGGCCAGCGTCCTGCCGTTCGCGGCGGCGCTGCCGCTGGTGCCGCTGTTCGGCTACCGCGCGGCCGGGCGTTTCCCGGCGGTGCTCTGGTGGGCCTGGCCGATCGGCGCCCTGGCCGCGGTCGCGGTCCACCTGGCCGACTCGCTGCCCGACGTGGAGCGGGACCGCGCCACCGGGGTGCGGGGCCTCGCCCCGCGGCTCGGCGTCCGCCGGGCGGCCGCGCTCACCGCGGTGAGCTACACGGCCGCGCTGGCGATGGCGCTCGGCAGCGGCCTGGCCGCCGGCGACCGCCGGGTCGTCACCGCCGGCGCGACCCTGGCCGCGGCGTTCGGGGTGGCCGCGCTGCTGGTGGGGGCCCGCGGCGGCGAGGCCCGGCGCCGGGTCGCCTACCGCCTGCTGCTGGCCGGGGTAATCGCCCTGGCCGCCGGCTGGGCGGCCGGGGTGCGCCCCTGAGCCGGCCTACGGCCGCGCGCCCGGCCACGGCCCGGGCGGGGCGTCAGGAAGCCGGGCGGGCCTGGTCTCCTGGCGCACCACGCGGAACCCGCGGGCCTGGTAGTTGGCCAGCGCGTGGGGCCCGTCCAGGGTGCAGGTGTGCAGCCAGACCCGGGCGGCCCCCATCGCCCAGGCCCGCCGGGCCCCCTCGGTGAGCAGGTGGCCGCCGAGGCCGCGGCCGACGAACTCCGGCAGCAGCCCGAAGCAGGTCAGCTCCACACCCGCGTCCGGGTGGCGTTCGAGCTCCACGTAGCCGGCCGGGGTGCCCCGGACCGCGCCGACCCAGGTCTGGACCTCGGGCCGGTCCAGGTGGGCCCGCCACCGCTCGTAGCTCCAGCCGAGCCGGTCGCACCAGTACCAGCCGCCACCCACCGCCGTGTACAGGAACCTGCCGAGCTGCGGGGAGGGCAGCTCCGCGCGGGTCACCGCCAGCTCGGCCGCGACCCGGGCGGGCCGCAGCTCCTCCGGGGCGCGCTGCTCGAGCCACCAGGTGGTCACCTCCGCGTCCATGCCAGGCAGTGTCGGCCAGGACGCGGCGCGGCGGCAACGCCATGGCCGTCGCGAAACTTGGACAACTCAGGTGTTTCCGGGCACGGGAGGCGACGAATTGGGGAGTGGGCGTGGAGACGGGTTACCCTTTTCCTGGCCGCCCGCAGGCGGCCGAATGAGCTTGCGCTGCCGCGCACCACGGAGGTCTGCATGGTGCTCCCTGCTCTGGATGGCAAGACCCGCTGCCGCTGGGCCGCCACCGATCCCATCCTTGCCTCCTACCACGACGCGGAGTGGGGCGAGCGGCCCCTCGGAGAGGCGGGCTGGTTCGAGCGGCTCACCCTCGAGGTGTTCCAGGCCGGCCTCTCCTGGCGGACGGTGCTGGCCAAACGCGACGGCTTCCGCCGCGCCTTCCACGACTTCGAGCCCAAGATCGTGGCCGCGTTCACCGCCAGGGACGTCACCGCCGTGCTGCGCGACCCCGGCATCGTTCGCAACCGGGCCAAGGTGCTGGCCACCGTCGAGAACGCCAGGACGGTCCTGGCCCTGGCCGCCGAGCACGGGTCGTTCTGCAACTGGGTGGCGGCCCAGCCAGGCGGGCTCGAGCAGCAGCAGCGCATCTACCGGCAGACCTTCCAGTTCGCCGGCCCGCAGGTCGTGGAGGCGTTCCTGCAAAGCGTCGGGCGGGTCGAGCCACCCCACGAGCCGGGCTGCTGGCGCCTCGGCTGACCTGGGACGTCCCGGCGGCGGCCTGACCGCCGTGGCGGTTCCCGCGATCCGGGTTCCTTGACAGCTACGGGCGCGTCCGGCACCGTCTTGCCCATGACCGCCGTCCTGCTCACCCGCAACCGCGCGCTCGACCACGGGCGCGTCGTCTGCTGCGCGTGTCGCCAGGCCCGACGGTCACGCCGCGCACCGTAGCGCGCTCACCTCCCGACCGCTCGGGCCCGATCTTGTACCGAGCGCGTCGAGAGGAGCTGTCATATGGGCAACCACGCCACCGGGCCGCGCGGCCCGATCCTGGTCGCACGACCCCCCGCTACCCGTCCGCTGCCCTGGCGGGCCCTCCGCCGGCTGGCCGCGACCGCCGCCGCCCTGGCCCTCGCGCTGGTGGTCGGCGCCTGCGCCAACGGGTCGTCGGGCTCACCGGACGGCAACGGCCAGCCAGCCACCCTGCGGCTCGGGTACTTCCCCAACCTGACCCACGCCACCGCCCTTGTCGGCGTCCAGGAGGGCATCTTCCAGCGCAACCTCGGGTCGGGCACGCGGCTTGAGACGCGCACGTTCAACGCCGGGCCGTCCGCGGTGGAGGCGCTGTTCTCCGGCGCGATCGACGCCACCTACATCGGTCCCAACCCGGCCATCAACGCCTACGCGAAGTCGGACGGCACGGCCATCCGGATCATCTCCGGGGCCACCTCGGGCGGCGCCCTGCTGATCGTGCGGCCCGGCATCACCGACGCCCAAGGCCTGCGCGGCAAGCGGATCGCCACCCCGCAGCTCGGCAACACCCAGGACGTCGCCCTGCGCAGCTGGCTCGCCAAGCAGGGCCTCAGGACCACCACCGAGGGCGGCGGCGACGTGAAGGTCGTCAACCAGGAGAACGCCCAGACCCTCGAGCTGTTCAAGGCGGGCGAGATCGACGGGGCCTGGGTGCCCGAGCCGTGGGCGACCCGGCTCGAGCGCGAAGGCGGCGGCAGGGTGCTGGTGGACGAGGCGAAGCTCTGGCCTGGCGGCCGCTTCGTCACCACCCACCTGGTGGTGCGCACCGAGTTCCTCGAGCAGCAGCCCGCCCTGGTCGAGAAGCTCCTCGCCGGGCAGGTCGAGGCCAACGAGCTGGTCACCAAGGACCCGGCCAAGGCCCAGCAGCTCGCCAACGCGCAGATCGAGAAGCTCACCGGCAAGGCCCTCAAGCCCGAGGTGGTCGCCGCCGCCTGGAAGCGGCTGACCTTCACCGACGACCCGATCGCCTCGTCGCTGAAGACCTCGGCCGCCAACGCCGAGCAGCTCGGCCTGCTCAAGCCGGTCGACCTCAGCGGGATCTACGACCTTGGCCCGCTCAACCGGGCGCTCACCGCGCAGGGCCAGCCCCAGGTGGCGACCTGATGGCGCTTGGCGCGCGCGAGCGTCCCGTGCCGGCGGTGACCGACGGCGGCGCGCCGCCGGCGGTCACCCTGGTCGGGGTGTCCAAGCGCTACGGCCACGGCGACGGCGCCGTGCTCGCCCTGGACGGGGTGTCGCTCTCGATCCGGCCGGGCGAGCTCGTCTGCCTGGTCGGCGCGTCCGGTTGCGGCAAGAGCACCCTGCTCAACCTGGTCGCGGGGCTGGACCGCCCGACCGTCGGGACGGTCAGCAGCGGCGGGCGGGCGACCGCCCTGCTGTTCCAGGAGGCGGCCCTGTTCCCGTGGCTGACCGCCGCCCGCAACGTGGAGCTGCCGCTGCGCCTGCGGCGCGTGCCCCGGGCCGAGCGGCGCCGCGCCGGGGCCGGGCTGCTCGCCCGGGTCGGGCTGGCCGAGTTCGCCGCCAAGCGCCCCCACGAGCTGTCGGGCGGCATGCGCCAGCGGGTGGCGCTGGCCCGCGCCCTGGCCCAGCAGGCCGACGTGCTGCTCATGGACGAGCCGTTCGGCGCGCTGGACGCGATCACCCGCGACCTGCTCCACGACGAGCTCGAGCAGCTCTGGCAGGGCTCCGGCCTGACCGTGCTGTTCGTCACCCACAACGTCCGCGAGGCGGTCCGCCTGGGCGACCGGGTGGTGCTGCTGTCCAGCCGCCCCGGGCGGGTCGCGGCCGAGTTCCCGGTGGAGGTGGCCCGGCCCCGCCGCATCGAGACCCCCGAGGTGGCTGCGCTCGCCGCGGTCATCACCGAGCGGCTGCGGGAGGAGGTGCGCCGCCATCGCCGCGCGTGAGCAGGCCGGGCCGGCCACCGCCACGACCGACGCCGAGCTGTCGGGCCTGGACGCCCTCGAGCTGGGCGCGCCAGCCCCCGGCCGCCTGTCCAGGCTGGTCGCGGCGGTCTGGCCCAAGCTCGCCGCGGTCGCGCTGGTGTTCGCCCTCTGGCAGCTGGTCGTCTGGACCGGCTGGAAGCCCCGCTACGCGCTGGCCCCGCCAGGGACGGTGCTCGCGCGGCTCGTCGAGGACTTCGGCAGCGGCGTGCTGCTGCGCGCGACCGCGATCACGCTGTCGCGGGCCGCGGTCGGCTACACGCTCGCGGTCGCCATCGGCACGGTGATCGGGGTGCTGGTGGTCCGCCAGCCGCTGCTGCGCGCCGCGGTCGCCTCGATCATCACCGGCCTGCAGACGATGCCGTCGATCGCCTGGTTCCCCCTGGCGATCCTGCTGTTCCAGCTCGACGAGCGCGCGATCCTGTTCGTGGTCGTGCTCGGCGCCGCCCCCTCGATCGCCAACGGGGTGATCAGCGGCGTCGACCAGATCCCGGGCCTGTTGCTGCGGGCCGGCCGTGCCATCGGCGCGCGCGGGTTCGCGTTCTACCGGCACGTGCTGCTGCCGGCCGCCCTGCCCGGGTACATGGCCGGCCTCAAGCAGGGCTGGGCGTTCGCCTGGCGCAGCCTCATGGCCGGGGAGCTGCTGGTGATCATCGCGGCCCGCCCGTCGATCGGGGTGCGGCTGCAGTTCGAGCGGGAGTTCGCCGACTCCGCGGGGATCATCGCGATCATGCTGGTCATCCTGGCCATCGGCATCGTCGTGGACGCGATCGGCTTCGGTGCGGCCGAGCGCGCGATCCGGCGCCACCGTGGCCTCACCGACACCCCCTGACCCCACCTGGACGCGAAAGGACCGCGCGCATGCCCTCCGGCGTCACCGTCTGGTTCACCGGCCTCCCATCGGCCGGCAAGACCACCATCGCAAACCACGTCGCCAAGCGGCTCCACGACCTCGGGCGGCCCGTGGAGGTCCTCGACGGCGACGTGGTCCGCACCCACCTGTCCAAGGGCCTCGGCTTCTCCCGCAGCGACCGCGACGAGAACATCCGCCGCATCGGCTACGTGGCCGGGCTGCTCGCCCACCACGGCGTGACCGTGCTCGTCTCGGCGATCTCGCCCTACCGGGCGGCCAGGGACCAGGTCCGGGCCAGCAGCGGCGACTTCGTGGAGGTGTGGGTCGCCACCGACCTGGCCACCTGCCGGGCCCGCGACGTCAAGGGGCTGTACGCCAGGCAGGCGCGCGGCGAGCTGCGCGGCCTCACCGGCGTGGACGACCCCTACGAGCCGCCGCTCGACCCCGAGCTGGTGCTGCGCACCGAGGGCGAGCCGCCGGAGGCGTCGGCGGCGCGGGTGCTGGCCCACCTCGAGCGGACCGGCCGCCTGGCCCCCGAGGCGGGCGGCGTCGCCGCGGCCCGGGCCGGGCGGTAGCGAGGACGGCGCGGCCATGACCTTCGGCTACCCGGTGCTCCTCGAGATCGAGGGGCGCCGCTGCGTGGTGGTCGGCGGCGGCCCCGAGACCGTGCCCAAGACGGCCGCCCTGGTCGAGCAGGGCGCGCTGGTCACCGTCGTCACCCCGGGCCGGGAGGCCGGCCTGGACGAGCTCGCCGCGGCCAGCCCCGGCCAGGTCGCCGTGCACCACCGCCCATGGCGGGAGGGGGACCTGGCCGGGGCGTTCCTGTGCGTGGCCGCCACCGGCGACCACGAGCTGAACGCCAAGATCCACGCGGAGGGGGCACGCGAGGGCGTGCTGGTCAACGCCGTCGACGACCCTGCCCACTGCGACTTCGCGCACCCGGCCGTGCTGCGCCGCGGCGACCTGGTCGTGGCCGTCGGGACCGGCGGCAAGGCGCCCGCCCTGGCCAGCCGGATCCGCCGCGAGCTGGCCGACCGCTACGGCGCCGAGTACGGCGAGGCGGTCGCCCTGATCGGCGAGGTGCGCGCCGCCGCCCGGCCCTCCTGGCCAGACTTTGCCGCGTGGGCCGAGCGCTGGGGGACCGCGCTGGACGACGAGGTCGTCGAGCTGGTCCGCCTTGGCCGCCACGACGAGGCTCGCGTGCTGCTGCTCGGCAGGCTCACCGGACCGTCCTGACGCGCGGCCGATCGCGCCCGGCGCGGTCGCGGCGCCGGTCGTCGCGCGAGTGGGGTACCTACTGTGCGTGCCCGCCCTGCCGCCACCCCCCGAGCCGCCACCCCCCGTGCGCGTCCGGTCCGCGCGTCCCGAGGAGCTGGACGCGGTCGGCCGGCTCACCGTCGCGTCCTATGCCGCCCACGTGCCCCCCGACTCCCCGTATGCCAGGCAGCTCGCCGACGCCGCCAGCCGGGCCCGCCACGCCAGGTTGCTGGTCGCCGTGGAACCCGGCGGCGGGCTGCTCGGCACCGCCACCCTCGTGGTCGGCGGCGGCCCCTGGGCCGAGCTGGCCGGCCCCGGCGACGCGGAGCTGCGGATGCTCGGGGTCGACCCGGCCGCCCGCCGGCGCGGGGTCGGGGAGGCGCTGCTGCGCGCCACCCTGGCCGAGGCGCGCGCCGCCGGCTGCCAGCGCCTCCTGCTCTCCACCCTCCCCACGATGACCGCCGCCCACCGCCTCTACGAGCGCGCCGGCTTCCGCCGCACCCCCGGCCTCGACCACACCCCGGTCCCCGGCGTGCACCTGATGGCATACGCCCTGGATCTCTGAGCTGAGTCCTTGTTCCATGTGGGGGGAGCACGCTCCCCCCACGGCCCCCCAAGAGCGCCTGTGCCATAGCCCGGCGGATCCCGCGGCTGCGACGATGCCAGTCACTCCGGCACGTACAAAAAATAATCCCCTTCGTCGTCGTCCCACTCCATGACGACGACCCCATTGGCCGCGGCCGCCCTGACGAACTGCAGGAACCCGGCGTAGCCGAGGTCCTTCTCCGACCAGCCTGGGGCGCGCTTGCGGAGCTGGTCTTTCAGGCCCGACAGCGGCACCTCGTCTTCCTCGCCCTGCAGGTCGAGCACGGTCTTCTTGAGCAGGTCGAAGGCCTGGTCGGCGCGGCCCCCGGCGGCCGGGAAGTCGACCGCGGGGTCGCCGGAGGCGGCGCCGTCGCTGAGGGCGACGATCCCGTTGCGCTCGAGCTGGCGCAGCAGCTCCCCGAAGGCGCGGAACCCGTAGTCGGACTCGGAGAAGGTCGGGTCCTTGCGCAGCACGGCCCGCTTGAGCGTCGAGGCGAGCACCGGCTCGGCGCCGCTCTGCTTCAGCCCGGCCAGCGTCTGGGTGATGGTGCGCTGCAGGTCCTGCAGGTCCCGGTCGTCCGAGGTGCCCGGCGGCCGGGCCTTGGCCTTGGTGGACTTGCTCCGCGAGGACGACTTGGCCTTGGCCGCGCCGTTGGCCCGTGCCGGCTCCTGGGTCAGCTCGGCGACCCCGGGCAGGCGGTCGTAGAACATGAACTCGTCGCAGGCGGGGGGGAGCAGGCCGGAGGTCGACCCTTTGACCCCGATGCCGATCACCCGCCGGTTGAGGCCGCGCAGGGCTGCCACCAGGGGGGTGAAGTCGGAGTCGCCGGAGACGATCACGAACGTGGACACGAAGCCGCGCTCGTAGGCCAGCTCCATCGCGTCGACCGCGAGCTTGATGTCGGCGGCGTTCTTGCGGACCGCGCCGGTGCGTTGCGGGATGTCGATCAGCTCGCAGTTGTGCTGGACCAGGGAGCGCCGGTCGTCGGCGAACAGCGTCCAGTCGGCGTAGGCGCGCCTGGCCACGACCCGGCCCCGCTCGGCGAGCGCGTCCATGATCGGGCCGACGTCGAAGGCGCGGCCGATCTCGCGGGCGCCGATCACGAGGTTCTCGTGATCGATGAACAGCGCGATGCGTTCTTCGTCGGTGGGCATGGCGCAACCATACGCCGTTTTGCCACGGTCGTTCCGACGCCCGCTGCCACGGCGTAGGCTGGTCTGGCCGGCGACGACGGGCCGGCGCGGCGCCACCGGCCCGCGCCGGACAGCACACCGAGGAGGCTGCAGTGCTGCTGGAAGGCAAGCGGGTGATCGCCCTGGTCGAGGACGACTACGAGGACCTTGAGCTGTGGTACCCGGTGCTACGGCTGCGCGAGGAGGGCGCCGAGGTGGTGGTGGCCGGGCTGGGCGCGGCCAGCTACCGGGGCAAGTACGGGGTGCCCTGCAAGCCGGACGCCGACGTCGAGGAGCTCGACATGGGCGACTTCGACGCCATCCTGGTGGTCGGCGGCTGGGCGCCCGACAAGCTGCGCCGCTCCGAGAAGGTGCTCGACCTGGTCCGCGACGCCGATGCTGACGGCAAGCTGCTCGGCGTGATCTGCCACGGCGGCTGGGTGCCCGCCTCGGCCGGGGTCCTCAAAGGCCGCACGATGACCTGCACTCCGGGGATCAAACACGACGTGATGAACGCTGGCGCCAACTACGTCGACGAACCTGTGGTGGTCGACGGGAACCTCGTGACCGCCCGCCGGCCGCCTGACCTGCCGGCGTATGGCGCCGCCCTGGTCGATGCGCTGCGGGGCCGCGCCGCATAGCAAGCGGGCGCTCATCGTCCTGAGGGCATCCCTCCGCCGGGCGCTGGCGACGTGGTCGGTGGCTCGTGCAGACTCGTGCGCACGTTGCCGGTGGTGGGTGGGGTCGTGGCTGTGACGGTTCGTGGCGGGGCTGGCAGGCTGGACCGGTGATCCGAGGGGACAGGCCGCCGGCCGGTCCGGGTGCGGCCGGGGAGCGGATCGATTTCTTCGTGTCCTACACCGGGGTGGACCTGGCGTGGGCGGAGTGGATCGCCTGGGAGTTGGAAGCCGCCGGCTACACCACCAGGATCCAGGCGTGGGACTTCCGAGCCGGCAGCCACTTCGTGTCTGAGATCCACCAGACCGCCCAGGCCGCGGCCCGCACCGTGGCGGTGCTGTCGGAGGCGTACCTGTCCTCGGCCTACGCGCAGGCGGAGTGGCAGGCCGCGTGGGCCGACGACCCGTCCGGCCAGCGGCGCAAGCTGCTGGTGTTCCGGGTGGAGGACTGCCCCCGACCCGGGCTGCTGGGCCAGCTGGTCAGTGTGGACCTGTTCGGCCTGGACCACGACGCCGCGGTCGAGCGGTTGCTGGCCACGGTCCGGGGCGAGCGGGGGAAACCGGCGGTGGAGCCGGCCTTTCCTGGCGCACCCGCCCCAGCGTGGGTGGGGGTGGAGCCGGAGTTCCCCGGCCGGCTGCCCGCGGTGTGGAACGTCCCGTCGCGCAACCGGCATTTCACCGGTCGCCAGGACCTGTTGGCCGCGGTCCGGGCGGGCCTGACCCTGGCCGGCGGGGGGCCGGTGGCGGTGACCGCCCTGCACGGTCTGGGTGGGGTCGGCAAGACCCAGCTGGCCATCGAGTACGCCTACCGGCACGCCGCGGACTACACCCTGGTCTGGTGGGTCGACGCCGAGCAGACCCTGCTGGTCGGCGAGAAACTCGCCACGCTGGCGGGCCCGCTGGGCCTGCCCACCGGCGAGGCGGTGCCCGACACCGCGGCCGCGGTGCTCGCCACCCTGGCCCGCCAGACCGGCTGGCTGGTGGTGTTCGACAACGCCGAGGACCCCGCCGCGCTGCGGGGCTGGCTGCCGAACGGGCCGGGCCATGTGCTGATCACCTCGCGGAACCCGGCCTGGGAGGCGCTGGCCGCCCAGGTCGACGTCGACGTGTTCGACCGGGCCGAGGCGGTGGCAATGCTGACCCGCCGCCTCCTGGACCTGGACGCGGCAGTGGCTGACGCGCTCGCCGGCGAGCTGGGGGACCTGCCGCTGGCGCTGGCGCAGGCCGCCGGCTACCTCACCACCACCCGCACGGAGCCGGCCAGCTACCTGGCGAAGTTCCGCACCCGCCGGGCGGTGCTGCTGGCCAAAGGCAACGACCCCCTGTATGCCGGCACCGTCGCCACCGCCTGGTCGATCGCCCTGGAACGGCTGCAGGC
>Ga0184612_10001811_pt1 | contig 10384 bp, 8 predicted proteins | sample PLM3_60_coex_FD_133163 | JGI IMG/M metagenome (GOLD analysis project Ga0184612, IMG submission 133163) | Groundwater sediment microbial communities from an aquifer in East River, Colorado, USA - PLM3_60_coex | ecosystem: Environmental > Terrestrial > Soil > Riparian zone | place: USA: East...
CCCGCGCGCCAACCCCTCGGTCGACCGCAGCGCAGCGACCCCGAACCGAGCGAGTACGAGCGGGTATCGCGGCCGGTGCACGACGGGTCGCAGGATCTCGGTGGCGAGCTTCTCCGAGTCGCGGACGAGCGGGCCGAACAGCCGCCGCCACGCGCGCCCATCGGATCCACCCAGCCCGGCCGCGGTCGCGGCGACCGATCGTTCGAGCACGGCCGCCCGGCCGCCGTCGAGCGGGTGGGCTACCGGAGCGTCGGGATGGATGAGCTCGACGCCCCGGGCGGCCAGATCGATCGAGGCGAAGAACGGCGAGGCGATCGTCAAGGGCAGGATCGTCGAACAGACGTCGTGTCGGAACCCAGGGAGGGTCAGCTCCGCGGTCCGTGTCCCGCCGCCGGCGGTCGGGGCGGCCTCGTAGACGCGGACCGAGCGGCCGGCGCGGGCCAGGGTGATGGCCGCGGCGAGCCCGTTCGGGCCGGCTCCGACGACGATCGCGTCGAGGCTGTCCCCCGTCGCCGCCGTCATCGGGTGGTCGCGCGGGACCGCAGCCAGAGCGATACCGTCGACGGCGCGACCGCCGCCCGTGTCGTCGTCGTCAATTCGGTCGTCAGCGCATCGACGTTGATCTCGTCCCGTAGCCGGGCCGAAAAGTCGGTCACGATCCGTTCATGGTCGTAACGCGCGCGGTCGAACCGCCGATCGACGTCGCGGCGGACACGCCCCAGGACCGGCTGGGCGATGGCGAAGGCGACCAGTGTCGATCCGGCGACGGCCAGCGTCTGGCCCTCCGCGAATGTCGACAGGATGGTCGACAGCAGGACGACGACGATGCCGAACACGCCGATGAGGATCATCGAGACGATGGCGTAGGCGATCGTCCGGCTGATGATCCGGTCGATCTCGTACAGGCGATACCTGAGGATCGCCACCGTGATCGCGATCGGGATGGTGGGATAGGCGATCAGGGCGACAAACCCGGCCACCCGAGGTCCGAGCTGGAGGACCAACGTGGAGAACGCCCAGACCGCCGTGGCGATGGTGACCAGCGCGATCGCGGCCACGAGCCAGCGGTACTGCAAGCGCTCGATGCCGGTCGAGTCGCGATACCGAAGACCCAGCCCGACGAGCGAGGTAACGAACAGGCCGAGCATCAGAGCGTAGAGGGTGTTCAGGTGCGGGACCAGGCTCCAGATCCGGGCGTCCGGGAGGATGGCCAGCGGGTTCGGGACGATCACCAGGGTCCCCGTCGCCGACGTCGCGAAGACCGTCGGGCCGAAGGCGGCGAGCGCCGTGATCGTGAGCACCACCGCCAAACCGACCCGTGCCGGCCACCGGCCGCGCCCCATCGGAAGGCCGCCGCTCGGGAAGACAAGCGCGATCGCGAAAATGCCGAGGAAGGCCAGGCTCCAGGAAACGTGCGACCAGACCGAGAGCGCTTCGACCATGTCGAGCCGGCCCGACTGGATGGTCTCGAGCGGGACCGTGGAGCTAGCGGTCACGAAGGCCGTGCTCCAGCCGATGAGCATGAGCAGCCAGCCGATCACGTTCGCGGGGCGGCGAATGACGAGGTACGCTCCGAGCCCGGTGTATGGGACGAAGAACACCGCACTCGCGACACTGTCTCGAATGATGAGGATCAGGAGACCGGCCACGACGCTCGCGAGCAGGACCGCGCTCGCCCACGGCGCCAGCGGACGAACCGCTGATGGAACGGGCGTCATCACCTGGCCCCGATCGTCCGGTTGCCGGCGAAGCACTGCCTCACCCTCGGCCGGTCAGCCTGCGCACTGGCGAGGTCAGGGTCCGCCGGGCGGAGCGGAGCGTCGCGCTGTTGCGGACGTTGCGCCAGTAGCGCCACTGCCGGTTCTTGTCGATGCATACGATCTGGCTGTCGACGACCGGCTCCGCCACCCCGACCGCGGTCGCCAGGTTCCGCATCGTGCTCTGCCAGAAGCGGTTATTCTGGCCGTTGCCGCCGAGCTTGTATGCCAGCTCGTCGAACGGGTCGGACGGGCGCTCGAGGGCCTGCGCCTCCACGATGGTGCCCTCGCCTTCGCGGCGAGCCGAGAAGGTGATCCATGCCGACAGGGTATGGCCCTCGGGGGTCATGAAAGTGAAGGACTCGTCGTCGGCGTAGAGGACGAGGACGCCCGTCGATAGTCGCACTGGAGCGCCGGGCAGCGGCTCGATCTCCAGCAGCGCCACCTCCCCGGGTGCGATGCCGGACAGGGGCGAGTAGAACCGCGCGCCCTTCGGCCAGAAGGTCGGAAAGCGGTCCTTCCACAGGGCGATCACTGCCTCGGGTGTCGTGTCGACGCCGTCCAGGCGAACGGTGAAGGTCTTTTGCCACAGCTGGCCGAACCCCTGCAGCGGGCCGGACACGCGCTTGCCGGTGACCGCGTCGTCCTTCGCCCCGGGGACACCGGCGGCCGATAGGCGGTCGACCGGCCGGGCCCAGTTGTCGGCGTCGCTTCGGACTGGCTCGTTTGATCGTTGCTCGGTCGGAGGGGCGCTCATGTCGTTCTCCTATCAGCCGCTAGCGGCGGCCACGGCGGCCGCCTCGTCGTCCTTGATCTCGATCGCTTCGTCGAGGCGGGTCAGTTCGAAGATCTGGCGGTAGTGCTCGGACAGGCCGCTCGCGACGAGCCGCCCGCCGGCCCGCTGGGCACGGACCAGGAGTGTCACCAGCAGGCCGATGCCGCCGCTGTTCATGTACTCGAGTCGGGTGAAGTCGAGGACGACGGCCGTAGCTCCGTTGGCGACGGCGAGGCCGTAGGCCGCCATCAGGTCGGGCTCGCTGGCCGATGTGATGTCGCCCTCGATCCGCAGGATGGAGGCCTCACCCTCCTGGTCGAGCTCGATGACGGTGGCGCTCATGCGGCATCTCCTTCGACGATCTCCATGAAGTCCGACAGGCGGGTGATCCGGAAGATCTCCTGGTAGTGCTCCGTCAGGCCGATCGCTCGAACCGTGCGCCCATCGCGCCGCGCATCGGCGAGCAGGCGCACCACGAGGGCGATCCCGGTGCTGTTGATGTAGCCAACACGCCCGAAGTCGAGGCTGACCCGTTTCGGGCCGAGCGCCGCGACCTTCGCGTAGGCCTCCGCCAGTGACTCGTCCGCGCGCGAGTTGAGGTCACCGCTGAGGCTGAGCCGGACCTCATCGGGGACCTCCGTCAGCACGGCGCCAAATCGTCGCTCATCCATCGGTCCGCTCCTCGCGTGCCATCGTCAGGGTCACCGTCTGGGTCGACCCATCACTGGTCACGTCCATCGAATCCACCATGTTCTTGATCAGGAAGAGCCCCCAGCCGCGGGGCTTCTGTTCGCCCGCGAGCTTGGCCTCGATATCGGGCGACTCGGCGTCGTCGGGCACCGCTCCGGAGAGCGCCTGGTCCGTGATGCGCACGACGATCGCATCGGCGGTCGTCTCGACGACGATGTCGACTGGGATCTCCGGGCGGTTCTGGCTGCCGTACTCGATGGCATTCATCGCCGCCTCGCTGACGGCGGTCTTGAGCCGCTCGAGACGCGCGAGCGGGAGCCCGAGATCAGAGATCGCCGCCGCGACGCGATCCATCGCCAGACGCTCGTTGCCCTCCTCGCCGGGGACGGAGAATGCGGTGATGAGCGTCGGGAGCCTGGGCTCCCCGCGGGCCTGTTCGGCCACCCCGGACGCCCGACGCAGCGTGACGAGCGTGATGTCGTCCTCCTGCTCCCAGTCGGGGCCCGTGAACCGGTGGAGGGTGTCTAGCAACCGATCGAGCAGCTCGCTCCCGGCGTCGTCGACGGTCATCTCCTGGCGCAGGCGCGGGAACCCGTACATCTCCTGGCTCGGATCGTGGGCCTCGACGAGGCCGTCGGAATAGAGGAGGACGTTGCTGCCGGGGTCGATGACTGCCTCGGTCTCCTCGTAACGGATATCCGGCATCAGGCCAAGCGGCATGCCCGTCGCCCGTAGTTCGATGACGCCTGCGTCGGTGCGAACGTAGGGCAGGTTATGCCCCGCGTTGGCCAGGACGATCCGTCCCGTCGCGGGCTCGAGGATCGCGAACAGGCAGGTCACGAACATCCGGGCCGGCATCTCGGGCTCGAGAAGAGCGTTGGCCCGGGCCAGGATCTCGCCCGGGGAATCGCTCCGGCCGGCCTCGGCACGAAGGATCGAATGTGTGCGGGCCATGACGAGCGCCGCCGGGACGCCCTTGTCGGTGACATCGCCGACGGCGATGCCGATCCGCCCGTCGCGCATCTCGATGAAATCGTAGAAGTCGCCACCGACGGCGCGTGCTGGACCGTAGTACGCGGCGATCTGCCACTGCGGCAGGCTCGGCAACTCGCGTGGCAGGAACTGCTGCTGGATGAGCGTCGCGACCCGCATCTCCTGTTCGAGCCGTTCGCGCTCGGCGGCTTCGTGCGCCTGCTCGCGGACGAGCTGGGCGACGCGGATGGCCGGCGCGGCTTGGGCGGCGAGGGTCGTCAGGAGGCGCCGATCGTCGGTCGAGTAGTCCTGCTCGGACAGCCGTGGACCGAGGTTGAGGGTGCCGATCAGCTCGCCCTGGGAGACGAGCGGGACGACCAGCGCGACGCCAGCCTGTCGGAGTGCCCGGACGGCGGGTGAATCCAGCTCGAGCCGGGCGATCTCGACGGGACCGGGCGAGGTCTGGAGGTAGGCCAGGAGCGGGTCCGATTCGGCGATGTCCACGGCGACCGTCGCATCGCTCGGCGACTGGACGGGGGCGGACGACTCGGTCGGAGCCGCGATCGATGTCTCGTCCATCGGCTCGCGGCGGCCGAGGAGACGTCGGATCGGGCGGGTCAGGGCGGTCATGTCGGCCCCACCGTATCGGGCGTTCGTCCGTGAATCGTTACGAGATCGGTTCCATGCCCCGAACGCGGACGAAGCCAGAGTGCGGCGCCGGCGGGATGGAACGTGCGCTCGACCATCCCGACGACGTCCGCCTCGACGCGCTCGATCGCTACGTCGTCGCGGAGCCGGGTGGTCAACGTGTCGATCGTGATCGTGGCGTCGTAGCGGGCCCGGTCGAATCGACGATCGATCGTCGCCTGGGCCCGCCGACGGAGGGGTCCGGACAGGGCCGCGACCAGGAGGGTGGCGAGCGCAACGGCCAGCGAGTTCCCGGCCGCGACCGAGCCCAGGACCGAGCTCAGTCCGACGACCGCGATCGTGAACGTCGCGACCAGCACGCCGGTGACGATGCCGTACGAGATGGTCCGGCTGAGCAGCCGGTCGATGTCGTACAGGCCGTGGCGCAGGATCGCGATCCCGATGGCGACAGCGATCAGGGCACCCCCGAAGCCGAACAGAGCGAGCCCGACCTCAGGTGGGTCGTCGGTCGCCAGAGGCGTCACGAGCGCGATCGTCAGCGCGCCGATCGTCACCAGCATGGGCAGGATGAACCACTTCAACTGCCGGCGGCCGACGCTATCCGACGTCCTGTAGCGCGACGCGATCGCCAACGCGAAGGTCGGGCCGATCACGACGGATGCCGACGTCACGACGACTGACAACGGCATCCCGGCGACGGTCCACTGCGGGCCGATCGGGAAGGGGTTATCGACCGCCGGGAAGGTATTGAGCGGGCCCGGCTGGGTCAGCAGGAGGGCCGTCAAGACCGCGAGGACGAACAGGTATAGCCTCGCCACGCGGTGCCAGCGCGGCGTGTGACCGCGACCAGTCGGAAAGATGACGGCGAGGACGAAGACGCTGGCGCCGAGCGAGACGCACGCCAACGTGACCCAAGCCGCGAAGGCGCCGGTTGCGGCGCCGGTCGGCCCGTCGGCCAGGGCCGACGACGTGACCGCAGTGCCGAGCCCGCCACCCGCGTGGGCGACCCCGCCGAAGACCATAAGCCAGCCGACAGAGTTCCAGGGACGGCGGACGACGAGGAGCCCGCCGACGGCCGCGAACATGACCCCGAAGCACTCGAACCCGAGCAGGGCGGCGTCGCTGAAGCCGAACGTGTTCTCGAGCATCGGGACCGGGTCGACCAGGCGCAGGCCGACCGCCCCGATCGCGCTGGCGATCGCCAGCGTCAGGCCGGTCACAGCGTAGGCGGGCGCAAGCCGGCGAATCATGCTCGCCGACCCGCGTCCACGGCGGGTCGATCCATCCGTCGATCGTGGCCGGTCATCGTCCAGATAACGTTACGAGACTCATCCGCCTCGAGGTACCGTTACGTCGTGTCGCTCGACCACTCGTCGCTCCGGATCCGACTCCTCGGCCCGCTCGAGGTCATCGTGGCAGGTCGCACGGTCATGGTCGATACCCGCAAGGCGCTCGCGATCGTCGCACTCGTCGCCGCGGAGGCGCGGCCCTTCGCGCGCGATGAACTGGCGGCGATGTTCTGGCCGGACGCGGGCGACGAGGCGGCACGCGGGGCGCTCCGACGGACGCTGTCGGCGTTGCGATCGGCCGTCGGCGAGACGGGCATCGTGATCGATCGGACCCGCGTCGCCCTCGACACGTCGGTCGACGTCGACCTCGCAGTCGTGGAGCGACTGGCCGGCTCCAGGGCACGGGCCGAACTCGAGACGGCGGCGGCGCTCGTGCGTGGCCCGTTCCTCGCCGGGTTCGCCGTCCGCGACAGCCCGGCCTTCGACGATTGGCAGGTGGCCAGGGCAAGCCGGGTGGAGCAGATGGTCGGTGGCGTATTCGATCGCCTCGCGACCGCTCGATGGGACGATGGAGACGCCGCCGGAGCGCTCGATGTCGCGCGCCGGCGGGTCGCGCTCGATGCGCTCGATGAAGCGGGGCAGCGCCGCCTGATCGAGCTCCTCGCACGGGCCGGCGACCGGACGGGCGCCATCGGGCGCTACCGTGCACTCGTCGCCCTGTTCGATCGCGAGCTCGGCGTGCCGCCGTTGCACGAGACGACCGAGCTGTACGACGCGATCCGGGAGGGGCCGCTGGAGGCGGCCATGCCGACCATCGCGGCCACGGCCGAGGCGCCACGGTCCGTGTCCCGGGGCACCCCAGTGGCGATGCCGCTGGCGGGTCGCGACGGTGAACTGGAGCGGCTGATATCCACCTGGCGAAGCGTCGGGCCGGACGGGCGTCTCGCGGTCGTCGAGGGCGAGGCCGGGATCGGCAAGACACGGCTCGCGGAGGCGGTCGCCGACGTCGTTCGGGACGGCGGCGGGCGGGTGCTCGCGGGTCGCGGGTACCCGAGCGAGGCGGCCGTCGCGTACGGCCCGATCGCGGGACTTCTCAGGGCGGGCATCGCCGCGCCGGGCGGGACTGATCGACTGGCGTCGCTCGATGCGATCGTCCGGCTCGAGCTCGGGCGGCTCGTCGACCTTCCGCCGCCGTCGAGAGTCGAGGCGCCGCCATTGCCGGACGGCGCGAGCGCCCGTGTTCGGTTCCTCGACGCGCTGGCCGCGTCACTTACCGCGCTCGTGTCCGGACCGGTGCCCGGCCTGCTGTGGATCGACGACCTCCACCTGGCCGACGAGGCGACCCGTGGGTCGATCGCCTATCTTGCGCGACGACTGGCCGGCCGCCCGGTCATGCTCCTCGTGGCCTGGCGTCGCGAGGACCTGACTCCTGAGGCCCTCACCGTCGCGGACGACCTCGCCCGCTCGACCGCAGCCCAGGTCGTGTCCCTTGGCCGGCTCGACCGTGCGGCCATCACCGACCTCGTCCACGCGGCTCGCCCGGCAGCCGTCGCGGACGGCAGTGCGGCTTCGATCGTCGACGCGCTCGTCGCCGATTCCGAGGGGCTGCCCCTCCACATCGTCGAGGCGCTGGCCGGCGCTGAGACCCCCGGCTCGGACCTGCCGAGGAGCGTCCAGGCGATCCTCCACGAGCGGATCTCGTCGGTCGGTGAGACGGCCGGCCAGGTCCTCGCGGCGGCCTCGGTCATCGGCCGGTCGTTCGATCTGGCGATCGTCCGGCAGGCGAGTGGCCGGTCGGAGGAGGAGACCGTCGACGCCCTCGAGGAGCTGATGCGTCGGGGTCTCGTCCGGGAGGCATCGGGCGCGCCCGCAGCGCCCATCCGTTACGACTTCAGCCACGGACGTCTTCGTGACGCGGCCTACGAGGCAACGAGCTTCGGGCGTCGACGGCTGCTCCACCGTCGTACCGCGGAGGCGCTCCGACAGGACCACGGCGGGGCCGGCTACGACCCGATCGCCCGGTTCGCACTGATCGGGGCGCATGAGCGTGAAGCCGGCCGGCCGGAGGAGGCCGCGGCCGCATATCTCGAGGCCGCGGCGCGGGCGGAGGCCGTCTTTGCCAACCGCGAAGCGATCGAGCACCTCGACGCCTCCCTGGCCCTCGGCAACTCCGTCGCGGCCGGGACTCACGCCCGGATCGGCGAGCTGCGGGCGCGGCTGGGCGAATATCCTGCGGCCATCGCCGCGCTCGAGACCGCCGCCGCACTCGCTGATCCGGACGAGCTGCCCGCGATCGAGGTCGCCCTGGGTCGCGTCCATCGTCGGCGCGGCGACCTGGCTGGAGCGGTAAGCCATCTCGATTCTGCCCTCGCGTCGCCCGTGTTGACCGACTCGCTCCGCGGCCGTGCGCTGGTCGAGAGGAGCGTGGTGGCCCTGCGCCTCGGTGACCTCGAGACGGCGGGGACGGCCGCGGCCAACGCACGCGCCGTCAGCACGAGGGTGGAAGACCCGCATCTCGCCGGTGTCGCCGAGCGCCTCATCGGACTGGTGGCGCAAGGTAGGGGGGATCTCGCCGGCGCGCGGACGGCCCTCAAGCGGAGCGTCGAGCTCACCGAGGGGGACCGGGACCCGACCGCGTCGATCGCCGCCCTGACCGCGCTTGGACTCGCGCTCGCCGCCGCTGGGTCCGTCGACGAGGGGGTCGTGGCCGTCACATCGGCCATCGAGACGTGCCGCCGGATCGGCGACCGTCACCTCGAGGCGGCCGTCGAGAACCATCTCGCGGACCTGCTCCACGACGCGGGACATGAGGATGACGCCATGTTCCACCTCAAGCGGGCTGTCGCCCTGTTCGCCGAGATCGGCGAGGGTGCCCCGGAGCGCGATCCCGGGATCTGGGCGCTGGCCGCCTGGTGACATCCGCCTCATCGATGCGGAGCCATACTCGCCCGATGGCAGTGGAGGGACAGGCGATGGAGAAGATCGGGGCCGCGGTCTGGGCGACAGGGCGAGCGGGCCGCGTGATCGTCGAGGCCGGCCTGACCAGGCCGTGGCTCGAGTTCCGCGGCGGCATCGTGTATAGCGCGGCGAAGGACGGTCTCGACCTCGGCGAGGCGTGCGGGCTCGACGTCCGGCTTGGCGCCCCCGTCTCGACGGACATCGACGCCGTGCTCGCGCGGCCCGACATCGACATCGTCTTCTACGCCGGCCTCGGGACACCGACCGAAGTGGCCGAGGCGTGCCTGCGGGCGAACCGTGCCGGCAAGGACGCGATCACGATCGCGGGGCTGGTCCATCCGAAGACGATCCTCGGCCCGGCTGCGGCCGCCGACCTGGACGCGGCCGCCCGAGCGGCCGGGCGGAGGATCCTCGGCACGGGGCTGTGGGACTACCTGACGATCACGCTTCCGCTGGCCTCGATGTCGAACGTGCTGACCTTCGACGAGATCCGCCTCGAGCGCGTCGCCGATCTGACGTACTGGGGCCATGGGATCCTGCGCGACGAGGGGATCGGGGGGCCCGTAGAGGCCGCCGGCGGCGGGTTCATGATGCGCAACTTCCTCGTGGAGGCGCTCATGCTCCTCGCCGAATCCTGCGGGCTGGAGATCGACGAGCCCGTCTTCGAGAGCGTGCCCGTGCTCTCCGAGGTGCGGAGAGAGCGAGCCGGCTACGTGGTCGAGCCGGGCACGATCTGCGGGCACGATCGGCGGGTGGCCGCGAACGTCCGTGGTGGCGGGCGGCTGGTCTCGCTGTGGCGCGGTCGGTTCGACCTCCAGCCGGAGCGCGACGCGATGGAGGGCTCGGCCTGGGTCGTCGTCGAGGGCGATCCGGCCTTCGAGACCATCGTGCGCGGCGACCTCTTCCTCGACACGTACCCACCGACAGGCGCCCGGGCGATGGCCGCGGTGCGGCCACTCCGGGCACTCGCGCCAGGGCTCCACACGATCGACGAGCTCGGGCAGCGGCCCGTCTTTCGCTAGGCGCCGGGCCGCGAGCCGCAGCATGCCGCGGTCGCGACCGACCGCTGTCGGCGCCGCGCTGTCGGCGAAGGCTCGGGCTAGAGCAATGCGAGGCCGCGCCTGTCGTGCTCGCGTCGCCGATGTTGGACGAGCGATCTCTCGTCGTCCAAGGCCCCTATCGGTTGCTTGCTCCGAGTGTGCCGCCCACAGCGGCATCGACTCTCGAAAGCACTGAAGCCGGGATGCCGCAGACTCGGTTACCGCGTCGACTCGGCCTTGGTGACGGTAAGGCCC
>Ga0184612_10001813_pt1 | contig 10382 bp, 12 predicted proteins | sample PLM3_60_coex_FD_133163 | JGI IMG/M metagenome (GOLD analysis project Ga0184612, IMG submission 133163) | Groundwater sediment microbial communities from an aquifer in East River, Colorado, USA - PLM3_60_coex | ecosystem: Environmental > Terrestrial > Soil > Riparian zone | place: USA: East...
ACAACGCTGGCAAGTCAACCTAGGGGGCGACATGCGGGAATAGAGTCAGCCGCCGCCGACCCGAGTCTGCGTCGTCGATCAGACGCCACCACCACCGGAGCGTGACATTGAGTGCGGGAATGTTCCCTGACCGGCGAGCTAGGCGTCGCGTGGGGTCTCGAATACCCTCTCGTCACAAGCGGCTCAGATGGAATTCGGTGTACACCTTCCGCTGATCTCGTTCGTAGGCGAGCAGCGCTCGCTCGATGATCTGCTCGCGGTTACGAAAGCTGCGAGCGATCTCGGTTACACACACCTCTGCGTGAACGACCATCTCGTGTTCTCGCGCCCATGGCTCGACGGGCCGACGGCGCTGGCCGCCGTGCTCGCGCACAGTGGTCGGATGACACTCGCGACGACCGTCGCCGTGCCGGTGCTCCGTGGACCGGCGGCAACCGCGAAGATCCTCGCGGCGATCGACCTGCTGTCCGGCGGCCGTTTGGTGGTCGGGCTCGGCCCCGGTTCGTCGGCTCGGGACTACGAGCTGGTCGGCGTGAGATTCGAGGAGCGCTGGAAGCGGCTGGACGAGGCGGCACAGACCCTGCGTGCGTACTGGCGAGGCGACGACGTCGCGTTTGAAGGCACGTTCTACTCCAGTGCCGGCTTCACGCTGGCTCCTACGCCGGCTCAACGCCCAGGTCCACCGATCTGGATCGGGAGCTGGGGATCGACGGCCGGGTTGAAGCGTGTGGCGCGCCTTGCCGACGGCTGGCTCGCCTCTGGCTACAACACGACCCCGGAACTGTTCGCCCAGGCCTGGCTGGACGTCCAGACAGAGGTGGCGGCACGCGGGCGCGAGGTGGCGCGGTTCCAGAACGGCATCGCAACCATGTGGTGTTACGTCACCGAGGACCGCACGCGCTCCGACGCGATGCTCGCGAACGTGCTGGCGCCGATGCTCAATCGGCCCGTTGAGCAGCTCAGCGCGATACTTCCCATCGGGTCGGCGGAGGAATGCCTAGAGAAGCTGCTGGCGTACGAGCATGCGGGTGCGCAACGCGTCTTCCTGTGGCCGCTCGCCGACGAGCGCGCCCAGTTGGAGGTGTTCCGCGAACGCGTCGTGCCACTGCTCGATGCCGAGCGGGCGTAGGCCGACTTCACGGTCTTTCACGGTTTCCGTGTCCCTTGAATGGACGGGTAGTCAGACGCCAGTCCCGCGAAAGCGACCGGCCACCCACGTGAATGGCTGAATCGTTCCCTTTGGAGTGGTGTGTATCTCACGGCGAGTCTCGAGGGGCTCGAACGTGTCGCCGAGGATGAGGGACAGATCCTCTGCCGAGTAGCGAACGACGGGAAGGCCCGAGCAGAACTCAGGTCCGTCAAGAGCGAACGTCGCCAGGATCAAGAAGCCGCGCGGCCTCATGGCCGCATGCATCGTCTCGAGATACCTGCGACGGTCCGTCTCGCCGACGAGGAAGTGGAAGACGGCGCGGTCGTGCCACAGGTCGTATCGGCGATCGGGCTGCCAATCAAGCAGGTCCTCGTGGAGTCGGAGAACAGCCGAAGCGCCGAACCGGCTCCGCACCTCCTCTTGCGCAGACGCTGAGATGTCGAGAGCGGTGAGATCGGAAAAGCCTCGTCGACGAGGCGGTCGACGAGCTCCGAAGCATCTGCTGCCGATGTCGATGACGGCCAGGCCACGCGGAATGTGCAATGCCTCGATCAGATCCAACGACATCTGAGGTACTGCCTGATACCAACTGACACCCTCGGCGCCGCGAGATGTGTACGCGGCGTTCCAATGAGAGGCTCGCTGGTCGGTAAGGTCTGAAATCGCACATCCGCTACCGACGGGTTTGCCACGTGCGCGATGGCTCACCAGATGCCGGGAACGAGACGGCGCGTGTGCCGGGTGTACTCGGCGTAGCTAACGCCGAAACTCTCGCCCAGCAGCGCCTCTTCGTGGGGGATTCGCTTGATGTAGCCGATCGCGGGTAGCAGGACAAGTGCGGTGACACTGACGGCATTACCAAGCCCAAAGCCGACGCCCGTGTACATGAGGATCGCGCCGGTGTACGACGGATGACGGAGACAGTGATAAGGACCATCGACGACGAGGCGGTGGTCGTCGGCCACCTGGAGATAGCGGGTGAAATGGGCCCCGAGGGTGCGGATCGCCCACACACGTACGACGATGCCCACGAGGGAGATGCCACATCCGACACCGACCCACAGCCACGCGTTCCCCGGAAGGGCCGCATCCGGAAGTGCCTTGGCGCTTACGACACCAAGAACCAAGCCTGCGATCTGCCAGGCCTCCAGACGCCGGTAGGTCCGGTCGGCGGCTCGACGACGGCGATCGCCGCGGAACCGCCGGTGCTCGAGCAGTACTAGTACCACCGGCGGTCCGAAGACGAGCGTCGTGGCAACCCAGTTGTTGAGTGCGAGCGGAGCAGCCATGAGGACAACTGTGCCGGAGTGCTCCTGCTGACAGCTCCGCCACGCGTCAGCGTGCCGCTCCACGCGCGTCGGCGAGGCTCGTCAACACCTGGACACGTTGTGCTGCGCGAGCGCTCAGGACTGTCTCTTGACGAGCGTGGCTGTCGCCCTCAGTCAAACGCCCGTGGCTGCTGACGAGTAGACTGTTGAGCGTCGCCTTCGTTGCGCGCTTCTCCTGAAGCCCGTCATTTCGCAGCAGGGCACCCGCCCCGGAAGGGGGCACCATGACTAGCACTCTTTCGCTTGTCCGTCACCGCGTTGCCGACTACGACGCCTGGAAAGAGGTCTACGACGGCTTCGCGCCGATCCAAGCCGAGCACGGCGTACTCGGCCACCAGGTGCTGCGCTCGATCGAGAATCCCAACGACGTCATCGTCACTCACACTTTCGACTCACGCGAGGCCGCGAGGGCGTTCTTCGCAATGCCCGAGTTGAAGGAAGCAATGAGCCAGGCGGGCGTCGACGCCGACTCCGTCGAGATCTCCTACTTTGACGAGGTCGAAAGCGGCGCGCTGGTTGGCGTCTAGTCAGATCGATTGGCCGGGCCGCGTTGCTTCGTAGGCGTGGTCCGGCTCAACTCCGAGCGTCGCCGATCTGCGGCTCGAGCAAGGACGCGAATGCCCGCGCCATCCGGTTCCATAGGTCTAGAGACCCTGCCTTCCAGAGGACGAGTGCACGTGGTCGGCGCAGACCCCGTAGAACAGCTGTCCAGCCAAGGAGGCGACCTGATCGTGGGCCGCGCGAGCTTGGCGAACGACCAGAGCGCTCTGCCCGAAAATCGATCGCGTCTGCGAACTGAGACGCGGCTAGGATCGCTCCGTGTCGGAGCCGTCCATTCGTTGTGCGAAGACGGCCGACGGTCTACTGAGTGCCATGCGTGCCGTGTGTTCAGGCTGGCCGCGGCGTTGTCCGGGATGGTGACGTCGGAAGAGATCGGTCGGGTCACGGTGTTTGCGGATCTCGAGTCGGGCGATCGCGAGCGGCTCAGTCGCGTCGCGGCCGACATCAGCCTCGGCGCTGGCGAGTACGCGGTTCACGAAGGAGACGAGCCAGCGCTCTTCGGACTGCTCGAGGGTCGGATCGAAGTGGTCAAGCTCGTCGACGGCGTCGAGCGCGTGATCGGCGAACGGCGACCCAGTGACGTCTTCGGGGAGATCTCGATCACGCTCGGGACCCCCCACCCGGCCGGTTTCCGGGCAGCGGAGACGTCACGCGTCCTCCGAATCGAGCCGCAGGACTACCACGCAGTTGCCGCAGTCGCGCCGGAGGTCGGGAAGCAGGTGGGCCTCCTGGCGAGCAACCGGATCGGCGGTCCACGCGGCCTTCAGAGCCTCATCTCCGAGTCGACTCCCTATCGGGCGATCGTCCTCGGCCACCGATGGGACGCCTCCTGCGCCGAGCTGCGGCGCTTCCTCGACCGCAACCAGGTCAGGTTCAGGTGGCTCCAACCCGACGTACCGGAAGACATAGGGCAGTGGTCGGGAGCGTTACCCGCCGAGGGCGACTATCCAGCGCTCCGCGTGATGAGTGGCAAGACCGTCGTCCGACCGCAACTGCGGCGCGCGGCCGAACTGCTCGGCATCGCGACCGAGCCCGCCGCCGCGGAGTACGACACGGTAATCGTCGGCGCGGGGCCTGCCGGCCTGGCAGCCGCCGTCTACGGCGCGTCCGAGGGACTTCAGACGATCGCGGTCGAGCGCGAGGCGCCGGGTGGTCAGGCGGGCACGTCATCGCGGATCGAGAACTACCTCGGCTTCCCGTCGGGGGTGTCGGGCGAAGAGCTGTCGAGCCGGGCACTCCAGCAGGCGCGCAGGCTCGGCGCCGAGATCGTCGTCACCCGATCGATCACCCGGATCGATGCTGCGACGCGCCACGTGCACCTCGACGGCGACGACGTACTGCAGACGCGGACGATCATCCTCGCGTGCGGCGTGTCGTGGCGCCGGCTGTCGATCGAGGGGTTCGACAGGCTCGCCGGCAAGGGGATCTCGTACGGCGCCGCACGCAGCGAGGCGGCCAACACCCACGGCCTGGACATCCACATCGTCGGGGCCGGCAACTCGGCGGGCCAGGCCGCGATGTTCTTCTCCAACCATGCGCGGAGCGTGACGATCGTCCACCGCGGCGACACGCTCGAGAAGAGCATGTCCCGCTACCTGTTCGACCAGGTCTCCACGCGGTCGAATATCGACGTGCTCTACCGCGGGGAAGTCGCGGCTGCGCACGGTGACACCTCGCTCGAGGCGATCGACGTCGTCGACAACGCGACAGGAGAGAGGGCCCGCCTCGCGTCCGGCGGGCTCTTCATCTTCATCGGGGCGGACGCCGAGACGGGGTGGCTCCCGCCCGAGATCGCACTGGATCCGAAGGGCTACGTGCTCACCGGCCCAGAGGTTCGTGAGGCCGGGCGGTGGCAGCTCGACCGCGATCCGTACCTGCTGGAGACGAGCGTCCCGGGCATCTTCGCGTGCGGCGACGTCCGGTTCAGTCCTGTCAAGCGCGTCGCAGCGGCCGTCGGCGAGGGCAGCATGGCGATCGCCTTCGTGCACCAGTACCTCAGGGACGTCGAAGCCGGCTCCGACCCCGCGTAGAGCGTCGTGTACCGCCGGGCTATCGTGACTACCCCCGACCGAAGGTCGTCCTAGGTCGGCTCGACCGCACCCAGCCCAAGCCACGAGGCCAGGTGCTCCAGCTCGGACTGCACCGCCTTGGCCATGGTGCGCGTGAACCTCACGTCCTCGTGGATCGCGTGCACCCGCAACACGGAGGCCTTGCGGTCGGCGGTGGCGTCAACTTTCCCGACCAGCCTGTCGTGGTGGACTATCGGGAGCGCAAAGTAGCCCCAGCGGCGCTTGGACGAGCTGTCGAGATCATCGAGGACGTCGGCTGACGAAGACGCTCGTCGGACGTTTGATCGCCGGCGTTGCGCGCGTGACTGGGTAGCGTGCGACCTTGGTTAGCGTGTCCGAACGACGACGAGCTTGTCGACGCCGGACTCCGCGCCCCACACCTCGCCCCGGCGACCGAGGATTTGCCTGACGTTCGCGGGCGAGCTCGGGAGCCGGATGCGGGTGAACCTCTCCGTCTTGGGGTCGAAGCGGAGCAAGGCGTTCGCTCCGAAGTCGCTCAGCCAGACCGCATCCGTCTCGTCGACGTAGACGGCGTACGGCATGGGCGTCGCGCCCGGGAGACGCCATTCGCGCCAGCTTCCGGTGGAAGAGTTGTACACGGCGACCTTGCCGACGTTCCACTCGCTCACCCAGATCCGCCCCTTCGAGTCTGACCAGGCGCGCCGCGCACCCTGGTTGCGTGTCGGCGGCTGCAATACGCGTACGGTGGAGCGCGTGACGTCCACGCGGCCGAGGTAACTGCCCGCGAGGGACGCGTAGTAGACGGCGCCCGACGGCGTCGTCGTGATCCCGTACGGGCCTTCTCCTCTCGGCGCCGCGAAGACCCGCACCTTCCCGACACGCGGGTCGAGCCGCCCGTAGATCCCGCTCTGCCCGGTGAACCACAAGACGCCACGCCGATCGAAGACAGCCGTATTCAGGTTGGCGTAGCCGGACGAAGCGGGCAGCGGGAAGCGGCGGACGCGCCGCGTCTTCGGATCGACTCGGACGATCGCGTTGAGCCCGCCGTCGGTGATCCACGGGGCTCCGTCGGGGCCGACGATGACACCGTGCGGCGCCGAGCCGTTTCCGAGGGCGACGTGCCGTGTCCTGCCGGTCTTCGGGTCGAGCCAGCCGAGCTCGCCCGACCCCTGCGCCGTGTACCAGACGCCTCCATCGCGCGCGGGAGCGACGTCGTGAGGTCGGCTTCCCGCCGGGACGGGGTACTCGCGGACGCTGAGCGCGGTCGTCGAGCGCGTGCCGCCCACCGCGGTACCTGCGACGATCGTGACGACTGCGAGACCGATCGTGATGGCCCTCCACCCGCGCACTTGCTCAGTATGCCCGCGCGTTCGTCAGTCGATGGCGACCAGACCGGACGCCGTAGCGCACCGTTCCTTGAGAAGTAGCCGGTGGGAGAGAAACGTGGAGGCGATCGGTGCGACAGGAGTGACGATCCGCTCAACACAGCCATCGCCAGACTGCCTTGCGTTCCATCTGCGACCCATCCACGGCGACTCGTAGCGCGTAAACGGTCTCACGTAAGCGCGCTTTTGCCCTTCTCGTGCCCCGTCCCCGGAAGAGTGGCCGTACGCGGCCTTGTAGACTCGCGCCGTGCCCGAGGCGCGGCTCGTGGACTCCGGCTCAGGTCTCGCACCCGCCAGCGACGGCTGGTTCGTCGTGAACGTGCGGGACGCCCAGTGGTTGACGTCGGAGAACGGCGAGAAGCAGCCGTCCGGTTCGGAGTGCTCTTTCGAAAGCCAGGAGTTCTGGTTCCGGCAGTTCGGCTTCAGGCTCCACGTCCTCCCGCCGGGCCAGCCGAACGGCCTCTACCACTCCGAGTCGCAGCAGGAGGCGTTCCTCGTGCTGTCCGGGGAGTGCGCGCTGCTCGTCGAGGGTGAGGAGCGGCTCCTCCGGCCGTGGGACTTCTTCCACAGTCCCGCCGGGACCGAGCACATCTTCGTGGGAGCCGGCGACGGGCCGTGCGTGATCCTGATGGCCGGCGCACGCACGGAGGACGAGCAGCTGCACTACCCGGTGTCGGAGCTCGCTGCGCGCTGCGGTGCGAGCGCGGACGAGGAGACGTCCGACCCGCGCGAGGCGTACGTGCGCTTCGAGCCGTCTCGGCGAGAGCGGCCCTCGTACTGGGACCGCCTCCCTTGGGCCTAGCACCGAGCACGCGTTCGACCGGATGAACGCGCCGCGGCTGTAACTCTGGCGTGGAGACGTCGAACCGGCGAGCCGAACGTGCCGGCGGCGGGAATCGAACCCGCGCAAGATTTCAATCGACTCATCAGGTGTCTGCAGCGACATCACGCTCCCGTGGGCCAGTGCTCGGCAATGTCTCTTGAGCCCTCAGGACGCTTTGCGGCCCGTGGCCCTACCGAAGACGCGTTCAGAATCTATGGCGTGTGCACTACGCAGATTGCCGACTTGCCGAGTCGGGCCTGATGGGCGAGGCATTCTTGTGGGGCGCCGTCGCAGGTTCCTCGCTTGTGCTCGGCGGACTCATCGCCCTCCGGTTTCCGATCAGCCGTCGCCTGCTCGGGCTGATCATGGCTTTCGGCGCTGGTGTGCTCATCAGTGCCGTGGCTTTCGAACTCGTCCATGAGGCCTTCGAGACATTGGCTGGAGACGGAGGAGTCGCCTTGGGCCTCCTCGCCGGGTCGCTCGTATTCTTCGGCGCCGAAGTCGTGATCGATCGCCTCGGCGAGCGGAGAGAAACGGCTCAGGGAGCGCGCATGCCGCACATGCGGGAAGAGCGCTCGTGCTCGGAATCATCGTGGACGGAATCCCGGAGTCGCTCGTCCTTGGCCTGACGGTGCTTCAAGCCGGCACTGTAAGCGCCGCATTCCTCGCGGCGGTGTTCCTCTCGAATCTGCCGGAGGCGATAGCGGCGACGACTGCCCTCGCTCGGGCGGGACGCGATACGACGAGGATCATGCGGTTTTGGGTACTGGTCGCACTCGGCTTCGGCGTCACTGCTCTGGCGGGCTACGTCATCCTCGATTCTGCGTCGCCGCGGACCGTTGCGATAGTCCTCGCATTCGCGGGCGGTGCCGTCTTGACCATGCTCGCCAACACGATGATGCCCGAGGCGCTCCATCACGGCGGCAGGCTCGCCGGCCTGTTCACGACAGTCGGCTTTGCCCTCGCGTTCGCGATCAGCGCGCTGCAGTAGCCAGCCAGTGATCCGGTACATCCTTGCGGGGACTTCGGAAGATCCCTGCGCGAGACAATCCGCGGGCACGACAAGGTCCTGTATCGACGAAGGAGGTGGGGATGCCCATCACGGGCTCCGATCGGGAATTCGCGGTCGTCGGACGCGGAACGATCTTCGACGGCATCGCGTACTGGGTGACGCTCGCCGGCATCTACCCGATGGTCGGCGGGTTGATGTTCTACTCAGGCAAGGGCAAGCTCTTCGACAACAACGGGGACGCTCCGCAAGGGATCAAGGATCAGTTCGAGGGCACATTTCTCGACACGTTCCCTGGTGTCGATACCGCGTGGTTCATTCTCGGCATCTTCGAGTTCGGCGTGTTCGTGCTCTTACTCGCGAGCCTGATCCGTCTCGAGTTCCTTCCCCACCGCGACAAGTCGATCCTGCAGGTCGGGCTCGCACTGGCGCTGCTGACGTTTGCGTGTCTGGCGTTCGGTCAGACCGCGACGAACCAGTTCGCCGGCACCGCGGAGCTCTACACGTACTTCGGTTCCACAGTGGTCATTCTGATCCTGGTCAGCCTCATGCCTCCAAACCGCCCCGACAGGTGGCTCGGTGGTATGAGCCGAGGGAGCTCAACAGAGGCATAGGAACAGCCGCCGCTCACCCCCGGAGGGCGTCTGCGACAGCCTTCCGGGGCGAGCGCGCATCATGAACTGCCTCCTTCGTCAGAGAAGGGGGGAGATGGTCGCGAATGCTCGCGCTTTCACTCTTTCGCGCGCACCCACGAGGGCGCGTCCCGGCCTCGACACGACCTCGGCCGGTGCCGAGAACCGCTCGTCGAACTGCCTCGCGAGCTCCGGCGAGCGCACGAGCACGTCGATCTCGAAGAAGCGCTTGAGGCTCCAGGCTTCGAGGTTGCACGTCCCGGCGAGAACGTCTTCGCCGTCACGCACGAACGCCTTCGCATGGAGCATGGTCGGGTACTCGAGGATGCGAACGCCTGCTTGGAGCAGTGTTCCGTGGTGGTGGTGCTGCGCGGCCGCGCAGGCCCAGTTGTTCGCAGTTGCCGGGACGAAGAGTCGCACTCGAACGCCGCGCCGGGCGGCGTCCACGATCCGCCGGATCATCCGCCTGTCCGTGACGTAGGGATTCACGACGTCGAGGCTCTCGCGCGCGCCGTCCAGGAGGTCGGCGATCGCGCTGGTGATCGAGCGATAGCCACCCGGTCCGTTGTGCAGGACGGTCGCGGGCACCGCGGTTGGTCCTGCCTCTTGCGCCGGGAAGAGTTCATCAAGGTCCTCCCGGAGAATGACGCCGCCTAACCAGCGGAACGTCGCGACGAAGACGAGTTGCAGCTGCGACGTGACGGGTCCCGCGACGCGGAGGAACAGGTCGTGGAACCGCCCGTCGTGGAAGTGGTCCTCGATCCCCGCGCCGCCGACCCAGCCGACGCCCCCGTCGACGACGACGAGCTTGCGATGGTCGATGTGCCCGAGTCGGTCGAAGTTCCACCGAGTGGGGCCGCCGACCGCGGCCGGCTGGACGGGAGCTCGCAGCTGGGTCGCTCGGACGACCCGGACGTCGATGCCCGCGGCAAGAAGCCTGTCGTAGAGCGCGCGGCTGCTTCGGTCAGGATCCGAACCCTGGCGATCGACGACGACTCGGACCGAAACCCCGTCCGAGGCTTTCGAACTCAGCACCTCCGCGAACTCGTCACCGATGGAACCCGGACGGAACCCGAACTGGTTGATGTGAATCGAGGATGTGGCCGATGAGATGTCCGCCAGCATCGGTGGATAGAAGTTCCGGCCTTCGACATGAACCTCCGCCGACGAGGCAACCGTGTCCTCGAAGACGAGCCCGAGATCACGCTGTCGTACGGGCGCACGAAGCAGCTGGTCGGCGCGCTCGCGTTCAGAGACTCCCACGCACAGAGGCTAACGCTCGACGCACTGGGCCACCCAGGTCACTCTGCCCTCACGGGGGCCGTCGCGAACGAAACGAGCACGCCGACTCACAAGCGTTCACATCGACTGGCCCAGAAGACGGCTCTGTTGAGCCAAGAGTGGAGGCGCCGGGAATCGAACCCGGGAAGTGTCACTACGCCCAGTAGCTGCGTAGGATCGGCG
>Ga0184612_10001814_pt1 | contig 10377 bp, 8 predicted proteins | sample PLM3_60_coex_FD_133163 | JGI IMG/M metagenome (GOLD analysis project Ga0184612, IMG submission 133163) | Groundwater sediment microbial communities from an aquifer in East River, Colorado, USA - PLM3_60_coex | ecosystem: Environmental > Terrestrial > Soil > Riparian zone | place: USA: East...
ACGTCGTATACGCATGGTCCGCAGAGGGGGTGTCGCGCCGTTTTCGGCCCGACACCCCCTCTGCTCCTAGACGAAGTAGATCGTGCGGAAGCCGTTCCCGTACTTGTTCAGGTTGAGGGTTCCGCGATCGACCTTGTAGCCGGCGACCTTGGCGGAGTAGCCGTCCGTCAGGCTCTTGAAGCCCCAGATGATGAGCCCGCCGTCGTTGTACTCCATCCGCTGCATCTCCTTGATGATCTGCGCGCGCTTCTTGTTGTCGACGGTCCCCAGGGCCTGCCGGTAGAGCGCCTCGAACTTGGCGTAGCCCGAGTACGCGTCCCAGTGCGTCTCGTTGAACGGCGCCGTCTTGAGCACGGCGGTGGCGGCTTGGAGAAGGTAGTTGCGCGTCCCCCAGTAGTCCGCCGAGAACGGCCACTTCAGGTACTGGTCGCCGTAAAACGTGCCGCCGTCGACGTTCCTGACCGTGACGTTGACGCCGCCTGCCTTCGCGTTCTGGGCGAAGATCGTCGCGCCCTCGACCATTCCGGTGTCAGCCGGGCTGGTGACGAGCTCGACGTCGAGGCTGTCGTGCCCCGCCTGCTTGAGCAGCGACCTCGCCTGCTCTGGGTCGTACTTCCGCTGTGGGAACTCGTCGCCCGCGTACGCAGGATCGAACGGCGAGTAGATGTCGTTGCCGACGAACCCGTAGCCGGAGAGGCCCTGCTGTATGACCTGCGGGCGGTTGATGAGGAGGCGGAACGCCCGCCGCACGCGCACGTCGTCGAAGGGCGGGACGTCAACCCGCATGCACAGCGGCGTCCATGCGCCTGTCGGGGAGACGAGGATCTTCTTCCCGCGACCCTTCACTACGGGCACCTGCGCGAACGGGACGTCTGCCATCGCCTCGACCTGCCCGGACAGCAGCGCGTTGACCTTGGCTGCGTCGGAGGGGAAGTTGACGATCCGCACCTCGTTGAAATACGGCTGGCCGTCGATCCAGTAGTTCTCGTTCTTCACGTGGACGCTCTCCCGTCCAGGGGTGAGGCTCTTAACCTTGAACGGCCCGGTCCCGATGTACTGCAACGGGCCCTTGCCGACCGCGTTCGGCTGGTAGCCCTTCGGAACGACGCCCTGGAAGTACTGGGCGAACGCCTCCATCAGCGTCACGTCGGGGCGGGAAAGGAAGAGACGACACGTCCACTTGTCGAGCTTCTTGATGTTGTTGAGATCGATCGCGCCGAACGCCGCATTGCCGAACAGCTTCAGCTTCGGATTCTTCGTGCGCCGGATCGAGTAGATGACGTCGTCGATCGTCAGCGTCTTGCCGTTGTGGAACTCGATCCCCTTCTTGACGCGGATCAGGTATCGGTTGGCCTTCTCCGCCTTCAGCTCCTCGGCCAGGTGGAGCTTGATGACGCCCTTCTCGTCGAAGCGGGCGAGAGCGTCGAACGTCGCGACGAGCCGCGCGATGTCCGACTTCGCGACGATGTGCTGGCCGTCGATGAAGTCCGTCGTGCCGCCGGCCGTGGCCTGGCGGAACGTGCCTCCTCGCTTGATCTGAGTCGACGCGAACGCCGCCTCCGTCAGCGGACCGAATGTGCCGCCCGCGACGACGATTCCAAGTGCCGCCGCTCGTCGGAGAAGATGTTCGCGAGTCATGCCGCGCTCGACCTCGCGGCTCAGTGCTTCGTCGGCCGATCTCATCGGTGCCCTCCTCGAAATCGCAGGGACGGAGCGATTCAACTCCACCGCGGGACGAAAGACAAGTGTCGTTCCTCTGCCCTCCGGAACGTGCCTGCGTCGTGTCGGAGGCCGCGTTGTCGCGCGATTCTTCCAGATGTAGGGTTGTCAGTCAATCGGACATTTGGCGATGACTCCGAACTGGCTCCTTCCCACTGTCGAACGCACCTCCACGATCGAGCAGGTGCAGCGGACGCTGCGCGACGCGATCATCGAAGGCGAGATTCCGGAGGGCGCGCGCCTGGGGGAAGTGCGACTCGCCCGGATGCTCGGAACCAGCCGCAGCACGGTTCGCGAGGCGATCCGGCATCTCGTCCAAGAGGGCCTCGTCGAGACCAAGCTCCATCGGGGCGCGTCCGTCGCGGCGCTGTCGCTCCGCGACCACCTCGACGTGTATGCCGCGCGCGAGGCCATCGAAGTCTGGGTGGCGACGTGGCTCGTCGAGAGCGGCAAGGGCGTGGATCTGAGCCCGCTCGAGGAGGCGATGGAGGACCTTCGGGCTGCGGCTGTAGGAGAGGACCGGCCTACCGAGGCGGTCATCGCCGCCGACGTGCGCTTCCATCGCGAGCTCGTCGCACTGACAGGGAGCCCACGCCTCGCACGGGCGTACGAGACGCTCGCCGCTGAGACGCGCATGCTCCTGCGGCACCACCCTCCGTATCCGTGGCAGACGTACGTCAGCGATCACGAGATCTTGTTCGAAGCCCTCAGCGCGCGGGATTCGCGCGCGCCCGAGCTGGTCGCGGAGCACCTCCGACTGAGTTCCGATCTCATCGGGGGCGAAATCTCGGGCACTGGCCGTGCGCCCGTCCCTCCTGACACGCGGTAGCCCGTCGATGGGCCGCACCGTTCTGCGGGCGGATGAGCCGTAGAGTGAAGGCGTGGCCGACTGGAGCGGCATCGTCGTCCCGGAGCTCGCCGAGCTCGATCAGTTCGCGCTCGGGCTGACGATCGCGGAGGTGAAGGCGCGCTACGGGCTCGACGAGGTCGTCAAGCTGAGCTGGAACGAGAACCAGTTCGGGCCGCTTCCGGGAGTCGTCGAAGCGATCAACGAGGAGCTCGGCAACATCTGGCTCTACCCGGAGGAGCCCTATCTCGAGTTCCGACGTGACGCCGCCGCGTACACAGGCACGACCGAGACGAGGATCGTGCCGAGCCACGGCAGCCTGGCGCTGATCGGGCTCGTGGCAACCGCGCTGCTGCGGCCTGGAGAGCACGTCGTGGTGCCGACCCTCACGTACGGCCTGTACGCGCAGATCTCGGCGACCCGTGGCGCGACCGTGCATCCCGTGCCGATGCGGGAGCTCGCCCTCGATCTCGACGCGCTCGCCGAGACGGCACGCCGCGTCGACGCCAGGATCGTGTGGATCTGCGACCCGAACAACCCGACCGGAGCGCTGCTCGAGCGGGAGGAGTGGACGGGATTCCTGGACGCGCTGCCCGAACGGTGCGTCGCCGTCGTGGACGAGGCGTACGCCGACTTCGTCCCGCCGGACCGCCGCGTCCGCCGTGAACTCGACGTCGAAGAGGGGCGCCCTGTGATCCTGCTGCGCAGCTTCTCCAAGCTCTTCGGGCTCGCGGGGCTACGGCTCGGATACGCAGTCGTGGACGAGCCGCTCGTTCCGTACTTCGACCTCCTGGAGGAGCCGTTCAACGTGAACTGCGCGGCGCTCGCAGCGGGGTGTGCGTGCCTGCGGGCGACGGAGGCAGTCGACGCGCGACGTGGGGAAGTCGCGGCCGCGCGCGAGGCGCTCTCGGACGGTATGCGGGGTGCGGGACTGGAGCCGCTCCCGTCGGCGACGAACTTCGTGCTCGCCCGCGTCGACGTCGACGACGTCGTCCTTGGCGATCGAATGGCCGAGCGGGGCCTGCTGATCCGTCCAGGCTCCGACTACGGGCTGCCGGGGTACGCGCGCATCACGGTCGGCCCCCTGCCGCTCATGGATCGACTCAACAGGGAGCTCGCCGACGTCTGCGCCTCGTTACGTGGCTGAGCGCAGATGAATCGTGTGCTTTGCGACGCCTCGGTTCCGCTCGAGCGGACCCGACGTGCACTCGCCCGGCTGGGGGTCTTCGTCGAGACCTCGGCACCTCCATGGACCGGCGACGATGTCGTCGGGTTGCTGTCGTTCGAGCCCGTCACGGCGGACGACATTGCGTGCCTGCCGAGCCTGCGCGTGATCGCAACGCCGAGCGTCGGCTTCGACCACCTCGACGTCGCGGCTGCGGCCGAGAGCGGCGTGTGGGTGTGCAACGTCCCCGACTACTGCGTCGACGAGATGGCCGATCACGCGCTGGCCCTCCTGCTCTCCTTGGTGCGTGGGATCGTCGAGCTCGACCGGAGCGTGCGGTCGGGCGGGTGGGATCATCGTGCCGCCGGACCGCTTCGCCGGATCGCCGACGTGCGGCTGGGGGTGATCGGCTTCGGCCGAATCGGGCGAGCGCTCGCCCAGCGAGCCTCCGCGCTCGGCATGGACGTTACGGCTCACGACCCGCTCGTTCCCGACGATGAGCTCGAGAACGCGGGTGTTCGGCCCGCGCCTCTCGACGAGCTGCTCGCCCGCTCCGATGCCATTTCGGTCCATGCACCGCTCACGTCCGAGACGCAGGGGCTGATCGGGGCGACGGAGCTCGCCCGGCTCCCGGAAGGCGCGCTCGTCGTGAACGCCTCGCGGGCAGGGCTCGTCGACTCGAGCGCACTGCTCGAAGCGCTTCGGAGCGGCCGGCTCGGCGGAGCGGCGCTCGACGTGGTCGACGTCGAGCCGCCCTCTGCGGAAGCGCCGGCGCCCCTCGCGCCACGCCTCGTGGTCAACCCTCACGCCGGGTGGTACAGCGAGCGAGCCGAGGAGGCCGTCTTCGTGCGTGCGGCCGAGTCGGTGCTCGACGTGCTCGAGGGTCGGCGGCCACGATGGGCGGTGAACGAGCCCGTCGAGCGCTGGTAGCGTCAGCCGCCGATGGACGAGCGACCGCACATCCTGCTCGTGATCGTCGACCAGCTGTCAGCGCCCTTCCTTCGCGCATACGGCCACGGGGTCACGAAGACGCCGACCATCGACAAGCTCGCGAACACTGGCGTGGTCTTCGAGAACGCCTACACGCCGAGCCCGCTGTGCGCTCCTGCGCGAGCCTCGCTGATGACGGGCTTGCTCCCGACCCGCACCGGCGTCTACGACAACTCCGCCCAGTTCCCGTCGTCGATCCCGACATTCGCGCACTACCTACGCCTCGAGGGGTACCGGACGTGTCTCAGCGGAAAGATGCACTTCGTCGGGCCCGACCAGCTTCACGGCTTCGAGGAGCGTCTGACGACGGACGTCTACCCGGGGGACTTCGGCTGGACGCCGGACTGGAGCCGGCCCGGCGAGCGGATCGACTGGTGGTACCACAACATGAGCTCGGTGAAAGAGGCGGGCGTGGCCGAGGTCACGAACCAGCTCGAGTTCGACGACGAGGTGACCTTCCACGCCGTCCGCCGGCTGTACGACTACGCCCGCTTCGAACGGGACGCGCCGCTCTTCCTCTGCGTCTCCTTCAGCCATCCACACGATCCGTACGTCGCGCGGCAGCGCCACTGGGCCCTGTATGCCGACGACGACATCGACCCTCCGGCAGCACCGGCGTTGCCGTACGACGAGCTGGACCCGCACAGCAGACGACTCTGGGACGACTGCGCTATGGGCGACGCCGAGATAACGGAGGACGATGTCCGCGCCGCTCGTCACGGTTACTACGCCAGCCTGTCTTACGTCGACGAGAAGATCGGGGAAGTGCTCGCCGCGTTCGAGGCCTGCGGACTGGGCGAGGGCTCGATCGTGGTCTTCATCTCCGACCACGGCGACTCACTCGGAGAGCACGGCCTCTTTTTCAAGATGTCGTTTCGCGAGCACTCCGCACGCGTTCCGTTCGTCGTCACCGCGACGGGACGCTTTGCTCCCCGCCGCGTCCGCGAGCCTGTGTCACTCCTCGATCTCACGCCCACGCTGGCCGATTTCGCCCGACCGGGACTGTCGCGCGAGCTTGCGACTCAGGCTGACGGCCGCAGCCTGCTGCCGCTGCTCGAGGGGGCGGACGAAAACGCCGACTCGACGATCGCAGGCGAGTACCTCGCCGAAAGTGCCCTCAGGCCCATGGTCATGCTCCGCCGTGGTCGCTGGAAGTTCATCCACACGCCGAGCGATCCCGACCAGCTCTTCGACCTCGAGGCCGATCCGCTGGAGCTCGTGAATGCTGCCGGCGTGGCAGAGCACGAGGCTGTCGTGCGCGAGTTTCGCGCTGCGGTCGCCGAACGCTGGGATCTGGGCACAGTCGAGCGGGACGTGCGCGAGAGCCAGCGTGCGCGACTCGCGGTCTTCCGAGCGCTCCAGCAGGGCGCGACGTACCCGTGGGACTTCCAACCGTCCCGCACGGCCTCGATGCAGTACACGCGGAACACGATGGACGTCGCTCTGCGCGACCAGCAAGCCCGCTTCCCGCCAGCGGAATCGTGAGGGCGGCCGTCTGCCGGGCGTTCGGTGCGCCTCTCGCGATCGAAGATCTCATGCTCGATCCGCCCCAGGCCGGTGAGGTTCGGGTCGACGTCGCCGCCTGCGCGATCTGCCACAGCGACATCCACTTCGCCGAAGGCGCGTGGGGCGGCAAGCTTCCTGCCGTCTACGGCCACGAGGCGGCGGGCATCGTGGAGTCGGTGGGCGCGGGCGTAGAAGCCGTGTGCCCCGGGGACAGGGTAGTGGTCAGTTTGATACGGACCTGCGGCCGGTGCTTCTTCTGCACGCGAGGAGAGTCGTACCTGTGCGAGGCCGAGTTCCCGATCGACGCCGGCGGACGGCTCCACACGACGGACGGCGAGCCGGTGCACGTGGCCATGAGGACCGGCGCCTTCGCCGAGCAGGTCGTCGTCGACGTCTCGCAGCTCGCCGTCGTGCCGGACTTCGTAGCGCTCGACGTAGCGTCGCTGCTTGCGTGCGGCGTGATCACGGGACTGGGCGCGGTCGTCTACACCGCCGAGGTCGCCGCCGGCTCGAGCGTCGTCGTCATCGGCACGGGCGGTGTCGGCCTCAACAGCGTGCAGGGCGCGCTCATCTGCGGGGCGCAGCCCATCGTCGCCCTCGACCCGTCTCCGGCCAAGCTCGAGGCCGCTACCGCCTTCGGCGCCACCCACACCCTCGACCCTGCGGCGTGCGACCCGGTGGCGGAGGTGCGCGCGCTCACGGGAGGGCGCGGCGCAGACTACGTCTTCGTCGCAGTCGGCTCGACCAGTGCGCTCGAGCAAGGACTCTGTCTCCTTCGGAGCGGCGGCACCCTCGTCGTCGTCGGACTGCCGCCGTCCGATGCGAGCTTCGGCGTCGTCGCAGTCGACTTCGCCGGCGAGGGACGGCGGATCCTGGGGAGCTGCATGGGTTCCACGAACCTCGGGATCGCGGTGCCCGCTCTCGTCGACCTCTACCAGCGCGGGCGGCTCAAGCTCGACGAGCTGATCTCCGCCCGCTTCCCGCTCGAGCGGATCAACGAGGCGATCACGGCCGTCGGGGACGGCACCACGTTGCGCAACGTGATCGTCTTCGACACCGAGTGAAGATCCGGAGCGTCGAGAGCTTCGGCAACGCGGACGTTGCCCTCGTCCGCGTACAAACCGACGACGGAGCGGAGGGCTGGGGTCAGGTCGCACCCTACAACGCCGACATCACGGCCCAGATCCTGCACCGGCAGGTCGCACCTCACGCGCTGGGCGGGAACCCCCTCGACATCGACTTTCTCGTCGACATGATCCCGGAGCGGGAGCACAAGTTTCCGGGCTCATACCTCCACCGCGCCCTCGCCGGCCTGGACACCGCCCTCTGGGATCTCCGCGGGAAGCTCGAGGGGAAGAGTGTGTGCGAGCTCATCGGCGGCCAGCCGCGCGAAGTGCGCGCCTACGGCTCGAGCATGCGCCGCGACATCTCGCCCAAGGACGAGGCCGATCGACTCGTCCGGCTCCACGAGCGCGAAGGGTTCGACGCGTTCAAGGTCCGGATCGGAAAGGAGCTCGGCCACGACGAGGACGAGTGGCCCGGGCGCACGGAGGAAGTCGTCCGTACGGTACGCGCGGCCCTCGGTGACGACGTGGCACTGCTGGTAGACGCCAACAGCTGCTACACGCCGGCGAAGGCCATCGAGGTGGGCCGGATGCTCGAGGAGCACGGGGTCTCGCACTTCGAGGAGCCGTGCCCGTACTGGGAGCTCGACTGGACTCGCGAGGTCGCGGAGGCGCTCGAGCTGGACGTGACCGGCGGCGAACAGGACTGGGACGAGCGCGTGTGGCGAATGATGGTCGGGATGCGAGCCGTCGACGTCGTGCAGCCAGACGTCTGCTACCTCGGAGGGTTGACGAAGGCACTTCGTGTCGCCGCGTTGGCCGGCGCTGCAGACATCCGGTGCACACCACACGCGGCGAACCACTCGCTCGTGCTCGTCTTCACGCTGCATCTCCTCGGTGCACTCGAGAATGCGGGCCCGTACGTCGAGTTCTCGATCGAGCCCGATCGCGACTATCCGTGGCAGGTCGGGATGTACGAGCCCCGCCAGGAGGTCGTCGACGGGATGGTCTCCATCCCTACAGAGCCAGGCTGGGGAGTGGAGATCTCTCGCGACTGGCTGTCGAGATCCGAGCATCGCTCGAGCACACTCGACTGAAGCTGTGGCCCGCCTGCCCCGCGTGCACGTCGTAGAGTCACCGTGCCGGTGAACACGGAGGTCTTCATCACCTGTGCGGTGACGGGTGTCGGTGCGACGACCCACCGCTCGGAGCTCGTGCCAGTGACGCCCGCGCAAATCGCGGACGCCGCGCTCGAGGCGGCGCGAGCTGGAGCCGCGATCGCCCACATCCACGTGCGGAACCCGGAGACGGGCGGCCCGTCGCGAGATCCAGCGCTCTACCGGAAGGTCGTCGAGCGGATCCGCGCGTCGGACGTCGACGTCGTCCTCAACCTCACGGCCGGCATGGGCGGCGACCTGGTGCTCGGCGGTGTCGAAGCGCCCCTTCCCCCGAATCCTTCGGGCACCGACATGGCGGGCGCGACGGAGCGCCTCGCGCACGTCGCGCAGCTCCTACCGGAGATCTGCACGCTCGACTGCGGGACGATGAACTTCGCCGAGGGCGACTACGTGATGACGAACACGCCCTCGATGCTGCGGGAGATGGCGCGGCAGATCCAGGCACTCGGCGTGCGCCCCGAGATCGAGATCTTCGACACTGGCAACCTCGTTTTCGCCAAGCAGCTCCTCCTCGAGGGCCTCGTCGACGAGCCCGCGATGTTCCAGCTCTGCATGGGTATTCCCTACGGCGCACCGGACGACCCGTCGACTCTGCTCGCCATGGTCAACCAGCTTCCGCCGGAGTGCGTCTTCTCTGCCTTCGCGATCGGTCGCATGCAGCTTCCCTACGTCGCGTTCGCCCCGCTCGTCGGGGGCAACGTCCGCGTCGGGCTGGAGGACAACATCTGGCTGGAGCGGGGCGCGAAGGCCACGAACGGGGCGCTCGTCGAGCGAGCGGTGACGATCCTGGAGGCGATGAACGTGAGTGTCCTCGGTCCGTCCGAGGTGCGCGAGAAGCTCCAGCTGACACGCAATTGATGCACGTCGCAATCGTCGGTGGCGGTGTGATCGGCGGCGGCTGGGCGGGTCGTTTCGTCGAGAACGGGGTCGACGTGATCGTGTTCGACCCCCATCCGGAGGCGGAACGCCGCGTACGAGACATGCTCGAGAACGCCGAGCGCGCGTGGGCCAAGTTGACTCTTGCGCCCCGAGTCCGCGGGTCGGTCTCGTTCGCCTCCTCCCTCGCAGACGCCGTCGGCGACGCCGACATCGTGCAGGAGAGCGCACCCGAGAACGAAGCGCTCAAACGGCGACTGCTCGCGGAGATCGACGAGCTCGCGCGACCCGACGCACTCGTCTGTTCCTCCACGTCGGGGCTCTTGCCGTCCCGGCTGCAGGCCGACATGACTCACCCTGAGCGCTTCGTCGTCGGGCATCCCTTCAACCCGGTGTACCTGCTGCCTCTCGTCGAAGTCGTCGCGGGCGAGCAGACGTCGGAGAACGCGGTCGAGCGGGCGCTCTCGCTGTACAGGTCGCTAGGCATGAAGCCCCTTCGCGTGTCGAAGGAGATCGACGGCTTCGTGGCCGACCGCCTGCTCGAGGCGCTGTGGCGAGAGGCGCTGTGGCTCGTGCACGACGACGTCGCGACGGTCGAGGAGGTCGACGACGCGATCCGGTACGCGGCGGGGCTGCGCTGGGCACAGATGGGCACGTTCATGACGTACCGCATCGCTGGCGGCGAGGAAGGAATGCGTCACTTCCTGGAACAGTTCGGACCGGCGCTCGAGTGGCCGTGGACGAAGCTCACCAATGTGCCGGAGCTCACGGACGAGCTGATCGAGAAGCTCGCCGCACAGTCGGACCTCCAAGCGGGCGGCCTCTCGGTTCGCGAGCTGGAGCGGATCCGCGACGACAATCTCGTCGCCCTCCTACAGGCCCTACGGTCGCGCGAATACGGGGCGGGCGCCGTGCTCCACGCGCACGAAGCGAGGCTGTTCACGGAGGCTGCGCCGGCAACGATCGACGCGGATCCGACGCGACCCCTTCGCCTGTACGAGACCACGGTCGACCCTTCGTGGGTGGACTACA
>Ga0184612_10001816_pt1 | contig 10369 bp, 10 predicted proteins | sample PLM3_60_coex_FD_133163 | JGI IMG/M metagenome (GOLD analysis project Ga0184612, IMG submission 133163) | Groundwater sediment microbial communities from an aquifer in East River, Colorado, USA - PLM3_60_coex | ecosystem: Environmental > Terrestrial > Soil > Riparian zone | place: USA: East...
ATCCAGGAGCAGGAGATCAAGGACGCCGTCCTGCGGATGGGGGCGCTCGTCGAGGAGGCCATCCGGCGTGCGGCGCAGTCGCTGGTAGACCATGACGCCGAGCTCGCGTTGGACGTCATCAAGGACGACGTTCGGGTCAACGACGCCCAGCGCGAGGTTTCGCGCTTGATCAGCGTTGCGATCGCGACCCAGCAGCCGGTGGCCCGTGACCTGCGCTACCTGCTGACGCTCGACCACGTGACGTACGAACTCGAACGGATCGGCGACCATGCGGCGTCCCTTGCCAAACAGGTGCGCAAGCTCGCGCCCGAGCCGCCATTGGCCGGCTACGTCAAGCTCCCCGATATGGCCGAACGGGCCGCCGTGCTCGTCCATGGTGTCTTGCGCGCGCTCGTCGACGCGGACGCGGTGGCCGCGCGAGAGGTCGCGGTCCTCGACGACGACATCGATCGGCTCTACCACGCGACCTTCGACGAGGTCGTCGACCTGATGCGCGCGGATCCCGCCAACGTGGAACGCGGGACGCGGATCATCATCGCGTCGCACTACATCGAACGGATCGGCGACCGCTCGACGAATATCGCCGAGGACATCGTCTACCTCGTCACCGGCGACGTCGAGGACCTCAATCCGTGAGCGAGACCACGGCGTCCCGCGACCGGCCGATCCGGGTCCTGTTCGTGTGCACCGGCAACTCGGCGCGCAGCATCATGGCCGAGGCGCTGCTGCGCCACCACGGTGGCGACGAGTTCGTGGTCCACAGCGCCGGAACCGTGCCCAAGGGCATCAACCCGCTGACGCTGAAGGTCCTCGCCGATGCCGGCATCGACGCCTCGGTCGCCCGCTCCAAGTCGGTCGACGAGTACCTCGGACAGTCGTTCGACTACGTCGTGACGGTGTGCGACGAAGCCCGCCAGGTCTGCCCCGTCTTTCCCGGCGTCCACGAGTCGCTCCATTGGGGATACGAAGATCCCGCGGAAGCGACGGGCTCCGAGGAGGAACGGCTGGCGGTCTTCCGCCGCGTCTTCATCCAGATCGGCGAGCGAGTCCGCCAGTTCGCGACCGTGACGCGCCGCCAGGCGGTCTGATGCTGCTCCATCTCCTTCGTCACGCCGACGCGGGCGACCCGGCGGCGTGGGAGGGCCCGGACGCGGCGAGACCGCTGAGTGACAAGGGTCGGTCCCAGTCGAAGCGGCTCGGCAAGTTCCTGGCCGGGATCAACTTCGCCGGCGGCCCGTTCATCTCGTCACCGAAGATCCGCTCAGCGGAGACCGCCGAGCTCGCGGCTGGCCCACTCGACGCGAAGGTCGAGCTCGACGATCGCCTCGCCGGCGAGCTCACGCTCGACGCGGTCGAGGCGATCCTGAACGATGCCGGCGATCCCGAACGCCCCGTCCTCGTCGGGCACGATCCCGACTTCAGCGAGCTCGTGGCGGTGCTGTGCGGCGCGGCCGGCGTGTCGATGCGCAAAGGCGCCCTGGCGCGGATCGAGATCGAACGCCCGCTGCAGGCAGGTGCCGGCACCCTGCGCTGGCTGATCCCGCCGGATGCCCTCAGGCCGGAGCGCTGACGCTCGGACGTCCCGGTCTTCGGGCGACGATCTCGCTGACGGGAATGAGCCCACCGGGCACGAGGCCGCGCGCGATGCCGGCGAGCCGTTCCGCAAGACCCGGTGCCAACCGGTAGTAGATCCAGGTGCCCCGCCGCTCCGACGTCACGACGCCGGCCTCACGGAGCACGCGGAGGTGATGCGACACCGTCGGTTGGGCGACATCGCAGCACGACGTGAAGTCGCACGCGCATGTCTCGTGATCGACGGCGAGCTGGCGGACGATCGCCAGGCGAGTCGGGTCGGCGAGGGCCGCGAGAAGTCGGATATCCGGGTCGATTGGGGTTGTCCGTTGCGTGCGTGGCATACGGGCAAGATATCGGTTGTTTTCGATATTGACAAGTATCGATATATGGCTGAGGATGTCGCCAATCACAGGAGGCTCCCGCGAATGACGACGACCGACCAGACCACACCGACCGAAGCGATCGTCGACACGGTCCAGGCTCGCTACGCCGAGACGGCTCGAGCACTGCTGCGCCACGGGGTCGTGCCCGCGGACGTGGCGGGTACGTGTTGTGGGCCAACGGGTGAGGCCGCCTGGGGCGACGCGCTATACGACGCGACGCAGCGCGCCGCATTGCCGGAAGCCGCTGTCCTGGCCAGCCTCGGCTGTGGCAACCCGACGGCCGTCGCGGAGCTTCGTCCCGGCGAGGTCGTGCTTGACCTCGGCTCGGGCGGCGGGATCGACGTGCTGCTCTCCGCGGCCCGGGTCGGCCCGACCGGGTTCGCCTACGGCCTCGACATGACCGACGAGATGCTCGAGCTGGCGCGACGGAATGCCGCCGAGGCCGGCGCGACGAACGTGGAGTTCCGGAAGGGCCGTATCGAATCGATCCCGCTTGGCGACGCCTCGGTCGACGTCGTGATCAGCAACTGTGTGGTCAACCTTTCGACCGACAAGGCCGCGGTGCTCGCCGAGATCGCCAGGGTGCTGCGACCCGGCGGCCGGGTCGGGATCAGCGACGTCGTCGCCGATGACGCCCTTTCCCCGGCGGATCGTGCGGAGCGGGGCTCGTTCGTCGGCTGCATCGCCGGGGCGTTGTCGTTCGAGGAATACCGGGCGGGCCTTACGGGCGCAGGTCTCACGGAGATCTCGGTCACCGCGACACACAGCGTCGGTGACGGGCTCCACGGGGCGATCGTCAAGGCGACCAAGCCCGCGGGCTGGACGCTCGAGTCGATGCGTCCCGTCGACCTGCCACGGCCCGTCGCCGGGCAGCTACCGGTCCTGGCCGCCGGCGACGGTTGCTGCGGGAGCGGCAGCTGCTGCTAGCGCTCGATACGTTCGCCGTCAGTCGACGACGGCGCTCGGGAACGGGAGTGCGATCGGATCGCTGGCGAGACGGCTCCTGCCATCGGCATCGAAGCGATCGAGGCCGAAGTCGTCGACCGCGATGAGGTCCGTGGTACCGCGCAGGATCAAGTCCGCGGCGACGCGGGCCACGCCCGGGCCCCACATCATCCCGTGACCGGCCGCCGACGCGATCGTCACGCCCTCGATGACCGACCCGTCCGGGCGGGTGGCCGGCCCGACGATCGGCAGGTGATCGGGCGTGTAGTCGATGGTCGCCGCCCAGATCCGCCGCAGGCCGAGAGGGCGCGTCAGCGGGACGAGGTCGGCCAGGCGGGCACGGTACCGCTCGTACGCGGCCCAGTCGATCTCGCGGGCCTCGCCGGGCTCGTCGTCGGGATCACTCCAGCCGAACAACAGCCCGCCCTCTTCGAGACGCCAGTACAGGCCCGCCCCGATGTCGAAGACCATCGGCATCCGATCGACCGCGAACGCCGCATGCGGTTCGAGGATCGCCACCGAGTGGCGCGCTGCGCCGGCCGGGACGCGCAGTCCCGCCAGCGCCCCGACTGCGCGCAGTGACGGCCCACCGGTCAACAGGACGCGATCGGTCTCGATCGGCCCGGCGGTCGTGTCAACCCCGATCACGCGGCGCCCATCGTCGCTCGTGCGCAGCGCGCTGAACGCGGTCCGCTCTCGCAGCTCGACCCCGGCCCGCTGCATCGCCAGCGAATAGGCGCGCACGTTCCGAGGGGGGTCGATGTGGCCGTCGCCGTCCCGGTAGCTGCCGCCGCGATGGCCCGTCGGAGCGAGCGTGCCCGCGACCCGCGCGGCCTCGGCCGCGTCCAGCCAGCGGACGTCGGTCAGGCCGGCGCTCCGCTGCATCGCGACGCGTTCGCGTCCGTTGCGCTCGTCCTCCTCGGTCACGGCCAGGATCAGGTAGCCGAGCTCGCGAAACCCCGAATCCGTCGCGTACGCAGCCGATTGGCCCCGATAGAAATCGATCGACCAACGACCGAGCGCGACGGTGGCGGGCGTCCCGCCCTGCGCCCGGACGATCCCCGCCGCTCGCGACGAGGCGCCCGCACCGGCGAGACCTCGCTCGAGGACGATCACCCGGCCGACGCCGTCAGCGGCCGCGAACACCGATGCCCAGCCGCCGACCGTGCCGGCCCCGACGACCACGAGGTCAGCTCGATCCGTCATCGCCACGATTCTCGTCGTTCCTCAGCCGTCCAGCGCCGAGCCTTCGACAGACGCCGCGATCACCCCGATGCGCCGCAGGCGACCGAACGTATCCCGACGACGAACGGTGAAGGCGGCGACCTCGAGCTCCGCTGCGTGGGCCGCCGCGAGCGACCCATGATCGATGACGTGGAAATCGACCGAGATCGCCCGGCAGCCGAGCTCGGCGGCCCGGCGAATGGTCCCTGCCGAGAGATCCCACGCGTTGAGCCAGCGGGGCCAGGCCGGGGCGAGGCCGCCGACGCGCTCGAGCGTGTCCGGATCGAACGAGGACACCACGGCATTCACCAGGCCCGGGCCGCGGCCTGCGGCAAGGACCTCGATGACGACCCGGTCGTGTCGCCCCTTGAGCTCGACGTCGAGCTGGGCACGATGCGGTATCGCGGCGAGCACATCGGCCAACGACGGTACGCCGAGGTCCTCGAGCTCCCGCGCTCGGACCTCGTCGACCCGCTCGGGCCGCCCCTGCACCCGCGCCAGCGTCTCGTCGTGCAGCAGCACCGGGACCCCATCGCCCGACAGGCGCACGTCGAACTCGACGCCGTCGCAGCCCGCGACCGCCAGCGCCGCCTCGATCGACTGGAGGGTGTTCTCAGGGGCATGGCGCCAGTCGCCGCGGTGTGCGAGTCGGAGCATCAGCCCTCGCCGATCTCGAGTGTGGCGCTGATCCCGAGATGGTCGCTCGGGTACAGCGTCGGATCCTCCGGATGCGGACGGTCGAACGCCAGTCGTGCCGCCAGCACACGGACCTCACCGCGGACCCAGATGTAGTCGAGGCATTTCGGGATGCCGTCGGTGTCCATTCCCGGCGCCTGCAGCCCCGACGGCCAGGTGACGGCCGGCTCGCGACCGTTCGCCTCCGCGAATGCGGACCGGAAGCCGGCGGCCTGCATGCGGGCGTAGGTCGGTTCGGCCGGGTCGGCGTTGAAGTCGCCCATCGCGATCGTCGCGCGTTGGGCCATGGCGTCGCCGAGCCAATCGACCAACGCTGCGGTCTGCTCATCGCGCGCCGCCTCATCCGGCCCGATGTGGTGGAGGTGCGTGACGGCGACCAGCACGTTGGATCCGCCGGGCAGGTCCACGACCGCCCGCAGCGCCGACCGCCCGCGCCCGAGATCCAGTCGGTCGATGTCAGCGGCCGCGAGCGGCGAACGCACGAGCAGGCTGTTCCCGTACTCGGGCCGACCGGCCCAGGCGCGGACTGCCTCGTACCTGCCCTCCCCCGCCGCCCCGATCAGGCGATCCTGCTGCATGACGTAGACGACCTCCTGGAGGGCGAGGAGATCGGGCTGCAGGGCCGCCATGTCGGCCAGGATCAGCGCGAGCCGTTCCGGCCAGCGGTCGGCGAGGTTCAGGATGTTCAGCGTCGCGACGTGGAGCCGGTCCATGGTCCTCCGTTCCGTGACGGCCGGGCGGTCAGCGGGCCATGCGGGTCGAGACCGGCAGGGCGAATGAGAACGTCGCCCCGACGCCCTCCTCCGACTCCACCCAGATCCGACCGCCGTGCTGCTCGACGACGTGTCGAGCGATGGCGAGGCCCAGGCCCGTCCCACCGCCCGCCTCGGCCCGGAGCCGCGCCCGATCCACCTTGTAGAACCGTTCGAAGATGCGATCCCGGGCCGACGCGGGCACGCCGATGCCGTGATCCTCGACGGCGGTCACGACCTCGTCGCCGCTCGAGAACGTGCGGACCGTCACGTCGCCGCCGTCCGGGCTGAACTTGACCGCGTTGTGGACGAGGTTCACGACCACCTGACCGAGGCGGGAGGCGTCGCCCTTGACCCGTGGCAGGTCGGCCGGCGCATCGACGACGAGGGCCACTCCCTGGCGATCGGCGAACAGCCGGAGTCGCTCCGCCGCGTCGGCGGCAAGGCGCGCGATGTCGACACCGTCGGTGAGGTGGAGCGTCCCCCCACTCTCGATCCGGCTCAGATCGAGCAGCTCGCTGACCATCTGGACGAGGTGGCCGGTCTCGACCTCGATCTTGGCGATCCGGTCGCGCATCTTGGCGGGAATCGCATCACCCACGGCCTCGGCCTCGCGCTCGAGCGTCTCCGCGAGGAGGCTGACGGTCGTCAGCGGCGTGCGAAGCTCGTGCGAAAGGTTGTCGATGAACTCGGCGCGGATCCGCTGCAGTCGCCGCAGCTCGGAGACGTCGTCCAGGACGAGCCAGACGCCATCGTTCGGGACGCGCCGTGCCCGGACGATGAGCGCCGGACCATCCGGTCCGGCGGAGCGGATCTCGCCCGTCGCCGAGCCTGCGTCGATGGCCGTCCGGGCCAGTGTCTCGACGCTGGGATCCAGGAACGCTTCCATGATTGATCGACCGACGAGCGTCCCCCGTGATCGAGCGAGCAGCGCGTGCGCCCGCCCGTTCGCCTCGCTGATCCGCAACGCCGGATCGACCCGCATCAACCCCGAGTCGAGCGTTTCCCGGAGCGCCTCCTCGTCGGCCGTTCGCGTCCCGGCCATCCGCGCCCGCTCCGCCTCCTCGGCCCGGATCCGTTCGAGGTACGCCTGTGTTCGACGGAGCGACCGATCGCTTCGGACGGCAACGACGATGGCGATCACCGCCGCGACCGCGAGCAGGACGGCGAGGGCATCGATGGTGGCCACGAGACGAGCATCGCATACGACGCGATCGCGGTCCGCTGCGTCCCGTGTCCGCGATCAGCAGCGGGCGGCTCGACCGCGGACGTGGGTGCCCCACGGCGGCATGCGCTCGATGAGGTCGCCGAGCCAGGGTCGGGCGTGGCGTTCGAAGGCGGTGGCCGGGAACGCGTGGCGCAGCACCAGGAGATGGGCGACGCGGGCCGCGGCGCGACGCGCGGCAGGCCCGCCGCGAACGCCGATCCCCGGTGCGTCCGCGAGGGCGTGGACCGCGTCCCCGGCCGCGAGCTCGGAAGAAACGCGGAGCGCCTCGTCCTCCTCGGGTGACGTCGCGCGAGGCCACGGCGCAGGGCCGAGGTGATCACCGCTGGCGGTCGCCGCGAGGGCACGCACCGCGTCGGGGGTCAGGCGGGAGAGCCGGTCGAGAAGGATCGTCACGGCCGCCGTCGCGGGTCCGTAGCGGGGCTGCCCCACGGCGGCCTCCCAACCGCGCGTGAGGCGCTCGCGGGCACGCGAGCCGGCAAGATCCCCGAGGATCTCGTCGATCACGTCGCCAAGGACGATGTCCGCCAGGCGCCCCACGACAGCATCACGGATCGGTACGAGCCGACGAGCGGCAGGCGGGAGGTTTGCGAGGGCATCCCGCTCGGCGGCGTCCAGCACCCGTTCGAGATCGGGAACGACGAATTGACGGAGGGTGGCGAGGAACGCGATCGGTGCGGGTTCGGCCAGCGCCATGCGATCGAGCTCGTCGGCGGTCAAGCGACCGACGCGCTCCACCACCGAAGCGACTTGCTCCGCTGTCGTGAGCGGCCGTGGCGGCGAACGGCGTACCTGCACGTCCCAGGCGGGCGCGGCCCTGGGTGACAGCCCGGACCTGATTCCGGGCGATTGCTCGCGATCGTACCGACGACGGAGGTCGGGGTTGCTCAGCCAATCGTGGGCGACGTTTATCCGCTTGGCGATCTCCAAACCGTCCGGGCCGGCCACATCCGGGTGGTGCTTCCGCAGCAGGCCGCGCCACGCGAGGTCGATGGCCTCCGGGCTCGCATCGTGGGGGATGCCGAGCCGTGCATAGAGATCATCGGGCGGCAGCGTCGGGCGGGCCGGCATGTCGCCGACATCGTAGTGGCGCGCCGATGGCGTCTTATGCTCCACTCCCACGGGTGAGCGCAAGCCGGGAGGATCACGCTGTGAGCTTCATCAAGAGGGCGCAGGAGGCAGCGGCGCAGGCCGCCGAGGTCGCACGAGCTCGGGCGCAGGAGGCTGCCGCGGCCGCGAATCGAACGGCGAGTGATCCCGCGACGGCTGAAGCCCTCACCCGCGGCGCGCGAGATGCGGTCGGGATGGCCCGCCGGGGCGTCACGACCGTCATCGAGAAGATCGACCCGGGGACGCTCGCCGACCTGATCATCAAGGCGACGGCCCTCCAGGAGCTGACCAACCGCTCGCTCCGCCAGAAGGGCTCGCCATACCGGATCGCGGAGATCTCGATCTCCGCGTCGATCCCGCCGTCCGTCAGCTTCGCGATCGGCCGGCTCGGGGACGAGCCGGAGGAAGTCGTCGGCGAAGTCATCGCGTCGAGCGACTTGATCGATCGATCGGCGGAAGCCGGCGAACTCGTCATTGCGCTCGACGGGACGACGGTGGATGAGGCTTCCGTCGTGGTGGCTTCCCCACTCGACGGGGATCCGGAAGCGATGCCCCCGAGCTCAGTTTCGCAGGGTTAGCGCGGCGCGGCGCGGCGCGGCGCGGCGGCCGGCGTCAGCGAGGCAGGCTAAGGTCCGCGGCCCGTTCGGCCCAGTTACTTGCTGCTCATCGTTCAGGCGCATCAACTGCAAGACGTCGAGGGCTTATTCGGCCGAATCGGGGCGTTTGCTTGCTGCCTATTCGTGTGAGCGATGACCGGCAAGAGGAACCCGGCGCGAGCTTGCGGGCTATGCGCCTCAGCGATGAACAGGAAGTGGCGGGCCGCGACGCTCCCCGAGCGGCCGCCCCGGTCGCCGTCAGACCGGGTTTGCCGCCTCGAAACCGTTCACCAGCAGCGACTCGACCTCCTCGATCGGGCGGGTCGATCTGTCGCCGGTCGCGCGTTCGGTGACCTCGATCCCGCCCGCCGCCAGCGATCGCGGCGACACGGTCAGGATCCACGGCATCCCGAGGAGCTCGGCATCGGTGAACTTCACTCCGGGCGATTCGTCGCGGTCGTCCCACAGGATCTCGTGGCGGTCGCCGGCCTCGGCGGCGAGGGCATGGAGCCGCTCGGCGATCTCGATCACCCGCGGTTCCTTGGCGCCGCCGATGGAGACGAGGTGCGCAGCGTACGGCGCGACCTCGGCCGGCCAGACGATGCCTTTCTCGTCGTGATGTTCCTCGACGACGCAGGCCACGTTGCGCCCGACCCCGATGCCGTACGAGCCCATGACGATGGGGTGGGCCTGGCCGTCCTCGCCGAGATACGAGGCCCCTGCTGCATCGCTGAACTTCGTCCCGAGCTTGAAGATGTTGCCGACCTCGATCCCGTTGCGGAGGACGACGGGCTGGCCGCAGTTCGGGCACGCATCGCCGGCGCGGGCGTTGGTGATGTCGCCGATCAGGTCGGGCGTGAAGTCGCGACCGACATTGACGTTGCGGTAGTGATAGCCCTCGCGATTCGCCCCGGCCACGAGGTTCGGTGAGCGGGCGACCAGGTCGTCCACGACAACGACCGTCCCATGCGCCCCGATCGGCGAGCCGAAGCCGGGCTCCATCCCGCTTGCCTTGATCTCCTCGGCCTGGGCCGGGCGGATGCCGCCAACGGCCTTGACGATGTTCGAGAGCTTGGTCTCGTTGACCTCGTAATCGCCTCGGACGATTGCCGTCACGAGGCGACCATCACCCGTCACGAAGAATGCGGCCTTGGCCGTCCGGTCCTCACCGATGCCCAGGAACGCCGCGAGCGAGGCGATCGTCGTCGTCCCCGGCGTCGCGACCTCCTCGAGGGGCAGCGCCGCCTCGTGCGCGGCGTCCGGCTTCGGGACGTGCGCAACCTGGCGGTTCGCGGCGTAGCCGCAGTGCTCGCAGAGCACGAGAACGTCTTCCCCTGCCGGGTTGAGGACCATGAACTCGTGCGCCTGGCTTCCGCCCATGATCCCGACGTCGGAGCTCACCACCACCGTCTTGAGCGCGAGCCGCTCGAAGGTCCGGACGTACGCGCCGTACTGCGCTTCGTAGCTGGCATCGAGCCCCGCCGGGTCCCGATCGCAGCTGTAGGCGTCCTTCATCACGAATTCGCGCACCCGGATCAGGCCGCCACGCGAACGCGGCTCATCGCGCCACTTCGTCTGGAAGTGATAGACCTGCATCGGCAGCTGTCGATAGGACCGGACGATATCGGCCAGCAGGATGCCGACCACCTCCTCGTGCGTCATGGCGAGGACCATCTCGCGCCCGTTCCGGTCCTTGAACCTGGTCAGCTCCTGGCCGATCGTGTCGTACCGACCGCTCGCCCGCCAGATGTCGGCCGGGTGGACGACCGGCATCTCCAGTTCCTGGGCGCCGATCCGGTTCTGCTCCTCACGGATGATCTGCTCGACCCGGTCGTTGGCGCGTTTGCCGAGCGGCAGCAGCGA